>Ga0209542_10005753_pt1 | contig 24531 bp, 25 predicted proteins | sample RifCSPhighO2_01_FD_184028 | JGI IMG/M metagenome (GOLD analysis project Ga0209542, IMG submission 184028) | Soil microbial communities from Rifle, Colorado - Rifle CSP2_plank highO2_0.1 (SPAdes) (version 2) | ecosystem: Environmental > Terrestrial > Deep subsurface > Rock core/Sediment ...
GAACCCGCGATTAACAAGTGATCGACGTAATTCGTTTCGAAACGTGAACGCAGGATTTGGTTCCGGAGTTTGCACGACGACAAGTGGCAAAGTCGCTGGAATAGCTTCATATCCGATCATTCGTCCAATTTCCTCGACGAGGTCTACGTCTCGTGTAAGGTCGAGTCGCCAAAACGGTGGTTGTATAGTAAGCGCTTGAGAGCCGCCCTGCTCTGCGTCTGTCACTTTGCATCCTAACGCACCGAGTATATCTGTAATTCGCTCTTCTGGAACAGCAATGCCGAGTAGCTTCCCCGGCTTTGCACGGTCGAGGCGCATGGTTGTCTGTTGTGTTTTCGCATCCTGCATTCCTGGCCACTGATCTACAACAGGTAAGGAGCGAATGGTATCTCCGCACACAGTTCGCAAAAGCTCAACGGCGCGAGCTAACGCAATGCTTGGTAAGTATTGACTGACTCCAGCGCTGAATCGCGTTGAGGCGTCTGTTTTTAATTTGATTGCGCGGCTCGTTGTGTATATGAGCTTTCGATCAAAATGCGCCGCCTCGAGCACAATCGACGTTGTGTTATCGCTAATACCAGAACCAACGCCACCCTTAATTCCTGCTATTGCAAGTGGTTTTTTAGGAGTTGCGATGACGAGGTGCGTGGGCTGCAAAGTATAGGTAATACCATCAAGACCCGTAATTTTTTCGTTTGCTTTCGCGCGTCGCACGATGATATGCGCATGATCGTCACCCTCGTGGGTAGGCTCACTGCCCTTCGTATCCTTCAGTAATGCAAGATCAAACGCATGGATCGGATTTCCCACATCCAGCATTACATAATTCGTAATGTCTACAATATTGTTAATAGCCTCAAGTCCAAGCGCCCGCAACCGATTCTGTAACCATGTCGGCGATTTTGTCACCACGACCTGTTCGACGACTTGGCATGCGTACCGGGGGCAATCGGTGACGTTTTCGATTGTCACCTTGATGCGTGGTGATGTTGACGTGCCTTGCGCACTATCGGCCTTATTGAATGGCTGACGGTATGTTTGTGCGGGCGCAAATGGATAGACTGTCTGGTTGGCATCGATAGCCGCATTCACCTCTCGTGCAATTCCTTGATGCGAATAGCAGTCTGGCGCACGGTTTGGCAACACATTAATATCCAACACAGTGTCATCCCCCACTTTTTCGATAGTCTCGATTTCAAAACTATGCATTGCTAAAATATCCGCCACATCTTGAGGGCTCACTGCGTATGCCAGATACTCTTTCAGCCAGTTATATGAAAACCGCATAATAAAATGTTGAAATAAAGTTACGAAAATTGCCGAATAACCCGTAAATCACCGACATACAATAATCGCATATCTGGAATCTGGTGCTTGATCATGATCAAGCGTTCGATGCCACCGCCAAAGGCAAATCCCTGGATTTTTGCAATTTCACCCGCGCTATAGCCGGCGTGCTTATAGACCTCGGGGTGTACCATACCGGCTCCCATAACTTCCAGCCACCGCCCCTGGAACCACATAAATACTTCAAAGCTGGGCTCCGTAAATGGGAAAAAGCTGGGTCGTAGACGCACTTTAATTTGCTCGCTTGTGACGTTCGTCTTGCTTCCTTGAGCGCTTTGAATGTCGCAAAATAATGTATTAAAAAATACCGTGAGTATACCTTTAAAGTTCGCAGCGCTAATATTAGGTCCCACCATCATTCCCTCAATCTGGTGAAATTCGAACCCGTGCGTGCGATCAGCGTTTTCAAACCGATAGGTACGGCCCGGGACAACCATACGGAATGGCGGCTTATGTGTTTCCATATAGCGAACTTGTCCGGGGCTGGTATGCGTGCGTAGCAGCCTTCGACTGTCATTCTGATTTGCAATACGCCCTGCGCGACCGATCTCGCCCGCTTCTTGCATCCAGAATGTGTCCCATAAATCCCTCGACGGATGATCTGCTGGCACATTCAATGCATCAAAATTATAATACGGTGACTCTATATCTGGTCCCTCAACAATATCGAAGCCCATTGAACTAAAGATGTCGGTCACGCGCTCAATCATTCGGCTTACGAGGTGTATATGTCCGACTGGCGTTGAAACCCCCGGTAATGTGACGTCGATAGTATGCGTTTTCAGTGCTCGCTTCTCTGCTATACCTACGCCGTGCTTCTTTTGCGCTTTCTCGAAGAGCGCTACGAGTTCCGTTCGGACCGCATTGGCTTCTTGAGCTACTGCTTTTCGCTTTGCTTCAGGAAGTTCCTTGAGTGACTGAAACACCTCGCGAATTGCCCCTTTCCTGCCGAGATAATCCCGCTCCCATTGATCAAGAGCTACAGACGTTTTTGCTGCTGCAAGTTTTTTGACAGCAGCTTTTTTTAGCGCCAATATCGGAGTTTTCACGACTTTCTTCTGTTGTTTACGCTTCGTTACCATAATTCGTTTATTCATGCTCATGCGACCCTGCCAACGCAAGGTCTACGAATACTATCATACCAAAAAAAAGCACTCCGGTCAGAATAGTAAGAGTTCGTCCTTGCTGGAACGCTAACAATCCAACAACAAGACATGCAAGCAAAAACGTTCGGCGTAGCACTACGGGCAATCTGCTCTGTCCTCTGCCAGCAATCAATGTATAGAAAAAACCGATTACGCCGAACATCGATGCAAGTATGCTTAGATAGAAAAACAAAAAACCAATAAAATCCAGTGCGCTCGGATCTAGAGAGGTAATAAAAAAATAGGCGGCGGCAAAGCCCAACCCCGCACATACCAATAATCCGATCAGCGCAATTACTCGGTTCATGTGGTTCGTTAACTATAGTCGATTTCGTTACTACGGGGACGACCGGGCTCGAACCGGCAACCTCCACTGTGACAGAGTGGCGATCTAACCAATTGATCTACGCCCCCATTCGCTAATTCCACAATTGTATTATATTGTAAAATGCATTACGTTTCCGCTCCAAATAATACCGATATGACACATTCTTGTACATAAATTCGAATAAAGCAATACTATCGTACGCTGCAAATGCTAATTCGAATCCTCCCCCTGGTTTCACTTGCAATGAACCACCTGTTACTATCTTTGCTGCCTGAAGCTGTTTATGGAGTTCTTTGAGAAAAACGCGACTACCGCTGGTAAAGCGTGAATGGAATGCTCGTCCAATCGTATTATTCCGATTCTTTCTTTTGTATTCAACGTACACAACCCCTCCGTCACCATCAAAGTATCCTCTCACCAGATGTTTTAGATGCTGTCTCGGTATATATGTAGGAAACTCGATCCGTAAACTTTTATTTGGGATCACTCCGTACATGGAAGTCAGTACCATCACCATATGCTTGCTGCCGATTTGAAGTGTATATGCTTTCTTTCGGTGCTGATATTTCCCTTTCCTAGTACGAACTCCGATGCGATGCTCCGACTGCAAAATGCTTCGAATTTTCCCAATGATCTCTTTGTCTGTCGACGTAAATCCGAGATAATGCGATCCACGAACATTGATGTTCACATAGCCATCGGCCATCAAAAATCCAAGCACATACGCCATGTGCGGCGACCATGTATCGAAAAATGTTTCATCGACATACTTGCGCATTCTTTCATTATACCCTGCGTAAAATTAATTTTCAAAATACCGACATGATTTGTTGTGTATTCTTTACCAGGGGCGGGAGTTGAACCCGCAGTCTTGGACTTATGAAATCCCTGCTCAGCCGTTGAGCTACCCTGGCGTCAGTGTCGTATATTCGTACGCCATTTTTGCTTCTAGTACTTGAATTCTAGCAATAATATGTACATTTGCAAGCGTTTCAGCTACGAGGACTATGCCTAAACAGGCTTGGTCAGATTGTCCTCTAGGCCTTGCAGCCATCCTTTGATTTTTCTTCTTAAATCAATGCTCCTTCGGACCATATGCAAATGTTTGTACAACTCGAAATAGGCCAGCTACTGGCCTATTTCTCTGAATTTTTTTGCGGGGGAGGGATTCGAACCCTCAAACCTTCGGGTTATGCAGTTACCATCTACAGCTTTCGCTGCCCCATCGATACAAATATCATAATGACATAGTAACCGATGATTGTTTGTGGTCTGGACTATCCCTTGTCGCTGCATAAAGTTAGCGTTGTTGGCGAACTCCATACATAGCGACCCCACCGTCTAGTCTCTACACCTTCTAATCATCTCGCTCGATCAAATGGTCGAACAAACGATTAGCTTGGCTCGGGATCACCAATTCGTAAAAATTTCCTCAATTCTTCAAATAGGCTTCCCCGAATTTGATGGGTTTCTTACCTAGCTATTACTAACCAGGAGGCCCAATTTGAGCCCGACGTGCTGCCGGTTACACCACCCCGCGGTGTAGCTTCTGTCTATGTTTGGGATAAGCACCTTCCACGCACACCACTACAGTATATCCCATTCCTTCAGCACCCGCTCGATACGATTCACCGTTTGACGCGCAAGGAGCTGATCGATAGTTCCCTGTTGTTGCTCTACGTATTCCCGCGTCTTGTGTGCTCGCCAGAGTTCCTCGACGCTCGGCCTACCCTTGCGATACGCCATGCGCAATCGATCATCCATTGTCTTCCCCTCAAATTGACTCTTGATCAATATCCGATCAACCAGTTTATCCGCTTCAGTAATAGCCAATTGTAGCGCATAACGGTCATCAGAGTCAAGCGAACGCTGGATGTTTTCCCACTCTTTCATTGCCTTTGTTTTACTATATCCTGGCTCGTCTTCCATAACGACCCGCCAAATAAACAATAGCTGTCGCACTTTGAACGTAGCCAAAATAATCACCGCGATAAACGTTACTATGCTTATGACCGTGAATATCCTCCGCAGTACGAAAATCGCCTCCTCCATAATGCAAATTATTCGCTACAATTAATTAGTGTTCCTATTATTTTTGTTTATTGCCCTTTATTGAGCGCATCGAGCTGCCGTGCAACAGCCAATACCGTTGCATCATCCCCATACCGTCCCCAAATCTGCATGCCCACAGGTAATCCCTGCGACAATCCGCATGGCATCGAAATCGCCGGAATTCCAGCCAAGTTTGCGCTCACGGTATAAATATCCTCCAAATACATCGTCGTTGGGTCATCAGTCTTCGATCCAATCGGAAATGCAGGGTTCGGCGTTGTGGGCGTAATGATAATATCAACCTCGCGAAAAGCCTTGGCCAAACCCTCGCGCAGCATGTTTCGCGCTTGCTGGGCTCGCACATAATATCGATCTGCGTATCCAGCCGATAATACAAACGTTCCTAATAAAATACGTCGCTTCACTTCAGCGCCGAATCCATCCTCGCGCGTAAGTAAATATGATTCTATAACATCGCTGCCAACCCCTGCCGATCCATCTCCTTCGATACGCGTACCGTAACGTACCCCATCAAAACGCGCCAAATTAGAAGAACATTCAGCGGGCATAATGATGTAGTAGGTAGCAATCGCTTCTTTGGTCGCGTGCGGGAGCGTAATATTCGTTATCGTAGCTCCCTGTTTCTTCAGCATAGTGATTTGGTCGTGCACTGCTTTCTTGATCTCATCATCAAGTCCGTCAGTAAAAAATTCTTCGGGTACGCCAATCCGCAATGCATTAAGGGGAACGTCCTTACGAGAGCGAAACTGCGGTAATCGGACATTGGCATCAAGTCCGTCTTGTCCAGCCATCACCCCCATTATTACTTCGATATCTTCGACACAGTGCGCCAATACGCCCACCTGATCTAAAGACGGTCCTGATGAAAGTAATCCGTGCCGACTCACTAGTCCGTATGACGGCTTATACCCGAAAACTCCGCAAAAACTCGCTGGTTGGCGACACGATCCCCCCATATCAGTGCCAAGTGCCGCAAGACACATGTCGGCCTTAACTGCTGCTGCCGATCCGCCGCTTGATCCTCCAGGAACCCGCTCCGGATCAACGGGATTCTTTACTCCTCCAAAATATGAAAATTGCGACGACGAACCCATGCCAAATTGATCGAGATTGGTTTTGCCAATAACAATTGCCCCGGCCTCCTCTAATCGATTAACTGCCGTTGCAGTATACGATGCCGTATATGATGCAAGAATTTTTGAGCCAGCAGTGCAGCCCAATCCTTTGACCAAAATATTATCTTTTACCCCCAGAACCACGCCCTCCATGCCTGATAATGCATCGTCGTGGACGATTTTAGAGTCGGTTTCTTTCGCTTTTGCGATAGCTCTCTCGCCGCACACGCTGATAAACGCATTTAGATCATTATGCTCATCAATTGATTGCACATATGCTCGCGTCAATTCCTCGCATGATATCTGCTTGTTTTGCAATGCTTCCTGTGTCTGTCGTATTGAGTTAAACCGAGGATGATTCGACATAGCTTATGCGTCTTTATCAATGATCTTTTTTACGCGAATGAATCGTCCGTTATGATCTGGCGAAGCAGCTATAAGTTCGTCCGATGTAATGCGAAAATCCTGCCGCGTTTCATCGCCTCTTGTAATGCGCTCGTTCGATTCTTCCACTACATCTTCTTCTTCGTTTTTTTCTTCTTCATCATCATCGGAGCTCCGCCTTGTCGCCGGCAATGTCTCCACAAGCGCGACAATCTTGTTCAGATCAATAGTTAAGGCGGACGCCTCTGCGTCGCTTAACTTGAGTCGAGCAAGTAGCCCGATATGTTTTACGTCGTTTATTTCCATATATCAGTTAATCATAGCGAGAAACTGGGCTTCATTCAAGGTCTTCACTCCAAGAGCGCGCGCCTTGTCATATTTTGATCCCGGGCCAAGTCCAACCACAACGTAATCAGTCTTCGCAGATACCGACGAACTTACTGTACCCCCTCGTTGCGTTATCGCATGCTGTGCTTTCGCGCGGCTTAACCGTTCCAATGATCCAGTTAAAACAAATGTCTTATTATTGAAGATTTGCGATTTTTGGTGTCGTTGTTCACGAATAATACGCACTCCTCGATGTTCGAATTCCTGAAGCTCCTTCCGATTTGCTGCATGTGCAAAAAAAGCCACGATACTCTGGGCAACGCGCTCTCCAATACCATGGACGGACAGTAATCCCTCGAGCGTTATCGAATCCATGGCACGCAACAACTCCCGAATCGATCGGATCGCGCCTTGCGAACGCTCAAGATATCCCACAAATAAACTAGCTGTCTGATCTCCAACCAAAGGTATTCCCAGCGACCGAATAAGTGCTCGAAGCGTTACTCGTCTTGCCCGCTCAATGGCTGCCACTAAATTATCAGCTGACTTTTCTGCAAACCGTTCGAGTTCGAGAAGCTCTGCTTTCTGTAGGCCAAAAATGTCTGACCGTTTCGTTACCAGCCCAACATCAGCAAAATGCTCAACTATTTTCGTTCCTAGTCCTTTGATATCCAATCCTCCCTTACCAACAAAATAGGTGAGCTCCTCCAAAAATATCGTACGGCAGCGAGGATTCGAGCACACATAATCGACATAGTCGCTATCCTCTTTATGAACCGGCGCACCACATGATGGACATTTTTTTGGTGGCTTTATGGCTTGCGCATGTGGCGGCCGCAACCCTTTCAAGACCTGCTTGACCTGCGGAATGATATCCCCTGCCTTATGAATAATAACAGTATCCCCAATTCGGATATCGAGTCGTTGAATTTCATCAAAATTATGCAAACTTGCGTGCTGGACTATGGTACCATGCACTTTCACCGGTTCAAAAACCGCCACAGGAGTAATTTTTCCCGTCCTTCCCACCTGGTAAGTCACGTCTTTAAGCACTGTTGTCGCTTCCTCTGGCGCGAACTTCAACGCCAATGCCCAGCGGGGTGACTTACCAGTATATCCGACGCGTCGTTGTAGTTCTATATCATTTATTTTTACCACCACTCCATCAATCCAGTAATTCTCTTGCGAGCGCCTCGTCCCCCATTCCTGCCATGCATTGCAAACGCCTTCCAGAGAACGCTGCACGCTCACATAGGGATTCACCTTGCACCCCAGTTCTCGCAAAAATTGGAGCTTGTCCGATTGTTTCGCTGGAATGGGAATGCTCGCATTGCTACACTCATACACCACACAGTCGAGCTTTCGCTGCGCTGCGATACTTGGATCAAGTTGTCGAATTGCGCCTGCGGACGCATTTCGGGGATTTGCGAAAAGTGGCTCCCCAGACTTGGCCCGACGCTGATTCAATTTTTCGAATTCGTCCTTGTGCATAAATATTTCTCCTTCGATAAAAATGTCAATCTGTTTGTCCAACCGAAGTGGAACCGCCTCGATCGTACGGATCGAATGTGTGACATTTTCTCCGATGAATCCATCCCCGCGCGTTGCAGCTGATTGCAAAACACCTTCCCGATAGGTGAGCGCAATATGTAAGCCGTCGATTTTCGGTTCGATTTCATATTCGAACTGCGCTGGCTTCGTTGCATCATCAGAAAGCAAGTTACGATTCCGTTCTTCCCAGCGCAACGCATCTTCGCGCGTAAAAGCATCATCAAGCGACCACTGACGAGTTTCATGCCGAATTTTTTCAAATTTTTGAAGCGCAACACCTCCGATTCGTTGGGACGGCGAGTCCGGCGTTATGAGTTCGGAAAACTGTTTTTCTAATTGTACAAGCTCGTTTTTCAGCGAATCATTCGCCGCATCAGAGATCTCCTGCGTATCGAGTACATGGTATAAATACCGATGATGTTCAATCTCTTTTCGTAACTGTTCTATGCGCTTTTTTGCGCGCTCCCTCTCTAGCGACTTGGAATTGGTGGCTGCCATACATATCAGTTCAGTACCTCGCTTCAAGTGACCGCTGGACAGTGCCAAACGATCCAATGGATTTAATCACACGGCCCGGACTCGTTCCTGAAACCGTATATTGATACGAAGCGGTATTGGTAAGGCTTGCCCCGGGGTACGCCCCTTCTGTAAGACCACCCGGTGTCTTTCGATCAATAGATAACGCATACTCTACCCCTGCATCTGCAGCATAAAACGCAACAGTGGACTGAACGATTGCTCGCGACAGTTTTAATTCCTTCAAAAATACGGCAGCAAAACTCAACGAAATCACTAGTGCAATCGATAACACAAAGAGTGATAGGATGAGAATAACGCCGGACTGATTTTCAGAATTGGGCTTGTGCATGGTTGTTTTATGGAGTTACATCGAGACTGCGCTGAGTAACTGTGGTTTGTAATCGCATAGTGGATGCATCTTGGAATGCTAAATTTTTACTCGACACATCGATATTGATTGTGATGCTTGGTTGGTGGTTCGGATTCTCTCCAACATCGTCAAACAACTTTGTGAATGTGAGTGAGTTAATGAAAATCTCATTTGATGTAACCGCGCCCTGGGAATCGACTGAACCGTCGGTATCTTCGTCAACTTGCTTCATGAGCTGCCCATTGGAAACCCAGTATCGGATACAGTCACCCTCATCGCTCTTAAATGCAATATCATTTGCGCCACTCACAACATAATTTCGATCGGAATTACAAGGAGCAATATCGACGGGATTCATTGGTTGGGCAAGCCGCAACTCCTTGCCCATTATCTCAAGGGCAAACCTAATATTGTCTTGCACATTTTGAAGCGCAATCGCCCGACGCTCTCCTTTGATTACCTGAACCAGGGTCGCACCCAAAGTAATCACAATAATTCCCATAATCGCCGTGGCTACCAAAAGCTCGATGAGCGTGGTTCCGTGCTGTTGTTTTTGTTGCTGCTGCTGTGTGCGATTGCGTATTATGTGTTTCATTTTTTTGAAAAAAATAGCACCACGTTATTTCCAGTTATACAGACGGTCCTCCACAGCGATTGACCGCTGCTTCCCACGCTCGCTCCATGATACGCTGACTTCAACCTTAATTTGCGTCGGGTCTACGACTGAAATAACAATGCCACGCTTAAATAGACTTGGGCTGCCAGTGCTGTATTGATAAGCTCCGGTCGTCGGATCAACGCGCAAAAACGAATCGTATTCAATACCAAGGTTATTGCTTGCATACGCAACACTGTAGGTTCCTGGTGTAATACCCTCTAGCCAATCAGGTGCATCCTGCAACCAATTCGTATCACGGATTCGTCGAACGATCTCAACGCCTTCAGTTGCTAGATTCGATGCGACAAATGTATTTGTACTTGATTCTGCAGCGCGAATATTTGCTGCAGACAAGGCCAATAAACCAGCAAATCCAAAGCCAACGATGGCAATCGTAACTAAGGCCTCTAAAAATGTAATGCCGCGCTGATTGTGTGAATTATTAATTTGCATCGATCAAATTAACCCTATTAAACGTAATAGTGCGAGTGCGACTGGGGTCTGATTGCAACTCAAGTGTCACTACTGCCTCGGATAAAGCCGGCGAGCCATTAATGATTCCTCGTGCATGGGGAGGCGTATACACAATACTTGTCGAATCTGTTGGTGATACTGATGTAATTGCAAGCAAATTATCGAGTGGGACAATCTTCACAATACCATCAACGCCCAAGCTGTCATATTGTCCTTCTGTCTTACCAACTCCGCTACCTGAATCAGCAAATAAGATAATAGTACTTGGACGAGCAAAAAACACCCCGTACGCAGCAGGAACTGCCCCGTTGAATGGCGTGCCTTCAAATGGCGCGGCCGACGATGCGAGCGATTGTACCGTTCGAACCTCTGCCATAATGTTTTGCACATTTGAATCAAGCGTAAATTGACGACCATCATTCCCAAATCCGAATAAAACAAGACCCCCGAGGATCGCGATAATGGCTATTGTTACCACTAATTCAATGAGGGTAAATCCTTGTGTGCGGGAGTTCTTAGTTGTCTTCAATACATATACCATTGCATCAATTGACTTATATCGAAATAAAACGAAAGAATGCCGATGAGCAATGTTCCCCCAACTAAAAATGGACCAAACGGGATCTGTGAGGACAACTGCTTCTGCTGCCGTGCTATTAATACCAACCCCACTGCAGCTCCCGAAACAAATGCCACAAACATCGCAGAAATAGTCAGTACTGGTCCTAATAAGACCCCGATCAACAGCGAAAATTTCACATCCCCCAATCCCATTCCCCTTCCCTTTGTCACTACATGTATTATATAGAAAAAAAGGGCTGCCGAAAAGCCCACACCTACCCGAATAAGAAATTCATCCGGATAGAGCACCGCAATTCCAATCGCCGTAACAACGAATAACGGGTACAATACAACATTCGGAATCAAGTAATGATCGAGATCGTAGAGAAAAATAATCCCGAGTCCCGCGATTACAACAAACCATAGCGCGATCGACAACCACGACAGCGGGTCGTCGAGCACAAACAATCCACCTGCGGCTGCAGCAAAAAGAATGCCCATAACGACTTCGACCCCGAAATATCGGACTGCGATAGTCTTCTTGCATGTTAAACAGCGTCCCCGTAACACCAGGTAGCTTACCAGCGGCACCAGCTCAAACCACTCCAGAACATGCCGACAATCAGCACAATGCGATCGCCCTCGTGCGATCGGCTCGCCAGTGTGTAATCGCAAAGCGACGACATTCACAAAACTACCAATGTGGGCGCCGAAAACGAATGCTACTCCAACGACAAATGTCATTATGTCCATACGCCCTATTCTAACACACAGACAAACAAAAAGATTGGCACCGTGGAAAAGATTACGTGTGGCGTGGTAATTCCGCGCCCGCAATCTCCTCTACGGTGCCAATCTAATGCTAGATGCTGGATTAACTACCAACACGAACGTCGTAAACCGGATCTGCCCCAGGAAAACCGTTGGTATAATTTATCCCTGTTGGCGTTGAATTTGCATCAGCATCCCCAGATAACGCAGAATGAGCGGTATCCTCTAGGGTAATGCCTAGGTGATATGCTGTCGCCGGATCAGTGTTTACAGCATAACTATAGCTATTTCCTTGCGGATCAACGGGAACAGCGCCGATCTGGCCATCAGTTACTAAGCTAGCCAATGCTTGGGGATACTCATTATTACTATTGTTATATAACTCCAATGCCAATTGCAAGGAATTAATGTCTGATAATCGCTTTGAATCTCGTGCATCTGCCTGTGGTGAGCCGAGTGATACGAATAACACAGCACCAAGAATGCCGATGATTGCGATGACGATTAACAACTCAATTAGGGTAAAGCCTTGATTGAATTTCTTCATCTCACACTCACCTCCTTTCGGTTGTTGTTTGCGTGTATCACGTACATACAGTATACTCGTTTACCATACGCTTCACAATATCATAGTGCGCCGACATTTGTAATGACCGAATACATGGGGATAAGTACCGCTCCTACCATGAGCCCAACCCCCACGCCCAGCACCACAATCAACATTGGCTCAATCAATGACGAAAGCGTCGCGACCGTATTCTCAACTTCCTGCTGGAAAAAATCAGCAATCTTCTGCAATATTGAATCAAGCTTGCCGCTCTTTTCTCCGACTGCCACCATTTGGGTCAACAGCGGCGAGAACTGTACTGGGTACTGCCGCAACGCTGACTCAATGCTTTTTCCTGTTTTGACTTTACTTGCCACGTCCTCGACTATCTCCGAATACACCTTGTTATCTACAACATCAGCTACAATCTGCAACGCTTCCAATATCGGGAGCCCTGAGCGCACAAGAGTTGCCAAATTTTCAGCAAAACGCGCTTGGTATACTTTCTTAAATAATTGCCCAAACACGGGTAGCTGCAGCTGAATTTCGTGCCACGCGCGCAATCCCTGTGGCGTCTTCACCGCATATAAAAGAGACCCGGCGCCACCGACAAGTATTACAAGAATAAGCCATAACCAATCTACAACAAAACCGCTTACCGCAGCCAGTATCCGAGTAAATAGCGGCAATTCCCCGCCTGAAATCTGTTCAAGTGTATTCAATAATTGCGGTAACACGAACACAAAAATGACAAGACCGACGATAACAAAAACGCTGACAATAAAGGCGGGATAGGTCAACGCGCTCTTTATCTTCTTTTTGAGCGAATACTCCTTTGCGAGGTGATCAGCTAAAAACAATAGAGTTTCCTGAAGGCCGCCAGATACTTCACCCGTCCGTATCATGCTTACATAAAAATTGCTAAATGTTTTCGGATGCTGCGCGATCGCCTTAGAAAACGGTAAACCGCCGTCAATATCATTTGCAACTGTCAGTAATACCCGTCGAAATGGTAAATTCATCGTTTCCTCGCCCAAAATGCGAATTGACTCGACGAGTGGCACCCCTGCCTCAAACAACGAGGACAACGATCGCGAGAATATAACCAATTCCTTTGGAGGTGTTGGGAATAGCGCAGCCAGGTCAAAATCAAGCATCCCGCTGCCAGTCTTTTCTTTCAACGATAAAACAGTAAGTTTGTTGTCTTGTAAAATTTCCAGCGCGCCTGCTCGGTTGCTGGCTTCGACAACGCCGGACTGCAACCCTCCTTTTGGCCCTTTGGCCTTGTATTCAAATTTCATGGTCAGTTTTTAGTGATATATCGTTTTAAGTTCTCTTGATCAAATGCATATGGTAATGCTGATTCGAGCGAAATTTCATGCATATGGACGAGATTTGCCAACGATCGGTCAAGGCTAATCATCCCCTTGTCTAAGCCTGTGGTTATTACCGTATCAAGTTCGTGGATTTTATTCTCACGGATAAGATTCCGTACTGCGGCGGTAGAAACCATAACCTCAACAGCTGGGATCAGTCCTCCTTCGATGCGTGGCAACAACCGTTGGGAAATAACGCCAATAAGCGTTGACGCCACCTGCGTCCGGATCTGATTTTGCTGCTCTGCGGGAAAAATATCGATAATACGATCAATAGTCTGCGCGGCATTATTGGTATGCAAAGTACCGAAAATGAGATGACCAGTTTCTGCAGCCGTTATTGCAGTCGAGATTGTTTCTCGATCTCGCATCTCTCCCACCATTATAACATCTGGGTCTTGTCGAAACGAGTGTCGAAGTGCAGATGCGAAACTTAGCGTATCGCTGTGCACTTCTCGTTGGTTAATGATACACCGATCTTGAATAAAAAGATACTCGACTGGATCCTCGATTGTCACTATATGCTTACTTTGCGTCTTATTAATAATATCGATAAGTGACGCCATTGTGGTTGATTTTCCATGTCCTGTTGGCCCTACAATTAATACCAGTCCTTGCGCCTGTTGCGTGAACTTGCTTAATACAATAGGTAGATTCAGCTCCTCCAATGTCTTAATCTCCTGGGGAATAAACCGTAATGCCAGTGCATGATAGCCGCGCTCCCGATAGACGTTAATGCGGTACCGGGCTTTGCCTTGAAAATCATACGATAAATCCATCTCTTTATGCTCCTCGAAAAGTTCAATCTGCTCTTTGGTCAAAATTGCTTCGGCGAGTTCTTTCGTATCCTTTGGTGTTAATACCGGACGCTTCACCAATGGCACTAAGCTCCCGTCGATGCGAAGCGTGGGATGGCGGCCAGCCACAAGATGCAAATCAGACGCCTCCTGCTCTGCAGTGGTAACCAATAAATCCTCAAGCTCATATTTTCGGGCTGTTTCTGTCATTGGGGCTATACGTTGTTCTGAGCGTTTAATATCGCTTTCGCTTTTTCAACAACTTCCTTTGGAGTATAGTGCGCCTTTATTATATAATCAGCAGCGCCAAGCTTCAGGCCTTGCTTTATATTCTTTTTCTGACCAAGGTTGGTTAGCAACAAAACAGGGATCATCTTTGTCTCCGGGTCTTTTTTCAGCGTTTCTAATACTTCAAAACCATCCATTTTTGGCAAAATAATGTCGCATAATACTAATACCGGCTTCTTCTCCTTAATAAGCCGAAGCCCCTCTTCCCCATTATGAGCAACCTCGAAAGCATATCCCTCAACTTGGAACTTAGTGGCATACATTTCTGAGATGAAGTCGTCATCCTCCACAAGTACGACTAATTTTTCATCGGCCATAATATGTGATTAGTTAATAATTGTAAATACACATTGTTTTAATCCCCTGCAACCTCATATATTTGTTCCAAGCTTGTAACACCTTGCAATACCTTAATAAAACCATCTTGTTGCATTGTGACCATGCCTTGGCGTTCTGCTTCTTTTCGAATCATGTCTTCTGAAGGTTTACTGATAATGATTTCCTCCAGTTCAGGCGTAACTGCCAATGTCTCGTAAACAGCGATCCTCCCCTTAAATCCTTTATTGCCGCACGTAGCACATCCTTTTGGTTTGTATATCTTCTTTACTGACTCGATGCCCAGTGCTTTTCGCTCATTTGCATCCAAAAACGTCAGTTCGCTTTGCATTTTTTTGATACGTTCCGCACTTTCTTTATCCAGCTCCTTACATTTTTCACATAGACGCGGCGCTAGTCGTTGGGCAACGCACAGAGTTAAGCTCGCGGGAAGCAAAAAATCGTCAACGCCCATATCCAACAACCGCGGAATCACGCCAAGGGCATCATTCGTATGTAACGTCGAATATACCTGATGTCCGGTCAAAGCGGCATGGACAACCAGCTCAGCAGTTTCTTGGTCGCGCACCTCTCCCACCATTATAACATCAGGATCCTGCCGTAGTATACTTCGCAAACCAGATGCAAATGTATAACCGATTTCAGGGCGAAGTTGTGACTGGTTGATGCCTTTCAAATAGTATTCAACCGGATCCTCAAGCGTCACAATATTCACCTGCTCCTTATTCACGATACTCAGCATCGAGTAAAGCGTCGTTGTCTTTCCTGACCCTGTTGGTCCCGTGATTAATATCATACCAAACGGCGCCTCCATAGCCTTCTTGATATTCTCCAGATTTCGCGTATGTAAACCAAGGTCCTGTAATGATAGTATACCTCTGGACGAATCAAGGACGCGCAATACAATCTTTTCTCCTTCGGTCGTAGGGAATGATGACACACGATAATCAATCCCCCAGGTTTCCGTTGTTGAATGAATACGTCCATCTTGCGGGACGCGTGACTCGTCAATTTTTAAATTGGCGAGAATCTTTATGCGAGTTACGATGCCGCTCAAAACACCTTTTGGCAAATTAAATGCGGTGCGCAATGTGCCGTCAACGCGATAGCGTACTGCGACTTTATCTTTGTATGGCTCAATATGAATGTCGCTTGCCCTTGATTCAACTGCATAATTCAGCATCACGCTCACAATCTTCGTAATAGGCGTCTGCTCGGTGAGCGTCTCCATGCCTCCCGGCGCAGTCTTAGCTTTCTTTTTTTCATCGGCTTGGCCCTGTTGCTCATACTGCTCAAATTCAGTACCGAAGTGCTCAACTGCCTCCTCAACCTGAGTCACTGCGCTTGCATATCGTTTTGTTAGAGCGTCAAAGTCAGTCTTAGAAATAACGAACTTTTTGATATGCAGGCCATTCGTTTTTGCAATAAAATCAAGGGCACTCTCTGCTTCTAGGCTCTCAGGATGTACCATGCCCACTGATAATTCGTCGCCCTCCTTTTTGAGGGCAATAATAGCATATTGCTGGGCAGTATTTTCCGGTATTAACTCCAAAATATCCGGTGACACTAATTCGTCATCGGTAAGTTCATAGAGAGGGAGTCCAAGGACAGCGCTTTTTGCCTTCGCAATATCGTCGTCGTTCGCTAAGTTATTCTGAAGTAAGTATGCCTCAATACCACCGCCTTGCTGCTGCGCCGATGAAATGATGGTAGATATTGTATCTGAAGATAATGCATGAGCAGCCGAAAGCTGCTGTAATAATTCTTCATTGTATGGCATATCAGCAAGACTAGTACGTATACGGAACGAACGGATTGCTTCGGCCCAATGCAGACGATCCCATTGATTGACTCACAGGTACATCGCCATGGGTTCGTAATGATTGGAGAATTGAAGCATTAAACGAATTTGATGGATCTAAAACGCCTTCAAGCGTTGTCGCTGTCTGGTTGATCGCATCAACAGAGCTGATTTCTTTTAGCGCTGTTGAGAGCGCGTTTTGATACACATTCCGTCCCAATACAACGCCAAGAATAATGAGCATGATGAGCAACAGCAATAGCAGAAATGATTGTCCCTTACTCATTGTTGCTTGTGGTTATGAAATAAGTAGTTGCGTCAACATTGAAAGATGTCAATCCAAACGTTCCCGCCTCAGTGATAACAGGGGTAAACGAGTATTGTTCGATGTTAATAAGTGGTATATTCGTTTCCAATTCAGTCAAAAAATCTTTAAAATACCCGTACAAGCCCGTTAGGTTGATCTTGAAGTGAAGCGCCTTCACATTCCCAACCTGCGTACCTTCAACCGCAGACACTGACCCAAGGGAAATACTATCAAGTACCATGCTTTTACTCGCAGCGATAGAATCGAGTTCTGCAAGTAGTGTAGGCACATCCTGTTCGAGTGGAACCGCTATATTAAATTGCTTTCCGTTTTCAATGAGCTGCGCTCGCCGAGCTTTAAGCTGGTTCTCAACTTGTAGCAACTTCCGTAACGCCTCATCCTCTTTTTTTCCCATTTCAAAATTCTCGCTCTCCACGTTTATCATTGCGTATACACGAACCACTCCAAAGACTACTACAAAAAATGTAGCGAGAAGGAGTAGTAAATTGATAAGAAGTTGTCGCTTCGCCATACCAGTTATCTTATTTACTTTGCTTTATTTGTGGCTGTGTTCGATTTCAAAACAACGGTCGGTTTCAAAACGATTTGCATAGAAAAATCAACGCCTCGATCAGTAGATAGTGTTGCCCCTGAAATCGAGACATCTTGTACATCCAGTTTATCAGCCTTTAGTAAAGCGAGTTGCTGGGCTAATATTGTATATGCCGCAGCCTTTCCACTTAAACGAATGGTGTTGGTTTTTCCATCATAATTTAGACTGCTAAATGAAACTGTAGGAAGTGTTTTACCCTGCAAGAACGCCAACACCTCGGAACTTGTTCGATATGTTCGTAATAATTCCTTTAGTGCCACCTGCTGCTGAATGCCATTTTGTACGAATGCTTCAAGATTGTTGTCTCGCTGCGTCTGTAGTTCTTTCACTCCCTCCCACTTTCGCACCGCCTGCCCATGGATATTTTTTTGTAATACAAAAAGACCTAGCAACACCAAAACTACAAGAAGAAAAATTAAGAAATTTACAATGGTTCCCAGCGATAAAGAAGCCAAGACTTTCCGCGTCTGATTCTTGGACTTAAGTTGCTGGTTTCCAAAAACGCTATTTGTTGAGTCCGCCATAAAATCCTCTCCTCATTATGAATATAGTATACCCTACTCTGATTTCATTGCCAAGCCGACAGCAGCAGCAAACGATGAGCCCAGCTCCTGCATAGTGGTTTTGAGCTCCTGTGGATAAGTAACGTGCTGCCACGGATCCCCAAGAATAATGGAAACTTTGAGTCGCTCCTTGAAAAACTCCAGCAGTCCGTTCATGCTTGTCGTACCTCCGGTCAACACCACTCCCTTCACATTCAGTTGTTGCTTCAACTCATAACTGGCCATAACCCGATTTACCTCTGTCACTATTTTGTCGAGAATCGGATACAACGGCTTAATCGCCTCTTGGTCACCACCTGTAACTTCAAGCCCATGCTCACGCTTAAAACTTTCGGCCCGCTTAAAATTTACGTTCAAAGTTTTCGCAATGGTCTTTGTTAGACTCAATCCTGCGGTATCAATGTTATGGCTTAATTCTATTATGCCATTTTTTACCACATTGATGCTTGAATTGAGTGAACCGATGTCGAGTATGATGTGTGGCTCTGGGTTCTCGGCGAGTAACGCACGGCTTAAACTAAAGGTTTCTATTTCGAGCGATTGCAAATCCAATTTCGCTGCTCCTGCTAATGCCTGATACCGCTCGATTACTCCCTTAGGGACTGCGAGCAGCAAAACGCGAATTGGTTTTGTGGAATCTTTCTCGTCGCGCTCAACAATCTGCCAGTCAAGTTCCACCTCTGACAGCGGTACTGGGATATAGTGCCGCGCCTGATACTCAAGCGCTTCTCCAATTTCCTCTGTCCTCATGGCGGGCAAACTAACCTCTGTGATAAAACTCGAATGGACAGGGATTGACATAACTGCCTGTGTCGGCAGCGGTCCACCCATTGCTTTGAGCACATCCTTTATCAAATTCCCTACTTCAATATCAGGAATTTTAAAACTATGCTCGTGCACCGTTGCTTCAGAACGGCGAATATAGTGGAGTGTGGTAATAGACCCATAATTTTTGAGCGTAAACGTCGCGTCGCCATGTCGTGACTCAAGATAGACAGCTTTTACTGACGAGGTACCAACATCAATACCAAGTAACCGCTTCCGTTTTGAAAATATGCTCATCCTCCAAAAAATTATCCGTTTTGATTACGAAATGCATGGACCACCTCTACAACAATTGCTTCGAGCTGTTTCGGATCTTGTTTGAAAAATGCTTTCACTCCTTCGATCCCCTGTCCTAACTTGACATCCTTATGGTGATACCATGCGCCCTTGCGTTCGATTATACCATACTTCTCTGCGGTCTTCACTATGTCTGCAACTTTATCAATTCCCTCATTGTACAAAATATCAAATTCAGTTTCACGGAACGGTGGTGCCACCTTGTTTTTAACCACTTTCACCTTAACCCTGTTCCCGATAATTTCAGCATCCTTTTGTATTTTTGCCGACTGCGCGAGTCGAACCCGAACTGATGCGTAAAACTTAAGTGCTTTGCCGCCCGGGGTTGTTTCGGGATTACCGAACACCACTCCGATTTTCATTCGCGTCTGATTGATAAATATAATTGACGTATTCGAGTTATACGCAACGCCGGTGATTTTCCGCAATGCCTTTGACATGAGTCTCGCTTGAAGACCCATTTGTTGTTCATCCATCCGACCTTCGATCTCTGCTTGTGGCGTAAGTGCCGCAACTGAATCGATCACTATAAGTCCAATTCCCTTGCTTCGTATCAACGCCTCGGTTATTTCAAGCGCCTGCTCGCCAGTATCCGGTTGTGAAATGAGCAAGTCATCAGTATTTACGCCAATTCGCCGTGCATAATCAGGATCCAGCGCATGTTCTGCATCGATATACGCCACTACTTTTCCTAATTTTTGTGCCTCGGCAGCCACGTGCAGCGCCGCGGTTGTTTTTCCCGATGACTCCGGACCGAACACTTCGATAATGCGCCCTTGGGGCATGCCTCCGATGCCGAGTGCTAGGTCGAGTGACAAAGAACCAGTGGGTATTACGTCAACATCAACCTTTTTTGTCTCTCCAAGTCGCATAATAGCTCCTTCACCAAATTTCTCCCGAATTTCACGAAGCGTGGAGTCGATAACAGTTGCATTTCCTTTCACTGTTTTAGGATCAGAGTCTGCGTGCTCCACATTCTTTTGCTGTGTTGTTTTTTTTACAATTACTGATTTTGGCATAATAATTTGGATAGACCGCGGCAACCTTTAGTGCCGCTTGTTTTTTATTCATAGATCGAACAGCTTCAGATTTGGCCTGATTTACAGAACGTTGTACCACTGGAACGAGCACCTCGTCGCCCAACCGGAATCGCACGCTACCACCCTCCTTTAACTGCTCATCAATTAAGAGCCGCGCAATTGGATCTTCGATCAACGTTCGTAGCACGCGCCTCACTGTGCGAGCCCCCTGCTGTGGCTTGAAGCACTTAGACAGTAGTAATGTGTGTGCTGCGGAAGGAATTGATAGGGTGATTTTGAACTCTTCGTTAAATCGCTTAATAAGCGACCCCAATTCTTTCTTAATAATTGTGCTGATGTGCTTCTTAGTGAGCGGCCGGAATACAATCACCTCATCGATACGATTTACAAGTTCTGGCTTCATTATTTGTTTTAACCTCCGCAAGGCTTTCTGTTTGATTTCATCGAATGCAGCCAGAATTTCTTCTCCCGCCTCGTCAACTCCTACCTTGCTAAACCCAATCTGTGCTTGCTCGTTAAATTCCTGCGTACCAAGATTCGACGTCAAGATAATAATCGAATTCTTGAACGATACAGCGCGGCCCATGGCATCAGTCAGCATCCCATCCTCTAATATCTGCAATAAAATATTGTAGATTTGCGGATGCCCTTTTTCGATTTCATCAAACAACACGATGCTATGCGGTCGCCGTCGAATCGTTTCAGTCAGCTGTCCGCCCTCGCCATACCCGATATAGCCTGCTGGAGCTCCAAGTAAACGAGCTACTGTGTGCGGCTCTGAAAACTCTGACATATCGAGTCGAATTAACGTATCGCGCCCAAACACTTCCCGTGCTAATACCTTCGCCAGCTCCGTTTTCCCTACTCCACTCGGTCCCATAAAGATATAGCTTCCGAGAGGTCGATTGCCGGTACTCAACCCAACTCGTGCTCGCCGCACAGCGCGCGCAATCGTATCAATTGCCTCTTCTTGGCCAACAATGTAGGTGCTTAATCGTTTTTCAAGATCGCCAAGCTTTACCCGTTCATCATCAGACAATTGCGATACGGGGATTTTCGTCATACCTGAAACCGCATCTCGAATGTGCTGTGCAGTCAGCGTAATATCAGTCGCCGCTTCCTTAATCTTTATGACGCTTTGAATTTCTTTGATTGCGTTACGAACTGCCTCTTCTTCTTTTTTTAGTTGAAATGCACGGTCGTACGATGCCTTGTCGATCTCTTGTTCCTTTTGTTCTTCCAGCCATTGTTCGCGATCTTTTAATTCATGCAGAGTTCGAAACTCTCCAGACAACGTATAGGCACTCCTGAGTCGGGCTGCTGCCTCGTCTATAAGATCAATTGCTTTATCGGGCAGGAATCGATCAGGGATATAGCGGGCTGACAATCGCACCGCAGCTGCAATAGCTTCATCTGCGATCGATAACCGGTGATACTGCTCATACCGTTTCCGAAGCCCCTGTAATATGAGCGTAGTTGTTACTTCATCCGGTTCCTCAACCATTATCGGCTGAAACCTTCGCTCCAATGCTTTATCCCGTTCAATATACCCACGATACTCATCAACGGTCGTAGCGCCGATCACTTGAATGTCTCCATTCGCAAGGGCTGGTTTCAAAATATTGGCAGCATCGAGCGATCCCTGTGCTGCTCCTGCGCCGATAATAGTGTGGAGTTCGTCAATAAACAACAATATTCGTTCACGTTTCACTTCTTCCAAGATGGCTTCAAGCTTCGATTCAAACTCACCCCGAAACATCGTACCAGAAAGAATCGATGACATTTTCAATGAATAAAGTCTACGATCTGCCAGTAGAGATGGCACATCCCCTCTCACAATCCGATATGCAAGACCATTCGCAATCGCAGTCTTGCCTACGCCAGGGTCTCCAATAAGAACTGGGTTCGATTTTGTCCGCCTATTCAGGATATGTATGACCCGCCGCAACTCTTCGTCTCGACCGATCAACGGGTCTAATAGCTGTTTTCGTGCCAGTGCTGTCAATTCAATACCGAATCTATCGAGTACTGATTGACGCCTTGCTTTCCGCGCTGCAGAGAATGATTGCGGGCGCGACCCGCGATGCCCCGCTTCAGACTCGGACTCACCTTCGTCATCATACACATCCATTTCCTCAAAATCCAAGCTCTCGCCTGCTAATGCCGATTCATACAACTCGGAAAATTGGCTCCCCATATGCAACACCTCTTCAATTGATCCAATAACTGCATCAAGCGACTTTTTGCAATGTTTGAAAAAGTCCTGCATCACTGGCATATCCTTTGCTTGCACGAGCACGCCATATAAGAGGTGTTGGGTTCCTACCAGTTGCTGGTTTAGACGCGCAGCCGTAACCATTGCTCGCTTAATTGCTTCTTCCAGATCTGTCTTAGCACCACGATTAGGTATCATTGCTGCCCGTTGGACTAAAAACCCAATATGTTGACTCTTAATCCCTTGTGCTTTGAGAAAATTGCTCCCCAGTGACCCTTGCTGTGCATGAAGCGCTAGGAAAAAGTCCACCAAGGTTGGCGATTCCTGCTTTGATAATTCGTGCATCACTTGTTGTGCCCGTGCTGTAAATTTATTCAATAGATTCTGTGGAATCATAGCGGCTTCAGTCTAACAACAAAGCGCTGTAGCGTCAATTTACGCAGCAAGTACAAGGCTCCAAATCTCATTACATTGCTCGCGCAGACACCCGGCAACAGCGCACGTGGTACTTCCCGTAGTCCACACATCATCAACAATCACCACCAAATCATATCGATCAGACGTTATGCTCGCGAAACTATTGGCAACATTAAGCTTTCGAGCTTCTTCTGTCAATTTTGTTTGCGGAGCTGTATGGACAATCCGCCGCGCCAACAGTTCCACCGGCAACGCAAGTTCACGCCCCACATTCTCGGCCAATAGTTGTGCCTGATTAAACCCGCGCCATCGCTGCCGCAGCGCACTTAATGGTACCGGCGTCAACACAACACGACGCTTAGTCACATCAGACATCGCAATCTGCTCCCGAAACCGCTCGCCCAACAACTCTCCGAGTGGCTCCGCAACTTTCGTCAGTCGCCGAAACTTTAGTGCTTTTATGGCTACAGCCAACTTCCTATCATCGTAGTTCCCGTAGGCAATCAACCGAGATACCGGAAAACTCGGCTGTGCCTCGAGGCATGAACCACATAGATACCCTCCGTCGCTGGGCGCCCTACACGACGGACAGCTTGGGGTCCACTCCCCTATCGAGAACATACAATCAGCACACAAAAATCGATTTACTTTCGGTTCCGGGTATTCGAACCGAGCAGCATCGCGCGCAAGAACAGCCGACTGATCTTTGTCACACGCAACACACCGCGGCGGGTATACCCATGAGATGAGTGAATCGAATATCTGCATACTTCACCCACCGTACCACAGGTCAGATGAACCCAAACGAACATTTTCGTTAACGCAAGATGACATGGCGGTACAACAACTAGAAAGATCGAAAACTAATCAATCAATATAGGACAATAGGCGCTTGCTTGCTACTAATTTATACAAATCTGGATTTGTCTTCTGCATCGATCCCCGCGACAATAACGCTTCTGCCCACTGTCGCGACTTCTGCACTGCGACCATATCCGTCAAATCAGCAAGTCGTACATCTCCGACCACGCCCGACTGCCGCTCACCCAAAAATTCCCCCGGCCCTCGCAACTTCAAATCAATTTCTGCAAGTGCAAATCCATCATCATTTTTCTCGAGTGCCTTAAGCCGCTGACTATTCGCCCGATCAGCCGTAGTCGGAAATAAAAAACAATATGCCTCTTGGTTATTCCGTCCAATCCGTCCGCGTAGCTGGTGTAACTGCGCCAATCCGAACCGTTCCGCCCCCTCTATAATCATGAGTGATGCATCCGGAATGTCTACACCTACCTCAATCACTGTGGTCGACACGACAATTGCCAACTGTTTGTCACGAAACTTCTGAATCGTTTCGCTCACTTCTTTAGATGCTAGCCGCCCATGCACCAAACCCACTTTGTATTCAGGAAAAACCTCTCGGGATAACCGTGCAAATTCCTCTTGCGCGTTTTTCAAATCTAACACTTTCGACTGCTCAATAAGCGGC
>Ga0209542_10005754_pt1 | contig 24529 bp, 23 predicted proteins | sample RifCSPhighO2_01_FD_184028 | JGI IMG/M metagenome (GOLD analysis project Ga0209542, IMG submission 184028) | Soil microbial communities from Rifle, Colorado - Rifle CSP2_plank highO2_0.1 (SPAdes) (version 2) | ecosystem: Environmental > Terrestrial > Deep subsurface > Rock core/Sediment ...
CAACACGAAAGACGTGGTTAGCAATAACCATGTCTTTTTGATATTGCTGTCGCGATGAGAATAAAGATTGGGCATAGAATTTAGTTACACGGCAGCCCTGTGCAACACAGTGCAACACAGGGCTGCCGTGTAAGCTACGTGTAAGCTATTTTTCTAGAAACCAACTTTGACCGACTCTCTTTCTGAAGCCAAACCTATTTCAAAAAACTGTTCCTTTTTAAATCCAAACATGTTGGCAATTAAGTTACTGGGAAATTGCTCTGTCTTAGTATTGAGCTCCATCACATTGGTATTGTAAAAACGGCGGGCCGATTGAATTTTGTTTTCCGTATCGGAAAGTTCATCCTGAAACTTGGCAAAATTTTCCGAAGCGCGCAGGTTGGGATAAGCTTCCGACAAAGCAAATAAATTTTTTAAGGCCCCTGAAAGCATGTTTTCCGCCTGGCCATGTTCGCCTACTGTTTTGGCATTCATCGCCGCCGAGCGCGCCTGAACCACCTTCTCCAAAACCTCTCTTTCATGAGCCGCATAACCCTTAACCGTTTCCACCAGATTGGGAGTCAGGTCGTACCTCCTCTTGAGCTGCACATCAATATCCGCCCAAGACTCTCTCACTCTCTGCCTGGTCCGCACCAAACTATTAAAAATCGCAATCGACCACAAAACAATAACTGCAATGATTATAAGAATAATTGTTGACATATAGATATTGTAGCTCCAAAAAACTTAAAATGCAATAAAAAGCGGGCTAAGCCCGCTTTTTAATTTGAGTTTAATAGTCTCCCATGCCTCCCATTGGCGGCATACCGCCTCCGACTGGTTTTTCTTCAGGGAGCTCTGTAATAACTGCTTCCGTAGTGAGAAACATCGCCGCGGCGGAAGCCGCATTCTGCAGAGCCGAACGAGTCACTTTGACTGGGTCCACGATGCCAAATTGAATCATATCTCCATACTCGTCCGTTTCAGCATTATAGCCGAAAGCGTCCTTCCCTTTTTTGACTTCTTCCATAATGACGGAAGCTTCTTTGCCAGCATTAGCCGCAATCTGTCTCAACGGCTCCTCCAAAGCCCGGCGGATAATTTCCACTCCGGTTTTTTCATCACCTTCAGCTTTGACATTTTTTAGAGCCACTAAAGCTCTTACCAAAGCCACTCCCCCTCCGGCCACAATTCCTTCTTCCATGGCCGCTTTGGTAGCCTGCACGGCATCTTCCGTCCGATGTTGTTTTTCTTTTTGCTCCACTTCCGTGGCCGCTCCCACTTTAATAACCGCCACCCCTCCGGTGAGTTTGGCGATTCTTTCCTGCAGTTTTTCTTTATCAAATTCGGAAGTAGTTTTGGCTAGCTGGGTTTTGAGCTGATTGACTCGAGTGTCAAGCACCGACTTCTTGCCCTTACCTCCGATAATGGTGGTGTTTTCTTTAGAGGAAACAATTTTATGCACCCGGCCAAGCATGGATAAATCCACGCTTTCCAGTTTTAATCCTTTTTCTTCGGCAATAACTTGCCCTCCGGTCACTACGGCAATGTCTTCCAATAACTCTTTTTTGCGATCGCCGAAACCGGGAGATTTAATAGCCAAAGCATTGAAAACGCCTCTTAATTTATTGACCACCAAAGTAGCCAAGGCATCGCCCTCAATTTCATCGGCAATAATCACCAGCTCTCTTTTTCCGGAATGAGAAATTTTTTCGAGCAGTGGCACAATATCCGCCACCGCCGAAATTTTCCGGTCGGTAATCAAAATTAAAGCGTCTTCATAAACCGCTTCCATTCTTTCGGCATTATTAATCATATAAGGAGAAATAAATCCCCGGTCGAACTGCATTCCTTCCACAATTTCCGAAGTTAAACCGAAAGTCTGCGACTGCTCTACCGTAATCACCGCATCCTTGCCTACTTTGTTTATAATTTCAGCAATCTGCGAACCGATTTCCGGGTCTTTGCTGGAGACGGTCGCCACTTGAGCAATTTCTTCTTTGGTAGTAACCTGCTTGGCCAGTTTTGTCTTTAAAAATTTGACCACCTCTTCCACTGCTTTTTCAATTCCCCTCTTTAAAGAAATAGGGCTGGCTCCGGCCGTCACATTTTTCAAACCTTCGTGGATAATGGCCTGGGCCAATAAAGTGGCGGTGGTGGTTCCGTCTCCGGCCACATCGTTTGTCTTGGAAGCCACCTCTTTGACAATATCCGCTCCGATATTTTCAAATTTATTCTTCAGTTCAATTTCTTTGGCAATGGTTACCCCATCGTTGGTAATGGTCGGCGTACCAAATCCTTTATCCAAAACCACATTCCTCCCCTTGGGACCGAGAGTGACTTTGACCGCGTTAGCCAAAATATCCACCCCATTTTTAAGCGCCACCCGAGCCGCTTCTCCAAATTGTATTTGCTTTGCCATGTTTAGAGTTAGAAATCAGGAGTTAGGAATCCGGGTTTTAAAAACCATAATTCCTACTTCATAATTCACGATTCAGGACTCAATAATCGCCAGGATATCTTCCTCTCTGGCAATCAGATATTCTTTTTCGTCGACCTTTATTTCATTTGGGCCGTATTTGGTGAATAAAACGATGTCTCCTTTTTTTAAATCAATCGACACCAATTTTCCATCCACCATTTTGCCCGGCCCCACGGCAATTACTTTCGCTTTCTCCGGACGTTCTTTGGTAACCGTTTCCGGCAGAATAATCCCCCCTTTTTTCTTTTCTTCTTTAAGGGGTTCCAGTAAAACCTGATCCCGCAAAGGCTTAATTTTCATTGATTTTGTTTGCGAGGAGTTGCGAAGCAGACGAGCAAGTACAAAATCAATGCCCCGCCCTATCTGGAATCAAAACCCTTCTGAAATTCAAAACTAAAGACGAAGTCGCCTTTCGGCTTCATTTACGCCTAATATGTAATTTGAACCCAGATAGAGCGGGGCTAAGTACTTGTAATCGTGCTCGTTTCGCTACGCTCACCTGCGCGCGAACAATTAATTACTTAGCAGTCCTGACCTTAGACTGCTAGAAAGGATAATAGGGCAAAGAAAAAAACGTGTCAAGCCCAAATAAAAACGGGGCTTCCACCCGTTATTATTTTGCTGCCATTGGCAGGGGGTGACCGTCTATATCCACTCCCATCCTTTGTGCAACGGCTTTTAAAAAATTCTCGATTGTTTCCGGTAACACCGTAAAACTAAAAACATTCCCCTTCCCCCTAATAATCATCCCGAACAACACCCCGTCTGGAGTAAAAAGGGGTGACCCAGAAAAACCAGGCTGAAGATTCCCCTGCACCATTCCCAAAGGTATATCTAAAAGATAGCCGTCATCAAAGTTATTGGTAATAGCCCGAAACGGACCCAACTCTAAAGCAAAAAAGATAGACGGATCAGAAGCAAAAAAAGAAAAGACAAAAAACTTATTGTAAAGCATGGTCGGCTCCGAAAGATTGCTGTCTAGCAGCATAGTCGTTTGGGCCCGCTTGATCGGTTTGCATCGGAAAGTATTTCCCTCGCTATCGGGAGATTTTATCTTTATAATGGCCAAATCCATTTTGTAGTTGTAATCAACCAGCGAAGCTCCAAAATATCTGACACCGTCAAAAATGGTAATAGTCGTAGGAAAGTCGTTATTGCCTTCCCAGACACTGGGGTAATCTCCTAAAAGATGCAAGGGCATTAAAACGTAGTTAGGCCATACGGTAACCCCTACTCCATGTCCGGGTTCCTGGGTCATATTATGATCCCAGTTCCATTTGGGAATATTAATTTCTACGGCCACAAGAGATTCCTCTTTGGCCTTCATTACTTCTTTGGGAATACTTTGATTAAAAGGGAGAAAGAAGGTTTGCGGGTTAACCACCGATGGGACAGGATGAAAAGGGCTGCCTTGTTGGATTAAAAATAAAACCAAAAACACTTTCCACATACTTGACTCCACAAATTTAAAAAGGTCTAGATAAAATCACCTTACACCAATAGTTATACTACCGCAACCCCGAATCACTTTCTTGATAGTCCCCAAAGATCCCGAGGAAAGATATTTTCCGGTTATATTTTTGCAAAATCTCTTTTTCCGCCGAGAAGGGGTGAAATTCCAACTGCCAATCATTGGCTATCACCCGGCCAGGTAGATAGGTGTTAATCCTCCTGAGCTGGAGATAGCGGGCTAGTTTTTCCAGCCAATCCGCCAGTCCGGTACGATCCAAAAAGTTTTCCCCAACAAACCTGAACCAAGCTAAAAGCCGATTCGCCTGAATGGCTCTTTTCTGATAAGCCCATGGCCATTCCCACTGACGTAAAAACTTTTCCATCCACAGCCTGTTAGCTTTCCAAAAGTTCTCTACCACTGTTCTATTTTTCCAGTAAAGCGGAATGAGATGAGCATAACTTTGAGCGGTATATAAACTTTCAAAAGGAATTTTAAGAGAGTCGACGGCGATATAGTGATTCAAACAAATTTTATCCGGCGCCATTTTGTCTTTGTTTTTTCTTCTTACCCCTAAAAGGCTCATGGCCAGCGAAATTAAGACGCGAGCCAGCCAAATCCGCCCCTTCTTGGCCACCACCAAAACATCAAGGTCGCTATTTTTGTCGGTATGTCCTAAAGCCAAAGAACCGCTGGCAAAAACGGCCTCAATAAAAGGAATGGCCTGCACCCAAAAGAGATAACGCCGCGTTTTTTTCCACTTCAATTCCGCAATTTTATTTTTTTCAATCCTCTCGTGATAAAGATTTTGCCGACCAGGTAAAAAGTAAAAGCCGTTTTTTTCTCCCAGCTTTCCGTTTTGCACCAAAATATCTAAATAATCAACCACCTCCGCAAGGCTTTCTGCAGAATTAGATCTTACCTGTGGATAACTTTCATACAAGGTTCGACCTTGTATGTGGATAACTTTAGAGATTCTTCCCGGGTTTATAAGAAAATGATAAATTTCCAAGGAGGTCAGGGGAAAATTAAAAACATCGCAATAAATGACAGTCGCTAAAATAGATTTGGATAAAGAATCCATATAGAGAAAATACTAGCAAAATAAAAAAACAGCCGAAAGGCTGTAACCGCTAATCAGGAAGTCCAAAAGTAAAAACTTTTGGACCGGCAGCAATAGTGACATATTGCCGACCATTGGCAACGTAGGTAATAGGAGAAGCAAAAACAAGCTGGCCAAGGTCATATTCCCAAAGTAATCTTCCATTCAAAGCATCCAGGACCATAAAATGCCGGTCGTCTCTGCCGGAAAAAACCAATCCGCCGGCCATAGAAAGTATTCCGGCATAAATATGATTTGGTCCCGGCATTTCGTACTCCCAACGAACCGAGCCGCTATGAGAATCAATCGCCCTGAGATAACGCCGACCAGCTTCCATGTCACAGCTTTCCAAAACATTTACATAAAAAAGATCGGAAACCGGATTATATGAAGAGGGCATCCAGTTAGTTGCTCCAGTCAGCCCGGGACAAGTTTGTTCGCCAGTCACCCAACCTTGATTTAATTGATAATCAAATATCGGTCGGCCTTTGGTACTGAAACCGTCCGCCCAATTTAACTTTTCCACAAAAGGCCTGCCCAGCAGAAATTGCCCGGTTTTTCGGTCTAAGACATAGAAAAAACCATTTCGATTGGCCTGCAGCAATAGTTTTCTTGGTTTTCCTTGCCAGACCAAATCCACTAAGACCAGCGGTTCATTGGCATCCCAACCGTGAATATCGTGGGGGGTAAATTGAAAGTACCATTTTAAATCGCCGTTTTCTGGATTAAGAGCCAAAACAGAATCTGAATAAAGATTGTCTCCCGGTCTGCTTCGACCATCAAAATCCGGCCAAGGATTACCGGTCGCCCAGTAAAGCAAGTTGAGTTCGGGATCGTAACTGCCGGTCGTCCAAGTGGCCGCTCCACCTTTTAAGTCTCCTTTTTCCGGAATAATCCAAAACCGCCACAACTCTTTGCCGTCCCTTTCCCTTAAAGCTGCCAGAAATCCCCGCACCCCGTCGCTTCCTCCCGATACTCCTACAATAAGGCGATCTTTTAGAGCTAACGGGGCTACCGTGCAATGATAAGGACTTTTATCATCAACAAACTTCTGCCGCCAACGCAATTGGCCGGTTTTTCGATCAAGAGCCGTCAAGGTGCAGTCCAGAGTGATAAAAAATACCTTATCTCCCAAAAGGGCTGCTCCACGGTTCATCCATTGCCGGGGATATTGTTCCGCCCGCCAAAACCACAGGCGTTTTCCACTGCCAGCATCCAGAGCCTCGATTTCGTAAGCATTAGTAATATACATAACCCCATCATAGACCAAAGGAGTCGCCCGCAAGTTGCTTTCTTCTTTTTCCACTTGATAAGTCCACCGTAATTGTAAATCGGCGATATTTCCTTGATTTATATTGGAAAGCGGACTAAAACGCCGTGAAGCATAATCCCCTCCATAAGTCAGCCAATCCGCTCCCGGACTTTTTAAAATCTGTTCAAAATTAACCGGTTGATTGGCAGTGGCAGAAATTTCTGAAAACACGCCAAGACGAAATGAAGAAATGACTAAGATTATTCCATAACCCAAAAAAATAAGTCTTCCTAACATTGTTTATTCCTTTTTATTTTGTTTAAGAACCGTGACTTTTTATACTACAAGTTTAAAATAATAGCAACAAAAAACTCCTGAAGCGGAGTTCCTAGGAGTTGCATTTAGTACGGCACTTACACTTATCTTTGAAGCAATAATTGCAACAGGCACGGTCTTCTTGCGGGACACCGTTTACACATTCCCGTTTACAGTTACAATTTTTCTCTTTACCGAAATTATAGCAAAATTTCTCCCCTTTACAAGCGCCGTGCGTAGAGGGTGGAGTTTGGGGAGGTTCCTGCTGTTGTTGAGGAAGATCAAGAGACCAAAGGAACGAAGAAAAAGTGAAAAGACACACAATAAGAAAAACAAGGGCCAGATTCTTTTTTGCTTTCATAACCCCTCTTAATTTGTTAAAACAACTCTGTTTCTAGAATACAAGACAGAAAGAACGGTGTCAAATGGCCAAGATTATGATCAGAAAGAACAAAAGAACGGCCGGGAAAGACAAAACTTCCCACCACACCTCGCGGCCTTTATCAGAATAGATCAAACGAGGCAAAGTAGAACGACTGGCATTGACCGCGCTGCGCATAAAACTCTCCAACTTAGTCTGTCGGTCTTCCGCGTTAAAAACAAAAGTTTCGCCGCCGGTCGCTTGAGAAACTTTTTCCAGCGTTTTCATTTGCAGCTTGGTTTTGACAGTAACTTTTTGCGACGGACTTTGGGGATCGTCCGGATCATAAGCACGAATGGTCACGGTGCCGCCCTTTTCCGTCCCCACTCCTATCCCATATATTTTTATTTTCTTCTGAGCCAAACGGCGCAGGCTTTCATTGAGACGGCCTTCGCTTTCATCATTCCCGTCGCTGAAAAGAAAAGCGATGCGGTTGTTAGCATAGGTTTTAAGATTTAGAACCGCCTGGTTGCTTTTTGTAAAGTCATCCTGTGTATCAATGCTTCTGACGGCGTAGTCTAATAAATAAGCAAAATCAGTATTGAGTTGAGACTCTTCCTGATAAACTTCCGGATGCCCGATTTCCGAAATTTTGACCCTAAAGTCTTCAAAATCTTTAGATAATGGCATCCGCCAACGGGCCAGGCCGCCAAAAACGAAAACGGCCGCCCGATCACCCGGCCACAAGATACCCTTGTCCACCAAATTCAAAGCGGCACTTTTGGCCAGCTCTTGGCGAGATGGTCTTAGGTCTCGGGTCGCCATGGAAAAAGAGTTATCAATAAAAACCAAGACATCAATACTTCCGCTTTGACTAATAACATGGCCGCTGCTAATTAGCGGGCCGGCTAAAGCTACTACCACCGACACCGCTAACAATAGGACTAACAACCAGGCCCAGTCCGGCCCAAACAGACGGTAGCAGGAATTTTTCGAACGGCGGGGGCGTTTAAACCATTTTAAAAAAATCACCACGACCAAAAAGACGGCCATCAACCCAACCAACTTTAAAAGTTCAAAATAAGCCGGAGTCAGAAAACGCCAATCAGACATAAATCACCCCGGTCTTTTGGTTCCTTGTTGGGGATTGCCTTCGCCGGGCGGACCTTTAATTTCAAGATCTTGAGAACCGTCTCCTTCGCCTTTTCCTTTATCCTTGCCCTTTCCCTCATTTTTTCTGCCACCCGTTCCAAGTTTAACCTTGACCGGATCAGCTTTGGGCTGCAAAGCCGCCATCAGTTTTCCGGCATCAGTCGTCATATCGTAGTTCCAACTGGCCGCCAAGTGCTCCCCTTTGGTAATCTTTACCGCTTCTTCGTAATCATCTTTGGTGGAAGCAGCCATTTCAACAGCTTTGAGCAGCTCTTTTAGCCGAGTAGTGGGATCTTTTTGCACAGATTGGGCAAAAACTCCTTGGGCCAGACGGTATTTGGAATTGGCCCGCAAATAATAGCCCCAAAACGTATTTTCATTTTTCAAATCTTCAATCACCTTTTCATGACGGTTGGTTAAATAATCGTAAGCAGTTGCGTGATGAACCGCCTCTTTAAAAAGATAGCGGTCGGCCAGCCAGCTTAAACCGAATGGCCTAAGCTTATTATTCAGTTGATAGAAATACTTCAAGTTTTCCAAGTCCTCCCTGGCCGCCAGCTGGTCTTTCCGACCTATATCGCCGCTAAAAGCATCAAGATTTTCGTAATAATCGCCAACTAAATACAAAATTCGGCTGACTCCCGCTGAAAAAACCAGAATAGCCATAGTCAACAAAACTCGGCCAAGAGTAAACCTTCGATACATAAAACCTCTTTAAATTTAAAAAGTACTTTTGCCCCTACCTTATAATTAAACAAAAAAAATGTCGAGGGGGGGGCTCGACATTTAAACCATCTGATGAAACTTCCAAAAAATTAATCTGGTCAATAAACCTAAAACCAGAAAAAGCAAGGAGGCAGTTAGAGGCAAGCGGTAGATGTGTTGTTCAAAAATATTAGTTTTGACGGAAGCATTAGCTGTAGCATTTAAACCGTATAGCTGGTCCAACTTCTCGCGAATCTGATCAAGAGAGTCCCAGTCGGTGGCCAAAAAGGATTGGCCACCGTATCTTTTGATCTGCCGCAACAGACTATCAACTACTTTTATCTGAGTAGAGTTGGGGCCGTGCAATAATATTTCCGCCTCCCGATCGGGATCAAGAAAAACCAAATAGGGTACGATACTTCTTTTTTTTAGCTCTTTAAGCTGCGGCTCAGGATCTGTTTCCGAAGCGCCATCTGTAAGAATAATGACGGACCTTCGTCTTAAGTTAGGATTTTTTTTAATGGCTTCGCTGATTTTTTTATCCCCTTTGTCGTCAAAGGTCTTTACCACGGCTTGTAAACCCATTTCCAGATCGGTACCGCCCTCAAAGGGAACGGGAATATAGTCGTCATGGGGCTTAAGGATAAATTTGCCCGGCCACATCTTGGGAGCGTCCTCATCGGTATAAACCAACGGCCCGATGGCAGCACTGAACAGTAAACTCTCCTGGTCAGTGGTGAAGTCGGCGATGAGATACGGCTTCCAAGCAAAAACTAAATAAAAGGAGCGGTCCTTTTTGTTTTGGCGGGAAGCCATTAGCTTTAAAAGAAACTCCTGCATAATTTCGGCCCGGGCAAAATTGGTGCCTTTATACCGCCAACCTGTCGAAGTGGAAGTATCCTTCAAATAAGCTATCTCCTGAAATTGTTCGATTTTAGTCTCTAAGACATGCACCGTGTAGGGATCCGCCATCGCTATAAATACCCAACCCGTTCCCCCAAGCAGAAAAACCACGGAAATCGAACTTAGAATTTTATAACCAAGTCCCGGTTTGTTGCCTCCCGGTTTATTGCCCTGATCAATAGAAAAACCGGAGTGTTCATAATAGCCCGCTCGCTGCCCGCCATACCAGCACCAGCCAATTTTTAATAAAAAGGCCACCACCAGCATGGTCACGGCCAACCAAACAAAATGGCCCTCCTTAAAATGAACTGCGGGCCAATCGACCGTGAGAAGACTGCCAAGATCGTTTTTAATCAACTCCCATCCAAAAAAGTTCATCGCCGCCGCCGCCAGAGTTTAAACTTCAATCTTTCCCGCCACATTTCCCACTGCCACCAAGAATCGGCCCGCTGGAGATCCTGACAAGCCAGCAGAGTGTCTCTCAAATCGGCCGACAGATTTTGGGCAGGTTTTTTACCAAAAAGCACGCCGTCATGATAAACCAGCTGTGAAGCGAGGGTGGCCAGCGATTTTTGTCTCTTTTCGTAAGGAGCTATGCCCATAATTTTCAACTCTATTTCCGCCGGAGTATCGGAATCAAGAATGGCCAGGTCATAAGTCCGTAATAGATTCTTCAAGCCATTGGCCAGTTTGGCTCTTTCTTCATGGTCAATAACAGCACCTAGGTCGGAGTCAATCGAAACTAGACCGCCAAGAACAAGTTTTTTTTCTTGAAGCTGATCAATAAGTTGCCCCAAAACTTCTTCGGGAACAAGCTGCCGTTCCGTTATCAAAGTATCTGCAGACTCTTCTGCGGTTCTTAAGGTCCGAACGTCCGTTTTTTGCTTCAGCACCGGCCAATACCAAATTAAAGCAATCCCCAATACCGTCAGCACCATCCAGCCGATCGATAGCCCTTTCCAAATTTTTTCCTGCTTTTGGAAAGAACCAAAATCTATCACATCCATAATATCGTCGGCTTTTTCGGTGAGAACACTGCCATAACGAATGACCATCTCTGGGGATTTGATCTCACGGACGATTTGCCCTTCAAGCAAACGCCCCGGCTCTTCTTTGATATACCGAAAAACTTGTTCAGGGATAGTAATTTCCCCCTTCTTTTCACCGATATGGCGAAGGTAGTAAACCAGATCTTCGTAATTTTCGTTTTTGTAGCGGCGTTTGTTTAGACGAATAAGCCGCGCTCCTTTTTCTTGATCGATGGCTAAACCAAAAGACATATTAGCCGGTTCCGCTTCCTCGAAACGGACCAGGTAACCATCAAGATAGCCGACCGTATAAGTCAGCCGAATCATTTGATAATTAGTAAAAACCGTTACCTCTGACTGCGCTGAAATGACAACCACGGGAAACTCGTCCTGGGCTGAAAGATTATTGGGCAGACAAGCCAAAAAAACAGACAGCAAAGCCAAAGAAAAAACTTTTCTCATTGCAATTTCCCTTGATTTAAAGGTTCTATAATTGGCTAAAGAGTAAAGAAAATAAAAGATATTGTCAAAAGTTATCGAGCATAGCGAATATTCGCTATGCTCTAAGCAAACTAACTAATGATAAACTTTCCTGCTAAAAAACCCGGTAGTTACCGGGTTGCTCGTCTTTCGGATAAAAATTGGCTGAGCTGATTAAAATGATCGCCAAAACTTAGAACGGTTGAATCCACTCCGGCTTTGGCCAGCCTTTGGCGTAAAATTTCTCGCTTCTCCGTAAAATCCTGCCTGATTTGTTCGGCTCGACTAGCTTTGACTTTTTCTATTTGGCCCGTCTCCACATTTTTAACTTTCACTACCCCCGAACCGGATCGCCAAGCAAACTCCAGAGGATCGTCTAAAAAGATGGCCAGCACATTCCAATGGTGAAGGGCTGAAAGCGTTTCCACCATTTTAAAATCGATCTCTAACTCGCCATTAATTTCACTGTTGAAGTCGGAAAGAATGACGATGGAACACTGCCGCCGCAAAGCACTTAAAAGCATCTCCAGTGCGGAGTTCAGTCCGCTTTTTTTTGTAGCCGCCCGTTCTTTTTCTTTTTCAAACTTTTCGGATTGTTCCAGAAGCAGTTTGGCCGCAAACAAAATCTGTCCTTGGCCCAGCCGGGGCCTTAAATAAAATTCGACCCCCCCGGAAACAGCCACTACTCCGACCGGATCATGAAAGTAATTAGCCGTAAAACCCAAGCCACCCAGCAAATGCAGCAATAATCTAAACCGGCTGACCGACCGATCAATCTCCACAAAAATCGACGAGGAAACGTCGGCCATAATTATCACTGGCGCATTTCTGGTTTCAATCCGGTCAATTTTATAAATTTCTTTCGGCCAGGTACGGAGGCTTAAATTCCAGTCCACATTAGATAAAGGCTCCCCCGGCCGCCACCGATTGGTAGTGTGGATCTCGAAACCGGCACCTTTGAAACGACTGGGGTGTTCGGCAATCTGAAAGTTTGTAACCTTGCCCCGAAAAATTTCCTGCTTCACCTCCTCCAGTTCGCCAAAAACATTTTCTACTTCCATTCCGGTTGTCCCGTCATTTTTAAAATTTTTTCAAACACTTCTTCTTTGGTGGTTTTAAATTCTTTGCCCGGCTTTAAAACCAAGCGGTGCATGAGCACGCTTTTGGCGACCGCTTTAATATGCTCCGGTTTAACCACCATGCTGCCGGCAAAAAAAGCATGTGTTCTCGCCACCGCCTCCAGATGCAAGTTCGCTCTGGGACTGTCACCAACCCTGACATAGGCAGATAAATGTTGACCGATTTCGGAATTGGGCTCGTTAATTTTTGGATCCGGGTCGGTATTACGAATCAAAAGAGTCCGATAATGATAGGCCGCTTCAGAAAATTCAACGTGATGGAAAATCCAGTCCGCGCAAGCCAGAATTTCTTTCAAATCGGCCACTTCCTTAATTGATTTCCCGACAATTTGGTCCGCCCTGATCCGCTTTTCGTCCTCAAATGATGGTCGCAGTATCGAAACGGTAAAAGTAGCCCGGTCTAAAACACCCATCGGGGTGGGATAAGTACCCTCTTCTTCGCCAAAGATATTTTCCGTCATGAGAACCATAAAAAAGAGCGGCGACTTAAAATCACCATACTCTCCGGAAATTGGAAAAAGAGGCAAGGTTCCCACTACTTGCTCGTCGTCATCAATATATTCAGTTCTGGGAGAAACGGATCTTTCTTCCATAGCCTCCAAGACAGCCGACATCGTCTTGGGTTGGGCGCGGTTAGCCTCGTCCAGCAAAACAATGTTGGCAAAAAGAGGGCCGGGTTTGAATTGGACCCTTCTCTCTCCTTTTCTATTTTTCACCAAAACCTGCCCGCCCAAAAGATCGTAAGGCATCATATCCGGCGTACAAGAAATACGGCTAAATTTACCCTTAATAGCCGCGGCCGCCGACTGGCACAAATCTGTTTTGCCGATACCCGTTCCTCCTTTTAGTAAAATATGAGGCTGTCCAAGCACAAATGTTTTACTGATCTTGTCGGTGTATTTAACAAGCTGAAAAAAGCCCTCCGTAATCAGTCCGGCTGGCCCGCCAAGGCCCATTAGACCGGTAGTTGCTTCGGCTTCAATCCGTTTTTTGAGATCTTTGATCTGTTCCGGATCAATCTTGATTTGCATACTTCGTCCTTTTAATTTTAAAGGTCTTTAAATTACAAAAATCGTAGTTTAAACAACGAGAAAGGTCAATCCCGAACGAAGTTGCAAAACCGCAATATAAAACCAACTAGGAATTTCAAACCCGCTAGGGCAACTTCGTACGGGATCAACAACAAAAACCGAGCCAAGCTCGGTTATCTAACTTGCGAAACTTTGGAAAGAAGTTTTTTGACCTCTTCCACCGGCACCAAATTTAAACTGTTCCAGGGATAATAAGTCAGACCTCTTTGATCAATTTCAACATAGCCCTGGTCCTCTACTGCGTTTACTCCCACCAATTCACCGCGTTCGTTAAGGGTCGGCCCTCCGCTTAATCCGGCAAAGCCTCTCGTAGCCGAAAGACGGTGTTCTTCTTTCGTCTCCACTCTAACATATAGATTACTCACTTCCGCCAGAACTTCTGACCCTCCTTGGATGCTGCTATTTTTAATCTCTCTCGCCAGTTTAACCACCTCGCCTTCCAGCTCATCAAAAACAAACTCATCTCCTCCGCCAATCATCCCATAATATTTTCCCAAAATCGGCACCACTTTTTGGCCGGTTTGAAATTGGAGCGGATGAATATGAATTCCTTGGACAAAAACTTTTTCTCTCAAGCGGACTTCGCCGGCCAAAGAAAAAGGTTCGGGAAAACTTTCAGAGTTGAAATCTCCTTCAATTTTGATTATTACCAAGTCGGTTATTTCCGGAACGGTAATTAAAAAACCTCCATAAATCCGCCCGTTAAAAAATATCTTGCAGTCTCTATCGCTTTCGTTGCCTACAAAATGTTTGGCCGAAGCAAATAGCCCGCGCGGTTTGTCTATTAAAAAAGCCGAAGCCCAAATATGCGGTGCTCCATTCCTTTCCCTGGCAAATAAGGCTACCGGACCCTTAAAGTCTTGGGGATAAATGCCGCTTTTTTGATAAACAGTACGGGTATCAACATTGGGACCACAACTCAATAAGAGTAAAAATAAAAGCACAGCAAAAATTGGCCACTTCATTTAGACCTCCTGTTGTTAAGATACTTTAAACTTGTCTTTCCTAAAAAGTAGATTAGACCGCTCTATTGGTAAAGTCAAAACAAAGCCCCTCCTAAAAGGGGCTGCATCACTTTACGTTTTTGGTCTTTTTCTTTCGCGCCCAAAGAGCTTTCATCGTTTTAGATAGTGCTTTTTTCTGAGCATCAGACATCCGGCGCTTTTTCTTAAGTCTTTTCCGAATATTGTCTTTCGTACTCGATTCTGAAATCTTGTCTCCTTTCTTGCTTTTATCTTTCTCGGCCTCTTCAATCTTGTGGATCTCATTGGTGATTTCAACTAGCTCGGTATTAACGCGGATATATTCTATTTCCAGCCCCTTTAGGGCCAGCTGTAAAATTCTTTTCTCTGACATTTTTTCCACAAAACTCCTCCAAAAAGTGTAGTGAACCAAAAGAACTGGAACTAATATTCTAAAAATATATTAAGAACAGATGAAAAAATGAGCGGGGATTTCTCTCCCCGCTTGGCCAGTCCCGCATTTGACAAACATATTAAGCACAACGTAATATGGGTGATATGTCAAGTTTGTTTGGCCATAAAAAAATTCCTTCTTCACCTGGGATTTATTTTTTCTCCGCCGGAGGCGGAAAAGAAACCTTAAGGAGGGTGCTTTATATCGGCAAAGCGGCTAATCTGAAAAAACGGCTTAATTCCTACAAAAAAGCGGCCGATCTTCGGATTCAAAAAATGTTGGAAACAGCATCAAAGTTAGATTGGCAAGAAACCGGCTCTGAAATTGAAGCGCTGATTTTAGAATCCCAGCTAATCAAAAAACATCGCCCGCTCTTTAACATCATGCTACGCGACGATAAGCAATATTTTTATGTCGGAATTACCCATTCGACAGGCTCAAAGCAGGCCAAAGAAGAATTTCCCCGAATTTTTTTGACCCACCAACCACGAATAGAGACAAGCAACAAGAGACAGGGGGCGAGTAAAGAAAAAAAAGAAACTTGGTCGCTTGGTAGTTTGTCTCTTGTCTCTGAATACATGGGACCGTTTACGGAAGGAGCTTCAATTAAAACTACTTTAAAGTTACTCCGCAAAATCTTCCCTTATTGCACCTGCAAACAGAAGCACAATCGTTATTGTCTCAATTATCATATTGGAAACTGCTTGGGCTTTTGCTGCCTAAACGAAAAAGGAATCAGGGATTACGAATTAGGAATTATGGAAGAGCAAAGAAAAGAGTATGGAAAAAATATCAAAGCAGTAAAAGATATTTTAAACGGAAAGCGAATCCCCGTACTCAACCATCTTCAAAAAGAGATTGGGCAGCTCGGCGAAAATCAGGAGTTTGAAAAAGCAATTGTTTTAAGAGACAAAATCGCCAAACTGGAAAAAGTTTTTGCCAATGCCAAAGTAATCAAGCAGATGAATTATGAACCAGGAATTATGAATCAAACTTTGAAAGAATTGGCCAAAGTCCTTCAACTCAAAAAAATTCCCGAGCGCATCGAGGGTTACGATGTTTCCAATATCCAAGGTCGGTTCGCCACCGGTTCAATGGTGGTTTTTACTCCTTCGACCCTTCGAGATGCCTCAGGGCAGGCAAGCTCAGGACAGGCAACTTACCACCCCGACAAAAACGAATACCGAAAATTCAAAATTAGAACCGTATCGCCGGATCAGGGTGGCGATGTGGCCATGCTCAAAGAAATGCTGACTCGCCGTTTTAACCATCCCGAATGGCAGTTTCCTGATCTGATTCTGATTGATGGCGGAAAAGGGCAGTTAAATACTGCGCTTTCAGTAATTCCCAAAAATATCTCCGTCATTGCTTTGACCAAAGACAAAAAACATCGAGGACATCATGTTTTTTCAAACACTAAAAAAACGGCCACACCGCTTTTCGACTGGCCCCTCCCCGTCAAAAACCTAATCCTCTTTATCGATTCCGAAGCCCACCGCTTCGCCATCTCGTATTATCGGAAACTTCACCGAAAAACTATTTGATGGTAAAATGATAGTAATGTTAGGAAAATTTTTAAATAGAGAAACAACTGTCTTGGCAGTAATAAGTTTGGCTATCGGCCTGGTCGGCTTTTTTTCATCCTACAACACGTCCTCTACTGCCCGAATTTCTTACCGACAAACTCCTGAAATGGGCGATTTTATTGTTGTATCTTTTCCGATGGCCACCTCAAAAGAACGGGCCCTTAAATCTTTTTCCATCTCGCCAGCCACTGTCGGAGAACTGCAATGGTTGGAGGGAAAACATGAGCTTATATTTATTCCTTCGGAAGGTTTAAATCCTCACACATCTTATACCATAAAAATTAAGCCGCCTTCTCTTTTCGCCCAACTAACTTCCGTCGCCGATCAAAAAACTTTCCAACCGAAAAATCTTCCCGTCAAATTCAGCGTCCGTCTCCCGGACAACCAAACAATTTACTACATCACCGAAGCCGGCCTCAAGAGACCGGTCACAATGGAAGTATTTAATTCTTATGAAAGCAATAGAGAAGAAGACATTCAGACCGTCGACAAATCAACGCTCGACCTCTATCCTGATAATTTACTCATTCACCCGGGCAATGGCTCTCCGGTTTATAAATTGGAAAACGGGGTTAAAAGACATGTACAAAATGTCGAAACTTTTAATGCTCTGGGTTTTGACTGGAACTCCATCGCTTTAGTTAATCAGTTTGAACTAGATTCTTATCCGGAAGGAGAACCGCTTACTATAGGCATATTACCGTCAGTCGAGACCGCCGCCAATCAAAACGCAACGAAGGGGAAATTAATCGACGTTGATCTGACAGCCATGAAGTTGGCCATGTGGGAAGACGGAAAAATAGTGGAAGAAGTGCCGGTAGCCGGACAAGGAAATCCGAAGACTTCTCCCACTCGCAAGGGCTTTTTCACCATTCTCTCCAAAGAAGAAAATCATCTTTCGTCCATTTCCCGCGTCTGGATGCCGTGGAGCATGCGCTACTCCGGCGGTTATTTTATCCACGGATGGCCTTACTGGCCAAACGGCTCCAAGCTCACCTCTAAATTTTCCGGCGGCTGTGTGCGGTTATTCGACAACGATGTGGAAAAGGTCTATCAGTTTGCGGAAATCGGCACATCGGTAATAGTCAGATAAACCAAAAAAACAGATTGACTGCGAGACTCCTTTTTGGTAATATAGGAAAAGCCTATGTTAGCTTTTATTATCAGGCTTTTTTCTAATTCCGTGGCCCTGGGAATAGCCCACTGGTTTGTGCCAGGATTTGTGATTAACGACGGATTAAAGGGATTTGTAATTGCCGGAGCAGTGCTTGGTTTGTTAAACCTCATTGCCAAGCCGATTTTAAAATTTATCTCCACCCCGATTATTATCCTTACTCTCGGCATCTTCAGTCTGATTATTAACGCTTTCTTGCTCTGGCTGGTTTCTTATCTGCTAAACTTTGTAAACATCCAAACCATTTCGGCCTTAATCTGGGCCACTATCATTGTTACTTTTGCTAATGTAATTTTAACCTCGCTTTCGAAAGCATTTCGAACTAACGAGACTTAATCTATAAATAATCCATGGAGCGTATCCTTACTATAGTTCAGGTTTTAATTTCTATTTTTTTGGTAGCCGGTATTTTACTTCAACAAAAAGGAAGCGGCCTGGGTTCGGCTTTCGGCGGGGAGGGCGGCAATATTTACAGCACCCGCCGGGGAGCCGAAAAAGTTCTGTTTTATTCGACCATCGTTTTATCTCTGGCTTTCTTGGCAATTTCTCTGATACGTATCAGATTGTAAATACAATCACAAAGCAAAATTACCTATTTATTAGCACAAACTACGACAACCAAATCGACGAGTTTTATGCCAATTCGGCGAATAATAGAAAAGGAGGAGCGCCGAAACAGACCGGCCACTTTTTTGAGTGGTTCAAAAGCTTTTTCCCCACCCGCCAACAGTTCCGTTTCCTTCCTCAAATCATTTCTAAAAAAGAACGTTGGATTTTATTGGCGCTAGCCGGTATTATTTTAACTACTTTAATTTCGCTTCCTTTCGGCATTGCCCGCCACGCTACCATCGCCGCTCCTGACTTTGGCGGAAGTTACACGGAAGGATTGATTGGCACCCCTCAATTTATTAATCCCCTTTTGGTCCAAGCCAATGACGCTGACCGGGATCTCTCTAAAATCTTTTATCCCGGACTATTAAAATATGACTCCAGGGGCAATCTCCTTTCCGACTTGGCTGAATCTTACCAAATTTCCGATAACGGCCTGGAATACACTTTTACCTTGAAGAAAAATATTAAATGGCACAACGGCCAGCCTCTCACCACCGATGACGTTATTTTCACTATCAAAATTTTGCAAAACCACGACTACGGGAGTATCCAAAGAATCAACTGGCAAGGAATCGAAGTCGAAAAAGTCAACGACCTGGTGGTGAAACTAAAACTAAAAAACAAATATGCTCAATTCATCAACAACGCCACCACCGGCATCCTTCCCAAACACCTTTGGGACAAAGTTAAACCCGGTATTTTCGCCTTATCGGAACTAAATCTTAATCCCATCGGCTCCGGACCATACAAACTTAAAAAAATCGGCCAAGACGCTCAAGGCATCGTGCGCAGTTATGAGTTGGCGGCTTTTGAAGATTTTTATGATGGCAAACCGTTCATTAAAAATATCACCTTCCGCTTCTACGATTCGGAAGACCAGCTAATTTCGGCTTATAACGACAGTAAAGTGCAAGGACTGGGTTATATCTCTCCGGAAAAAATTAAAAACATTAAATTTGCCCAAAGGATCGAAGTTAAACCAATCAAGCTGCCCCGCTTTTTTGCCGCTTTCTTTAATCAAAATCAAACCAAATTATTGGCTGATAAAAATATCCGCCTGGCCTTAAACTACGCAACCGACAAAAAAGAACTGGTTGAAAATATTCTGAAAAACAACGGACTGGCCACTAATTCGCCTCTCCTTAAAGAATTTACGGAGAACAATGTCTCGCAGAAATATAATTATGACAAAGAATTTGCCAAACAAATTCTGGAAAACAGCAGCTGGAAAGATACGGACGACAACGGTATTCGAGAGAAAGATAAACAAGATCTCGCCCTTACTATTACCACCGTGCCAGAACTGGCCAAAACAGCTGAAATCCTCAAAAAACAATGGGGGGGAGTCGGCTTTAAGATCGAAATCAAAATGGAAACTTTCGCGGAAATTCAATCCACCATTAAAAATCGGGAATATGAAATTCTTCTTTTTGGAGAAGTACAGGGCCTCAACTTTGATCCGTTTAGTTTTTGGCACTCTTCCCAAAAGAAAGATCCCGGTTTAAATTTGGCTTTATACGACAACAAAAGCGCGGATAAAATTCTGGAAGAAGGACGGCAGATTCTTGATCCGGCCGAACGTCAGAAAAAGGATAACGATTTTGAAAGAATTTTGCTCGAGGACGCTCCGGCTGTTTTCCTCTACTCTCCTTACTACTTATACCTGCCAGCCAGCAAAATAAAAGGTGATGACTTGTCTATTTTATCCCTTCCTTCCGACCGCTTTGACAACTTGGCTCAATGGTATATTGAAACTAAACGAGTCAAAAAGACCGATTAATTTAGTGCATTTAGTTGACTTACCGCTCTGGATTTGCTATACTGTAATTTACTTATATTAACGCTTCTCTCTTAAATATAACCGTTTTCGGTCTTTGTTCTCTTTGAATTTTAACTGCCCAGGTGGTGAAACTGGCAGACACGCAGCGTTCAGGGCGCTGTGAGAGCAATCTCGTGAGAGTTCAAATCTCTCCCTGGGCACCAAAACTAACTATGATAGAAATAGAAAAAACAGCTTCTACGGCAAAAAAACAAAGAAAAAGTTCTTGGAACAGAAGGCCTCCGGGACCAAAAAGAAATATGCGAAGGGCCCCATCCGGCTTTTCTAAAGCCGCTGACAGTGAGGGCTCCGCTACTTCTCCTTCCACCGATGACACTCTTAAAATTGTCGCTCTCGGAGGATTGGGTGAAATCGGCAAAAACATGTCTTTCTTGGAATACAAAGACGACATCATTGTCATCGATACCGGTTTTAAATTCCCGGATGAAGACTTTTTGGGAGTGGACTATATCATTCCCAACACCGAATATCTCGAAAAGAACCGCGACAAAATCCGCGGAGTTTTATTTACCCATGGCCACATGGACCACATCGGCGGCTGGCCCTATTTGCAGGAAAAACTGGGCAATCCCGATGCCTACGGAGCGGCCCTCACCCGAGGTCTAATTCTCAAAAGACACGAGGAATTTCCCCATCTTCCCAAAGTAAAATTCAACTTAGTTAAAGCAGGCGATGTCGTAAAATTGGGAGACTATTTTGAAGTGGAATTTTTCCATGTCAATCACAATATCCCCGACGACATGGCCTTGTTTATCAAAACTCCGGTCGGCAATATCATCCACACCGCTGACTTTAAATTCGACCACTCGCCGACCAGCGGCAAACCGATCGACCTCGACCATTTGCGGGCTTTAGGAGACAAAGGGGTAACTCTTTTGATGTCCGACTCCACCGGAGCGGAAAGGGAAGGTCACTCCATTTCTGAAAAAACTATCATGGAAAATCTTGACTTGATTTTCCAGGAATCAAAACAAATGATCGTCTGTGGAACTTTTTCCTCTTTAATCGACCGTATCCAACAGATTATTTTACTTTCAGAAAAATACGGCCGCAAAGTGACTTTTGAAGGATTTAGCATGAAGTCAAATGTGGAGATTTCCAAAGAACTTGGCTACATTAAAATGCAAAAAGGCACCCAGATTACCAAGGACCAGGTCAATAATTATCCCCGTTCGCAAATTACGGTAGTGGCCGCCGGCGCCCAGGGTGAAAGCAACGCCGCTTTGATGCGTATCGCCAATATGGAACACCGTTTTATCCGCTTACAGAAAAAAGACACGGTTATCTTTTCTTCTTCCGCCATTCCTGGCAATGAGCGCTCCGTGCAAAATCTGAAAGACATGTTTTACCGCACCGGAGTAAAAGTTTACCATTACCAGATGATGGACATTCACGCTGGAGGCCATGCCCAGAAAGAAGACTTGGGGCACATGATCGAATTAATGCGCCCAAAATTCCTCATGCCGATTCACGGCCAATACTCCATGATGGTCAGTCACGGCGAATTGGGTCAAACCAAAGGGCTGACTGAAAACGATGTCATCATTGCCGACAATGGGTCGGTAATTCACCTAGCCAACCCCGAACTTAGAAACCCCGTTTCTAAGCAAGCAAAGTGGTGGTTCGACAAGAAAACTATCCCTACCAACCCTGTTTTGGTGGATGGCTTAGGCATTGGCGACGTAGGCAATGTGGTTCTGCGCGACCGCCAAGTATTGGCGGAAGATGGCTTCGTGGTGGTTATTGTCGTCATCGACAGCAAAACCGGCCGCGTTACCACCAGCCCCGATATTATTTCCCGCGGCTTTATTTACCTCAAAGACAACAAGGAATTAGTGGCTCAAGTCCGCAAAAAGGCTCGCTTTATAGTAGAAAAAGGCACCATGGGCCAGATCAACACTACTTACATCAAAGACAATCTCCGCGACGAAATCGGCAAATTTCTCTTCCAAAAAACCGAAAAGAGACCAATGATTTTGCCAGTTACTATTGAAGTTTAGTATACTAAAAACATGAATAAAATTTTCTCTGGGATGAGGCCGAGCGGGAAATTGCATCTCGGCAACTATTTAGGGGCCATCAAAAACTGGATCGCCTTGCAGGATGATCCTGAAACTGAACAAGCGGTTTATGCCGTAGTAGATTATCACGGCATCACCACTCCTTTTGATCCAAAAACTTACCACCAGCAAGTCGTGGATGTAATTTTAGATTACCTGGCTACCGGTGTTAATCCGGAAAAATCTCTCTTGATGCGCCAATCTAAAGTGCCTGCCCACACCGAACTGACCTGGATTTTTAATACCATCACCCCGGTCAGCTGGCTGGAACGATTGCCGACTTACCGCGAAAAAGTGGAACAAACCGGTGGCAAATATACTCACATGGGGTTGCTTGATTACCCTATCTTAATGGCCGCCGATATTTTAATTTACAAAGCTAACTTCGTACCAGTCGGAGACGACCAACTTCCCCATATCGATTTGGCTAACGAAATAGGCCGAAAATTCAACCATCTTTTCGGAGAGACATTCCAGCCAGTTCGCCCCAATTTAACCGAAGGCGCCAGAATTATGTCTTTACAAGATCCGACTAAGAAAATGTCCAAAACGGGAGACGAGGGAATTGCTTTGAGCGATTCACCAGACACCATTCGCGAAAAAATTAAAAAAGCCACCACCGACTCCGGCAAAGAAATTAAATTTGATGAAGATAAAAAACCCGGCATCTCCAATCTGATAACCATCTACCTGAACCTTCACCCGGAAATGACAACCCTCAAGGAAATAGAAAAAGAATACGAGGGAAAAAGCTACACCGATTTTAAAAATGATCTGACTGAAGTAATTATTGATTTCCTTAAGCCATTCCAAGAAAAACGCCAAGAATTTTCTCAAAACCTAGACCAAGTCGAGCAAATCTTGACAAAATCAGAAGAAAAAGCTAGAAATCTGGCCAATGCCACTCTCACGGAAGTAAAAGAAAAAATGGGTTTATAATAAAGCCCTGATTAACTCTTTGGTCTCCTCCGGCCCCTTTACCTCAAAACACGGCACGCCGGTACGGAGAGCGGCCGAATCATTCCCGCCCGGGAAAAGCGCATCGCCCACAAACAGCATCTCATTGAAATCAACTCCGAGATGCTTTTTTATTTGATTGATTCCATATTCTTTATCAATTCCCTTGCGAGTTATATCAACCGAGGTAAGCCCTCCCACCCTAACTTCCAAATCGGGAAGGTGTTTTTGAAGAATTTCCATCATTTTTAATCTTACAATGTTATATTTTTTATTCCACGCCTCTTTTATTTGCACTGAAGCTTCTTGCCCCAAAGCGGAAAAAGTAACCTGTGTTTCCCTGTCCTCAACCACTTCGCCATAAATTTTCTCCGGGTGAGAGTAATTTAAATCTTTAAAAGTTTTTTCAAAAGCTTCCATGATTCTCTTTTTTTCTTCCTCCGTTAGCTTTTCGGCATAAATTTTTTGCCAGTCACCAGCGACATATCTATAAAAAGTTGCGCCGGAAGTAGGAAACAAAAAGAGATTTTTTAAAAGGTTCGACCTTGGATCTTTAAAAAGGTCAAACCTTGATCTGGTAAGTTTAGCCAAAAGCTGTTTTTTAAATTGCTCATATTTTCCCCCGCTGATAACCGCCAGCATCTTCTTCTCCAATAAGTTTTTGATCAGCCTGGCCATCTCCTCATCCATATCAGATTTGCTCGGAGTAAGCGTGCCGTCCAAGTCAAAAACCACCAGCTTGGCTTTTTTATGTTTTTCTTCTATTTTGTGCCACGGTTTATTTTCGCCCATCAACTTAGTATAGCAATTCTAAAAAAGGCCAAGATTTAGCGGCGGTCCGTCACGCTCTTCTTGAGACCGCCAAGCCGTGACTGGCACGAACAACGAAAGGGCCGGACTTATGATTTACATTGCCGAGACCCTTGCGGGAACTCGCCACAAATACATTCCGGTAAGGGGTTCCATTCACATTGTATAAAACCGCCAGCACTCCAGTCAAGCCAAACTGGCAAGTTTCTACTTAAAAGAAAACTTCTCCTGAAGACTTTTGAAGAAATAATTTTTTTCTAATTCCACAAAACGCGCCAACTTAGGAGAACGAGTAATATTTATAAGGTCCCCCTCTTTCAAAGGAAAGAGTTGGGCGCCGTCAGCAATGAGAACCACGTCCACCTTCTCTCCGGTTTCGGTAACAGAAAGTAGTCCTCTTTCTCTAAAGCTCGCCACCTTCAGCTGAATTTGTTTGTTTTTCACGATCAGACTGGGTGAAGGAATATTGTGATCCATCAACTCGGTGACAATAAAGCCTTTCATGTCCGGCATCATAATCGGGCCATGGGCGGAGAGGTTAAAAGAAGTGGAGCCGGTGGCCGTCGAAATCAAGATCCCCGTTCCGCGAATATCCTGAATCGGTCCGCCGTCAATTAACACTTTTAGGTCCACCA
>Ga0209542_10005755_pt1 | contig 24526 bp, 33 predicted proteins | sample RifCSPhighO2_01_FD_184028 | JGI IMG/M metagenome (GOLD analysis project Ga0209542, IMG submission 184028) | Soil microbial communities from Rifle, Colorado - Rifle CSP2_plank highO2_0.1 (SPAdes) (version 2) | ecosystem: Environmental > Terrestrial > Deep subsurface > Rock core/Sediment ...
ATAGATATCTGGATACGGCGCGACGGTGCTGTCGGTGCGTTTTTTGAACTCTCCGCGTTCCTTATCAAACTGGGAGAGCTTAGTGATGTTGCGCCAGACGAAATACTTAAACCAGGCCGGATAGACGGCGTCTTCCGAGGTGAGGTAGTCTATCCAGGCGTCGAGTGAGGCACGCTGATCTTCGATGGCCACATCCATCATCTGCTCGCGGACATTCTGTGGGATTTCTTCCACTTGCTGTCCGCGTTCACGAGCGATACGTTTTTGGAGTTCGAAGTAGCTTTCGGGAAAATTCTCGCGCTTTATGATGAGTGCGTCGTGTATCTTATCCTTGAGTATGTCAAGGTTGCGCTCACGCACTCGCTCGTCGGGGTTAAGGAAGACATTCTCTAGCCGATCCATATACGCCTCGATGCGTTTTGCTGGGTCATTGGGAATTTTCTCGTCAGTACGACGTTTCCGTCTTTTAACCGCCCGATTAACTTCTGGGGAGGTTTGGAGTTCGGGGTTCTTGATGTGGAGGGGATGTTTTTCCATGATGGTATGGTAGCGGAAAATGGGCTAATTTTCTAGTGCATTATTTTTCTCCAAACATTACACTGTGCGCCGCATCGAGGATGGTTTGTGTTGAGCGGTAATTGTTTTCGAGGACTATTAAATATATCCCTTCTTGCTTTATAGGCCTCTCGCACCGAGAGCGGAAGTTTTTTAATTCTTTTTTCGAAGTTTCGATGGAGAATAACCCTCATATGCCGAGATACGCGTCCATCTTTTTACCCGAGGTAAACGCGGGAGAAATATTTTTGCCTTTTTTGAAATCAGCGCGCGCGGAAGCAATCTCGCGTGCCGTTTTAGCATTTGGTATTTCTCTCGAGATAATGCCGACACGATACTGCCCCTCGGCAAACGCTTCAGTGGCCATTTTGAGAAAAACGGCGAAAGGCACTCCTGCGCTTTTTGCCCGTTTCATGGCTTTAGCCTTAATCTTCCGATCGATATTAAATACAATTTGAGTAGTCATTGATATATCTTATATATAGCTGATATATATGTCAAGACTCCGTATCCCCTCCAAACATGATCGAGTAGGCCGCGTCGAGGATGGTTTGGGTGGAGCGATAGTTTTCTACAAGTTCAATCACCCGAGCGCCTTTGTATTTTTTTTGGAAATAGAGAAAATTCTCGAGACTCGCGCCCTGAAAGCGGTAGATGGCCTGTTTTTCATCACCAACGATAAAAAGGTTTGGATTTTGGTGAAAGCTAACGAGAAGCTCGAGCAATTTATTTTGGGCGTTGTTGGCGTCTTGGTGCTCATCGGCCAGCACATATTGGTACTCTTCTTGCAAACGCAAACGAAAATCTTCTTTCTTCTCGAGTGAGCGAATAACTTCAAGAATCATATCTTCATAGTCATAGAGTTTTCGTTCAGCAAGTACTTTTTCATAGGCGACATAAAGTTTTAAAAGTTCTTTATTCTTCTCAATACTTTTCTGCATCGTCTCGTACTTCCCCTTCATCTTCCCTTTGTACGCGCCCTTCTTGTGTAGCAAATCCGGAACATTCTTAAGCTCCTTATCTTTTTCAGCGGCAAGGCGGCTAAATTCATTGGGTGAGATGTTTTCGCGTTTGAGTTCGGAGATTTTTTGGCGGGTAGGATGCAAGTAGTAAAACGTGTCGCCATAGGGGCGCAACAGTTTAAGCGGCGTTTTTTCGATTAGATCTTTAATGATCACGATCTTATCGATATCGCTTACATTAGTAGAGCCGATGATACGTGGAAACTCTTCTGGAAAACGCTTTATGATGTCGTTGCAAAAAGAGTGGAAGGTAAAAATGCCGACGCGATAGGCAGGCGAGCCGATTGTTGAAACAAGTCGCTTGCGCATGGCCGACACGCCCGCTTCAGTAAACGTAAGCGCGAGAATGGCATCCGGTGGCACATCGGTCTTTCGCAAGATGTTGGCAATACGCAAAGTCAAAATCTGGGTCTTGCCCGTCCCCGGCCCCGCAATAACCATTACCGGCCCTTCGATTGCATCGACAGCCTCCCTCTGCTCTTTGTTCAATTTTTTATAAAGCTCATCAAATTTCATCGCCATAGCATTATACGGTATAATAACTCCATGTTGCATGACCAGCTTAGAGAAGATTTAAAGATAGCAATGAAGGCTCGCAATGAAGTTCGTGTAAGGACTATCAGGAGCTTACTTGCCGCATTTACCAACGAGCTTGTGGCCACCAAACGAAAGCCCACCGAACCGCTACCTGATGAGGACGTCCTAAAAGTTATAAAACGCGCAGCTAATCAACGGAAAGACTCGATTGAACAGTTTAAAAAAGGAGGGCGTGAAGATTTAGTAAAAACCGAAAAGGATGAGCTTTTAATATTGGATGAGTTCCTTCCCAAACAGTTGAGTGCAGACGAAATTCGCGCAATTGTGGAGCGCAAAAAAGCTGAACTCGGGATCACTGATAAATCAGGAATGGGTAAACTAATCGGCGCCGTAATGGCCGAAACAAAGGGAGCCGCTGATGGAGCAGAAGTTAAAAAAATAATTGATTCTCTTCCAATATAATTTACTTTTAAAAAAAATTGACTTTTAAACCTTTTTATGCTAAACTGAACTTGGGCAAGAGTCTGGAGACAGACAATGGGTATGGGTCAGTCACTAAAGTATAGCCGCGTGGAAGTAGAGCTAGATGTGGACGTAACGATTCGGCGAAAGGCCAAGGAGCCCGGGTACCGAATCGAGGTCCCAAAAGCGCGGTATGACGTGGCCGCTGAAAACCCCGATCATCCCCTCGCAGATCTAGTCACCTACTGCCGTGGAAGGCTGGTCTTCCACGGCACGGATGAGATGATTCGCGGATGGGTTCCTTTTGAAGGAGTCCCGAAGAGAAGCGTTCGTGGACTGATACAAGCAGTCCGGAGATGCTTCCCGGGACGAGTATACCTCATCCGGGAAGACTCGAAGAGGATGCAACGGCGTGCAGAAATCAGCTAGGGCCAGCAATTTCGGGCCCGGTGGTGCACGTTTGCGGACAAGGGCAACCCCTCGCCCATCCGCAGACGTCGCGCCGCCGGGCCCATTCGTTTTTATTTAAGAAACCTTGCTACCGTTCTCTACTTTTTTATCGAGAATGTACAAAACTGCGCTACTTTCTTCCCCGTGAGCGGCAATCAACATGCCTTGTGATTCTAGCCCCATCATTTGTTTTGGTTCGAGATTTACAGCAAATACAAACTGCTTCCCTACTATTGTCTCAGGTGTATACCATTTTTTAATACCAGAAAGTATTTGGCGTTTTTCAAAGCCGAAATCAACTAAAAGTTTTAAAAGTTTGTCCGAGCCATCAATGTGCTCGACCGAAATCACTTCTCCTACCCTTAAATCTAGTTTCGAAAAGTCGCTAAATGAGATCGTTTCTTTTATGGGTTCCATTAGGATTTAATTTTTTGCAATAGTTGTAGGCGCTGGTAGCGGCGACGGCTCCCATAGCCGCAGCTGTAACCGTCTGCTTAAACTGGCCAAAGAAGTTAACGGCATCCCCTCCGGCATATATGCCGGGAACGTTAGTTGCCATAAAGTTATCCACTTTAATGTAGCCATACTCATCAAGCTCGACACCTAAGCTCTTGGCCATCTCGATGTCAGGCTTAGCGCCAATCTCTACGAAAAGGCCGTCGAGAGGGAAGTCGATTGAACCATTGTAACTCTTTGTAAGTACAATCTTTTCTAAACGCTTCTCACCTATGATCTCTTTAACTTCTGTTTCGTACAAAATTTCCACCTTGTTACCGTGGCTCTTCATCTCTTCTATATTTATAGGTTCGGCTCTTAGGGTTTTGCCTCTGGCGAGCAAGTAAATCTTATCGGCATATTGGGCAAGTAGGTTGACACCCTTAGCCGCTGCGTCACCACCGCCGACGACTGCCACCTTCTTGCCAATGTAAAGCGGGCCGTCGCAGGTAACACAAAAGTGCACTCCTTTGTTTGTGAGTACATCTTCATTGGGAAGACCCAAACGCTTCCTCTCTGCTCCGTTTGCAAAAATAACCGACTTACCAAAAAACTCTTCCGTACCAACTTTGACAGTGTAACAACCACTTTCGTTTTTTACTTCAGTCACTTTGCCATCTACAAACTCTGTGCCCACTTCTTTGGCTTGTTCCTTCATTTTTATCATTAGGTCAAAGCCGTCTGCTCCGGGCATAGCAGGATAGTTCCAAATCGTTCCGGCAGTTGCTGTCTCTCCCCCGAATTTACCGTTTACAACTAAAACTTTCATTAAATATCGCCCGGCGTAAATGGCAGCCGAAAGACCCGCCGCTCCTGAACCAACAACGATTATGTCAAACACTTTAGTCATTTTAGACAACTATTATAACAGAAAAAATTTTCGCACATGAGCCAAAACTACCAAAACTATTCGATAAACGTGAGAGCTTGGCCTGTTTTACCCGCACGACCCGTACGGCCGATCCTATGCACATAATCATCGTAGGTGTTTGGAATATCGTAGTTGATGACGTGACTCACCCCGCTGATGTCGAGGCCTCGGGCTGCCACGTCAGTCGCTACAAGAGCCTGAACACGGTCGCCCTTGAATAAACTAAGTGCCCGCTGTCGGTGGTTGTGGTTTTTGTTACCGTGAATTGATTCGGCCTTAATCCCCCTTCTCACTAACTCTTTGGAAAGTTTCTCGACGCCGTGCTTTGTTCTTCCAAATATAAGCACCTTGTTGAAACCCGGGCTTTGGAGAAGTTTCTCAAGTACGTTGATCTTGTCTTTACCATTTAACCTAATCACATCTTGGTTCACGCCCTTGGCTGTATCGCCTGTTTTTACAGAGATTCGAACGGGGTTAGTCAAAAACTCGCCGACTAATTTAGAAATCTCTCCAGACATTGTAGCCGAGAAGAAAAGTGTCTGGCGGTCCTTTGGCACGAGAGACATCACCATTCGCATGTCGGCAATAAAGCCCATGTCGAGCATCCTGTCGGCTTCGTCGAGAACAATTGTAGAGTAGTGGGAAAGGTTGAGCGCTTTTCGTTCTATCAAATCCTTCACCCTACCCGGAGTGCCTATGACGAACTGATTTTGGAGTCGTAGTTGGCGTAGTTGCGGAGAGATACTTACTCCACCGACACACACGACAGAAAATACTCGCATGTTTTTTACAAAGCTTTTTAGTTCTTCATCAATCTGTAGCGCAAGTTCACGGGTTGGCACAAGGATAAGAACGCTCTCTTTGGGAAAGCTTATGACCTTCTGAATAAGTGGGATGAGAAAGGCCGCAGTTTTACCGGTGCCGGTGTTTGCAATACCAACCACATCTAAGCCCCCCAAAATGTGCGGGATAACCTTGTCCTGAATTGGGGTAAGTGTTGTGTAGCCGCGGGAAACGATGTTCGTTTTTAAGTCCTGATTTATAGAGAAGCTAGCAAACGTGTGCTCGGGCACAAACGTCTCCATCTCCTCGGTAATTACCGCCTTGTTAACAAACTTTGATGGGTCGATGTATTGGCCTATACCCTTGCGACCACGGCCGCCACCACGACCGCCTTGGAAGCGTTGTCTATTACTAGAAGGACGCCCACTACTAAACCTACTTTTTTTATACATATACAGTTCTCTTTTTTCTCAAGAGATCTGCAAGAAAACTTATACGCAAAGAAGTGATCCTTAACAAAACTATCGAGAGTTAATTAATATTACTTTAAGTATAGCAAATTCCACTTTAAATGTCAAGCTTTTATTGACCAGAGTCCTATATTAAGAGTACAGTAGTAGTGGCCAGCACCACGCGATGTTGGCGGGAGACTGACTGAATGCTACAACAGACCACTCGTGTCGGGGACGCCCTCTTCCAGGCGCTCTGCCGACAGATGATCGCAGCACCACCCATGACCTCCGCAAGGGAGGTGACGAAGACCCTGACGGGGATCGACGACCTCCCGTTCCGCTGGACTCGCCAAGGCGGTCCGGACGGCTGTGGCTGGCTCGCCTACACGGGGTTCATCCACCCAACGACGGGCGAGATCATCGAGATCGGCGCCATCGAACGGACCAAGGCACCCCTCCACCGACACGACGGTCACGAGATCATCATCGGTGGCCAAGGCGGTCTCGGTGACGTGGACGACTTGGGAAGACCGTTCGAGCTCAAGCCCAGCAAGATCTACGTCCACCGCGACGGCACGATCCACCAGCCGGAAGCCGACTTCTGGGTGGGCATCTACCGTCAGCTCCGGGGTCGAACGATCTTCAGGCCCGGCGAGTCACCCTGACTTCGCCCTCAAGCGGCTTCGCCGCACAACGACCGCACGGTTCGCCCTGCGGTCGTTCGACTATATTTAAAAATGCTTGCGGGCAAAGGCGTGGCCAGAACCGTGTTTTAAATAACGTTCAAATTTGTAAGCTTTCATTTTGTTATTAAATACACAATACCAATATATAATAAAAGGTTGTTTGCGAGCTGTGTATGTATGAGTAGCTTGGTTGTGTTCTTTCAAGCGCTGTCTTAAATCTTCTGTTACCCCCACATAGTGAGTACCGTCTTTTTTACTTTCAATAATATATACGTAAAACATTCACTAATTATACTGTTCCTGCTCCGCTCGCAAAGAGCTACGCAGGAGTACTCCGCCTTAAAGCATAAAAGCACCCTTGTGGGGTGCCTCTATGTTTTATGTTTACTACTGTGTAGTACGTAGCCTTGGCGGAGTACTACCAGCGGCCTCCACCGTTATCACGGCGAGCAGGACGCTCTGTCTGTGGTCGGGCAACGTTGACGGTAAGAGTTCTTCCGTCGAGCTCCTTGCCATTCCACATCTCAATAGCTTTTTGTGCTTCTTCAGGAGTGGACATTTCAACAAAGCCGAAGCCCTTTGATCGTCCGCTCATGCGGTCCATGATGACCGAAGCAGAAGTTACGGTTCCACACTGCGCGAACGCATCGCGGAGACCGTCATCAGTGGTGCTGTATGAGATACCACCGATATATAACTTGTTATTGTTCATTTCGAGAATCTAACTTATTCCGTTCGTGTAAGGCGACCCCCTCAACTCGCCCGTAAAACGAACGCGAGAGACTTACATCAAACATCCCGATTATAGCATATCCACAGGAGAATGCAATCAACCCCGTAGTAGAGCTTTGCTTCACTACGGGGTCAAGCCTTATTTGAAGCTTCGGCTACCCGCTTGAGGGCAAGTAGGTAAACGGCGGTTCGCATAGAGACCTTATGCTCCTCTTTTAACTGCCAGCCTTTCATGAATCCAAGCTGCATCTTGGGTTTCAGCATTTCAAAAACTTTTTCCTTGGGCCAATGCTCATCGTGCATGTTTTGATACCACTCAAAGTATGAGACGGTCACCCCCCCACTGTTAGCTAAAATGTCAGGAATTGAGACTACCCCCCTCTCTTCAAGAAGAGTGTCGGCCGCGGGAGTTACCGGGCCATTAGCCATTTCGATTACGTATTTGGCTTTTATGCGCCCCGCGTTCTCCTCGGTAATTACATTTTCAATGGCTGCGGGTACCAACACTATTACTGGCAGCTCGAGTAACTCTTTGTTCGAAACGCTTTGTGCTTCAGGAAACCCAGCTAGTGTTCCCTCCTCTTCTTTGTACGAGATTACTTTATTTACATCTAAGCCTTCGGCGGCATAAATGCCACCCTTGGAGTCGCTGATAGCCACAACCTTGTAGCCACGCTTAACTGCTTCAAGCGCAAAGTGGTTGCCGACATTGCCCATACCCTGTAGGGCAATTTTACAATTTTCAATTTTTAATTTTTCAACCTTGGCAAGCTCGTCTAAAATTATTGCCCCACCCAGACCCGTGGCTTCGGGGCGGCCTTCCGAGCCACCATTGGCTAGAGATTTGCCAGTGAATGTCGCCATAGATTTTTTGCCCACAACCTTTGAATACTCATCAACCATCCAGTCCATAATTTGCGCAGTGGTGTACATGTCTGGCGCGGGGATGTCGATCTCCGGGCCAATTATTGGCGCAAGCGCTCGTGCAAAAGCACGCGAGAGTCTTTCAAGCTCGCCAATCGAGAGTTTTTTGGTATCAACTATTACGCCACCCTTGCCGCCACCATAAGGCAGGTCAGCAACAGCGCACTTCCATGTCATCCACATTGAAAGCGCCTTTACTTCCGCCTCGTTAACCTCTTCACTAAAGCGAATCCCTCCTTTGTAAGGGCCCCGGGCATTTGAGTGTTGAGACCGAAAGCCCTTAAAAACAACCTCCCTGCCGTCGTCCATCTTTACTGGGAAGTTAATCTCAACGAATCTTTCAGGGCTTGAGAGACGTGTTACGAGTTCACTACTTAGGTTGAGAGCTTTAGCTGCACGATTAAGTTGCTCTTTGGCGTTCTCAAAGGGGTTCTGGTGATTTTCCATAGGTTAATACTACTTCTTAAAATTAAGTAGTAGCAGTATAACCGGAAGTGCAAAATCCTACCAATTGTGGACTACTTATAGATGAAAGTTACCTAATCCCGCTGTCGCAATAAACCGTCGTCTGGGTATAAGTATTAGGCCCTACCGTCACTATGTCGCTAGAGCAGTAAGGCAAAACATTCGCGGCTACGGCCGAACGAATCTCGTAACTTCCAGGTGGTAACGAAACATTGAATCTTCCGTTTGAGTCGGAAGTAAACTCTACCAAAAAGCTTGAGAAGGCTGGCTCCATCCCCGCGTTAGTAACATGGAGACGAGCCGAGTAAGGGCGATCTGCACACTGTGGGTCAGGCGGATCTCTCATCACGGGACATGTCGGCCCAAGCATGACAATACCTGTAATGCCAGAGTTGTAAGGAAGGATGCCTCCCCCTCCACCGCCCGAACCGCTGCCGCTTGAACCAGGGCATGCGGCAAATTCGCAGTTGAGGCCGACGCGACCAACAGCCGAACCGTCAGGGCAAATCTTGGCTTCTTCGGTGCAAGCTACGGGGCGTGTACCAGTTCCTCCGTCGTCATCGTCGTAGTCCTCGCCGATTATTGCTCCTTCGAAGCCGTGGTCATAACCAATATAATAACCGACGCCCAAACCCAGGAGCGCTACAACAACCGCAATTAAAACAAACTTCGAGTTCATCCGTCTATTGTATCAAATCTGGCCTTTTGCTACTTTTAACAGTGCTACTATTTTATGAACTCTTTTTTTATTTTACTTTCTATCGCCTTTTTATCCCTAGCCACTTGGCAATACGTAGAAGCTCGCGAAGCTAGGGTTATAGAAGAAGTTTCAGCGATTGAGATACCACAGTTTGAGGCACGTCCCCAAGTGGTAATACTTCCGGTGCCCTTCATTAGGCAAACACCCGATGGCGACTGGTCATACCCGTGGAATAACGCTTGCGAGGAAGCGGTGATAATGATGGCCGAACGGTTTTACCAGGGCGACACCCGCGAAACGATAAGTGGCACCGAAACACGTGAGCTCCTCCCTCCCCTGTTTAAAATTCAAGAAAAAATTTGGGGATCGAACAAAGATTCTAACGCCGAGAGAACACTACGAATTATAAAAGAGTTCGACGGCGCATTCGATGCAACAATAAAAACAAACCCGACTCTCGAAGAGTTAAAGGCCGAGCTAAAAGCCGGTCACCCGATAATCTCTCTCCACTACGGCATTGGGTTAGACAACCCCGAACACATTTACGTGAAGAACGGTTCTGGCTATCACATGATTTTACTCGTCGGCTATGATGATGATACACGAGAGTTCCTCGCCAACGACCCCGAGGGCCCAAGCGGCCGCAACTGGCGTTACTCGTACGACACAATTATGGAAACGTTGGGTGACTACAACCACCAAACCTACAAAGTTGAAGACACCCCTACAGTTCTTTTCACCCAGCCCCGCGACTAACTGGGATTTTTCTTAAAACAAACAGCCCGACTACCACAAGCACGGTGAGGGAAAGTAAACCTGCTTGGTATCCCCTAACACCTTCACCCATGGTTACAAGTGCGATGCTCCATACGAGCGGGCCAACTAGTGTTGCGAACCTTTCGGCAACCACGTAGTAGCTGTACGACGACGCCGTGAGGTGGGGTGGGGCAAGCTCCGCCACTAAAGCTCGGCTGATTGCCCATACGGGACCGTAGAAGATCCCCGCGAACAAGAATATTGGGACCAGTAGCTTGAAGTTACCAACGAGCGCCATCGCAACCAAAATAAAGCACCAAATAACAAGGATAACTTTTAAGGTTTTTAGGTTCCCTTTCTTATCAGCAATTTTCCCGAACACTACTGCTCCGATTGCGGCAAGTATGAGTATGCTTGCGGTGAGAACCGACTTAACTGTGTCGGTCGCGTAGTGAACCGTCTCCAAATAAAGTGGGAAGTTGTTAGCAAACGTAAGCAGTGCGTCGCTGAAGAGGAAGTACGCTAGGAAAAGGAGTGCGAGCGCCCTGTGGCTGAAAACTTCCTTAAACAAAGTAACGAGGTTAGATGTAGTGCGCACCGCGCCAGTGTCGCTTGAAGGAACTTTTTTACTTTCGCGATAAAAGAGGAGCATGGGGAGGGCAAGCACGCCAAAGATGATAGTGGCCGGCAGTAGTGCCTGCGCACGCCCTGGATCACCAAAAAGTGTGAGCCCGTTCACAAAAGGAAGAGTGACCAAAACTCCTACCACCTGACCAATTGAGTTCGCACCTTGGCCTATCCCTGACTTCCAAGAACGATCAGATGTAGTAGCTAGGTCGCTCAACATCGGGGTAAAGTAAAGGAAGCACACGAGGTAGGCGTATGTAGAAAGTGTGTAAATCACAGTGACCAAAAACTCTATGTCGTTTGTAAGGACTGTAAGCAAAGCTACCATTAAGTAGCCGATGAAAGTGAGCGCGGTCCAAAACCTTAAGCCACCAAGCTTGAGATTGGTCGCGTCAATCTTTTTACTTATGTAAGGCGCAGTAATAATGAAAAGTGCAGACGATGCAACCAGCGCTATGTTGTACCACCAAGCGGGCTTGCCTTGATCTATAACAAGCCACTGGGAAAAATAGAAGAGAAACGCCATCAAAACAATGGAATTCGCAAAGTCATAGAGCGACCACAACCACAAATTTCTTTTGGGATTCATGTCATTTTTTAAGTTTATCTAGGAACTCTTTCTTTTCATTTTCTGTACGGATGATTACCCCTTCTGTTGGAGGTTCTAATCTTTCCAGAGCGTTGTTAAAATTTTCATCACTAACTTTGTGATGCGTTCCATCTACCAAACTTTGAGCTCGCCTTTCTTTTGCAACCTCCGGCGAAACGGCCAAATAAACAACAACCGGCTCGGCACCCACGCTTGTGGCTAAGTTACTAAAATTTGTTCGGTGCTCTTCTCTTAGGTTAGTACTGTCGTAAATGGCTGACCTCCCGCTTTGTAGTATACCCTTTAAACGCCCCTCTATCTCCTCGATGTTCTGCTGGTAGGTTATATCTTTATGAGACAGAGAGCTCCTCCCATAGATCATCAAAACTTACCAACTCTGCACCAGTTATCTCACGCATCTCTTTGGCCAAAATAGATTTGCCAGCAAAAGGTAACCCAGAAATTATATAGAGTTCGGGCAATCGTTTAATTGTTTAAGTACCTCAATAAAACTAGGGCGCTACGTTCTTCGCTAATGCGACCGTCGAGGCACATCTTCTTGGCTTCTTCTTTGTCGATCCATTCGACTGAAATGTCCTCTCCGCCTTCCAAATTTTGCTCGGTCTCCTCGAAATCTTTTACTACAAAATAAAATAGGTCCCACTCTACAGTAGCGCCACATACCGAGCGATGAAAAAGCGAAAGGTCTTTGGCAACAACTCCCACCTCTTCCTTCCCCTCTTTTATCGCAGCTTGCTTCGCGGCTAGAGCAATATCAACCCCAGATTCTAGGGCAGTATTATATTCGTCCAAAGAATCAAAAACTTTACCCCCTGGCAACCGGTAGTCGTAGGCATTTAACTCTCGGCGAAACTCTTTAGTTATCAAAACTTTATCGCCTTTTTGGATAATTAAACGTGTGCCAGGTGAACGACGCGCAAACTCAAAAGTCTTGGTTTTGCCATTTGCCTCAACCTCTTCCTGCACCACCTCTATAATCTTTCCTTGGTATACAATCTTTTTCATCTTAAGTTAAATTTATTTTTTGAGGAGCCATGTAAAGTAAGAATCTTTCTCCTTTTTCTGTGACCCTATAAAGCCCTCCATCATGAATAATTAGCTCGTTTACAAGAAGAGCGTTAAAAATAGCATCCTTTTCGGTATGTAAATCTTTTATTTCTGTCTGCAGCGTAAAGTGAGACATGAAGTTTTCTCTTGTAGATGACTTGTTGGTCTGTATTTCAAACCAAGAGAGAGCACGCTTGGTGTTATATACTAAAGCTAAGTTTAGATATGCAAATTCATAATTTTCTGCTCTTTCACGGGTTACTCTAAGTGCAGCTTTATAATCTTCGACCTCTGACTCTTTCTGTTTGTTGGTATCTTCAAGATTCTCTACCAACCTTTCTACGTCGTCCCATTGCTCTCTAGTTAGATTAACGTCTTTTTCCACCTTTGCTTCTACGTCCTCAGTGGGACCCTGAGCTTGAGACGTCTCAAGAGGCCCCACTTTGAAGGATCGGATATTTTTGATAAAAAATTTTATCTCTTCGGTGAATTTAAAAACAAACAAAAACCCCAGTACTAATACGGCGGTAGGCCATGATAAAATTACTTCTATGTATACTGGGATAAGTTCTTTTATGGGCATGGGCTTTAATTATTCGTTAAGTTATGGCTTTTTAATTTTCTATCTAAAAACAGAATCTGCGCAGTGACTGTTTCCAGAAACCACAAAGCATCAACTTCCTCAGGCTTCTTAGCCTTTCCCGCGTGACCAATACCGTACGTATCTGATCTATATGCGTAAATTTTATCTAGAAGTGATTTTTGTGTGGGAGAAATTACCTCGTCTTTCATTAGCTTATCTACTGATCCCCCATATTCTTTCATCCCAGTTTTATTCTTAAGATAGTCCTCGAATGCAATAAAAATTGCGCTTATTGTGTCCTCTGGACTTTCACTTCGACTCATCAAGCCACCAACGGCATTTTTAAACTCTGATTCGGCGTTCTCTGCGCTTGAGAGAGCGGCGGTTGCAATATCAATATCTTCTGCTAACTTTCCATCAATTCGTAATTCGATCCTTCCTGAATTTTCATCAACGCGATAGACACTACCTGCTATGTCAAACACTGAAATAACATCTGCTAGAATTTTACTGTACCTTGAAGAAGCGTACGCTTTTGCAGCAGACAAAAATATCTCAACTGCTTCAAACGCCTCGTCATATGTCCCCGATAGAGCACCGGTTAAAGTTTCCTTATCCAGACGAAGCTTTATTTCGTGGTTTAGTTGTATAGCTGGTATCCAGGTCCTCTCACTTGCTATGTACCCATGAGCAATATAGTGGTTACATACGCTATTCAGGCGCGATCTTAACCCAAGAGATATTTCCTGATGTCCAGAATACTCATTTATCGTTTTGTTTCTTGCGCGAAAGTAAGTCATGCTTAGTTTTTGCTGCCGGACTTGGATTCGAACCAAGATACTCGCCTCCAGAGGGCGAAGTCCTACCATTAGACGATCCGGCAAATTGTAGGCGTAATATAGCAAAATTTGAGCCTTAAAACCAACGCCCCAGACGGGTGTGGGGTGTTGGTGGTTGGCTTGCTACATGGGTCGCTTGGGGTCTATGATGACCCAATGATTATGATAGTTGTTTCACTCGGGATTTTGTATGGAGCGACGATGAAGATCGCCGACCTATTGAACGAGCATGGGCTCAAGTGGTTCAAGGGTAGTAATCTTTTGTTCGGCGTGTTGTGGGGTTTGTGTGGGGCTTTATTGATTGTGCTTACTAACCCAGTGGTTGACTCTGCGCTTGTTGCCATGAATGTGGCGTTTATAATCCGTAATCGCCTCGACTACCTTAACCATCAAGTTGCGGCCTCAATTGTAATCGTTACTGGTATTGCTTGGGGCGAGTTGGTTGCTATGCCATTTCTGGTCTTCTTTTTCGTTTTTCTTATATTCGGAGCTCTCAAAGATTACGCCGACGACGTACTCCACGCTAAGGGGTTGTGGGCTTTGGTAAATGAGTCGATGCTCTACTATCCAATACCGACTTTAATTTATGCAATAATTTCGGGTGACTGGCTTCCTTTTGCTGTGTTTACTGCTTACATGATCGCGTACAACCTCACCAAAATTATTGCCCATAAAAAAGGCTATGGCTAACTTTAAGTGGTACACTAGATTTACAAAACCAACAACCAACCATTTATAATTAAATATGAAAATCGTCGTTGTTACAGGAGCTAGTCGGGGGATTGGGTTGGCAACTGCCAAGAAGTTTTTAGATGAGGGTTGGCATGTTATAGGTACTTATTTAGACAAGGGATTTCCCATCAGTCACAAAAATTTAACTCCGATACAATACGATCAAGGAAGTCCTGAGAGTATTGCAAGTGCAGTAGAGCAAATAAAAAAACTTACTACCAATATTGATTCACTAATAAACAACGCCGGGGTGCTCCTTGATCCGCAAGACAAATGGACGGATCCAGCTAAGGTAAGGAAAACCCTGGAGATTAATGTAGTTGGTGTAATTGATTTAACGGAGCACTTACTGGCCATACTTCAAAAAGGGAGTCATATTGTTAATTTGAACTCTGGCTACGGAGTAATTTCTGACCCAGAATTTGATAGTGAGTCATCTGCTGGGTATCGAATCTCTAAAACAGCTTTGAATATGTATACTCGCCACTTGGCATTTCGTTTGCAGTCTCGGGGGATAGTAGTTTCAGCGCTAGCCCCCGGATGGGTGCAAACAGATATGGGCTATTCAATATCTACCGAGATCGAAAAGCCAAACCGCACACCCGATCAAGCGGCTGATGACATCTATAATTTAGTAACAACAGTGACAGAGACGGGATACTTCTGGGAATTTGGTGAAAAAATAAATTGGTAACGAGTATCTAAAATTAAGATCCAAGGGAAAATAATAAAATGAAGAAAACTCGAGAAGATTTTATAGAGGAGTTCCATGTTGCTTTTGGTGTTGCAGTAAACGAAAACCCGACTGTTCAATTGCTAAAGCTTAGGAAGAATTTAATTTCTGAAGAGGCAAAGGAATTAATCGAAGAGTTGGACAAAGCAATTAGTCTTTTGGAGACTGGTGCTCTCGTACCAAACGAACTTTATGTCGACATGCTGAAGGAGCTAGCAGATTTGCAGGTAGTTTTATCTGGCACTTCTGTATCCTTAAGGCCGTTACGTAAATTAGATGAGGCATTTGGTCGCGTGCACACGTCCAACATGAGTAAACTTGGGCAGGACGGTAAACCAATTTTCCGTGAAGATGGCAAAGTTTTAAAGGGCCCAAACTACATTAAGCCAGATCTGTCGGATCTCGTGTAGGGTTAGTTTCTTTTTTAAGATTTTGCTTAAATGATTAATCACACGCCAAAACACAGACACTGGAGATTCAAGAACACCTTTCTCCTTATCGCAAGCTTGTTTTTGTTCTTTTATTTGGCAGATACGCCATTTGTAAAAGAAGTCATCAGCGGTATTGGCGATCTTGGTTACCTGGGCGCGTTCATTGCGGGAATATTCTTTGTTTCTACATTTACGGTAGCTCCCGCAGGAGTGGTACTATTTTATTTGGCCAAAGAGTTAATGCCCCTTGAGGTTGCCTTGTTTGCCGGGCTTGGAGGTGTGGTCGGAGATTTTATAATCTTTCGCTTCCTAAAGGATTATGTATTCGAAGAGTTGCGGCCGGTTTTTATGAAGTTGGGGGGTATGCGTTTGTCACATCTTATAGCAACACCTTACTTTGCTTGGCTTGCTCCAGTCATGGGAGCTATCATCATAGCCTCGCCACTTCCCGATGAAGTTGGGATAGGGCTTTTGGGTATTTCCAAACTAAAAAATTGGCAGTTTTTGCTTCTTTCTTTAGTCTTGAATTCTCTTGGTATCCTAATTGTTATTTCACTGGCGATAGTATTATAAAGTTTCAAACTTCGCACCAAACAGCAATTAATAACGGGCTTCAGATAAGATACTATAGTATGTTAAGTGAAGCGTAATTAATCTATTTCGAGAGGCTAATGAAGATAGCGGCGGACGGCGATGTAACTTGAGAGAGTACCGAGGACTATTCCGATAACGACGAGGACGATGAACATCTGGCCGAAGTTGGAGAGGAAGTATTTAAATAGGTTAATGCCGCCAAAGTAGTCGGTCGTAGTGCGCGAGAGCCAATATGTAGCTGGGAAAAGTAAAACGAGTGATATCAGTGCGGCAATACCGCCGTACATCACGCCCTCCACCACAAACGGCCCGCGGATGAAACTCGAGTTTGCCCCCACCAAGCGCATTACATATATCTCATTGCGAGAGTTATAGATGGCCAAACGAATTGTGTTGAAGGTTACCAAAACGGCCATGATACCTAAAATTAGTGCGATCGCTATGCCAACTGTTCGTGCGCCTTCTATAATTTTGTTGAGTTTCTCTATGACCACTTGGTTTTTGAAATAGTTGATAGAATCTATTATCCCTACTCCGCCACTTGAGCCGTTACTTAAGTTGGCCTCTTCGTTTTCGCGATTCAAAAATTGCGCAATGCCTTCGTACTGCGATGGCTCTTTGGCCTTAATGTTAAGCACTGCTCCTAGCGGATTGTCATTAAGTTCGTCGAGAGCTTGGAGCACGAGTGTGTTGTCCTTGTTGCGCTCACGAAACTGCTCAAGCGCTTCCTCTCGCGAAACATACTCCACCGTCTTCACTTCAGGCAGGCTTTCGATATCTGTCTTCATGATCAGCACCTCTTCTTCTTTAGCGGTGGTTTTGAAGTAGACATTAATGTCGACTTTATCTTTTATCTCACCGAGAGTTGCAGTCAGAAACGCATTCGACATAAAGAGACTACCGATTATAAAAAGGGTTACAACAACCACGAAGATCGAAGCTACCGAGACGACGCCGTTTCGCCAGAAGCCAACGAAGCCCGCTTTTAGTACTCTCCTGAAGTTTGTTTTTAAATTAGGCATTGGTAATTAGATATTAGACATTTACAATATGTACTTTCCCTCTTTATCGTCCCTCACAATCTTACCAGCTTCCATGGTAATGACCCTGCGACCCAAGGCATCAATAACGCTTTTGTTGTGAGTCGTGAGGAGTACTGTCGTACCAAGGTCGTTAATCTTTTTCAAAATCTGCACAATCTCGTGAGTGTTGATTGGGTCTAAGTTACCAGTTGGCTCGTCAGCAATAATCATGTCGGGTTGGTTTACAATGGCTCGCGCGATTGCCACGCGTTGCTTCTCGCCACCCGAGAGTTGGCTAGGAAAGTTCCAAGCCTTCTTGTCCAAACCAACGAGCGCCAAGACTTCTGGCACGTCGCTTGCTATCACCTCGTCTGGTTGGCCAGCCGCTTCCATAGCAAAAGCAATGTTTTCGTAAGCAGTTAAGTCGGGGAGTAACTTGAAGTCTTGAAACACCACCCCGATCCTACGCCTATACTCCGGGATGTATTTGGGCTTAAGGGCATGCACGTTTATCGTCTCAAAAAAGACGCTACCTTCAGTCGGCCTCTCTTCGGCTAGGATCATTTTAAGAAGAGTGGTCTTGCCTGCCCCCGAATGACCCACAACCGAAAGAAACTCACCAGCAGTAACGGTAAAGTGCACGTTGTCGAGCACCTTTGAGTCGTCGGCGTAAACTTTTGTTAAGTTCTCAACAAAAAGCATTGGCCTATTCTAACATACTCTTCTCACGGGCGATAAACTCATCAATGTTACCATCAAATACACTCTCCACATCGTTCTCTTCGTAGTCGGTACGGTGATCTTTAACCATTTTGTATGGGTGTAAAACATAAGAACGGATCTGGCTTCCCCACTCTATCTCTGTTGTTTTAGAGATCTGCATGCCAGCTTCCTTCTTTTTGAGATCTTCTTTTTGCTTTTTGTGCAGCTTACCGCGCAAAATCTCCATGGCCTTTTCGCGATTCTGTTGTTGCGATCTCTCCGAGCTTACGTGAGCCGAGATGTTAGTTGGAATGTGAACCACGCGTACGGCCGTCTCGCGCTTGTTTACGTTCTGCCCCCCGGGGCCGCTTGATCGTGCGAACTCCACCCGCAAATCGGCGTCAGGAATATCGAGCTTAACACTTTTGGGAAGTTTGGGGATCACCTCCACCATTGAGAACGAGGTGTGACGCAACTTCTTGGCATTAAACGGCGACACTCGCACAAGCCTGTGCACGCCCGACTCATTTTTTAGAGTGCCGTAAGCCCCCTGCCCTAAGCCCTTCGAAGGGTTGCCCCTAACTTCGAAAGTAATGTTCCTGTAACCACCGTGATCATTTTCGTTATCGTGAATAAGGAAAGTTTCAAAGCCATTTTTTGCGGCATACTTTTGATACATGTTGTAGAGCATTCGCGAAAAGTCCTCGGCATCGTCGCCCCCTGCACCGGAGAGGATGGTCACAATTGCTTCACCTTTGTCGTAACCGCCGGTGCCCGAGAGCTCTTCTTTCAGATCATTAAACTCACGCACCACTTCTTGGGCATGGCTTTTGTTCTGCCAAAAACTGGCATCGGCCATCTCCTTTTCTATCTCCTCTAATCTTTTTTTTATATCTTGATTCATAAAAATATGAGAAGTGGGCCGCCCTTTGCTTCAGGCGGCCCGCGGATCGGTTCGTAATGTTTAGCTTGGTGCTATCTCACGTCTCAACACATGGAAAGCACCACGATTTCGGACATCCGACACGGCCTGGTGAAAGGCCGACAGCCTCGGACTACCCGGAGACACGTCGAGGAGCACTTCCCGACGTCCGTAGGACTCGCAAAAGTCCTTGCCTCATCGCTGGCACAGCCTAACGTAGGATCGCAGCCACGTTGAGCAACGCCATAACCAAAAGGGGTACGTTTCCCCCTGCACTCCCTATGTTAGGTGTGGAGCGCTTTTCATACAAGCCGATCAAAGACCGAGGGATCTCACCGCCGTCTATTCTATGCTGTTTTAAAATAAAAACAAGAACCCCAATATCGTCAGAAACTTATTTGAGCCGCCTCCCGGAATCGGACCGGGGACCTCATCTTTACGAAAGATGCGCTCTACCAACTGAGCTAAGGCGGCTTCTCTCCATGAGCCGGGGGAGAGAATCGGACTCTCGACCTCCATCTTACCAAGATGGCGTTCTACCACTGAACTACCCCGGCGAGTATAAAACCAATCTGCTTTGCAGATAATAGCTAAAAAAGCCACCTTTTTCAATTTAAAATCCTAGAATAATAATTAGTTCCTAATAATTTCTTAAGACGAGTGCCTAGGGTTATTTCTCTGCTTCTTTCATGTAAACCATCTTTTAGGTGCCCGGCGCCCACCAGTAATAAAAAGTTTCCCTTATGATCTTCTAAATAACTCTTAATGTTAATAAACATATCTTCGTCTCTAGATTTACTTCTTAAATACCAATGTCCGATTTCAGATTTGTTTATATAATCTCCCTGCTTAGTTTTACTTGAATCAATACAAACAATTGGAATATTTTTTTCTTTAGAAAACTTACGGAGTATGTCTAATTCCTCTTCTATATCATTCCCCTCTCTTGACGCTCCTTCTACTGTCTGTTTCATTCGTTCTGCCATCATTCCAGTGTTTACGTAGTCATCAAAAAATTTTTGATAATCATTAGGGAATTCGAAAAAAATTGCATCAAACTCTTTTGAAACAAGAATTATGTTAATTTGATTATTATGAGTACCATGATGTGTTTCTCCGTATGCATAAATTGTATTTTCCATACCAAAAGCATACCAAATTAGAACCATTAAATCCCCGTAATTCAGGGATTTAATGGCTAAAAAAACTCTAAGCGCGGTCGACGGGCTTCGCTCCCGCAACCTCTTCCGTGACAGGGAAGTGCTCTACTAATTGAGCTACGACCGCGTATTCTCTATTCGCCCATAAAGAGTTACTACCGCCTTAGTAAACAGACGGTATTTCCTCTCCAGAAATAACTCTTTTACCGAAGCATTATTATACATAAGATTGTATAAAGCAAGGCTATCTCTATGACTATAACAAAGCTCAAAACCGCTATTATGAGTCTTATTTACTATGAATCCTCCTTTTGTAAATTTTTTTAGAAGTACGTAAAGCCCTTCAATAAACTTTCTACTGCCTGATATAAAGCGACATTGAAAAACCCATCTGGGATTTTTTCTGTCTTTCGATTTGTGTTTCTTAAAGTATACGCACCCGTCACCATCAAAATACCCGCGAACAAAATGACTCAAAAGATCAGGGGGTATATTTTTCGGCATAGCTACCGTTAGGCTCTTGTTTTGAATGATGCCAAATTTTTCTAGTTTTTGAAGTATTCGTTGATTACCTATTTGTAGCCTATAGCTATCTTTCCAATGTTGTTTCATCCCATTCCGGTTTCGTATACCAACCTTATGATTTGAGCCGAGCACTTTTCGAATTTTTTCGATTATCTCACGATCTGTCGAAACGAAACCCAAATAAGCCCCACCACGTTTATTTGTATGAACATATCCGTCTGCAAAAATAAAGCCGAGCACGTAAGCCATCTCTGGCGACCATAAGTCAAAGAACTTTTCGTTTACCTTCTTATATACAGGCACATATGTATTTTACCACGTGACAGGGTATGCTACTAACCACATATTAACACAGAACATCCAATTTGGTGTCGGCGGGAGGACTTGCACCTCCGACCTTGGGCTTATGAGTCCCACGCTCTAACTACCTGAGCTACGCCGACAATACACCTCATTATCCAGATTTAATGCTCTTTTTCAATACGCGGGATTCGACGCAGGTCACTAACTCGCTTCGCTCATAAGTGCCTCCTGTCCTGTCTCGCTGTTGCTTCGCAATCAGCTCCGACTTGCAAATCCCGACACGAGTGAAACAGTTCACTCGCTCCCTCCAAACGTAAAACAAAAAGCCGCCACTAATGGCGACCTTTTGTTAACGTGTTGCGGGGGCGGGATTTGCACCCGCGATCTACAGGTTATGAGCCTGTCGAGATACTGCTTCTCTACCCCGCTATGGGTAAGCGAGATTATATCCCGATAAACAAAATAATTCAATTGGGGGTTAATATTAAACGTAACCGAACTCGCGGAAGACTTGCTCGTACAAACTTATTACACGACGAGCTTCGCGATAAGTTATTGGGAACTTGGAGCCATCGTGAGCAATTCGGTTTCTTATTTTGTGCGCTTCCCAAGCCGCATCTAAGTTTCTCATATGTGACGGCTCAACCAACTTCAGCTTATCGCCCACCCCATCACCTGGGTATTTAAGTTCGGAAAGTAAGTCGTCCAACAATGTGTCGGCCTCCAATATGGCCATTCGCCATTCGGCTTCACTCCCACGCTCTAAGTAGCTAATAATCTTCTCCCAACCTTGCTCACTTACATCTTTCTGAGCAGATGCCTTTCTTTCAGCGACTTGTTTATTCATTTTTAGACGCTCCAGCTTTTCAACCTCTTCTATTCTCATATAAAAGTAAACGATGACGAATGTGGCAAATACTGCAACTAATATAAGAATAAACTGCAGAAACGCACCACCTGGACCGGCAAAAAAATCCTTGATATAAAAACTTAGAAGTGCAAAAAAATCGTAGATCTTGCTCCCTATATTTTGTGGAGTAACGCTATAAAAATGCGGGCCGGAAAAACCTTCCATGAGAGGTATAATATCACACCGCTTCGAAATCTTTACCTATACGAAACAAGATATCTTCCCTAAAGTGTGGTGCGATAAACTGAACCCCGAGTGGCAAACTCTTGCCGTTCACTTCTGTGGTCCCCGATGGAACCGATATTGCCGGAACACCAGCGAGGTTGGCAGGGATGGTAAACAAGTCTTCTAGATACATTGAAATTGGGTCCTGTTTTTCACCAATCTTAAAGGCTGGCCCGGGAGTGGTGGGCATAAGTATTACTTGAACGTCCTTAAATGCATTCTCAAAGTCTCGGGTGATAACTTGTCGGGCTCTAGTGGCTTGGCCATAGTATGCATCGTAGTAACCGGCAGAAAGAACGTAGGTTCCCAGCATGATCCTTCTTCTTACTTCACGCCCAAAACCAGCTCCCCGTGTTTGCATATAGTCGTCTAGAAGTGACTCCCCTTCTTTGTGAAAACCATACCTGATGCCGTCGAGGCGGGCAAGGTTTGCGGAACACTCTGCGGGAAGAATTATGTAGTAGCACGCTACGCCGTACTTAATATTGGAGAGTGAGATCTCCTTTGTTTTGTACCCAAGTGACTCGATCTTGTTTTTTGAATCTTTTAAATTTTTCAAAACATCTTCGTGTACACCCTCTCGTGGAAGATCAGTAGGTATACCAACTGTTATTTCTCTCGGCGTAAATTCTTTTGTTTCATAAACATAGTCAATGCTCGTAGAGTCTTTGGGGTCTTTGCCAGAGATAACTTTAAATAGTAGCTCTGCATCTTCAACTGTTTTTGTTATAGAACCAATCTGATCAAGCGAAGAAGCGAGTGCCGTTAACCCATAACGAGAAACAGCACCATAGGTGGGCTTGAGGCCCACTACTCCGCACATAGAAGCTGGCTGGCGGACGGAACCGCCTGTGTCGGAACCTAAAGCTGCGATGGCCAGATCAGCTGCCACAGCTGCAGCACTTCCCCCGCTTGAGCCCCCAGGCACGCGACTTAGGTCATGTGGGTTACGGGTAGGCCCGTATACGCTACTCTCTGTGCTTGCCCCCATGGCCGCGTCATCCATATTAGTACCACCAAGCAACACTGCCCCTTCTCCTTTTAGCCTTTCTATAACTTCTGCGTTGTAAGACGCTTTGTAGTTACTTAACATTGTCGAACCCGACGATGTAATTTCACCCTTAACTAAAATGTTATCTTTTATGGCAAGCGGAATGCCAGCCAAGCGTCCCTCGTTGTTTGCTTTGGCTTGATCTAAGGCATCTTTATATACGCGTATATACGCGTTAAGGTCGGCGTTACCCTCTTCAATCTTTTTTAGATAGTCGCTGGTTAAATCAACTGCCGAAATCTCCCCTGCATCAAGCATTCTCCTCGCTTCTGTTATGGTAAGTCCAATCTTGCTTGTCATTAGAAATTAGATATTAGAAATTTTCTTTACCTGCCTTCTTTTAAGACCTTCCTGACTCTTATATAGTTCCCTTTTCTGTCGTAGGCCGAGGAGAGCAGGTCATCTGTATACAAACCCGTTTGGTGGGGCTCGCCGTCAACTCTCATTACGTTCCTGTGAGCCGACAAAATAAACTCTTCGCTGCCTGCCACTTCCTTAATCTGCGAGAGGTAACCTACGATAGCCTCCAGGCTTTTCGTCATTGGCTCTTTCTCTTCATCTGGAAGAGCGATCCTAGAGAGTTTCATTAAATGTTCAATATCTTCGCGAGAAATCATCTGGCTATTTTAGCATACTCTTAAACCAGCAATCCACTTGGCGGCCTTGCCGCCAAGTTTTCAACGTTAGATAATTGAGTGATGGCAACAAGAAAAATTACATTTGCTGAGGGTGAGTATTACCACATTTGCAATAGGGGCGTCGATGGTCGGAATATCTTCAACGACAAGTATGATGTGGAGCGTTTTCTCCAAAGCTTAATCGAGTTCAACACAATAGAACCAATAGGTAGCCTTTACGAAAACTCATTTGCCTTAAAATCTAATCCGAAACATCTAAGTCTGAAAAAGGCACGGAATAAGTATCCCTTAGTAAATTTAATAGCGTATTGTTTAAACCCCAATCACTTTCATATCCTTTTAGAACAAGTTTCGGAACGGGGTGTTTCAAAATTCATGCAACGTATCGGTGGTTACTCTTGGTATTTCAACAAAAAATACAAACGTAAAGGTTCTCTTTTCCAAAATAAATTTCAAGCAAAACATATCACATCTAATGAATATCTTCAGTATGTCAGCGCATATGTAAATTTAAATAATCGAGTTCACCAACTTGGCGGCAAGGCCGCCAAGTTGGTTAGATCAAGCTGGAAAGAGTACGTAGAAAATGACTCTCTGCATGCCAGCGTATGTACCAAAAATATAATACTGAATCAGTTCAAAACGTCTCGCCAATACGAGTTGTATGCCCTTGATACTCTTAATTTAATGCTAGATAAGAAAAATGAGAGCGCAGATTTGAAAGATTTAACGTTGGAGGATTAATTCAACTTAAACTTGGCGACAAGGCCGCCAAGTTGGATTTATTGTGTTTGATAGATCACTGCGGTCATCAAAACGGGTAGAATAAATCGCATTAATATTTTCATAACTTTAACATTAACAGAGATCCCTACCCTAGCCAAAACCTCGTGCATAAAAATTTTATCGTATTTACGAGTTAAAGAAAAATTTTAGTTGCTGATTTTGATATACTGCGGCTCTGTTAAGAGCTAATTTTAAT
>Ga0209542_10005757_pt1 | contig 24521 bp, 25 predicted proteins | sample RifCSPhighO2_01_FD_184028 | JGI IMG/M metagenome (GOLD analysis project Ga0209542, IMG submission 184028) | Soil microbial communities from Rifle, Colorado - Rifle CSP2_plank highO2_0.1 (SPAdes) (version 2) | ecosystem: Environmental > Terrestrial > Deep subsurface > Rock core/Sediment ...
TTGATGGGCATTCCCATTTCTCTGGACTCAAGGGTGGCAAATGTTTCTTTGCACCGCTTGAATTCCTCAACAACTCTTCGCAGAATCGTTACTCTATTATCCAAGCCCAGATTGGCCCATTCCTTCTGCGCCTTGCGGGCTAGCCTTACTTTTTCTTCCACTTCGTGGCGGTCGGAGGCCATAACCTCCCCCAGAATCTGATAATTTGACGGATTGACGGACGCAAGCCGTTCCACTTACTCCTCCTTTCAATGAACAAAAGACTGGCGTCATTTAAACAAAAAACGCCATTGGAGTCAATGGCGTATTGTTACATGTAAGCCGCGTTTTTCCAGTTCGCGGAAAAATGACAGAACCGGTACGGCAGTTTCCGGCGGGAGAACGCCGCGTTGGTCAACCTGGCCGTCGGCAATCATCTGCGCAACGATTGAGGCCGGGCAAGCGGTGTCAATATCACCGGCGCCGGCGTGCCATTTGGGCCTTGGAGAAGCGAGGCATTCAACGACAAGGTCGCCAACCGTTACTTGAGAAACTTCGTAGTCGTTGGGTTGCAACACCGGCGTCATCAATTTGTTGAACCGATTCATATCCCAGCCCGACCGCAAACGCTTCATCACCTCCCTTACAAATTTATGGTCAAAACCGACCTTGAAATCGCAGTACTTCAGCCCCTTTTTCCTAAAACTCAACGGCAGGGTGGCAATCTCACTGTGGCGCGTCCAAAGCGTCCAAGCTTTACCTACCGGTTTTGGAAACTGCGTCCGCTCCCAGCCGGTGCGGGGAGAAATTTCGCAAAACTTGCCGTCGCGGAATACCCACGGCTTCAGCGTCAGCTCCTCAACGATTGTTTGGGCAGAATACGGAAGCCGCAACTTTCTGGACGGCGGGCCAAAATCAATTGATCCGACGCGGATTTTGATTGACTCAACCTTGTGCAGCAAACTGGCGGCGTATCCAGCAAGAATGTTGGTGATGCCGGGCGCGCAGCCCATTCCGATAATGGCAGTTAACCCCGCGTCTTTAAACGCCTTATTCAGTTTCAACTGTTGGCGCGTTACGCTAAACAGACCACCCAAATCCAGGTAATGGACGCCCGCTGACAAAGCCGCCTTCATTGCCGGCAAATTGAAATTATACTGCAGACAATTAATGACGACTGTCTGATTTTTCAGCAACAGACTCAAGTCTTGATGAGCGTCGGCGAATACCGCCCGTACGCGCCCACCGCCGAGGGAACTGGCCAGTCGTCTCGCCGCTTTTTCATTGTAGTCGGCGATAAGGATGTAATTACCAGGATTGGATTCAAACAAATCGCGGACGACAACCCTGCCGATTGTCCCCGCTCCGCCCAGCACAATAAAACGGCGTTTGTTTTTCACGGCGCTTCCCTTTCAAAGTTCTAGGGTATGTTTAACATTTTGGGGATTTTTGGCAAGACTCCCCAGCTTTGACGCGCCTGCCTGCCGGCAGGCAGGTCAAAGCTGGACTTGTTACTGGGAAGCAAATAGTGGTAAGCTCTGGTCGGAACTTTTAAAAGGAATAGCCATGAATAAGCAGTCCGACTGCGTGGCCGTTTCCGCCTGGGAACCGGGCGTGTTTTTGACTAAGGCCAAGGGCGCCAAAATATGGCTCAACGGAAAGCCTCATTTGGATTTTGCTTGCGGCCCGGGAGTGGCCAATGTCGGCTACAACCATCCGGAAATCCTGGAAACTGTCGGGCGCGTTTTGGGTAAAAATGAAACCGGCTACGGCGGAAATATGATCTTGAATAAATACGAGGTGGCGCTGGCCGAGGAACTTTGCAGACTTACTCCCGGAAAATTTCCCAAGAAAGTCTTTTTCTCCAATTCCGGAGGCGAAGCCGTGGAAGCGGCAATGCTCGCCTGCATGAAGCGGCGTCCGGAACGGCGCGGCATGGTGTCGTTCCTCGGAGATTTTCACGGCCGGCTTGGATTTTGCCGCAACGCGACAACCTCGCGGGCGATGCACTTTGAACGCATGCCTTGGGGCATTGAAAAAACTTTTTTTCTGGCTTTCCCGGCGGAAAATCCCGAGACCAGATTGAAGCAGGATTTTCTTGGCGCCATTTCCACGCCCGTCAGCTATATGAAGTATGTGGAAAACGTCATCGGCCCGTTCATCAATGACATCAATTTTGCCATTTTTGAATTGATTCAAGGCGAGGGTGGCATAAGCGTTGCCCAAAAAGAAACAATGCGGGCGCTGGTTGATTATCTGCGCAAAAACAATGTCTGGGTGATTATTGACGAAGTTCAGAGCGGACTGGCGCGAACCGGCAAGATGTGGGCCTCGGATATTTTTGAAATTGAGCCCGACATTCTTACCGTTGCCAAGGCGTTGAGCGGCGGAGTCATTCCGATTGGCGCGACGATTATGCGCGAAGAGCTGTCATTCACGGAACCGGGCGGGCACTGCAACACCTTTGGCGGCGGCCCGTTGGCCTGCGCCGTGGGGCTTAAAGTGCTTGAAATTATCCGGAAAGAAAACTTGGCCGAAAAAGCGGAAACGAAAGGCAAGCTTCTCCACGAATGCCTGTGGCGCAACTACAGCACCAGCGGCCGCGGTCTTATGCGGCGAATAACTTTCTACGATTCCGAAATGAAAAAGTCGGTAATCGCCAACGCGAGAAAGTTGGGTTTGTTCCTAACCGGCGCCGGCGAGAGAAGCGTCCGGCTGATGCCAGCGCTGACAATCAGCGAAAACGAAATAAAACAAGCCGTTGAAATCATTAAATCTTCTGCCCCCGCGTAAAGCGGGGGTTTTTATAAGCCTTGTTTTGGCCCGCTTTCTATGGTTAGAATGAAGGCGTTATTTGACAACCGAATAAAGGAGGAGTCAAATGAACGGCCCCCGAGATTTGATCGCCACTATTTTTGACAAAGCAGACAAAGTGTCGCGAAAAGCCAGAGAAGACCGCTATGCCCTAACAACGTTCATTGACCCGGACCTCGTTTTTCTTGACGGCAAGGGCTCCCGTATCACGGTTCTAGACCATGGCCAGCGCCGTTCCTTGATTGACGCCTCGGCTGGCGTAAGCACTAAAAATATCGGCTACGGCAACGATATGGTCAAAAGGGCAATGAGAAATATTTTACGCGAATATAAAGACTTTACCGGCTATCCGCATCATGACATGGAAAACGACATTGCGTTAAACTTGGCATGGATTCTGGCCGAGTTGACCCCATTGAAAGCAGAGCGTGAAGTTGTTTTCGGCAATTCCGGCGCGGAGGGAATTGAGGCGGCAATCAAGCTGTGCTACAACGCCAGAGCGAAGTCTTCCAGTAGGGTGGGCCGCCGGCGCAGGGACTTCGTTGCTTGCTTTGGCGCGTTTCATGGACGGACGCTCGGCGCCCTTTCGTTGACCTGCTCAAAGCCAATTCAGCGCGAGTTTTACCCCATCAACGCCTTCCCCACCAACCACATGCTGTTTCCGGCAAAACACCCCTATTTCGTCTACGACGACGATGGGGAGGTTCAATACATTGATTACACGCCGAACGAGTATCTTGAAGAGCTCAAGAAAGCCTGCCGGAAGGGAAAAATTGACATCGATTCGGTGAACGCGGTTGTGTTTGAACTTATCCAGGGCGAAGGCGGCATCAATGTTGCCTCCAAGGAAGCTATCCAGGACCTGGTCAAGTTTTTCAAGGAAAATGGCGTTTATGTGGTTGTTGATGAAATTCAGACCGGCCTGGGACGAACCGGCAAACTGTTCGCTTTTGAATATTTCAACATTGAGCCGGATGTGATTGTCCTTGGTAAATCGTTGGCGCATGGATTTCCGTTCAGCGCCGTGGTTTATGACCATCGCATGGGATGGACGGAAAGAGGCAGGCAGTCCAGCACTTACGCCGGTTCGCTGATTGGCTCGGCAATAGCCATTGAAGCCGTCAAGCAGATTGTCGCGGAAGGACTTCCGCAACGCGCCTACAGCCTTGGCGACAAGGTATTGGGGCCGGCTCTTCGCACCATCGCTCAAGACTATCCCGAAGTCGTGCATAGCGTTCGTGGCATTGGCCTGATGCATGGCATTGAGTTTTGGAATCCCAACACTCGCAGACCGGCGACGCTGTTCCGCAATGAAGTGGTTCTGGAAGCCCGCAAGCGCGGCGTGCTTTTCCTGGATGCCGGTATTTCCACCATCCGAATCACTCCGCCCCTTACCATCGGCAGCGACGGGGAAAACAAGCGCCGAAACGAGCTGGGTACGGTCATTGACGTGCTCGCCGAGAGCATCCGCGCCGTTAAGCGCAAGATGAAACAGATAAAGTAACCGACAAAAATATCGTCCCCCGAAGTACTTCGGGGGATTTTTTGTTATAATTTTAAGTAATGAAGAAAAGCACCGCTTGGAAAGAAGTCGTCTGGGGAGGCTATCAAAAGGACGTAATTCTTCCAAATATTATTAGATTAATTTCAATCAAGAAGAGTGAAGCCGTTTTGGATCTCGGCTGCGGAACGGGTTCTTTTTCGCGCGAATTCGCCGCAAAAGGCGCGAAGGTCATAGGAGTTGACGTCTCCTCCGCGCTGATAGAAGCCGCTCAAAAAATACCCGCTGCAAATGTGTCATATAAAGCCGCGTCGGCGGACAATCTTTCATTTATTAAAAGCGGCTCTGTGGATAAAATTACAATCATTTTGGCGCTACAAAATATTGATAACGTTGATAAGGTTTTCAAAGAATGCGCCCGCGTTCTGAAAGCCGGCGGAAAAATGCTTGTTGTGCTGAACCATCCGGCCTTTCGCGTCCCCAAAGAAAGCAGTTGGGGTTGGGATCCCGCAGCCGAGGGCGTTCAATACCGGCGCGTTGACCGCTATCTTTCCGAATCAAAGGAAAAAATCCAGACGCACCCTTCGGCGGGCTCAGGGCAAGTCCCTTCGGCGGGCTCAGGGCGAGTCCCCCGGCCCGAAGACTACACAATTTCTTTTCACCGTCCGCTCCAATTTTATTTCAAGCTTTTACGCAACAGTGGCTTCTGCATTGGCCGCTTGGAAGAATGGATTTCCAACAAAAAAAGCGAGCCGGGGCCTCGTTCAAAAGCCGAGGATGTGGCTCGCAAAGAAATTCCGTTATTCCTGTTTCTGGAAGCAGTGTCCCCTCTTAGTCGTTCTTAATTCCGTTAACTCGGAAAAACCACTCGTCGTAGACCCGTTGCTGTTCGGGCGTTAAATTTTTCCTTGGCTCCCAAATGGTGACTTCTACATACGGCTTTTTGTCCGTTAGCGGACGAAGTTGCACTCGCCAAGAAACGAGAAACCCCAAGGATTCAATTTCCCGCCGAATTGCCCGCGCTTGTTCCATCGCCGCGGCCGCAGCTTGCGGTTCTTCCAGTACATTGTTTTCTAAGAGCTCCATTAACTTATTTGCCAGACCTCGCACCCGCTCTCTAATTTCCGCGCCTCCCATCAGCCACCTCCCAAATAAGAAAGATTTCTCTGCAAGATGCTACCACGGGATAAGTTATCGCGCAACTCAACGAAACGGCAGGTGGTATGACGCGTCATACCACCTGCCTCTTCCTTTGCGCATCGTAGCGCAGAAATAAAATAGGTGCACATAGGGCTGGCATATTAACTTTGTTTGCCCTCGATTCCTCCCCCAACAATATCTTCTCGGGAACCGGCAGTTCCTCTTACGAAGGGGGTGCGTGGGCTGAGGAAAGTGATACAATGAACGTATGATTTTTATTGTTACGCCTACCTACAACGAAGCGGCCAATATAGAAACGCTGGTAAAAAAGATTTTTGGCCTGAATATTAACGGCCTTAAGCTGGTTGTTGTTGACGACAACTCTCCGGATCAAACTGGACAAATTGCCGAACGGCTCGCCAAAGATTACCCGATACAAGTTATTCATCGCGCCCAAAAAAGCGGCTTGGGCACCGCATATATAGAAGCCTTTCGGAAAATTTTGGAAAGTGAAAACGCCGATTATGTCATTCAAATGGATGCCGATCTCTCGCACGACCCGGCTGTTATCCCGCAGATGCTGAACGCAATAGAAAGTTGCGATATAGTGCTAGGATCCCGCTATATAAAAGGTGGCGGCACTCAAAACTGGGACTGGTTCAGAAAATTAATCAGCCGTTTTGGAAATGTTTACGCGCGAGCCGTACTGGGACTGCCTTATCGCGATCTGACCGGCGGTTTTAAATGTTTCCGAAGAGAAGTCCTGAAAAATCTGGATTTAACTTCTTTGAGTTCCGTTGGCTACAACTTCCAAATAGAAACCACTTACCGGGCGCATAAAAAAGGATACAAAATATGCGAAATTCCCATAATTTTTACGGAAAGGAAAACCGGAAAGTCAAAATTCAACCTCGGAATTATGCTGGAGAGTTTCGTAAAAGTTTTGCTTTTGCGCTTTAGCCGCTAACCAGCTTAAAACGGTTCTGCAACAAAATAACGTACCGATTATCAAAAACCTTAGCCGTATAGAGACCGGTCTTCACGTAGTTATCAATGTAGGCCTGCATATCCTCGGGGCTATTGAAACCGAACAAATCCGCGGCATCCACAATCACCATATCGGGTAAAATTTTCTCGCTACCGATAGCGTAGACGTGCTCCCGATGAGTCAGATGAGGCACTAAATGCGTGTTAGCCGCGACAGAAATGCCGTCGGGCACCAATTTAACAAGTTGGCGATACGCCTCCTGCTGTGGGGTGCTTTTAAAGTATTGAATCGGAAAATTAAACGGGTTTATCGGCGAACGCAACATAAATGCCAACGCAACGCCCCCGACAAAAATAATTTTTACCATCTTTTCTCGCGCGGGCCAGCGGGTCAACACCGTTTGCAAACCATAAATAGCCCCTAAAAAAATACCGGGGATTAAAATCGCGTCATAGTGATAGAGGCCGCTAAATTGAAATTTATAATTAGTCAAAAGATTCTCAAACAATCCGGGAATTATCAAAAACCAGGCGCGCCACGAAAAAAACGGCAAAAACGCCACCGGCAGAAAAAGCCAAAATATGTAGGCAAGCTTCGGTCCGGTAATTATCGTCTTAAAAAGCAGCAGCGGATTAGTCGCCACGTTGCCGATTATTGCCGCGGGCGTCGCGCCCAAGTCAGCATACCGGTCAAAACGCAGAACTCCGCCCCCCAGCGAAGGCATAATAAGTTTTACTGCGATAATGAAGTAAATCAGGGCAAGAATTGCTGTCGTTATGCCCATTTTGCGCCCAGCTTTGCGCACCATCAAATACAGCCCTGCGAAAATGACCACCAAAATGGCATCCTCTTTTACGCCCGCGGATAATATCAAAAACAGCGTTGCCCAACCCCATTTTTTAGCCTCCAAAAAGTAGATTGCCGACAGCATTAGTGGGACAAACAATGCCACCTCGTGAAAGTCGTACATATTTGTCCATTGAAGCCCGGGATAAAGGAGGTAGGCGCCGGCAATCAGCAATGCCCATGGCCCTTTCTTGCCCAGCACTTTTTGCGCCAGTAGATAGAGCGGCCAGGCGCCAATGGCCAACGCCAAAGTTTGGATTATAAGAAGAAAGTAAGGGCTGTTAAAAAGGGCGTAGCCGGGCACAAGGGCAAAAAGCAGCGGGCTCATATGGAGTCCGAGATGGTTATGGACCTGCTCCAAGTTATTTACCAATCCTCGGCCGTGGGCCGCATTCCAAAAACTCTGATCAAAGGCGGCCAAATCCCATGTTTGAGTTTGAAAACTGTAATGCCGCAACGAAGTAACAACTCCAAAAATAACCAAGTAGGCAATAATCATCCCCCACAATATTTTTTTATCCATTTTTTTAGTCTACAATAAAATGAGTGAATAAAAGAGGGCTGGACAGATACCTAATAATTGCCGTTTTGGTCGTGGCGGCTGTTTTGCGCGTAGTAAACATTGGCGCCGGGGACGTAACCGGAAACGACGAAACGCTGTATGCCTTCCGCGCTATTGGAATGCTGGACTTTAACGAGGCGGAGTTTCAAACAACGCCGCTGGAATGGCAGGACCCGAATATCCAATGGTGGACCAAGTTGTCTTTCCACGACCATCCTCCGCTGGTTTTTCTGATTCAAAACTTGTTTATGAAAGTTTTCGGCGAAAACGCTTTTGCCTTTCGCCTGCCCTCGGCAATCTTCGGAATTCTCTCGGTGTATCTGCTCTATCTGATAGGCGTGCGGCTTTTTTCCAAACGAGTCGGGCTGGTGGCGGCGGCAATTATGGCCGTTACCGTAAATCACGTCTACATTTCAAGAATCGGCGTCCAGGAGTCATATGTTATTTTCTTCATGCTTCTTGCCTCGTATTTATTTCTACGGGCTCTGGAAAACGAAAAATATCTGCTTTGGACGGGCGCCGCAATCGGCTTGGGTGTTTTAACAAAGTACAACGTTTTTATTTTGATACCAATATTTTTGATTTACCTTCTGATATTCAAACGTGATTATTTTGCAAAAAAGAATTTTTGGCTGGGAGCGCTCTTGGCTCTTTTGATTTTCAGTCCGGTCGTCATATATAATATTCAGCTTTATCGCGCGTCCGGCCATTTTGATTTTCAGTTTTCGTACATTCTGGGGCAAGATCCGAAGGTTTGGCAACAAGCTCCGGGCAAGGAAGAAATAGGAACGCTGACTGATCGCATTAAAAATTTTGTACCGAACTTTGTTACCGTGCATTCCTGGTTATTTACCGCGCTATTTGTGGCAAGCCTTACAACGCTTTTGAGAAAGAAAAACGCCTTCCTCATACTGGCCATCGGCTGGCTGATATTGCTTCTGCTCTTGATAGGCCCCACGATACGCTTTCTGACTATGCTGACGCCGTTTGTGGTTCTTAGCATCGCCATTTCTGCTAACGCGGTTTACGAAAAATTTTTCATTGCCAAGAAGAGTATTGCTCTAGCCGGACTGGCAATTTTTCTGGCTTGGGAAAGTTTTTACTCCGTTAATAGCGAGGTTTTATCTTATCCGGCCGGACCGAAATTTTGGACGTTCTCAAAACTCCGTTACGACAATTACAATTGGGGGTACCACGAACTTGATAAGTACTTGGATAAAGAACTCGCCGGCAAATTCCCCGCTTTGACATTTGATATGCGTTACCAATTTTTGAATAAAACAAAAACCGCGGCGATAGAACAAGCTCGTCTTGAGGGACGCCAGCCCTACAGCGCACTGATTATTTATGACCAGAACATAAAAAGCCCCGTTCAGCTTTGGAGCCTTGATCGCCTGCAAATTTACCACGGCTGGCCGGTTTTAAAAACAGAAGAGTATCTGTCAATCACAAACGAACAAGGTAGCGGCGTGTTCACGAATGCTGGAGTAAAAGCTCATTATTTCATAATTCCAACCGACAAAGTTCCGTTAAATCCGGAGGGCAGGCTGACTCAAACCGCAATCGCGTTTGAACAAAACTTAATCGCCGGCGGAATAATTCCCATAAGTCTTTATAATCAGCGCGGCGAAGAAATTGTTAAAATATACAAATTTTAGATAGAATAATAGTATGGACCGCGACAAAAAAGTTTCGCCGAAGGAAATATTCCAGCATCTTCTGGCTATCATTGCCCTTTATGCCAGCGGCATTAGTTTTTTAGTTTTGGTTTTCCAATACATAAACATTCTGTTTCCGGATATAATCGGGCTGGACGGATACAACACCTTGGCCGGCGCTCGCCAGGCAATTCGTTGGTCCATTTCGTCACTGGTGGTGGGTTTTCCAGTTTACGTTTTTATGACCCGGCTTTTAAACAAAAGCTACGCGGCCAGTCCGTCAAAGCGCAATTTGCGCATTCGCAAATGGCTGATTTATTTCACGCTTTTCGCCACAGCGCTGATTATCATTGGCGACTTAGTAACTCTCATTAATAATTTTTTGGGCGGCGAGTTGACGGTGCGCTTTTTACTCAAAGTGCTGGCCGTGTTTTTTGTAACGGGATCCATGATGGGATACTACATTTGGGAGCTTAAGCGCTGGAAAACCGAGGAATGAAATATTTTGCATACACCATAATCGGAATAGTGGCACTGACCATTGTTGCCGGTTTTTTTATTATCGGATCGCCGACGCAGGAACGCCTGCGCCGCGCCGATGAACAGCGCATCTGGCATCTTCAAACTATTCAATCGGAAATTGTAAACTACTGGGTAAGCAAAGCCCGCCTGCCGGAAAAATTAGCCGATTTGGAAGACAGCATCAGCGGCTTTGTTGTTCCCAGCGACCCGGTTACTGGCACATCTTACGAGTATACCGTCCGTAGTCCTGAAATGTTTTCACTTTGCGCCACTTTTGATCTGCCAAACGCCGAAACAAATTGGCAGCATCAAGCCGGCTATTCCTGTTTTGACAGAACAATTGACGTAGATCTTTACCGACCGAAAAAAGTGGCGCTCTAGTCTCGCCTCTTCGGTAGACTTACCGGCGAAGCAAGGAACGAGATAAAAGCGAAATAAGAAAAAGGGCGGCGCTGACCAGAACCACCATAGGGCCCGGCGGCAATTGCAATCCGTCTGCGAGTAGAATGCCGCCCACGGCGCTTATAACGCCCAGGCAGGCACTAGCCACACCATAGCCGCGAAGCGTGCGGGTGAAATTTTTGGAGGCAACAGCTGGAACAATCACCAAAGAGCCCATCAATAGAATACCAACGACTTTCACGCCCAAAGCGACGACGATTGCCACCAACGCGAGGAAAACCAGGTTGAGTTTGGCGGTATTTATCCGCTGAGACTCTGCCAGATCTGGAGAAATTAAATCCAAAACAAGGGCATTTCTTAACCGGTATATCACCGAGAAAATTGTAATGGAAAAGATTACGGCCAAAACAACGTCGGAAACGGCAACCCTGGAAATGTCGCCGAATAACGCTTCCAGCAATTCCGGTTCTGGGGTAACGAGAATACCTATCGCCAAAGAGGCGGTAAACAACAAGCCAACCAGAGCTTCGGTGGGCAGGCCGGTCTTGGTTTGAATTTGCCAAATTATTAAAACTGCTACCGCCAAAGCGGCAAAGGCGCCCACAAACGGATTGAGATTTAAAACCAACGCCAAACCGATGCCGGGCAAGGCAACATGGGAAAGCGCATCTCCGACCAAGGCCAAACGCTTTAGCACCATAATAGAACCAATGTAGGCCGAGGCGCCTCCGACGAAAACGCCGACGACGAGACTTAACAGTAAATTATAATCAATGTTGATGTTCATGTGGGTAGATATTTACTTTGGCGCCGTAAAGCTCTTCTAAAACTTTGGTGTCCAGGGCCTCCCGGGGCGAACCGTAACAAATCTTGCTTTTATTTAGGCATAACACCTTACCCGCATAACGATAGATAATATTGAGATCGTGCGTAATAAGAAGAATGGTCAGGCCGGTTTTGGTATGCAGTTTTTCAATCAGAGAATAAATAGTTTCTTCACCGCCGATATCAACGCCAGCGGTTGGTTCGTCAAAAAGCAGAACATCCGGGTGATTCATTAGGGCGTAGGCAATCAAAACCCTTTGAAGCTCCCCGCCGGAAAGCTGGCCAAGTCGCGTCTTGCCCAAAACGCAATGATCAAGCCCAACGGAATGCAACGATTCGTGTATTTCGTTTACCGAAGCGCCTTTAAACTGCAAGAATTCTATAACATTGAGCGGCAAATCCCGTTCAACTGCCAGCTTTTGGGGAACGTAACCGATTTTCACATTTTCCGGCCATTGAATTTCGCCTTCGTAGGGCAGTAGACCCAACAGCGCTCGGAATAAAACGCTTTTGCCGGCGCCATTCGGGCCGACAATGGCCATTACGTCGCCCTTATTCAGCTCAAAAGAAAGCCCTTGTATGACAGTCTTGCTATTGAAATGCACGCTGACGTTTTTAACTTTTAGTATTGATTGCATGTAAAGCCTTGCGGGTTTCCTCCTTGTACATTTCCACTTGCGGGTTGTCAAAAGCATTAACCCCCAGCAGATTGGCGAGATACGCCATCTCAATCATTTTCATCTGCAAAAGGGCGCCGACCGACTCCGGCGAGAGGGCTGCGAGCTTTATTTCCATAAAAGGCAGTTTCTTTTTTTGGTAGGCAGTTTTTGCGCCGGCTAAAATCGCATCCAAAATGGCGCTGAAGGCTTTTCCGGAAATATCGGGGACTAGTTCCTCAATGCCGGACTTGTTAGAAATAACAAAATCCGCGCCGTGATCCCTTACCGAAACGAAAGTTGTAAATCTGTTATCTGGGCCTCCAAGATAAAGTTGGGCAACAGAATGGAGATCGGTGGTGCCAATTGAAACAGTTGGCATCAAACCCTTGCCTCCCTTACCGGTACTTTCGCCCGTTAGCTGGCGATACCACTTTCCGAACCATTCTAAATCCGGCTCAAATAAAAAAGTGTCGTGAATAATTTTGCCCCTTTTCCAATGTTTCCAAATCGTTAAAGCCGAGCGCAACGCCGGATTCGCTTCCGTGCTGGCAAGCAAACAATCAGAGGTAATTTGCTTAGCGCCAGCAACAAGCCGACTTATATCAACGCCCCCCAAAGCAAGAGGAAACAACCCGACAGCAGAAAAAACCGAGTAGCGCCCCCCGACCTGCCGGGGAGATTCCAAAATATCAAATCCTCGTTTTTGCGCCCAATGCCAAAGCTTGGAATCCCTATCGGTAACCACCGCCGCTTGGTCCTTGTTTTTCATCTGATCTAACAAAACCGCGGTGTTAGCAATGGTTTCGGTTGTGGTGCCTGATTTTGAAACAACAACAAAAACGCTAGGGCTTCTAAGCTTTTTTAACAAGCAACGGTTTCGGTTGTGGTGCCTGATTTTGAAACAACAACAAAAACGCTAGGGCTTCTAAGCTTTTTTAACAGACGGCTCAAGCGGCGAACGTCCAACGTTTCGGCAAAGAAAAGTTTTTTATCCCCTCGGCCCGGCTCGGGACAAGCCCCCCGGAGCGCTTTCCAAACGGCCAAGGTTCCCAAACTGGAACCGCCGATTCCAATCACGACGACGTTTTCAAAACCTTTGGCGCGGTACTGGTCCGCCAACTTGCCGATTTTCGCTATACCCGAGTCATCAAACGGAAGTTTCCAGAAAATTTCCGCATGGGTATTTTTCAGCTCCTCAATGTATTTCAAAAGTTTTCGGGGGGCGGAAAGCCGCTCTCTGTTCATAGAGACATCAAGTCCGGCATTACTTCGCTTTTGAACCATTACATTATTATAATTTATTATGGTAGAATTAAAAAATCGCAATAGTATGGCTAAAAACAGAAGGAAAAATCGTAAATCATTACTGGTCCCGGCGAAGGAATTGCCGGTTTTTGCGCACCCTCACGACTGGCGCCACTCTTTCCATTGGCGGATTTTCCGAATCATGGCGGAGTTTGTGGACGGATTCCAATTTCTTGCCGATTTTAAAAAAACCGTAACCTTTTTTGGGTCGGCGCGTTTTAATGAAAAAAATAAGTGGTATAAAATCGCTCAAGAACTGGGAAGGATATTGGGCAAGGCTCGTTATACGGTGATTACCGGCGGTGGACCGGGTATTATGGAGGCCGGCAACCGGGGCGTGGTGGAAGGTAAAGGAGAGTCCGTCGGTATTAACATTCAGCTCCCCTACGAACAGCGTATTAACCCTTATGTCAAAAAATCCAGGGGGTTTTATTATTTCTTCACAAGAAAAGTGATGCTGTCCTTTTCTGCCCAAGCTTATGTTTTCTTCCCGGGCGGCTACGGAACGCTTGACGAACTTTTGGAGATTCTCACCCTGGTCCAAACTAAAAAAATTTACGAGAGAATTCCCATTATTTTGGTTGGCAAAGACTTTTGGGGAGATTTGGACGAATGGATGAAGAAAAAACTTTTAGATCAATACCAGACCATTGACCGCGAGGACCTTAATCTTTACCACATAGTTGATACTCCTAAAGAAGCTTTCGCCATCATCAAAAAGTCAAAGCCGCGAAAAGAATTTTAGGACGAGGCTTTATTTAATTTCGCACACCCCGCCCATACAGGCGAGTTCTTTAGAGCCTTGGGTTTCGTCTTCTTTTTCGTAAATAATAATCTGAGAAAAGTCTATAACCGGAGAAGCGGCGGCCATCTTGTTGTAACGCTCTTCGCTGATTTCCTCGTAAGGAGCGAGGGCGTAGACATAATCGGTGCGCGGCAAAAAGGACAATCCCCCAATTATGTCCCAATTTTCATAAAGCCAGTTGGCGACTCCTATCCACTCCCCGTCTCCAACAGAGATGGTGACCGAAGGATTGTGTTCGGTAAAATTTTCTTTTACCAGCTTCCAATGTTCCAGCTGATTGAGAGCGGTCAAATCGTTACGAAATACCGAACCGACCGGAGATTTCACTGGAAATTCCAAAACGTAGGTATTGGCGCCCTCGCCGCTTTGTCCAACTTCCGGAGAATACGGAACTTTCTGATCTTTAAGCATTTGAAACAGGCTGTCGGTGGCGGAAATTCTGATGCGGCGGACATAATAAGGAGAATGTCGCGGATGCAAACCGGAGGACGAATCAACCAGTTGAGAAACCGTGCCAGACGGCTTAACGCAGGTAATGGCCGTAGACGGATTGATGCCAATTTTGGCGGCATAAATTTTGTTAACCTCTATCGCTTTATCTTTCAATTTTTTGAGCAAATCCGGATTATGAACCGCCGGACAATCCCATTGGCCGGTGATGGAAACTCCCAGTAATCTCTCGGTCTCGCAGTTTTTCTTCCATTCTTTGGAAAGATACGGAAAATTGGTTAACGATGCTTGATAAGTTCCCAGAATAGTCGCCAGACGCGCTTTTTTCAACAATGTCGCCTCGGTATCATCGGCACGCGCCACAACCTCGGTTAAATTGCAAAATTCTTTGGACTTTAAGACAATTTCGCCGCAGGGATTTATGCCACTGGTGGCTGCGTCTTTGGCGAAAACTTTCCAGCGCCGCTGGGGAAGCTGTTTTTGAAGACTGCCGCGATTGAAAATGCCCCGTTCACCTGTCCCGTTTTTGGATAACGCTATCCATTCGTCCATAAATTGGCTGGCCGGCGGTTTTTCAATGTACGCAACGGAGTTGTTGGCCATATGACGCTGGGGTTCGGTCAGATAAAACTGGCCGGTTTTCGCCAAGCGCATTTCCACGTCGTCCAAGTCGGAAAGAGACAGCAACGCGCCCCTGCGCACGCCGCCCGTTTCCACGATTTCCCCAATTTTGCAGATAATATCATGAGCGTCTAAAGACGACAGCCGCCTTCCTTGTCTGGCCAAAACCTTCTTCCTGGCAAAATCCATTAAGGCCATCAGCGGACCAGGGCCGGAACTCTTGCCGCCCATAGTCTTGAGCCGCGAACCCAAGGGACGAAGCTTAGAAAAATCAAAATCAATGCCCTTCCCGTCAAACCACGCTTTCAAACCTAAAACAAAAGCGTTCGCCCACCCCTCCTTGCTATCCTCTACAACGTGAGCGGCCAACTTTTTACCCGTCTGGCGCTTAATTTGAGGCAATTGTTGAACCGTTTGCTGTTCAATTGAAAAACCGACGCCGGTGCCGCACATTGAAAGGTACATAATTTCTCCGAAGTCCTGGAGTTTGGCGGGCGCTATAAACGAACAATTGTAGGCAGAAACATTGGTCTTCCGGGCCGCCGTGCCGGCGCTCCACATCAGACGCATTGAGGGCATAACCTCCTGCTTGAGAATAGCGTTTCGCAATTCTTCGTATTCACTGACGGACAGCGCGTTGCCAATGTTTTCTTTCATAAAATCAATATAGCGACCCACGGTTTCAATCCAGGTCTCCCGCCGATTGGCGCTGTCCATCCAGCGCGAATAGCTCCGGTAATAAACGAATTCCGCCAGCGAATTACGGAAATACTTTTTACTTTCCTCTACTAGTTTCTTAACGTCCTCCGGAATTTCTTTGCGCTTGGCCCGCAATTCCGTCCGGTGTTGCCGGTATAGAATGTAGGCTTTGGCGGTTTTGGCATAATCCGCCAGAATCAGTATCTCTTCAACTATGTCTTGAATTTCTTCTATGCCTAAAATATGGTCGGCGGGATACTTTCTGGATAGCTCTTTAAGGACCTTATCGGATACGGAACGGGCATCCTTTTCGCCGCCCTCGCCGGCGGCCACCATCGCCTTTAAAATGGCGTTGGTAATGCGGGTTTGGTCAAACGGAACCAATCGGCCGTCGCGCTTTTTAATGGAGGCAAACATAGCAGCTTTTATATGCTTTAAGTTTACCGTTGTAATTTTAAAACACCAAAAAGTGTTGTGGATAAAAAATGTCCCGATGTACATCGGGACATTATTGTTTACGGAATTTCCAGCTGCACCAGCGATGGCAACCACAGCCGCAATTCGTGACAACCGTTCGCATTTTGTGGCAACGGCAACGGCACCGATACGTGTCAAAATCGTACGGCGTTACATTGAATCGGTCATTTCCGTGGCGCCAATCGCATTCACAGCACGGTTGCGGGACCTCCTTTGCCTCGGCTATTGGACCACTGCCGCACCAATAATGGCACTTGCACGCGCACGTAATCGCGAAATGGCAGGCGCAACAACAGTCATAGTCGGCGCAGTTACGCTCGCGAAATTTTGCAAGGTAACGATTGGCGTTGTAGGCGACAATCGCGAGTAAAACCAATGCAAGAAAAAATGTAAAGGAACCGGAAAAGAGGGCCCCCAGCAAAAACAGTCCGTACAAAATAGTTACCGCAATCCACGGCGCTTCGTATCGGCACGTACTGCAAGTTTTCAAGGTGCGCTCCTTTAATTGTATTATCTTAAAACTCTGTATTGATTTTTACAACCGGCTCAAATAAGATGAGGATTATCCGCCGCGGTAGCTCAGTGGTAGAGCGCAGCCCTGAAGAGGCTGGCGTCGGGGGTTCGATTCCCTCCCGCGGCACATTCAAAATAAAAATACGCCAGAGGCGTATTTTTATTTTTTAAGTTTTATTTTTTAAGTTTTCTCTCCGCGCGCATTCTGGCTATCGTTTCTTCCTCTTCTTCTGTTAGGCCCTCGGCCGCAATATGCCTCCTCTCTTTTTCAACTGCTTCTTGCTTTTCGGCGGCGGCCTTCTTTTCCGCCAAACTTTGTCGTACTCCTCGTTCGGCCCTCCGCCGCCAGCCCTCTTCCGTGCTTGGCATGTTAATTGCCCAACCCTTTTCCGCGGCCTCGTGCGTTTCGTTTTTAAGTTCTTGAATTCTTTCCTGCACTAACCGTTCAAATTCGGCATTTTCCGCCGATTCGCCCGGAGATGGCGGCCCTTCTTTCATAAAGATTATTATATCCTATTCCTTATTTCGCGCAATAAGGCTTCCATAAAAGACAGGTTGTGTATCGTGGTCAAAATCGGCCCCAGCATTTCATGGGCCTTGAATAAGTGGCTTACGTAGGCCCGCGTATAATTTACGCAGGTATAGCAGCCGCATTTTTTATCAATCGGATTCTTATCCCGCAAATAACGGCCGGATTTAAGGTTAAGGGCTGTTTTTGCCAGCAACGCCGAGCCATTCCGCGCTATCCGCGTAGGCGCCACGCAATCAAAAGTATCAACGCCGCGCTTCACCGCCTCCCAAATATCGTCAGCCGAACCGATACCAAGTAAATGTTTGGGTTTTTCTTCCGGTAGTAGAGGCACTGTCCAATCCAAAACTTTATACATATCCTTTTTGGATTTTCCAAGCGATCCGCCAATGCCAAAGCCGTCAAAATCCATTGAACCGATGAATTTAGCGCTCTGAACGCGCAAGTCTTTATAGGCGCCGCCTTGCACAATGCCAAACAAAGCTTGATTTTTCTTATCAAAGGAAGCGAGCGACCGCCTTGCCCATCGATGGGTACGTTCCATGGATTTTTTCGTGTACGCATAATCGTGAAGCGGCGAAGTGCATTCATCAAAGGCGAAAATAAGGTCGGCACCCAAGTTTTTCTGAATTTCCATAGATTTTTCCGGCGTTAAAAGATGAAACGAGCCGTCTAAATGGGAACGAAAACGAACGCCTTCTTCGGTAATTTTGACAAAGTTTTCTTTTGGTTTTTGAGGAGCGTGTTCTCGCTCGCCTTCATCGGGAAAAATACTGGCTATTTTACTGACTCCATGCGAAATTGCCGCGCCCAAACTGAAAGCTTGAAATCCCCCGCTGTCGGTCCAAATCGGCTTGTGCCAATTCATAAATTGGTGCAAACCGCCCATTTTGCGCACCGTTTTGTCGCCGGGGCGCAAATAGAGATGGTAAGTATTGCAAAGGACCGATTCGGCGCCGATTTCTTTGAGCTGTTCCACTGTCAGGCCCTTGACGGCGGCTTGAGTGGCAACAGGAACAAAAGCCGGCGTGTGAATAACGCCGTTTTTTGTCTTAATAATGCCTAGCCGCGCGCGGCTGTTTTTCGCCTTTTTTAATATCCGAAAAAGCATCGTTACTTGCGAATTACTTTATACGGACGAGAGGTTAAGTCAACTATACGGGACCCGGAACGCTTGCGATTAACACCCGTAAAAATAGCCGCGTCAATCAACTCTGCTTTACTGCCAAAAACTTCGCGATACTGGCGCGAATCCGACAGCGGTTTTTGCCCGCTAAGATTGGCGCTGGTTGCGACTATCGGTTTATCAAAAAAATGAAAGAGTTTTTTGACCCAAGAGCCGGAGGAAATGCGAAAAGCCGCCGTGTGATTTTTAGTCGCAAGCGGGGAAATGTTTTTTGCTTTTAAAACAAAGTTGGTTGGCTTTTTGGCGGCCGAAATCGCCTTTTTTTGTTCTGCGCTAAGAATTGCGTATTCAGACAGCATCTTAAAATCCTTTACCAAAATAGGGAAAGCCTTGCCGAATTCGCGGTTTTTGATCGCGTAAATCTTTAAAAGCGCTTGGGGGTTGGTTGCGTCACAGCCCAAGCCGTAAAGGGTTTCGGTTGGGAAAATAATCACTCCGCCGCCGTTAAGAATTTGGATAATTTTTTGAAAACTGGGATTCATAAAACTTGGCTTCATTATACTAAAAAAGCGCCCCAATGTCAATTAGGGCGCGAAGATGGTACTGGGCACTTCCCTTGAAATCGCAATAACCATCATATTGAAAAGAAAGTGGCCAGTAGTCGTAGTAAGTATGGGCCGCACAAAGAAATAATCGGCCTTACGAGCGCATCTGATGAACACGAGGCACCAGACAAAGCCGCCGACCCCTTGGTTTAAAAGGGACAGAACCACGCCCGATAGCCCAGGCCAGTCAGCCTCATAGTAAGAGTAGTGAGCCGTGCCGAAAAAAATGGACGAATAAACCGATGCTACCATCAGCCACAACATGGCCCGTTTTCTGAAAATAATAAGCAGAGGTGCCAACGGCAGCCAACGAAACACAAACTCTTCAATGAAAGCCGCCTTGTACCAAGCCCAAAAAAAGGAAAAATAATCACCTATGCCTAAACGGCTTGTAAATATCTTGCCGGCCAGAATAGTAAAACACATCAGGGCCAACGACCAGATCATGATACCCGCGGTAGCTGATAAAATAAGATGGACGTGTTGGGCAAGACCCCTGGGCTCGTCGCACAACCAACGCTTTAACGCAAGCCACGGATGCCGTAGCGCGTACCAACGCAACAAACACCTCCATCCTCATTAGAGGAATGAGTTCAAGGTTCTATGAAAAGTCTACAACTTTATAACGTCAGCGTCTACGGCTGTGTAGCGCTATAAGCATTTACCAATCCCCAGCCATATAAATCATCGGGTCCTGTAACCCCTAAATCAACGGATCGGTCCTGCAGTTTCTTCTGCACTTCGTCTGAATCCCACATACCACTAAGGTTGGCGTCGTACTCGCCTACTGGCGTGCCCAAAACGAGCGCAACCGAACCAGCAACATGCGGGGCGGCCATAGACGTCCCAGATATTGTTGCATAGCCGGTGCCTTTGTATGTGGAGTAAATGGACACACCAGGTGCGGCCAAATCAACTTCTGGACCGCGGCTTGACCAACTGGCGATGGCGTTATTTTGGTCAGTTGCCGAAACGGCAATTACTTCCGGATAGGCCGCCGGGAAGATGACACTCGCGCCAGAATTACCCGTGGCAGCTACTATCACCACACCGGCGTTTTTAGCCACGACAACAGCGTCGTGGAGTGATTGGACATCGGAACTGGACCCGAGACTCATATTTATAACCTGAATTTGATTATTCACAGCCCATTGAATGCCCTCAATGACGTCAGAAACATAACCCGAACCACTCGCGCCCAGAACTTTTATCGCGTAAAGATTCGTAGCCGGCCCCACGCCAATAACACCTATAGAGTTGTTCAACGCCGCAACAATACCGGCGACATGCGAGCCATGTCCGTTGTCATCATTCCAACTCCTGCGTGGATTTATCGTGTTCACGCCGCCCTTCACGTTCGCCGCAAGATCGGGGTGACTGCTGGAGATACCCGTATCAATAATTCCAACTTTCACCGGATCGGCAACGTTTCCACTCGGCCACACTAACTCTGCGTCAATCCGATCAACGCCCCAAGGCAAAACCTGAGACGGTTGAGCGGAAATCTTACCGAGCGCTTCCACAATGACGTCATCATCAACCCGCGCCACATTTGGATCGGTCTTTAGCATCTCTATTGCCGCGCGCGAAGAAAAACGCACCGCCTTCGCGCCAATCTGATCAAGGTTTTTAAATTTTACGCCACCCACACGTTCAATAATTTTGTCTTTCTGGCTGTCGCTTAGTCCATTCTTAAAGACAACAATTTTGCGACCATCGCCATTTTTAGTTTGTGCCGCAGAAATACTTATCTGCGCCACCAAGAACAGCAAACCGAAGATCGCTGTCACGCCCGCAATTTTAAATATTATTTTTTTCATATAACTTAAAGTCTAGCACGAGTCTTTGGGGTGTCAAAGTTTGAACGGTGTCTTTAGGGCCACTTCGTGGCCGCTTCCTCCAGCAACGGCTGTACTTTTGTAAGAGTTTCAATGTAGAATTTTCTGGCTTCTGATTGGCTTCTTCGGGAATCCGGCCCTAAGGATTCTCTCTGAAAGTCATAAATTTCAGCAATTTTAAGGTAAATATTGGCAATGTCGGTGTTCCCTCTTTTGGTAAAATATCTGTAAAGGGATATGGAGGAAGGAATGTCTATTTCGTATGTAAAGTCCACTAAGCGTCCTCCGCTTTGGAGAAAATCAAGCACTGCTTTCAAATTGCTCACGGCCTCCTGTGCGTTCTTTTTATTTTCCGCGTAAATCTCGCTCACTGGTTTTCGGAAACCCGTTTTCTCGTACCAGAAAAACTGGTAGTCCATTCCCCAATTATTAAAAAGCTCTCTGTAGGTTATGAAAGTCGGTTCAAAAGGAACGGGGTAAGTCATAAAATTTCTTCCCTCCTTGTCGGTTTGGGACGGATCGCTTCTCACAATCCAAAGCCCATCTTTGTTGTAACCCACAACCGTTGAAAAATCTCCATCGTAACCAATAGTTGGTATTATTTTCGCGGAAACAAGTTTTTTTATGAAATCTAGTTCTTGCTGGGCGGTTTTGAAGTAAATCAGATTGAGCGGGTCAATGTCCGGAAAGACGCTTTGCGGAAGATGGGTAGGATTGGTTGAGCCCCTAAATGCGGTATAGCCAAGCTCAACAAAGGCGTGCGCTTGGCTTAACCCCGGCCCCCATCTTTCATTATTATCTCTCCCCGCCACAATCAAAGTGGGCCTTCCGTAAAAAATAAACGTGTCAAAATCAATGTCTGGCTCTAGATACTTTATTAATCCGGAAGAGGATTCTATCCAGCAAAACCCTCCTACTCCCGGAATTCTGTAGCCCTGAATCGGATATTTAACTTCAAGAAGCGGTGTCTCGGGAAGCTTAGTTTTCATCGCAACGGCAAGACGAGCCTGACCCTTTTGGTATTCGGCCTCACTTGGAATAAGTCCGCGTCCAAAACCGACATAGACGACTAAAATTAAAACAATCAAAATTCCCGGAATAAGAAGTATTTTTGCGGGCAGTCCTTTTTCCATAAATTTATTTCGTTTTTCTATAGGAATCTACGATTGAGAACAAATAAACAAAGACTAGGCCTCCCCAAACAAGAAAAGAACGTGGGTTGTTTAAATATAAAAGCAAGGTGCTTCGGTACCAAATCGCGTACCACAACAAGCCGGCGCCCAGAACAAAAACCACGCCGTCAACATATTTTCCGATATAAAAATGCCCGAGGCCAGGAAACAGCAACGAAAGTAGGGCGGATATTTTTTTATTTTTCATATCTCCCTAAGTATACAGAAATTGAGGACTATCTACAAAATGCAGCTTTTTCCGATTCTATTTTATTTAGAATCTTTTTTACTTTTTCCACGCTATCTTTATCGCGCGTGGAGATGGCAATGGTATTGGGGTTGATTTTCTTGAGGACCGCGATTTTCCGTTTTATTTCTTGCGGCTGTGACAAATCGCTTTTGCTCAAAAACAGGTATTCGGATTTTTCCGCCAATTTTTTATTGTAATGCGCCAACTCGTTTTTAATTATTTTATAATCCCTTGCTGGATTTTCCGATTCCGCGGAAATCAAATGGAAAAGGGTTTTTGTCCGCTCAATGTGCTGCAGGAATTTTATTCCCAATCCTTTGCCGGCCGACGCCCCCTCAATCAGTCCGGGGATGTCCGCCAAAATCAATTTGTAATAAGCGCCCAAGTTGGGCTCCAAAGTTGTGAAGGGGTAGTTTGCCACTTTGCTTTTGGCTTTAGTGAGTTCATTTAACAGACTGGATTTTCCGGCGTTGGGCAGCCCGATGATTCCGACGTCCGCGATTAGTTTAAGTTCCAGCCGGATAGTGAAAACTTCTCCGGGCGTGCCGTACTGAAACATTGTTGGGCTGGTGCGATGCGGCGCCCGAAACTTAAAATTACCCTTGCCGCCGTGGCCGCCCTTGGCAATAATGACCCTTTCGCCGACTTTTACGATTTCCTGCGCTTCTTCCGAATCAACTTTATGAATAACCGTGCCAACCGGAATTTTTAAAATTAAATCTTCGCCGTCCTGCCCGTCGCGAAATTGGCTCCGGCCGTCCATTCCATTTTTGGCGCTAATTTCTTTTTTATACCGAAACTGCAACAATCCGCTCAAGTCCGAAATGCCCTCGAAATAAATACTGCCGCCATTGCCGCCGTCCGCGCCAGCCGGCCCCAAACTCATTAAATCTTTATTAAAAGCCACGGCACCCCTGCCGCCATTCCCAGCGCGCACCTTGATAGTTACATCATCAATAAGCATCCACTCAACATAAGCCTTCTTCTACTTAACTTCAAACGGCGGAATTCCCCCCACGCCCCTGCCTGCCGGCAGGCAGGTTTGGCGGCAAATTCTTTATAAAACTTCTATTACTTCTGGCAATTTTGGTTTATACAATTTTTCGGTCGTGAGTCGAAGTGTACAATATCCATCGTGAAGTCGGTGCCCGATATATCTTGGACTTACCACTACGCACGGCATTAAAAACTCCGCCATAAATTTAATCCATTTGTCATTTGTAAGTAAAAAATTTCCATAGTAATGAAAAAATCTACCGCTATCTAATAAGCAGCCGCTCTTTTTACCGCAAATATATTCCAAGGTTTTTTTAATAACCCTTAAGTCAATATTATTTGGATGAAAATTCATCATGGGAATATGTTTATATACATTTCCGGCACATAAAACTTTTGATGTTAAAGACCACGCTTCATTTTCGGCAAGTTTTTCTAGCCCCGCCAAATTTAAACCAAGAAACCTATCTCGATCATAAACAATTTCCTTAATTGGTTTGTCGTGATTAAATCCTCTCAAAATATTCTTGGTTTTTGATGAAAATGTGCTATTGACCTGTCGCCAATTTTTTTCAACTTTATGAGATATTAATTTTAATTGAATAATTTCTGGGCAATTCTTAACTATTATTTGAGAAACTTCTAATGAATTTTGTCCAATTTTGAAACTTTTAATCATATTTATTTCATTAAATCATCAATTGAAACACTTAACCCCTTCGCAATTTTTGCCATCGTTTCAATTGTTGGATTCGGCGTTGCACCGGATTCAATTTTGATAATCACATTGTAGGCAATATCAGCCAGTTTTGAGAGCTTGTCTTGCGAAATGCCCTGTTTCTGTCTGTATTTCTTAATATTTCTTGCTATTGTTGGTAATTCTTTTGACTTCATAGTATAATTATACTAGTATAGATAGAGAATAAGTTTTACTACTATAACTTTACCAAATAAAATGAATTTAATCAATAAAAATTTAAAAAGCCCGTTTTGGCCTTACTGAATTCCCGCCAGAGGCGGGCAGGCAAAACGGCTTGAAATTTCCCCGAAAAACGCCTGCCTGTCGGCAGGCAGGTAATGGCTTCATTTCCTAACTGGCGGAGGGGGTGGGATTCAGGGTTTCGCTCGTGGCTAGATAGCCCACTCGCTCACCGAACCACTGCGCCGCACCCCGACCCCCATCTCGGACACCCCTGCCTGCCGGCAGGCAGGTTCGGTTTCCGACGGCTGCTATCATAT
>Ga0209542_10005759_pt1 | contig 24517 bp, 26 predicted proteins | sample RifCSPhighO2_01_FD_184028 | JGI IMG/M metagenome (GOLD analysis project Ga0209542, IMG submission 184028) | Soil microbial communities from Rifle, Colorado - Rifle CSP2_plank highO2_0.1 (SPAdes) (version 2) | ecosystem: Environmental > Terrestrial > Deep subsurface > Rock core/Sediment ...
CATCGCCCATGCCGCCTAAGTTCTCTATCCTTATGTGTATTGGATTGCCGGCATCAGGCTGGTGCTCTAATTCTACTTCTTCTGATTCTTCTGGGTTCTTATTGAAACCCATTTTGTCTAGGAATTTTTTTATTACCATCTTAAAACCTTCTATTAAATTATTGCTTTCTCACCATTTAAAAGTATCTTAGTCATATTTCCATCTAGGTTTGCAGTATTGTTCGCTACAGCCAGGCTTCCTACAAAACCGTCAACCTCTACAGCATCACTTATGAGCTTCAAGTTGCCCCTGTCGCCTGTCACACTGCCAGTCGCATTAGCCAGAGTTATGCTATTCTCCATTATGTTAGTAAGTGAAAACTCGTCAGATACGCAGTTTACATTAATGTCAAACCCTTTCTGAGTAGCAGGGAATATCTTGTTCTCCTCAAGTATCTCAAAACCGCTGGAAGTGCCATGTATGTTTATGTTCATGCCGCTCTCCTTCTCGTCAAAGGTTACTTTCGCCGAAACAAGGTTTATCTTTATGTTAGTTGAACTGACATTTATCGCAGATGCCACACTCAGATCGCACATGCCTTTGCCTGTAAGGACTGAATCGACGACATCGAATGATTTTCCGCCATACAAATCGCTCTGAGTAGAAAGCATTACAGTGTTGTTGCCTGTATTGACTTTACCTTTTACGACAGGTTCGACAGTTCCTGACTTGAAAGAGGAAAACAAAGACAATGCCTTTTCCTTTATCGTATTTAGGATTCCATTGCTACTGTGTCCGCCGAAAAGGTACCATCCTATCAGTATTATAAGGCCCAAAGTGAAAATAGTCCTCCAATCAATCAAAGCCATATCAATCTAAAAGTATATTTATAATAGGAAAGTATTAATCTTTTAGAGACTTTTATGACAATTCCATTCATTTTAATGCAAAACAACCCCCTTGACTCGATAGGCAACTTCTTATGGATATTCATAATCATCGGGCTTTCAATCATGTATCCAAGGATGATGACACAACAGATACTTCTGAAGCTGGATCAGGTTTATTTCATGGTCGAAGATCTGAATGCAAAAGCAAAGAAGCACATAGCAAAGAAGATAGGAAAAGATGTTTCAAAAGATGTCAAGGAAAGCATCAACCATTTTATGGAATTCTTTGCAATAGACCCTGTAAGCCTAGATCCGTATGGAATAGTGAAGAAGATAGATTTCATAAACGAACTGGCTGAAAAGAAGTTCAAATATTTTGTAAAGCAGATTGCCCCGCATCTGGACGAAGAAAGCAAGGCTGATCTTGTTATGGGATTGTCCGGAGCAGTCATGCTGAACCAGATAGGGAAGATAATAAAGCATTTTTCAGAACTGATAAGGAAAACCAAGAATCTGCAGTATGCTTTGATAATGCAGATGCAGCTGCCTATGATAGAAAAGATGATCAAGGCTTTGGCCAAGGGAACAGAAGCGATGACAAACGGCTGGGCAATCGGAGATTCTATTGGTCCATTGGTTGTGGCTGAAATGATAGGTGATAGTAAGACAAAAGAGATTGCTGACGAGACTGTCGCATGCGAGAAGACCATAGCTGGAAGGAGTGTCATAATTATAAAAGCTCGGGGACCAGGCGGAAGGCTTGGAAAGCTGGGCAGGTCTGTTGAGAAGATTGTGAAGTCAAAGAAGATTTCAAAGATAATGACGATAGACGCAGCGGCAAAGCTGGAAGGCGAGAAGACCGGATTGATAGCTGAAGGTGTCGGTGTCGCCATAGGCGGGCCTGGTGTTGATAAGAGCTACATAGAGAATCTTGCTGTTCAGAAGGACATACCATTGGATACGATTATAGTAAAGATGGGACAGGAGGAAGCGATAATGCCGATGAGGCAGGAAGTCTTAGGCTCTATAAACAATGTGATAAACCTTATTGAGAAGAACATTAAGGAAACGCCTGGAAAGGGAAGCATAATTATTGTCGGTGTCGGCAACAGCACTGGAATTGGAGACAACAAGAAAGCTGCCGAACTTGCTAAGACGAAGATAAAGAAGACTTTGGAATTCCTGAAGAGGCGTGGGGATCTGGAAGACGAAAAGAAAGGTGGAAAGTTCAACAAATGGTTTGAATCTTGATTTAGATAAGTAAAACAAATTATTATATGAATGGTTTCAGTAAAAATAATCCTGATTGCTGTTTTAGCTTTAGTCTCTGCAGTCATATCTTTGGTCATCACGCGTGCTCCGACGATTACAGATGAAAATAATCTTCCTAAATTCATTCAAGCAGATTTCGTCAATTTAAGTCAAATTTACAGTATTTCCAAATTCCGATCCGGCGAAGGCCATGATTTTTCCGGTGGCGGAGAAACGTGCAGGAGCATGAAGCATTACTTCACTCCACAATATAATCCAAATGTTCAATGGCGTGAAGTTGACGGCAAGAGGTTGCCTCCTCTTCCTGATGGAATAACTGACATACTGATTTACAGCCCTGTAGACGGTAAGATTTCAAGTATTGGTGAAGAACATACACCAATCGGTAAGCAGGTAGCAATTATTCCTGATAGCCAGCCGTACTTAATTCGTCTATTCCATATCTATCTAAGTCCAGACATTAAAAGCGGTACTCATGTCAAAGCTGGACAGCAGATTGGAGTCATAGGTAAGAATCAAGGAACCGACATAGCAATACAGGCAGGGACTTTGCCATGGAATGACAAGTTCATATCATATTTTCAAGTGATGCCTGATTCGGTCTTTGCTGCGTATCAAGCTCGAGGCGCCACTTCTCGTGACGATTTCATTATTAGCAAAGAGTATCGTGATGCTCATCCATTACAATGTGCCAATGATGAGGGGGAAAATTTTATTTATCCTGCAGATTACAATCGAGCTGAAGATGATTTTCACTTGAGAGGCTATGTATATCTAGAGCCGGACTACAAAAAACAACAGCAAAATTCTAGTATCGGATGATTTGAAGACCGACTGCGGTTATATTTATTGGATAGAATTAATCAGTTGTACCAAGAACTTCAGCCCTTATTTTATTTCTAAAATCAACCCATGTTCCATATTTTTGCGCAACTGCCTGTACACCTATGTTCATTCCTTGCCTATAAATTGCACTAACCAATTCAGTCAATGGACTTCGCTCTTGGTTTTCCTCACTATAGTGAATATGCCTACTTTTCAAACTTGTTGGAAAATTAAAACATACAGCCCCTCCTGCAATATAGTGCAGTTCTTTAGTCCCATCAAATTCCAATTCTTCATCGTCATCGTCTCTGTACTTAAAGGATTTGTATTTTTTAGGCATTGCAGACATTATAAATTCCCGTTTAATAGTTGTTTCGATCAAATCTATTCTTGACGGAAAGTTGCCTTTTAAATCATCGTCTATTGTCGTTCTTTGAAAATCTATTTTCTTAGATTTTTTTCCCTCTCTAGCATTCCTCATTTCCATTAATTCATTATAAACTTCCGTTGTTTCATTGTATTCTTTCTCGTACAATGCTATTCCATATCTTATACCTTCTTGTAAAATATAATCGTTAGCATCAGCTAAACTCTTATTTCTTTTTGTTCTCACATCCCAGTATCTATTTAAAAATTTTAAAATTGCATTTCTTTCTTTGATTGGATCTATCGCAGATTCTATACCTTGATACATCATTGTTAACACTTTCTATTAATTTGTTATTTAATCTTTAAATATTTCAGAGTCAGGATATGCGGGAGGTCGGATTTGAACCAACGAAGGGAATGGTCTGGCTTTCTCGGCCATCTAACCCACCGCGTTTCTTTTTCATCTTGAATCAAAGCTCAAGCAAACCTTGAGCGCGGCGCTATAGACCAGACTAAGCGACTCCCGCTTGATAAAGAATTTTACATAGTTTAGAATTTAAAAGCTCATCGTCTGCTCTATTGCATTGATTACTTTGTTTGCATCCGGAAAATAATAATTCTCAATCTTAGGCAACGGAGTTATAACATCATAGCCAGTCACTCTTACGACAGGTGCTTTCAAACTCAGTAAAGCTTTCTCGTTTATGATAGCAGATATCTCAGCACCAAACCCCACTGTCCTATGAGCTTCGTGAACGATGACTGCTCTTCCTGTCTTCTTAACAGAGTCGAGTATCGCTTTCTCATCGAATGGATAAAGTGTCAGCAAATCTACAACTTCAACAGAATACTTGTTGTTCATTTTTTCCAATGCTTCTCTCACTACCTTGGTCATGTAACCGTAAGAAATAACAGTAATGTCATCACCTTCCCTGACCAATTGTGCCTTCTCCAAATCAATCGTATATTCTTCCTCAGGCACGTCTTCCTTCATTGACCTGTAAAGTCTCTTCGGCTCGAGATAAATCACAGGATCCGCTTGTCTAAGTGATGAAACAATCAAACCTTTTGCAGTATAAGGAGATGATGGTGCTACGACAATCAAACCCGGTGTGTGAATGTAATGTGTTTCCGGGCTGTCTGAATGATGCTCCAATGCTCTAATTCCACCGCCGAATGGAATCCTCAAAACTAATGGTACAGTGAACCTGCCACGAGATCTGTTTCTAATTCTTGATGCGTGATTAATAAGCTGATCTAACATTGGAAGTGAAAATCCGTCGAACTGCGCTTCTGCTACAGGCCTGAAACCGTTTATCGCAAGTCCTATGCTTGCGCCTATGATTCCTCCTTCTGCAAGCGGAGTATCGACGATTCTATCGTCTCCAAATTTCGCCCACAAACCATCTGTAACCCTAAATACTCCTCCGTCCTTTCCGACGTCTTCCCCCAAAATCATGACCTTAGGATTCCTTCTCATTTCCTGTTCCAATCCCATGTTGATTGCTTGTGCCATGTTCATTACTGTCATTCAACCACCGATTATCTCCTTCTTGTGCTTGGAAACAAATATTTTCTCCTCTTTAAAGATTTTTATCTTCTGCAACGCATCGACATCCAGCCATCTTGCTTCAGAGATTTCATGAGTAGGACTTAGCTTGTCGCTTCCATCGCATCTGAACAAATAGAAATGTATTGTCTTCATCTCGTTCGAATTGTTTCCTGCCAGTCTTTTCACTATGCCCAATTTTTTAATAAGTTCTATTTCAGTCAATCCTGTCTCTTCTACTATTTCTCTTACAGCTGCCTGTTCCAATGTCTCTCCTTTTTCCACATGTCCTTTAGGCAAAGTCCAATACTTTCCGTTGGAAGATACGACACAAATCTCTGTTCTGCTGTTCACAACAATTCCTCCTGCGCATATAGATTCTATCATTGTCCCACCGAATCCCTCTGTTCCTGCAAGATAGCAGGTATTTTTTCATAAATGTAGTCGAACATATCCTGCGGCTTTGGCAAAGGCATTGCCTCATACTTAGCAACTGCTTCATTTACTTTCCTCTTGCACTCATCCCAGATATTTTTCTTCATGTTCTCGTCCAAAAGTGCAAACCTCATCATATACTTCTCCAATCTGATTATAGGATCCTTCTTCAGCCACTCTTCAACTTCCTTCGGATCACGGTATTTCTTCCAGTCATCAGCCGTAGTGTGATCGCCCAGCCTGTAAGTATACATTTCAACCAATGTCGGTCCTCCTCCTTTTCTTGCTTTCTCCACAGCCTCACTTATCACCTTATACATAGCAAAGACATCGTTACCATCCACCTGAACGCCCTCGAAACCGTAAGCAATCGCTTTTTGCGCCAGAGTCTCGCTTGCAGTCTGTTTTGACCTTGGGACACTTATCGCCCATTGGTTGTTTTGGATTATGTGGATCAGTGGCACTTTAAAAACACCGGCGAAGTTCAAAGCTTCATGGAAATCAGATTTGCTTGTTGAACCGTCGCCTGAATAAGAAACAACTACACTATCGGTCTTCTTCAATTTCTCTGCCCAAGCGACACCCATTGCATGCGCCACCTGAGTGCTGACTGGTATAGCTGCTGGCAAACAGTTCATCCCATCAGGCACTTTCATCCCTGCCTCATCGCCACTCCAATATTGATAAAGCATCTCCATCGGATATCCAAGAGCAATCATTATCCCATTTTCCCTGAATGCTGGAACCACCCAATCGCTTTTCCTTAATACAAAAGCTGGTATAATCTGTGCTTCCTGTCCACGAGCTGTTGCAAAAGTAAGCATCCTTCCCTCTCTCTGCAAAGAAAGAGCAGTCTCGTCGAAAATCTTGGTCAAAATCATGCCCTCATAAATCTTCTTGATTACATCCGGCGTTATCTTAGGCATCATAGTCTGGTCTACATTACCATTTTCATCCATTACCTGCACGTACTTGACTTGAAAAGTCTTCAGGATCTTCTCTGGCATAATTTTAATTTGGCTTTATGTGGCTTTATTTATTTCAATGTTTTGTATTATTAGGAATATCTGTTACAGTCTAAGGAAACTTGGTAGATTTGATTTTATTTTTAGATAATATTTTGCCAAGAAATAAACTGAGACTACCAATGGTATTGTAATAATCCATGAATATATGTCAGGCAACAAATCTTTTAGTGCTGTTATTTCTAACATTTTTAGAATTAGTAGATAATGTGTGATATAGACGAAAAACGCTGTAATACCAAAGGTTGTTATAATATTCCAAATTCTAAATAAAGATTCTTTGGTTGATTTTTTATAAAGAAAGAGCGTTACAAAACAAATTAATGCAGACTCGCCAATGGAAAAGAAAGTTAGAGAAAATGATCTTCCGTAATAATCAATATTATAACCCAATAGATGCAAAAGGACAGATAACAACAGAGGTGCAACACTTATTACCATTAACTTTTTGTGAGATGATTTGTCTTCGTGGATTAGATTAATTAAAATCACTCCGCCAAGCATCATTGGAAATAGGTTTGCGATAGAAAACCATCCTCTGAAAAATATGTTTAATACCAAACTGCCGAATAGCGATGGTATGTTAAGATAACTTAGATTTGGTTGTCTGGGAAAATCTGATGCAAATGTGGAATTGTCCAACAGTTTAGGCACCGTAGACTGCAAAAAACTAAATATTATGATTAAAAATGTTAAGGTTGTATAACCTATTGTAGAATTTACTTTTTTGAAATATTTAAAAAACATTATCAAAAACACTGCAGTAAAAATAGCAGTCAGTCCTATTCCCTGTATTGCCTCATTCCAGCCAAAATAAACTCCAACATTCCACATTATTGTGGTGAATGGCAGGCTGATTAAAACGTATTTCCCGTATCTTTTAAAAACCTCAAAAAAAGTTCTTTGCCCAGACAATTTATTTACAAACAATCTTTTTTTAACCAAAAGAAAGACACTCATGCCGCTTACAAATGTAAACAACAGGGAAGGAGGTACCCAAGTCACTGAGTTTATAGTGTCGACATAGTACGGAGGTGTTGTGTAAATGCTTGAAACGGACAGGAAATCAAAAATCTGAATTGTTACCATTATGAGCAGTGCTATGCCCCTAAAAATGTCCACGTACTCCAGTCTTTGCATGCCATCCATACTATACACACTGGTCCAAAACTTCCGATACGGTTTTAACTTTAATATTCTTTTCCTCTATATAATTGATTATTTTATTGAGGTTGTCTGGATGTATGGAATATTCCATGCTTAGGTCAGTCGTAACATGGTGCACCATGATTATCAACCAGCTTTTGTTGTTCTCTGCTTCGTCTATCCATGATTTCATCTTGCTTAATGGTGTGGAATTAGCTATCCAGAATGATTTCAAGTTGTATTTGTCTATATTGCTAAATGAATTCAATCCCCAAACAGACGGTCTGACAGAATCGTAATATTCCTTAGCTATTGCTTTAATCTCATCATTATACTTGCCATATGGTATAGAAAGTGATTTCACAACAAAACTTTGGTCTTCAAGAGCCAATTTAGATTTTTCTAATTCATTACGTATGGAATCTTTGTCCAAATTGGTTAAGTCACTATGTGTTACAGCATGGCTTCCAATCTCCCATCCGTTATTTTTTAATTCGTTGATTTCTAACCAATCCATTAAAGGCTGGTCTTCGAAATAATCTCCCACAAGGCCCGAGACTATATAAGTCGTGGCGGTTATGTTATGTTCTTTGAATATTGGAAAGGATGCATCATATTGATCCTTGTAACTGTCATCAAAAGTAAAGCTGACGGTAGGCTCGTAGCACTTTTGTTTTGGAAGGTAGAAAATAAGGACTAATCCAAAGACCAAAACTATGATTGTAATGTAAATGATCTTATTTTTCATAATTTTCATAATACACCTGACGTTTCCAAATGTTTATAAATAAATACTTAATTAAAGGTATTTAATCAAAGTGATGATATGCCGATAAGATTTTTGATTTCAAGGCAGCAATACCTAGCGTCTGGTCTCTATATAGGGACAAAGCAGAAGACCAAGGACATGAAAGACTTTATTTTCGAGGTCAGGCCTGATGGAGTCGCATTATTCAACCTGAAGAAGACAGATGAGAGGATAAGGATGTCTGTGAAGATGCTCTTGAACAGCAAGAACATACTTGTTGCTACAAGAAAAAGGATAGGATTTGATGCGCTACAGGCTTTCGGCAAGATAACTGGCTCTAGAGTGATAACAGGAAGGTTCATACCAGGCATGCTGACCAATCCGAAGTATGAAAAGTTTTACGAGGCTGATTTGGTTTTTGTAGTTGACCCTATAACTGATTACAGGGTTGTAGAAGAGGCGATAAAAGCGCAGATACCGATAATGGCTGTATGCAACAGCTTCGATGAGACAAAGAACATAGACTACATAATCCCAGCAAACAACAGCAGCAGGAAGTCGATAGCCACATTATTCTGGGTTCTTGCAAGGGAAATAGCCAAGGCTAAAGGAGAGATAAAGAACGATAGGGAATTCAAACCTAAAGTCGGCGATTTCGAGGGTGCTGGTGGCTCAGAGGAATACAATGAACAGTATGAAGAATCAGAAGAAGACAATGAAAACAATTGAATCTATCTTATATAGCTAGGATAATCTTGCTCTTTCTTTTCTTGGAATTTGGTATTCCAACCATCTATAACAATCCTAGTCATCTCTTCGAATTCTTTCCATAGGCTTTGTTTCAAGAATTTTATTGATTCGTTTATCGCCTCTGCCAGATGTTTCTCTTCTTGTCCTATCCTTATCTTGTCCATGGAATTCAACATAGCAAGCTGGACTTTTCTAGCAGTGACGTAAAGCTTAAACAGTTTTTCTGTGCCATATTTTTCCCTTAGAAAATTCCTCTCATTGTTCAAAACTGATATCTCACCAGGATAAAGTCTGTAGAACATCCAGTCCAATCTCGAACTGAGCTCCTGTGTTATCGTGCTTGCCAGATCGAGCAGGAAACTATCCTTGTCGAACTTGCTGTGGTTGGGGAAAAGTGTCTTGAATTCCTTTATAGAAGCTGGTAGTCCAAGAGTATTGTATTTTTTGACCAGAAGCTTGTAATCATCAGATGTTTTTTTACTCATAATTAATATAGTTCTTTTTATAGAATAAATTAATGGACAAGCGTCAGTAGTCCAGCCTGGTCTAAGACACTAGCCTTCCAAGTAGATAAGATGAAGAAAGCTAGGTACCGGGGTTCAAATCCCCGCTGACGCACCTCTATTTTTGCGGTTTTCTTTCTAGGTAACCTGCTATGAATCTGGCTCTTTTACTGAAATCATCGTCTGATAGAACATCGACTTTATCGTACAGTATATTCAACATATTTTTCGCCATATTGATTGAGTTGATCCTTCTTTCAAATTTAGCATCTCTTCTTGCAGCCCATTCCACAAACGACATCTTCTTCAGGTTTAAAGATTGGAAATATTTGCATGCTTCTGCTTCTTTTCCTGCTGGCACTTTATAAACATAGACTCCTTCTCCATATTCCCATTTATCGACAAGTTCATATCCAGATGCTCTACCGATTATAGAAGCTAGATCTTTACTGTCATAAGAAAGCATGACCAAAATTTCTCCCTTCGCATAGTCTGGTCTGTAGGATTTGCCCATAAAATGGTATGATTTTAAAAAGGATTTAAAGCCAAGAGTCCACTAATTATTAAAGTGAAATTATGCTACACGATACACTTGCAGACATATTGAATGTGATAAAAACTGCGGACAAGCTGGGAAAGAAGAACTGCGTAGTCTATTTCTCAAAATTAGGTGGAGAGGTATTGAGGCTTTTGAAGGAAAAAGGATATATCTCTTCCTATGAGTTTGTAAATGACGGTAAGTCTGGCAAGTTCAGGGTAGAGCTCAGCGGCAAGATAATAAACACAGGTGTTGTGAAGCCAAGGTTTTCTGTCAAGATAAACGAATTTGAGAAGTGGGAGAAGAGATTCCTGCCAAGCAAAGACATAGGTTACTTGATAATTACGACTCCTAAAGGTGTGGTTGACCACAGACAGGCAAAAGAATCAAAGATCGGCGGAAAACTTCTGGGATACGTATACTAGAAAAATAGAACAGGAGACACGTCCTTAGTTGATATAACAATGCAGATTAGTTTGATCCACAAATCCTTCTCCATCCAGATAACCTACGAGCATCCAGACGCTTAAATAATCCTTGCACCCTTCCGGGCCTGGGGAGGTTCATTAAACGCAGGACCACATAGGGCTGAACTTCTCAGTCGGATATGTGGACTAACCCACGTCATCATACCTTCCGAAGACTACTGCCCGCCATGAACCAGATTTGCGGTAAAGGGAACTGGTAACTCCCCGCAGGAGGTCTCCTGTCAAAAAGACATTTCGATAGCAAAGGACTTAAGCATTTATTTTGCATGCTTCTTCTCGAGCTGGTAGGCTAATCTGTTGTGCATCAATGCCAAAGTGCTTCCAAATGCCAGCCCTACAATCAATGGTGCGAAGCCGTACGAACCTAATATGTTATCGAACTGTATAGGCGTGAAAACATTGTCATACAAATTATGTATAGTTGTGGGAGCCGAATTGAGAGCTGTCGGGTGGGCCTGGACTATCTTATACCACATGTCCAGTTTAGGTATCATGAAATATGGCAATGCTGTTATTACAGTTGAGACTGCTGTAGGCAATGCTACTGCTTTCCATCTACTGGTGATTTTGCTTAGGTAGCGAGTTAATAGATAATGCGCCCAAAATGCTGTTGTAATTGCAGCAGAAGGATTCAACAAAGAAAATCTTCCGGTTATATCTACATTTTCACCGTCTACAGTTACAGTGTTATAAGGAACTTGTTCAAAAAATGTGGATGTGCTTTTTATAGACTCTGCCTGTGAAAGCGTTGTATCAGGTCCTACTATAGAATAATGATCTACAAGACCTCCTCCATGAGAAAGACTGCCTGTTATGAAATAGCTTGCAGCAATAACAGATGAGAAAAGACCAATCTTTGTCAATGTTGCAATCCTAGGATGTTTCCAAAAATATTCTCTTACTCTATCCACATTGTAGAAAAATTTTCCACGAATATCATGTATGTGTTTACCTTCTTCATATTCCCCATATTTTTTAACCAATTTATCTCCTATGTTTTTATAGTATTCTTTCTCTTTTTCTCTGGAAAGAATTTGTGTAAGTTCTTTTGCACCATATTCAGAATTTTCATCTTTTGAAAAAAGGAACTGTTCATTCACTTTTAAATTGTCTTTCATCGTATATCATCTCTCCTTTTCAAATCTCCAATATTGTTCAAATTGAGCGTTTCTTTCATATATTTGTTAAAATTTTCTGCATAAACGATTTCTATACCAGATATTTTTACCTTATAGTCACTATTCATTTCAGGTACTATCACCTTTTTGAAACCGCTCTTTTTTGCAGCCTCTATCCTGGATCTGAAACCTGTAGTCAGTGGCTGTATTCTACCGTCCATTGTAATAGCTCCCGCAACAGCAATACTTTGATCTATTGGTATATTGCAATATGACGACATCATACTCAATAGAATGCCTACATTTGAACTGTCCACATCCACATAATCATAATTTTTTATAAAATCTACATCATAAACAACATCATCGTTAACCATACTACTAAAAATACTGTAAGCTTTAGCCAAAGGATCAAGTGAAACATCTTGTGCGTGTTTCTCGGCATTATTTTTTCCATTCAACATAGTACTAACAGATGTCACATATCCTCTCCCAAGAATGCCTTGATATTTAAACTCATTTTCAAAATTATCAATATTGGTAACAGTCATCAAGTTTACTGTACCTGTTATTTTTCCCTGTGTCTGGATTGATTTTTTACCCAACAGTCCATCTAGATGTCTTTTTGTTTGATCGTATTCACGTGATATCATCTCGTCTATAGCTTTTTCCATGTGTTTTCTTTCTATTATCTTATAGCCGTCGGATTCTGCAATATCACTCGCTGTTTTATAAATCCCGCCAGCTTCTCTTATCATTGTGGGAAGGGTGCCTGGATTTTCAGATCTAAACACATCAATCATGTACATCGTAGCGTCTATCTTCGACCCCAAAAGTTTATTTGTCTTAGTGTCTTTCTGTTCGTATACCCAGCTTGGAATAGATTTTGCCAAATCTCTTCTGTTTTGTGCATTGTCTGGCATAGAATGGTTTGCTTCAATTATGTAACCTGAAGATCTTACTCTGCTTATGAATGCAGCATCATTGGGCGGTTTGTTGGTGGCTAAAAATAGAATAGGGTTTGCTGGAAGTTCATTGCATGTTTCCACATTTACATATTTTCCTTCTGATTTGCGGGATACTATTTTAGATGAATTTTTTTCCATCAATATCTTTATGTAGGGCTCTATTTCCTTGAAGTATGAAGCGCCTGCATCATGCTCATCAATAAACACAACCATGTTACTGCCTCTGTGAATGCTTCCTGCTAGTACTCTTTCATGTTGGGGTGTATCAGATACTCCTTGCTCCTCCACGGTCTCTATAATGTCACCAAATAAATTCTTCTTATCGTTTTGTTTGGCTTCAAGAAATCTTGATGTGCCTGTATTGTTTACTGTTGTATTTGGTATGTATTCTCTTATTTCTCTGCTTTTCTTTTTGTTTTCTTTTTGTGCGAAGAATTTTTGACCAACATACAACGTAGCCATTATAGGAAATGGGATAAATACGTTGAACAATCCTTGTCCAGTTGCCCATATGATAGCTTCCCATGAAAAAAGGAACCCCCATCCACCATATAGAAATATGTTACTCATGCCTTCGTCAAAATCTATACTAGAATGTTTCTTTGCTTTCATTTCATCTTTGTACCTTGGTCCCCAGCCAGCAGGAAGTATTCTACCAAATGGAAGGTCAGGATTATCAGGATTATAAAACATTATTTGATCGCATACTTCAAATTTCTCTTGCAAAGCTGGCATTATGTATTTTGAATAATTTTCATGCAGTTTATCCTTGTCCAGTTTAGCCAGCGTATCATTGTCCAGTTTAGCAAGCTTTGCAAAGCTTTGCATATCAAGACATAGCAGTTCTTTTGCAAGAGCTGAATTATAAGGTATTTTTTTTACAGGATGGTATATGTCCAACAGTTCCGCAACAGCTTTGGCCATGAAAGTTTTTCCTATACCTGGAATGCCGTATACAAGTATTGTTCTTGGTTTGCCTACTTTACCTATCAAGTACGCCTTTTTTTTCATATCAGGTTGTCCAACAAGCCTGTCTACAAGCAAATGTGGCAATTTTATTTCTTCCATCGTCTTCACTTTTAACCAATCGTCTATGGACATGCCAGCTGAATCCTTGTCTATCCTATTTCTATGTACCAACTCCCCTATAACTTCTCTCATTTTATTATTGTATTTTATATCGTACTTGGCATCGTCTATTGCTTTGATTACTTTCTTTGCGTTTTTACCAAGATATTTCACTACAAGCTCCTCGAATTTTATGTCAAACCTTTTGTAATATATGGAATATTTGTCTCTTATGGCTCTTTCTTCTTCATTTAACTTTTCCACAGGAATGTCTTCTGAAGAGATGAACCCTTCTATAAGTTCGTTTGCTATCTTATACGAATCTTCTCTGCTTATGTCGGAAAGGAAAAGTCTTTCCATATCTTTTTTTAAATCTTGTTCTTCGTGTATGCTACTTCCATCTTTTTTCAAAAGTGCAACGTTTTGCAATGGCATATTTATTAATTATCATAAGTGAAAGAAAACTTTAATACTAGAAACTCAGTACATTGTACATCTTCATCTTAGTATTTTCTCTATTCTGTCCATGGCTTCAGTTATTTTTCCGTAGTTAGTCGCATAGCTCATTCTAATATAATCGTCTCCATACTCGCCGAATTCTATTCCCGGCACGGTGAACACCTTGGCTTTGTCTAAAATCATCTTCTGAGCTTCCTCAGACTTCATTTTTAACTTTGTAACGTTTACAAACATATAGAACGCTCCTCTTGGATGGTTGGCATGTATGTTCGGTATCTCTGCTATCCTTTTGATCAGCATCTTTCTCCTCCTATCATACTCTTTGACCATCTTTTCAACAGCCTTCTGGCTAGCCTTGCCGTTCAATGCCTCTATTGCAGCCATCTGAGACGGTACTGGAGCGCATATTGTGGTGCAGATCTTCATCTTCTTTATGTTGTCTATCAATTCCTTCTTAGCCACAGCATAACCTACCCTGAAACCGCACATAGCATAGGATTTGGAAAATGTATGCAGAGTTATCACATAATCCTTCATTCCATTGAAGCTTCCAATGCTTACATGCTTCTCATTGTCATAGATTATTTTCTCATAGGCTTCATCGGAAAGTATAAGTACATCTTTCTCTACAGCTATGTCTGCTATCTCTTCCAAAGTTCTCTTTCTCAATATTCCACCTGTAGGATTGGCGGGAGAGTTCAAAACTATCATCTTTGTCTTGTCTGTTATCAGTTTCTTCAACTCGTCTGGATTGACTTCAAAATCATCCTCCTCTTTCAATCTTACACTTACAGCTTCTCCGCCCAAGAAGTTGATTATTGGCAAGTAGCCGAGATAGCCTGGATTCGGGATTATGCACTGGTCGCCATGGTTCAAGACTGCTGCTATGGATAATAATATAGCTTCTTTTGACCCGCTTGAAACCATCACTTCATCCGGTGATATGTCCATCTTGTTCTCTTTCTTAAATTTCTCTGCTATTGCTTCTCTGAGCCTTTTCTTTCCACCATATGGACTGTAATGTGTATATCCATCCTCCATTGCTTTGTGTGCTGCTCTTACTATGTTCGCTGGTGTGGGAAAATCTGGCTCGCCTGCACCAAGGGAGATTATGTCTTTCCTAGTCTCCATTATCTTCAAACTTTCCTCTATCTTGGAAGAATGGATTACATCCGTCCTGTAGGACAATTTCTTCATAAATAACTATTGGATTGGACGGTGTATAAAATTAGTCTATTCTTTCAGTCTGAAGAGATTAACTGAATTCTGTGTCGTGATTGCATCCACATAGTCAAAGGAAACACCTTTTATCTCAGCTATCTTCTCAGCTACAGCTCTTACATTTATCGGTTCGTTCCTCTCTTTTACATGGTCTGTGAAAATTTTAGGGTGATTCCAAGGCGCATCTGTCTCCAGCAACAGTCTCTCTATCGGCATATCCCTGACTATCTTGTAGTGTTTCTTGCTGCTCAGGATTACCGGACCTATTGAAACATACCATCCGTTTTCTACTATTCTATTCACCAGTTGATTATCGCCAAACAAATGAAGGTGTACTTGCTTTGCGTCTTCCTGCTCCAAAACTTTAACAACATCTTCGTATGCATCTCTTGAATGTACGGTCAGTGGCTTGTCCAGCTCTTTTGCAAACCTTATGATCTGTATAAAAAGATCTTTCTCTTTCTGCTGCCACTCATGTTCCTTCACCCAAAAATAATCCAATCCCACTTCGCCTATGGAAACTATCTTGTCAGCATCTGCTTTTATCTGGTCGAAATAATCGTCCAATGATTTCCAGTTAATCTCCTTGATGAACTCTGGATGCAGACCGACTGCTGGAAAGACAAATCCTTTATGGTCATTGGCCATCTTCATTGTAAGTTGAAAATCGTTGGGGTGAGCACAGCTTGTTATCACAGCGTTCAATTCCTTCCTGCATTTCCTTATCACATGTTCTCTGTCGCTATTGTATTCTGGTGATTCTAAATGGCAATGGACATCTATCATAATATCTTTCTGTTTCTTTTACATTAAGAATTTTTTATAATTCAAATCTTTCCCATATCATCCAAAGTTTCCTTCAACTTTTGCTGCTCTGAACCGTAGCCTTCCCAATTGCTCTGCTTCAAATAATCCTGCGACTGGCTGTAGTGCTGCAATGCTTTTGTAATGAGCTGTTCGAGTGTTCTTACTACATTTTCTTCAACAACGCCTTTCATCCCTCCAAAGATTACTTTCAGCGACTCGTCCAATGTCTCCTGCATGGTTATCTTGTCTCCAAATGCCACCACAACCCTCTTCAGTTCAGGAAGGGCGCTCTCCTGTTCGGCTCTGAGGTATATCGGTTCAACGTACAATATGGAATCTTCTACTGGTATGACAAGCATAACACCACGTATCACTCTGGTTCCTACCTGGCTCCACAATGTGAACAACTGCGATATGTCTGGATCCTGGTCTATCCTAGCCTCTATCTGCATGGGACCGAAGATAAGCTTTTCCTTGGGGAACTTGAAAACTATCCTTTCGCCATAATTTGGAAAATCACTTCTGGCAGACACCCAGCCAATGATGTTATTTTTGTCTCTCGGTGTAAACGGCTGCAACAGAACAAACTCCTCCTTATCCTCTCCGGGAACTTTCATTATCAGATAATACGGCTCCATATCGACTATTTCTCTCTCCAGGAACTGCTTGGGAGATTGCCACAAATCTTCATTATTGTAGAAAACTCTTGCATCCCTCATGTGATATTTTTCATAAACTTTGGCTTGTACGCTGAACATATCCAATGGGTATCTCATGTGAGCCTTCAGACCAGCCGGTATGTCTTCAAACGATTTGAAAAGATCAGGGAATATTTTTCTGTACGTATTGATTATCGGTTCGTCGTTTACCACATAAAAATCAGTTTCGCCATCGTAAGCATTCACCACAACTTTTACAGAGTTTCTTATATAGTTTATGCCATAATAGATTTCAGAATAAGGATACTTGTTGCTTACAGTATAGGCATCGATTATCCAATACATCTTTCCATTGTCTACGACTATGTACGGATCCTTATCGAACACCAAGAAAGGAGCTATTGCAGATATTCTTTCCACTATGTTTCTGTTCATCAATATTTTGCTCTCATCCGTTACTGATTCGGAGAGCAGTATCTCTATTGAGCCGAATCTTAAGGACATGGCCAGTTTTTTTAAAGTCGACGACAATTCAACACCTCCGGTGCCTTGGTATGTCGTGTAGACGTTTTCCTCGCCTTTAGAATAGTCCAGTTCTTCAGTCAGGGAATTTACAATTACAAAATCGTTGGTAAGCTCGCCATAGTAGATTTCTGGCCTTTGTATTTCAAAATTTTCCGAGCTTGGAGGTATGTCTTTGATCAAAAGCAGAGGCAATCCTTCATTGGAAACCTCCCTGACGGGGCTCATTGCTACTCCGTATCCGTGTGTAAAAACAAGGTGCTTGTTCACCCAAGTCTTTTGCGGCAGGAAATCCTGATTGATTTCTCTGCCAGAAATCATAACCTGTTTGTATTCTCCATTTGTAGTATACCTGTCGATATCAACATCATAAAAATCATAATAGGTTCTGATAAGCTGTACTTGTTTGTAAGTTCTTAGAAGAGGCCTCCAGTCCCACAGCCTGACATTTGATATGGTCTGGTTATTGGATTCTATGTCATCCATTGTCAAATCATAATTTGCAGGAAATTCAACTTCTTTCATGTCGTCAATATCATACGCTGCACTGGTGAATTTTATGTTGTTTTCCAGATAGGGTTTTTCCCTATTGTATTCATCAGGAACTACAATATACTGATGTACGACAAAAATCGCAATGTTTCCAATTATTGCCGTAAAGACTACGCCGATTAGGAAAATGTATGGAAGTTTGATTTTTTTTATCAGTGATGATATCATGAATACAGTGCCGGTTATAGCGGAAAGTGCACTTAGCAGTGTTGTTAAAGGCAGGCTTATTTTAAGGCTTGTGTAGGCAGCTCCAAAAACCACTCCTAATGACGATGTCAATATGGAATACCTGTGTAAAAACAAGGCTGCGCCAATTAGGAGAAAAATTATTCCTGCTAGAAAATACACGTGGGGAAATGCCTTCTTGCCCTTAAATACTGCGGGCTTAATATTGTGTCCAAAAGTTGTGTCTTGCATTTGGACTGACCTTAATATAAGAGGATAAATAAGAGGATAAAAGTAGATAAGTGCGGTTGCCATAGTTGCTATAAGCACTATGTTGAAAACAATGCCCCATATAAAAGAATAAATGGGTAGTGAAAAAATGTAGAAACTAATGTTATTGTTAAAGACTGGATCTGACATGTTGAAATTCTGTTGATTGAAATAGTTCAACGCCGTTTCCCAGCCATTGGATGCCAAGAAGCCAGAGAACAATGACACAAAGACTATCAAGGTTATTATAGTACTGTCTAATTTTTTGGATGTGTTGTGAATGGCGATCCAAATATTAAGGAAGAGAAACAGAAATGCAAAAGCCGATACTGCAGAAAAGATTGAAATTTTGGTATAAAGCATTGTTAGAAAAACATTTACATAATTTATCTCCTGAAACCATAGGTAATCTGTATATAGCACTGACAGTATTGGAAGGGTTATCAACGCCAAAATTACTATTATCGGGATTGTTTTTGAATTCATCTATTTTTTTATTTGATTTCAACACTTAAATATCATTTTAATAATTGAATTGATTGGAATAGGCGTTAAGGTTTAGATTTTTAACACGAAGCCCGTAGCACCGAAAATCTTTATATACCCTTTAAATACTTTTATATAATACTAATAATACTTACGTGGGTGTTCAATTGGCTAAAAAAAACGATTTCAAAATAAAAGTTGAAAACATAGTAGCATCGCTTACTCTGAATGTAAAAGTTCCTCTAAACAAGATAGTAAGCAAGAACGACAGCATGGAATACGAGCCTGAACAGTTCCCAGGAGTCATTTACAGGATGACTGATCCTAAGGCGGCAGCATTGATTTTCGGTTCTGGAAAGATTGTCTGCACTGGTGCAAAGAGTATTGATGATGTATATGAAGTTATAAAGAAAGTTTTGACTATCATAAGAAGCACAGGTACGAAGGTTCCTAGAGACTACAAGGTAGATGTGGAAAATATTGTTGCTTCTGCAAAGCTTGATGGAAGATTGAACTTGGATAAGATAGCTTTCAATCTAGAAAATTCTGAATATGAACCTGAACAGTTCCCAGGACTGGTTTACAGGATGCTTGAAAGCAAAGTTGCATTCTTGTTGTTCAGTTCAGGCAAGATAATCTGCACTGGAGCAAGACATGTAAAGGTCATAAGGGAATCTGTAGAAAAAGTCAATATTAAATTGAAAAAATTGAAGGCAATTGTACCTGAAAAACCCAAGTAAAACCTGTTTCAAAACAGTTTCTGAAAGTTCACACTTTTTGCAAAAGGTTATATAGTTCAAAATTACTTTTTTAATGAATGGAGAGAGACAAAATAATCGAAGTTTTTTCAGAATTTATAAAGGAAAATTATTATACACAGCTACTTAACGCTGCAAGCGAAGGAAATAAGTCTGTAGAAATGGATTTCAAGAAACTGGAACAGACTGATGTAGAACTTGCAGACCACTTGATTGAAAATCCTGAGGAAACTCTTGCTATTTTCCAAGAAACTTTGAAAGACATAGACATACCTGATGCAAAAATAAACCTGAGATTCTTCGGCCTGCCAGAGTCGAAAGACATAAGGATAAGAAACGTAAGATCTGAACACATAGGAAAGATGATCGTCGTCGATGGTATGGTGAAACGGGCTAGCGAGATAAGACCTGAGATTTCAGAGTCCATCTTCGAGTGCATGGATTGCGGCTCTAGGATGTCCATCATACAGACTGAGAAGATTGTAAACTATCCATACGAATGCGATAACCCAAACTGCGGTGGAAAGAAAAGGTTCAAGCTCGTCGACCAGAAACTTTTTGATGCAAGATGGATTAGTGTGGAAGAACCTTTTGAAATAACTGAAGGTGAGAGGCCTTCCACATTGATGATTTACTTGAAGGAAGATTTGACATCGCCAAAGATGCAGAACAAGACAGATCCAGGCAACAGAATCAAGATAACTGGAATATTGAAAAATATGGAGAAGAGAATAAAAGGAACACAGTCAAGACAGATGGATATTTATCTTGAAGCAAATCATGTGCAAAATTTGGAAATAGAGTGGGAGGAATTGGGGGTAAAAGCTGAAGACGAGAAAATGATTTTGAAACTGGCTAGAGATCCTGAGATTTACACGAAACTTATCGGCTCTATTGCACCGGCAATCTATGGATTGGAAGAAGTAAAACAGGCTGTAGTACTGCAACTATTTAGTGGAGTTTCACACACTCAAAAAGACAAATCAAGAGTAAGAGGAGATATCCATATTCTGATGATAGGTGATCCGTCAACAGCAAAATCTGCATTGATGAAAGTAGTTTCAATGCTTATACCAAGAGGAAGATATGTTTCCGGTAAAGGAGTGACAGGAGCAGGATTGACTGCGACAGTTGTAAAAGATGAGGAATTTCTCGGTGGTTGGGTTTTAGAAGCTGGAGCACTTGTAATGTGCAATAGAAGCTTGGTGGCGATAGATGAGTTCGAAAAGATAGAAAAAACAGATTTAGTCGCAATGCACGAGGCATTAGAACAGCAGACGATATCCATAGCAAAGGCAAGTATCGTGGCAACACTTCCAGCACAGACATCTATAATCGCAGGAGCAAATCCAAAACTAGGAAGGTTCGACAACTACATGCCTATCAGAGAACAGCTGGACATTCCAGAAACAATCCTGTCGAGGTTTGATCTGAAATTTGCACTCAGAGACATACCCAATCTCGAGATAGATACAAAGATGGCTGATCATATACTGCAAGCAAGACATTACGGGGAAATAGATATAATAGCACCTGTAGATGCGACAGTTTTGAGAAAATATGTTGCTTATGCGAGGAAGAACTGCAAACCAAAATTAAGCAGGGAAGCAGGAAATGAACTAAAAAGATATTATTTGGAATTAAGAGTCAAATCTGCAGAAGAAGGATCACCTATAAGCATAACTCCAAGACAGTATGAAGCACTTATAAGACTTGCAGAAGCTAGCGCAAAAATCCAGTTAAGAGAAGATGTCAATGTTGAGGATGCAATAAGGGCAATCAACCTTATGAAATTCTCGCTCAGACAATTCGGCTTCGATCCTGAGACAGGACATATAGACATAGACAGGGCAGAAGGACAGAGGATGACAGCATCTCAGAGAAGCAAGACAAAGATAATGTTAGATATAATAGAGGAGCTGGATGCAAAGTTCGGCAAGGACATACCTGAAGAGGAGATAATAAAACGCGCCAATCAAGAAAATGTGGAAGATGTAGAAGGTATCATAAGGAAGATGAAGAACGAAGGATTGCTTTTCACTCCTAGACATGGAGTAGTTTCTAAGGCTTAAATTTTTAACCTAAATTAATCTAATTTATGGAAGACTGCATATTTTGCAAGATAGTCAAAGGAGATGCACCGTGCCACAAGATATGGGAGGACAAGAAACATTTAGCATTCTTATCGATATTTCCAAACACCAGAGGATTTTCCGTGGTTATACCAAAGAAACATTATTCGAGCTATGCTTTCGACTTGCCAGATGATGTATTGAAAGCTTTGATAATTGCCACTAAGAAGGTCGCCAAACTGTTGGATTCTAAACTGGAAGGTGTTGGTAGGACTGGAATTATTTTTGAAGGCTTTGGTGTGGATCATGTTCACTCTAAACTTTTCCCTATGCATGGAACAAAGATGAAAGAATGGAAGCCCATTGTTTCTAAGATGGACAAGTTCTTTGAAAAATACGAAGGCTACATTTCTTCACACGACTACAAGAGAGCTGACGACAAGGAATTGGCAGAACTGGCAAAGAAGATAAGAGAGAAATAATCAATTGTATTTTATGAAGAATGATGCCAGACGTGAATTGTATAAAAGGATAGCTAAGGAAAGGATAGACATTTTGTTCGGTCTTGCCGAGAAGGAATTTGACAAACATGTTGAAAGAAGCAGGAGGTATGTTCAACTGGCAAGGAAGATTGGACTGAGATACAATGTAAGGTTTGATGCTGAATTGAAAAGGAACTTCTGCAAGAAGTGCAACACTTTGCTTATTCCTGGTAAAACGTCCACGACAAGAACAGATTCTAAGAGTAAAACAATCAATGTTAAATGCACTAACTGTGGAGACATTAACAGGTTTCCTTATAAATGATCATTTGTCTTCCTAGGAACATATTTAGAAACTGCGACATCTGCATAATCTTTCCTGCTTTCGTTGTGCCATTTTCCCTGACCTTCGCTAAGAACGTATAGTGTTCTCTCCATCCTATCAGCTATCCTTTGAAGCTTCTCTGAATCAAGAGTAAGGTCAAGATCGCCATACCATATTTTGCCCAGTCCTTCTCCAAAAACGTTGGCATTATAACAGGTTTTATGTGTAGGATTATTCTTATTGTATAATGTTTTAGAAAAATGTGCTACCATTCTGTCTACGTGAAGGGTTTCATCTTTGAATGCTTGAACAATCTCACGATATTTTTCTGGCGGGTTGTTTCTACCGTAATACCATGAGAAAATTTGATCGCTATTTGGCATTCTAACCATCTAAAATCATTTTGTTTTAAATTTATAAATGTATTCGGACAACCATTTTAAAAGCATAAAAAGGGCAAAGGTAGATTAATTTTTATGGTAACAGTAAGAGACGTAAACGCACAGAGTTTGGTCAGCATGCTCAAGGAAGAGCTGAAGAAGCTGGACTACATAAAGGAGCCTGCGTGGGCGAAGATAACCAAATCAGGTTCACATAGGGAAAGACCTCCTGAACAGCCCGACTTCTGGCACTTGAGAGCCGCATCCATATTGAGAAGATTGTATTTGGACGGTCCTGTAGGAGTTGAAAGACTCAGAACTTATTATGGCGGAAGGAAAAGCAGAGGAACCAAACCATATAGATTTAGAAGAGCATCCGGCAATTCCATAAGGAAGATCCTGCAGCAATTGGAAGGAGCAAGACTTGTTGAGAAAGCAGGAAAGGATGGAAGAAAGTTGACTAAAAATGGTATAAGTCTTTTGGACAGGACAGCATTTGAGGTGAGTAAAAGTGGCACAGACCAATCAGCAGGATGAATCAAAACAGATGGAAGAAATGAAGAAAACGATGATAAAGAAGATTTTATCCAAAGGGGCATTAGAAAGATTAGGAAGGATTAGAGTTGTGAAACCCGAGCTAGCAAACCAACTGGAGCTTTACCTTATACAGCTTTACCAGAACGGCAAGATAAAAGGCGAAGTTTCTGACGACCAGTTGAAGATGTTTTTGGATGCTATATCAACCAAGCAGAGTTTTAAAATTATAAGGTGAATTTATGGGAAGAAAGAAGATTGTTGGTGCCTCTGGAAAATTTGGCGCAAGATATGGTAAGAAGCAGAAAGCCAAGTTCTCAGAGATAGAAAGGATACAGAAGAAAAAACATATATGTCCAAGATGCAAAATGAAGTATGTAGAAAGGGAATCGGCGGGTATCTGGCTTTGCCAAAAGTGCGGATACAAGTTCGCTGGCCTGTCCTACTTTCCGTCGATGGACGTTGTAAAAGAGTGATGAAAAATGGCATACAAATGCATAAGCTGCAAAAAAGAGATAAAGGAAGTCGAAGACCATATAAGGTGTCCTTATTGCGGTCAGAGAGTATTGGTCAAAGCTAGAGCAGATATGTTGAGAACAGTAAAGGCAGTTTGATTACTCCTCCTCACATTTGCAATCATCACATGATGCACAATCGCAGTCATCGCAAGCCATATATACCTTTTAGTTTAAATTAATTAAAATGCGAAAACAATAATTGAATGATAGTTATGAAAGAAGAACAGAACGTTGTAGTGCCTGGCGAGAACCTGGGCGAAAGGAATGGAAGAAGGCTGGGAGTAGGAGTCTATGAGGAAGGCAGTCATGTATTTTCCAGCGTGCTTGGAGCGCCTAGGGCGACTGAGAATGAAGTCTTTGTCATACCGCATTCCGGCGTTTACATCCCAAGGCAGGGAGACATGGTGATAGGAAAGATAAAAAGCGTCGAAGTGTCAGGATGGTTTGTAGACATAAACTCTCCCTATCTTGCATTCATGCCGACATCCGAAGCTGTGGACAAGTTCGCAGCTGCCAGGTCTGAACTTAGCAAGTTCTATGGAATAGGCGAAACCATTTATTGCATTGTATCAAAAGTGACGAACGAGAAGAATGTCCAAGTTTCTATGGACGACAGAATGGCTAAAAAGCTTGAG
>Ga0209542_10005760_pt1 | contig 24512 bp, 28 predicted proteins | sample RifCSPhighO2_01_FD_184028 | JGI IMG/M metagenome (GOLD analysis project Ga0209542, IMG submission 184028) | Soil microbial communities from Rifle, Colorado - Rifle CSP2_plank highO2_0.1 (SPAdes) (version 2) | ecosystem: Environmental > Terrestrial > Deep subsurface > Rock core/Sediment ...
GCTGCAAATCTCCAAAAACTCGTCGGCTTATACTTTGTATAAACCTCCTCGTTTTTTCAAATTTTCGCCATGAAATTTTTAGAAAATCCATCAAAAGAGTATTATTCACCAAGCTCTTATATTTTTGTAAACAAAAACTGCCCTTCGATAAACTCAGGACAGTTTTTAAAAACAATTACATATTCTCGTGTTCTTCTGGTGTTGCCATACAACAATCTTTGCAGGCTTTTCCTGATCCGCAAAAACACATTTCATCTTTACCGCAGCATTCTCCGTATTTTTTTCCTGATCCACAGCTGCAGGTCGCCATTAGTTTTTCTTTTTGTTGCTCGTCCATGATAGTAAATGCAAAATGCAAATATCAAAATGCAAAATGACAGTTTAAAATTAAAAATTATTTAACTTTACTGTTATTTTGTACTTTACATTGTCATTTTGATTTTTGACTTTTAAATTTTGAATTAGTTAACGTTGCGACCTTTACGCTCATTGTTTTTTATTATACCATATACTAATAGAAAATTAATAATTATGATCGTAGAATTTTCTACGGTCAATTAAAATTATGAATGAAAATATACTCAATCAAGATGCAGTGCCTAAAAGAAATCTGCCACGAGATGTATTTTTACATCTTTTTACCATGGCAGCATTGTATTATTCAGCGATTAGTTTTATAACCCTATGCTGGCAATACATAAACTATTTTTTCCCAGATGTTTTAGCTTATGGTTATCAGGATTTGAGTTATTCCATTCGTTTTGCGGTCTCTTCGCTTATAATTATTTTCCCGCTGTTTATCGTGGCGTCGTGGTTTTTAAATAAGATTTATACCAAAGAATCAGCCGTACGAGAGTCCAAAATCCGCAAGTGGTTAATTTATTTAACTCTTTTCATTACAGCACTGGTTATTGTTGGCGACTTAATTTACGTTATTAATACTTTTTTAGGTGGAGTTGATGTAACTCCTCGGTTTATTTTAAAAGCACTCTCTATTATGGTAGTTGCCGGAGTTATCTTCTGGTACTATTTAGATGATGTTCGCAGAGATACACCTTCGGCATTGGCAAAAATATTTGCTATTCTGACCAGCTTAGTTGTAATCGTTTCATTAGTTGGAGCATTTTTCATTATAGGATCTCCCGCCAATGCACGACTTGCTCAGTTTGACCAACAGCGTACTGGTGATTTACAAAATATTCAGTGGCAAGTGGTAAATTACTGGCAAAGAAAGGGCCAATTACCAAAAATGTTAACTGACTTAAATGATTCTATTTCTGGTTATGTTGTTCCAATGGATCCACAAACCCAAATTCCATATGAATATATTCCATCTGATAATGAAGCGATGCCATCATTTGAACTGTGCGCAACATTTAGTTTAGAAAGTAGTGTGCAGCTTGGCGGTAAACAGGCGCCTGCATATCCTTTTTACGATGGGGTAAATTCCCAAAATTGGGATCACCCATCGGGACACACATGTTTTAAAAGAACTATTGATGTGCAACTTTACCCGGTCAAATAAAATCCAAGAGGATTTTTAATTTTGGCTTTTAGTTATAATTATTTGACTAGTTGAACCCTCTTAATTAAGGAGAAATGAACCCCGTTAAAAGTTTGTATTTGGTGCCAGAAACTTTAATGGGTTAAAAATAGAGATAATAACAGAATTAATATGAGTAAGCGAAAAATAATTTTGTATAAAATTATTTTTCGCCCAGACTTCTGACGGGGTGAATACAAAGGAATTAGGTGATTTTGGAGAATCGTTGGCATGTGAATATCTTGTGAATAAGGGTTTTAAGATTGTGGGGAGAAACTATAGAATAACCTTTGGAGAAATTGATATTATTGCTCGTAAGAAACTTGCCCCGTTAAATAAAATCTGCCAGATTTTAAACTTTGGTAGCGACCAAAGTTTATTTAACGGGGTGAAGAAATTTTTGAATAGAGATAACGTAATTCATTTTGTTGAAGTGAAAACGTCGCTTTTGGGTAATGAAATGTTTCTCCCAGAAGAAAGAGTTAATTTTAAAAAACAGCGGAAATTGCAGCAACTTTGTCAGATTTGGCTAGAACAAAATAAATACCAACAGAATCACCCTTATCAAATTGATGTTATTGGAATTTTAGTTAATGAAGAAACGAGGAAAGCTAAACTGCATTATTTTGGAAATGTAATTGAAGACAAATAAATTATTATGCGGGGTTTATCAGTTTTCGCTATGTCTTTAGGATCAAGGGTGTAAATACAATATTTTTAAAATTCAAGGTAAGAAAAAACCACCAAATGCAGAAAATGCATATGTGGTGGTTCTGGTATTTATATGTCTTGGGTTATATTACTCTTTGAGGAACCTCTGGTACATTGACCTGGTGTAATTCTGACCTTTGCTTTCGATTCCTGTACCTCGCCTTAGCAAGGTATCTCAGAGCACCTTTGTATCCAATATTTGATTCTACGTCCAATGTCCGATGCCAGGGACCGTCTGGGAATTTGACACTCCCACGTGCACTGTCATGAATGGCACGGCATTTTTTGCATACAATATAAAGATCATGAATATTACTCCACTTCCTATCAGAACGATATATCTTAAATGATATTGTATTCCAACTGTTACAGTCGGGACATGGCATACAGCACGCCCAGGAAATATTTTGGCCAACAAATTCCCGACGAGACCGGAGCTTAATTCTATTAGCTATTCTTCGGAAAAATCGAGCCACCACTGAAACACAAATTTTCATGACATGCATCCCCATTTTTAAAAGAACAGTTGCAAGAACTCCAAATTCTTAAAATTTGGAGCTTTAAAATTTAGGCCAGTACCTATATGGCAGGTTAACATATAGCAAGGTATTGTCAATGATATTCTGAATGTAAAAGACCCGTAAAATTTGACACATACCTTTTATTTTGCTACGTTGTAATCAATTAACTTAATGAATTAATTATTGTCCGTCTGACCACGGACTTTTTCTTTAAAAACTTTATGCCCCGGTAGTAGAAACCTGCGGGTTTCACTACAGGGCTACCCCGTAGAGAATTTTGACTGCATATTTGAATTAAATTCTCGGGGTCAGAAAGAGTTGATAGATGTTGTTATAAATTAAAATAATCGAGGAATTTCAAAGAATTATATAAATTTAATTCGTCAAAATTCTTCTACTAGGGTGGATATAAAATCATTTCAAAGAGCAATAGCTCAAATTTCAGAGGCGCGCGGTATTTCTGCTGAGGCAATCATTGAGACGATAGAAGCGGCTCTGGCTACTGCATACAAAAAAGATTACGGACAAAAGGGTCAAAAGATAAAGGCTAAATTTAGTCCGGTTTCTGGTGATACTCAGTTTTGGCAGATAAAGCTCGTAGTAGATGAATCTATGCTTTATACCGAAGAAGAAATTGAAGAATTAAAGGAAAAAAAGGTTGCTATATACGAAGATTTTCAGGTTCCTGTAGAAGGTGAACAGGCTCCTAAAAAAGTAGTTTTTAATCCTGAAAAACATGTCATGCTTAAGGATGCAGAGGAATTTAAGCCTGGCATAGCGGTTGGTGAAGAATTGGAAATCCCATTAGTTTCAAAACAGGATTACGGTAGAATTGCTGCTCAAACAGCAAAGCAGGTTATTTTGCAAAAAATCAGAGAATCAGAAAAAGATGTTATTGCTGCTGAATACCGATCAAAAGAAGGCGAGATTATTTCAGGAGTAGTTCAAAGAATTGAGGGTAACACCGTATTGGTAGATATTGGTAAAACTCTGGGAATTTTAAATAAAGAAGAGCAGGTTCCAGGAGAATTTTATCGACAAGGTCAAAGATTAAAATTTTATATCTTAAAAGTGGAAGATACTCCTAAGGGATCAGTGGTTGTGCTTAGTCGTGGATATCCAAAACTAGTTTCAAAATTATTTGAATTGGAAGTGCCAGAGATTTCTGCTGGTATTGTTGTGATAAAGTCAATCGCACGAGAACCTGGATACCGAACAAAAATTGCGGTAACTTCAACTGAAGAAAGAATTGACCCTATTGGCAGTTGTGTGGGTCAGCGCGGAACTAGAATTATGGCGGTAATTAACGAATTGGGTGGAGAGAAAATTGATGTCATTTTATGGCAAGAAGAGTCAGAAAAATATATTGCCAATTCTTTAAGTCCGGCTAAAGTTGCAGAGGTTCAAGTATCTGAAAAAAATACTGCTACCGTATTGGTTAATGAAGATCAACTGTCTTTGGCAATCGGTAAAGATGGTAGAAATGTAAGATTGGCTTCTAATTTAACCGGTTGGAAGATTGATATTAAGACAGCTGAAGTTTTTAAGCCAATAGAAATGGAAGAAAAAGACGAAACAAAAGAAGATAAACCCGAGGAAGAGGTTGCTGCTGAAGGGGAAGTATCGTCTGGGGATGGGGAAAAACCCCTTGGCCGTAGCCAAACGGGCGAGGCAAAAAAGAAAAGGGTAAAAAAGTCAGCTGTGAGCGAAAGCGAACAGACTGATCCTGAGCCTAGCGAAGGAAAGGAAGAAGCAAAAGAAGAAGAAAAAACAGAAGAGAAGCCAGCGGACGAAGCACCAAAAGAATAATTTAATTTTAAATGGATAATTTAAGTTACTTAGAAATCGAGTCATCAGATAAAAAAGTATCAGTTTTATCAATTCCACTAGATATTGGTTCTGATAATTCGGATATGGCAGATGCCCCAAAATATCTTCTAAAGCTTGGTCTTGAGCAATTATTAAAATCGGCCGGCCTTGATGTTGAAATATTGTCTGAAGTTGCAGCATCCCGGAAAAGTTTTTGGAAAAGCAACAAAACGAAGGATGATAATCTGGGAGATATTTCAAAAATTATTTCTGATATAAAGAAAGTTGTTAAAGAAAAAATATCAGAAAAAAATAATATTGTGGCAATTGGTGGCGATCATGCTATTGCTATTGGAACGATTGCGGGCGCAGCAGAGGCTCTGAACGGTGATTTAGGGGTAATCTGGATTGATGTCCACGGAGACGCAAACACTCATGAAAACTCGATTACAGGCAATATTCATGGAATGGTTTCTGCGGCAATATTGGGAAAGGGGAAAAAAGATCTAACAGATTTGATCGGCACCAAAATTAAAAAAGAAAATATCTTATACATAGGCTTGAAAGATTTGGACCAGGCAGAAATAGATTTCTTAAGAGAAGAAAAAATTACCGTTGTGACGATGATGGATATATTAGAAAACGGTTTTTCGGCAATAACCAGCAATATAAAATTACTATCACAAAAAGTTACCAATATCTGGGTAAGCATGGATGTTGATGCTATAGATGTTGATTATGCGCCCGCTTCTGCAATGGCGTCTTCCGGGGGATTATCGTATCGCGAAATAACCAACACATTAAATTACATAGGAAAGAATTGTAACGTTGCCGGAATAGATATTGTTGAACTTACACCCAAAAAAGACGTAGATGGTAAAACTGGAAAATTATGTATAGAACTAATTGCATTAGCCTTTGGCACAAAGTGTGATTGGTATAATAGTGAGTATATAAGTAAATATAAAAAATAGTAAAATCAATAAATATAATTAAAAAGTAAACTTATGACGCTCATAACATATTTTCCAATTATCGTTTCGTTGTTCGCGATTGCGTTTGTGGTGTTTTTAATCATGCAGATTAAAAAGGCGCCAGTAGCAAAAGACAAAGCCATTGAAATTACTAAAGCTATTCAGGAAGGTGCTAACGCTTATATGACCCGTCAGTATAAGACCATTTCAATTGTTGCCCTTGTCTTATTACTGGTAGTCTGGATATTCATGGGTTGGAAAATAGCAATTGGATTTTTAATTGGGGCTGTATTGTCAGGGGTTTCCGGGTTTATTGGAATGTGGGTTTCAACACAAACAAATACTCGTGTTGCTGAAGGCGCACGAAGGGGTTTAGGGCATGCTTTGGATTTAGCATTTAAAGGTGGATTAGTAACAGGGCTCATGGTTGTGAGCTTAGGCTTGTTAGCTGTTGCCGGATACTATTATGCAACAGGAATCGAAGGATTAATTGCTTTAGGTTTTGGTGCAAGCTTAATTTCTATGTTTGCCAGAGTTGGTGGAGGAATTTATACAAAAGCCGCTGATGTGGGAGCCGACTTAGTAGGAAAAGTGGAAAAAGGTATTCCAGAAGACGATCCAAGAAACCCAGCCGTTATTGCTGACCAGGTAGGAGATAATGTGGGAGATTGCGCTGGTATGGCTGCTGATATTTTTGAAACATATTCCATTGCATTAGTTGCCACCATGATTTTGGGAGCATTGTTATTCCCTCGTCAGGAACAGTTTGTATTACTACCGCTCTTTTTGGGCAGTATTTCTATTTTAACTGCTATCATTGGAAGTTTCTTTGTAAAACTTCCTGCCCGCCGACCTGTCCGCCAAAACCTTGGTGTCGGCGGAAGCTTTGGCGAAGGCGGGGGTAAGAGTAACTCAATCATGGGTGCCATGTACAAAGGATTAATTGTTTCCACCGTGCTATCAGTAATTGGTTTTTATTTCTTAATTGCAAACATGATGGCGGGACAAGACATTTCAGTGATGAATTTATACCTTTCAACACTTGTTGGTTTGGTCATTTCAGCAGGAATGTTTATCATCACCGAATACTACACGTCAAAACAATATGATCCGGTTAAATCAATTGCTAAAGCTTCAGAAACAGGCCACGGAACCAATGTTATCAGGGGACTTGGGCTTGGCATGCAGTCAACCGCCTTACCAGTATTATTAATTGCTGCTGGTACCATTATCAGCTTTCAGTTAGCAGGTATTTATGGAGTGGCGCTTGCGGTAACGGCCATGTTGTCGTTATCAGGAATTGTAGTAGGAATTGATGCATTTGGGCCTATTACTGACAACGCCGGAGGTATTGCAGAAATGTCTGGAATGCCCGAAGACATCAGAAAAGTTACCGACGCCCTTGATGCAGTAGGAAATACCACTAAAGCCGTAACAAAAGGCTATGCCATTGCTTCAGCTGGGTTAGCCGCCTTAGTATTATTTTCAGCTTATAGCGAGAAAGTAATTGAGTTATCTGGTTCAACCACTGCTGGAGTATTTGCTTTAGATAATCCAAAGGTAATTGCCGGGTTATTAATTGGAGGCTTGCTTCCCTATTTATTCGCCAGTTTCTTAATGGGAGCCGTTGGAAAAACCGCTGGAAAAGTGGTTGAAGAAGTACGCAGACAATTTAGAGAAATTAAAGGCTTAATGGAAGGCACGGCAAAACCAGAATACGGAAAATGCGTTGATATTGTTACTGCTGCTGCGCTTAAAGAAATGATGTTGCCCGTAATTATTACATTAGTAGCCCCGGTTCTCGTTGGCTGGTTCCTTGGTATTCAGGCATTGGGAGGATTATTGATTGGTTCAATTGTAACAGGGTTGTTTGTGGGCATTTCTATGACCACAGGGGGAGCTGCATGGGATAACGCTAAAAAGTACATAGAAGAGGGAAACTACGGCGGAAAGGGCAGTTTTGCACACCAGGCAGCGGTTACAGGTGATACCGTCGGCGATCCTTATAAAGACACTGCTGGCCCAGCTATAAATCCAATGATTAAGGTTTTGAATATTGTCGCACTGCTTATTGTTGCGTTTTTGGTGTAATTCAATGTTAACAGTTAAATGTAAAGTACAGCCAAGTAAAATTCACGGGTTAGGTTTATTTGCAGTCGAAAAAATTCCCAAAGGAACAATTATCTGGAAATTTGATTCTCGATTTGATATTTTGTTTGACCCAAAAGAGGTTGAAAAAATGTCGCAACAACAACGTGATTTTATTATGATGTATGCTCCGCTTTCTACAACAAGCAAAAAGTATGTTTTTTCAATTGACGATAGTAGGTTTATGAATCACTCTTCGATTAATCAGAATATGGATGTTATTGATGTTGAAGGAGAACCAGAAAAAGTTGCAGTTGCCAATAGAGACATTGAAGAAGACGAAGAATTATTGACCGATTATCGCCAATTTGATGTAGTCGACCAGCACGATGAAGCAGAGTATTTAAAGACGTAGGAAAATAAATTTATGGAAGAATTAATATGGAAAATTTATCAAGGACTTAAGAATGCACATGTTTTAATAGTAATTAGTGCATTAGGAGTTATGGGTTGGATTTTCCAAAATAACCTAAATATACAGCTAGATGATAACGCAAATCAAGTTCTAAATATCATTGCCCAATCGTTAATAACTTTAACTGCACTAATTGGTGCAATAGTTATTTTTGGGTTTGAAAGTATAAAAACCTTAGTCGAAGGTAGTCGAGACAATAATATGGAAAGTCTAAAGTCTGGCTGGGAAATTGGGAAGGATAAATTAATGAAATTTAGTGTTTATAATTTCTTTGTTGTAACATTAAATTTATTTATAATTATCTTTTTTAGAGAAAGTAATAAATTTTCTCTTTCTATTTTATTTATTGATATCGGACTAACATTATATTCATTTCATTTAGTGATAAAGCTAATGGATAAGGTTTTAGATACACATAGAGACTTAATTCAACAATAAACCATTTGGTTTCTAAAAATGAAAACAGATTTGTTAAGTAAAAAATGTGTGCCGCATGAGGAAATGAAAATTCTTGATGCAGATAAGGTTGATGAGTATATGCAAGAATTAAATGATAGGTGGGAAGCATTGGAGAATCCGCCAATTATGATAAGGGCAAAGTACAAATTCGCAGACTTTGTTGAAGCGATGGAATTTGTAAATAATGTTGCTGATATTGCAGAAAAAGGAGGTCATCACCCAGATATCACCATTCACTATAATAAAGTTGAAATTGTTCTCTGGAGTCACTTTGTAAACGGCTTATCCATAAACGATTTCATTATAGCGTCTAAAATAGATAACATTTCATAAAAATTTATGGGAGATGATGCATTATTTTGCGTAGGGCAAAAAGCTTTTATTGAGAAAGACGGAAAAGTATTAGTTATTAGAGATCCAATTGAAGGGATTGATTTTCCTGGAGGAAAAATACAAGAAGGAGAAGCTAAGGAAGGGGATACAAGTAGTTTAATTGCCTCTCTCAAAAGAGAAGTAAAAGAAGAAACTAATCTTGAGATAGAGGTATCGGAACCATTTTTTGTTTGGTATCATGAATTTCCTCAAGGTCATAGAAATTATGGGAAAAGAGTTTATCTTGTTGGGTTTAAATGTAAATATGTTTCAGGAGAGCTTATATTAAGCGATGAACACGATAAATTTGAATGGGTAGATAAGGATAGTTATGAAAAATGGGATGACGGAAGTGATTATTTTGGTGCGTTAAATAAATATTTTTTAAAAAATGAAAACAGAAATTAAAAAACCCTTCAACTCTGCTCAGGGTAAAGGAGAAATTATAATTTATCAGTCTGCTACTGGTCCAAATATTAAGGTTAAAGTTGAAGCGGATACTATTTGGTTGACACAAGTTCAAATCAGTGAACTCTTTAACACAGAAAGAAGTGTTATTGGTAAGCACATCAAAAATATTTTCAAGACAGGTGAATTATTTGATAAAAGCAATGTGCAAAAAATGCACATTGCAAATTCAGATAAACCTGTAAATTTTTATAACTTAGATTGCATTATTTCTGTGGGTTACAGGGTAAACTCAAAAAAAGCAACGCAATTCCGTATTTGGGCAACCAAAACTCTGAAAAATCATTTGATAAAGGGTTATACAGTAAATGAGAAAAGGTTACTTGAGGCGCACGGTAAATTTAAAGAACTTCAATCTGTCGTAGATTTTTTGCAGAAAAAATCTGGGCATGAGTTGCTGGTAGGACAGGAGCAAGAAATTTTGAATCTTCTTTCTGATTACTCAAAAACCTTAACTCTGTTGGAGCAATACGATACAGAAAAAGTTTCTTTAGTTAAAAATGGCAAGGAAAAGTTTGTTTTGACCTATGAAGATGTTATCAGGGTGATTACTGAAATTAAGCATAGTTTAGTTGCTAAAAAAGAAGCAAGCGAACTTTTTGGTCAAGAAAATAGTGAAAAACTAAAGGGTATTATTGGAAATCTTTACCAAACGTTTGATAAAAAAGAATTATATAGTTCTTTAGAAGAAAAAGCTGCTCACTTACTTTACTTTATTATCAAGGATCATCCGTTAGTTGATGGTAATAAAAGAAGCGGCTCGTTTTTGTTTGTGTACTTTTTGGACAAGAATCAGTATTTGCACAAAGAAAATGGTGAGAAAAAAATTAACGACAATGCGCTAACAGCATTGGCACTTTTGATCGCTATCAGCGATAGGCAAGAAAAAGAAAAAATGATAAAAATAATTACAAATTTATTAATAGCATAATGAAAACTGAATTCAAAAAATTAGGAAAATCACAAATAGAGGTTGAGTTTGAGTTAGATGAGCAGGAATTTCAAAAATATATTGAAAAAGCACTTTTGCATTTAAAAGACCATGTGAAAATGGATGGGTTTCGTCAAGGACAAGTGCCATTAGAAATGGTAGAGAAAAAAGTTGGGCAGGAAAATTTGCTTATGGAGGCTGGAGAGTTAGCAGTAAAAGCAAGTTATACAAAATATGTGCGCGATAATAATTTGGAACCCATTGGCGACCCAGATGTGCAAATAAAAAAGATTGCCAAGGGAAATCCCTTTTTGTTTACCGTGAAAGTTGCGTTACTGCCCGACATTGTCTTGCCTGATTACAAAGCAATTGCTGCCAAGGTTAAAACGGCTGATATGGCAGTTGAAGAAAAAGAAATTGAAGAAGCTATTGCCTATTTGCAAAAAAGCCGAGCCAAGTTTATTGATAAAACTGATGGGGCCGCCAAAAAAGACTACGTAAAAATTGAATATCAAAATGAACATATTAACGGCGGCAAACCGGTAAAAGATATGTTTATTTTAGGCGAAGCCCAGTTTTTGCCAGACTTTGAAAATAATTTAATAGACATGAAGGTTGGCGATGAAAAAGAGTTTTCCGCCAAGTTTCCAGAAAATGCCCCAAAAGAAGTAGCTGGAACAGAAGGGGTATTTAAGATAAAAATGCTGGCAGTGCAGATAATGGAATTGCCAGAAATAAATGACGAATTTGCCAAGGAGTTAGGTATGTTTGACAGCTTAGTGGCATTAAAAAATAATTTAAAAGAAGGGATTGGAATGGAAAAAAAGGAGAATGAACGCCAACGCGCACGAGGCGAAGTGCTGCAAAAAATCAGCGAAAAAATTACCTTTGAATTACCCGAGAAAATGGTTGAGTATGAACAAATTAGATTACTAGAAGATTTAAAAAATCAGATTGCAAGCCAGTTTAAAATTCCGTTTGAAGAATACCTCAAAAGTGTTAAGAAGACAGAGGAAGAATTAAAGGCAAATTATAAATTAGAGGCCGAAAAACGAATTAAGAATTTTTTGGTATTACGGGAAATTGGTAAGCAAGAAAAAATTGAAATTTCGCATGAAGAATTAGAACAAGAGATCAATAAAGAGCTTAGGAAATACACCAAAGAGCAAATAGAGAAAATTGACTTAGTGAGACTAAAAGAGTATACTAAAGGTGCAATATTCAACGAAAAAGTTTTTCAGATATTGGAAAATCTATCTTAGAAGCTTGCAAAAAAAGCACAGAAAAGTCGAACTTTTTGTGCCTAACAATTATAAATAATTTTCATGCCAATAGTGCCAACTATTGTAGAAAAATCACAACGCGGCGAGCGCGTATATGACATATTTTCAAGGCTCTTAGAAGAGCGCATTGTTTTTTTGGCGGGTCCGGTAAACGATTTGAATGCTAATGTGGTTATTGCCCAGATGCTTTATTTAGTTTCAAAAGACCCAAAGAAAGACATTAAGCTTTATATTAACAGCCCTGGAGGATCAGTAACGGCTGGTTTAGCCATTTACGATACCATGCAGTACTTAAAGTGTCCTGTTTCTACTATTTGCATTGGGCTTACAGCTTCCATGGCAGCGATTATTTTGGCAGCAGGAACCAAGGGTAAGAGGTTTTCCCTTCCTAATGCTGAAATTTTGTTGCACCAAGTTATGGGAGGTTTCCAAGGGCAAGCTTCAGACATTGATATTACTGCAAAACAGATTGTTAAGATAAAAGCGAAAATGAATCAGATTTTGGCAAGCCACACAGGTCAACCAATTGATAGGGTTGAAAAAGATACCGATAGAGATTTTTATATGACTGCCGAGGAAGCAAAGGAATACGGATTGATTGATGAAGTTATCGGATCAATGAAAGACGCCAAGTAATCGTATCTGAAAATATATTATATACGTGCTCACCATGTCGTGGTGGGCTTTATTTGTTTGTAAAATTATTCAAAATATATGGAACTTAATACAAATCTTCTTTCATCGTTTTTATTTATGCTTGGGGCGCTCATGATAGGTTGCGTTATTGGTTATTATATCCGCCAATCATTAGCTAAGCATAGGGCCGGATCCTTAGAAGCTAAGTTGCAAAAGAGGGTTGAGGATGTAAAAAAAGAAACTTCAGAATTAGTTAAAAAATCAGAAACAAAAGCTGCTGAGATTGTTGAAAAAGCTCAAACTGAAGTTGATCTGCGCAGGCGAGAATTCTTAAAAGCCCAACAGGTGCTCTTAGATAGAGAACAGTTACTTGATAGAAAGATAGAATCGTTTGATAAGAAAGAGGTGGAATTTCAAGACAAGGTTGAGAAAGTGAGAATCATGAAAGATCAGTTAGATAAGTTAAGAACCGAGGCCGAAACAAAACTAGAAAAGGTTGCAAGTTTATCACGAGAAGATGCTAAAAAGGAGCTCTTGAGTTTAGTTGAAGTAGATTATCAACGAGATATTTTAGAAAGAATGAGAAAAATGGAGGAAACTGGTAAGGAGACCCTAGAAACAAGGGCTAAGGAAATTATTACCTTAGCAATTCAAAAATGCGCCGTTTCCCACACCCAAGAATTGAGTACCACAACGATTGTGTTGCAAAGTGAAGATTTAAAGGGAAGGATTATTGGAAAGGAGGGCAGAAATATTAAGACGTTTGAAAAGTTAACCGGTGTTGAACTTATTCTTGATGAAAGCCCTGATTCAGTGGTTATTTCTTGTTTTAACCCGGTACGTCGACAAATCGCAAAAATTGCTTTAGATAAGCTTATTGCTGATGGTAGAATTCAGCCAGCAAAAATTGAAGAAAAGGTTGCTGAAGCAACAGCTGAAATTTCGGATGTGATTAAAAAAGCTGGAGAAAAGACTATTTATGATATGGCGCTTTTAGGGGTTAATGATAAACTGGTACAGATTTTAGGAAGATTGCATTACAGAACCTCGTATGGTCAAAATGTATTGCAGCACTCCATGGAAGTAGCGTTAATTGCTGAAACCATTGCCGAAGAACTTGGGGCCAATAGTCAGGTTGCAAAACGTGGTGGTTTGTTCCACGACATTGGTAAAGCTCTTGATCAGCAAATTCAGGGGTCCCACATTGAAATTGGAATTAAGATTCTTGAGAAATACGGTGAGTCTGAAGCGGTTATCCATGCTATGAGGTCTCATCATAACGATTATCCACACGATTCTATTGAGGCGGTTATTGTAACGATTGCTGACGCTATTTCGGGATCTAGACCTGGTGCTAGAAAAGATACCATTGAGAATTACCTACAACGGTTAAAGGCTCTTGAGGATATTGCGAATAAATTTGATGGGATTGAGAAATCCTATGCTATTCAAGCCGGCCGTGAGATTCGGGTATTTGTAAAATCTGATAAGGTGGATGATTTGGGAGCTCAAAAGATGGCTAAACAAATTGCTCAAAACATTGAGGAAGAGTTAAAGTATCCAGGTGAAATTAAAGTCACGGTAATTAGAGAAAATAGGGTTATAGAGTATGCAAGGTAAAGTAAAAGCGCCCCGATTCCTCGGGGCGCTTTTGTTTTAAAACTTTTTAGAATAACTGGTTTACCATCAATGCCATTTCAAGTGCGTCTTCTATGCACGCACTGGGTGATTTTTCTATGGCATATTCCATGGTCAGCCAATGGTCGTGTTTGATCCTGGCGGTAACGATGATTTTTTTACCGAATGAATACATCGCCCAATTTTTATCTCCGCACGGGTCAAGTTTCAAGATACGGTTTTTCTCAAGGTCAGCAATTGCTTGTTCAATTTCTATAGTTTTTTTATTGTAATCATCAGAAAACGTTGAGGCAATAGCAGAACCTTTACTAATGTCAAATACTGCGACCCCGGTGATTTCAGAATCTTCTTTATCAAACTTATCCAGTAAGTCTTGGATTTTTTGTTGTTCCATAATATGAAGATATTATTTTTTAATATCGACCTTTACGGAAGGTTTTAAAGAGCCTTAACCGATCTCAAATTCGTGGGCGGCCGAGGAGAATTGCACTCCCGCTAACGCTGCCACAGAGCGTTGTGCTGCTACTACACCACGGTCGCCATATTTTTATGTTAGATCTAGGACTAATCTTCTTGCGTATCCCCAATCTATATTTAATTCTTTTCCAATTTTCCTGTAATCCCAACCTTTCAATCTTAATAATTTTGCCTCAATTTTTCTTTTATCGTGGGTTTTTTTCTTATCTTGCATGCGAAGTAGTTGTTTTTTTAATAGAGACATTGCTTCTAAGGTGAGGTCTTTCTTAACTATCAAATACGGAACTGCTTGATTTAAAAAATAGTAAACATCTTTTTTGCTTGCAATATAGTAAACCCAGCTATCCTTCCAGTGAGATTTTCTTTTCTTAACAGGTATTACAAAACCAATTTTTGTGAAACGACGTATTTTATTAAGGACTTCCTCGCTAGTTTGAGGTATACTAATCCTAAAACCCATGCCATTATGAGCAACTGATCCCTCTCCGTCAAAAAAACCTGCAATATAACTCCAATTCATGCGCTTATTATATCAATAAAATGTGGTAAGAACAACTATTGGCAATACCTACTTTGTCCACAAATATCACCCATGTGCCCTTGGTAGGAATCGAACCTACATCTGCGCCTTAGAAGAGCGAAGCTCTATCCATTGAGCTACAAGGGCAACTTAACTAACAGATTATCATAAATTTTTACCTTTGACAAGCAGAGCTTTTTCTTATATTATCTACAATACGGGGTGTTGTGTAACGGTAGCACGAACGCTTTGGGAGCGTTTAGTCTGGGTTCGAATCCCAGCACCCCGACTTTGAAATATTGTAGTTGAACACCTCTACTATTGTTGATATAATATAGTAGATGAATGTCTTAAAGGAAAAAGCAATAAAACTGCGGGAAGCAGGTTATTCTTATTCAATGATTAATGGGAAGCTGGGAATTCCCAAAGCCACATTGAGCAACTGGCTCGCTTTTATCCGCTTTCAGCCGAATCAAGAAGTTATCGAAAAAATCGGAAAAGCAAAATTAAAATCAGCACTTTATAAGCAAAAACTGAAGTTTGAAAATATTGTAGCAATGAAAATACAGGCAGCCAAGGATATTGGTGTATTATCTAAAAGAGATCTTTTTATGTTGGGCATTGGTTTGTATATGGGGGAAGGTTCAAAATCATTTGAACAGGTTCAAATAACAAATTCCGATCCAGTGATCATTAGAACGGCTGTAACTTGGTTGAAAACTTTTTTAAATTTGGATATTGTAAATTTTAAAAAGTAAATTCATGCTTATCCAGATACAGACTTAGTAAAAAGTATTAACTTTTGGTCTGAAGAGATTGGAGTACCGAAAAAACAATTTTCTAAAATTATTATAGATACTAGAAATAATAAATCTTTATTTAATAAAAGAAAGTTACCGTATGGTACAGTAAGTTTGCGTATCAAAAAAGGGGAAACCAATATTCAGGGAATTAAAAGTTTGCATAGAAAAATAATGGGTTGGATAGAAAGTTCGACAAAACAAATCTAGATTTGCGGGTATAATATAGCAGCAGTATGGCACCCTTCCAAGGTGCACGCGCGGGTGCAAATCCCGCTACCCGCTCAGAGAAAGTGCATTGTTCTTTTCAGAAGGAGTATCCCCATGTGGCCAGCTTTGAATAGATTTGGTGCTCCAACAGAAGTTGGAGTAGGTTTCTATCGTTTACCCAGAATTACGGACGAGCAAAGATTGGAAGTATGTTTTTCATGGCAAATGACCAAATGTGAACAGTGGCGTCGCCAGGTATATCGGCGAAGACGAACTCAAGGGTGGATATCATTACTTACATTGATAGCACATCAAATGTACGAGAATTTATTCGAAAGGAAAACTCATTGTCCAACCCCCCCCGTTCAGATGGAATCCAATAACTCGGAAGCTTGAGTTTAAGTAGATGCATAACCGTATGGTTCACCCAGCGGTTTTTATTGACTTTTAAAACGATGCGATATTATAATAGTCCTATGTTCATTCCATAGTCAAACTTAATATAATTTTCTTTTTGACGAACCGGCAATTACTTGTCAGACATGAAAGTAAGTTATAATTTACTTTTATAACTAACCAGTAATTTCCGTTTCTCAACAGAGAAAGTTGTTTTTTTAATGTTTAAAAAAAATAACGTTAGTTCTCAAGTTATCTTACAAAATATTGTTGCGGCTCTAACCGTCAGTTTTGTGGCACTAAGCCTTGGAGCTGCGTTTGGAATCTTATCTGGTAGGGGAGCCTTTGCTGGAATGATATCAGCTGCAATCATTGCTTCTGTCGCATCTATTCTTGGAGGAACAAGAATACAATGCTCAGGGCCAACAGGACCTATGACAGCTGTAACGGCTGTATTAGTTGCATTTGCAAACGACCAATTAGTCAATAAAGTTGTGGGCATAAATCCAGATCATTTTATTAATATATCTATATTCCTTTCAGCTGTATTTTTAATTGCATTTGGAGTGCTAAGACTTGGGAAATTTATAACCTTCATTCCTAATGTTGTAATTTCTGGTTTCATGAACGGAATTGCCATTATTATTTGGATTGATCAGTTTAAAAAACTGTTTGGTCCAGCAGGGGTAAGATTTAGTGGATCATTTTGGCTTAACATTATTCTAGTCTCAATAAGCGCTTTGATGGTATTCATAATTCCCATGGCTACTAGAAAAATCATGCCAAAACATGCCAGCTTACTTTCTGCAACATTTTTAACTATCATTCTGTTAACAGTTTTGTCCGTTGCTCTCCATCTTAACGTTCAAACGGTTCATCTTACAACAAGCTTACATAATGTTTCAGATTTCACTAATTTAGTAAAAAGCCAATGGCCAACAAATTGGTCTTGGCAGGTGATTAGTATTGCAATACCGTTTGCAATACAATTAGCTATTTTAGGATACCTCGACACCTTAATGACTTCTCTTGTAATTGATAAAATGACCCATGAAAAAACAAAGCCAAACAAAGAGCTTATTGCTCAAGGAGTTGCAGCCTCAGCAGTTTCTATTGTAGGAGGGATTCCCGGAGCTCAAGCTACCATACGGTCAGTTTTAATGGTAAAAGAGCGGGCAAACTTAAGGATGGCAGGAATTTTAGTTGGAATATTTGCCTTGGTGGAGATGATATTATTTCAAGATGCTATCAATTTAATTCCCCAGGCAGTTTTTTCAGGAATTTTAATGAAAGTAGGATATGATGTATTTGATTGGTTACCATTAAGGCTCTACGTTAAAGAATTATTGAGAAGACCCTCTGAATTTTTTCATAAATTCTTTTCCAGACATGATGATGAAAAAATATTCGTTACAAACAGGGAGGTGATATTAATTTTTGGAACCACCTTATTAACCATTGTATGGGATCTAAACTATGCTGTCGCAATATTCACTGCACTATTTTATATCCACAACAGGTGGCTCAACACAAAAAATCCAATGCGAGACTTAAAGCCAATCTTAGAAACAGAAGCATTCTCAGATGAATTGTAATTTTATTACTTCTTGTTTAGTTTTAATATTATAACTCTCTAAAATTAAAACTGGGACCCCTAATGGGTCTTAGTTTTTTTGATATAAAAGCGTCTATATTTTTATCTCAAGCAGGTTCTAACATCTATCACTATCCTGCTCAATGGGAAAAACATGTCAGCAGAAAACAGTGCTGAAAATAAATTCCTATTCGATAAAACAACTGAAAAATTGCAGCAGTTTCAAAAATATTATGAAGAAGAGAATAGGTATAGGGGTGACTGGGATTCAGGCAGTAATTTTTTGGTAAGATATATCGTGCAATATAAATTATCTCCCTTTGTGAATGATGGTAATTTAGAGAAGGCTGGAAATTTTCTTAGAGAGCATGGTGTTCATAAGGAAATAATTTAATTAATTTCCTTTAAGCTTGCTTTTTAATAACCGGGTTGTACAACTCGGTTTTTTATTTGAAATTTTCTCAATTTTCTGTAGTATATATTTAGCGTCTTGTTCTTGGTTAGTTCTTTGTAATAGGGAGAAATCCATGCCTCAAAGTTATCCTCACCAAACTCCAGACCATATTTCTTGGAGAAGTTCGACACTTTATTCTATTGCTGGGTGGATGTCTAGCTGGTATGGCTGGGGTTCAGTAGAATCTGGCACTGCTTTTGGCGGATATTTTCGGCTAGACCATGCAACAGGCCATATTGAAGGCGAAATTGTGGATACATTTGGCGCTGCTCGCATTGAAGGCTTATTAGAGCCAGGCCATTCTCTACGTTTTCAAAAAACATATATTCTTCGCGCCTTACCCCACGCTGCTCCCGGGATTATTAATTATGAATTTGAAATAGATAGTGATGGTTGGAAGGGCGGATTTACTCTTCAATCCGGTACAAAGGGAAAAGCTACATGCAAAATTCAGCCAGTGGTTGAAGATGCTTTCGGCCTAGTGATTGGACCAGCCAGGAGAGACTAACAAATAAGCTTATTTGTTAATAACCGGGTTGTATAACTCGGTTTTTGATTGATTTTTTTCAAATATTTTGTAAACTATTGCTAGTGACCTAATAGCAGCTCTTTGAAAAAGGAGTATGATGTGAAAAATATAGTCTTATCTGGATTTGGAGTTTTTGGTACTTATCCTGTAAATCCTACAAAAATTGTTGCTCAACAGCTTCACGGTAGAACAGTGTCGGGATTTAAAATATACTCAAGAGTTTTTTCGGCAGCAATTCCTAGAGGAAATCTTGGTAGAAATCTTTTGGGAATGGCCCGAGACTTAAATGCAAGTGGAGTCATTTCTCTTGGCATGGATTCTGGGAAGATAGGGATTTGTGTAGAGTCTGCCGCCGTTAATAGGTTTTTTAACGAAAAATATCTTCCTTCTTATTTAAATGGTACAGCCATTACCAATAGATACCCACAAGAACAACGGTTTGGCCTTGATTTAAAGCCGTGGCAGATTCCACTCTTCCAATGCTATTGTCATCATAGTGGTATCCCTATTATGGATATTTCAATGGATGCAGGAGGATTTTGTTGCAATCATCTTATGTATCAGGTTCGTCTTACTCAACTCACTTATGGACTGTATTCTCAAATACCCTTCATTTTTATTCATATTCCTTGCTCTCCAGAAGCTATCTTGGATCCTCATGCATTTGCTAAGCTAGGTAAAGTAATGATACCTATTGAGCAAGTGATGAATGCCGTAGAGTTACTGTTAGCATGCGCAGTATTGTAATTTCGTAGAAAGTCGTCAAAACCAATGGCGACTTTTATATTAGACCTGCTGATTAAAGTTTCTCTACGGAAAACTTTAATCAGTAGGTCTGTTGATTTTTACTTTTTTGAATGTTACAGTCGGGGGTAGGGCAATAATTAATAGAAAAATTATATGAAAATTCCAACCACAGTGCCAGAAAATGGTTTTTATTACCACTATAAACATGACCCTCTAGGACTAGTAAATAACTATGCCTATGAAGTAATTGGCGTGGGTTGCCATACCGAAGATGATTGCCGACCTGAAGATGCAAACATGGTGGTCTATCGGCCACTCTATGAAGCTTCTGTATATAAAGCAGGCAAGCTTTTTGACCTAAGGCCTCTTGATATGTGGATGGGCATTGTTGCTAAAGAGGGTAAAACGTCCCCTCGTTTTACTAGAATTACTGATCAGGGGACAATTGCTCAACTAGAAGCAATAAAACGAAAGATGTATGCGTAAAATTTTGGTAAAAATGGGCTGAAAATCAGGCTTTTCGACCTTATTTTCAGCTATATTGACAACCTAGCTATTCGTGTCCTAACTATTGACAATATCCTTGAAATATGCTAGTATTAAGAATAATCCCGAAAAGGGGTTTTTTATTACATAACACATATGAATACAACTATTATCAAGGGTAGATCGCCTTTATTTAGCTCTTTTATATTAGGTTGTGTAGCTGGAATTGCTTTATATGGGATTTGTATCCCACAAACAATAAATGCTGATGTAAAAAAATCAGTAAATCCAGTACTTCACATTGAAGATGATCTTTTGGGTCTTTGCAGATTGGCAAGATATGACTACCAGGTAACAAAAACCATTAAAATGGTCATTACTGCCTATTCAAGTACCGAAGATCAAACTGATGATACACCTTTTATTACCGCTTCGGGTAAAAGGGTAGCCGATGGTATTATTGCTATCAATGGCATGAAATTTGGAACCAAGGTGAGGATTCCCTCGCTGTACGGAGAAAAAGTCTTTGAAGTTCAGGACAGGATGCATGCAAGGAAAGGAACACGCCATGCTGATATCTGGATGGAAAGCCGCGAAAAAGCCGTAGATTTTGGAGCAAAAGTTACGACTATTGAAGTTTTAGAAAGCTAATCCGCCAGTTGGCGGAAAACTAAAACCCGTCGTTTAAAAGCGACGGGTTTTAGTTTATGACTGGTGCCCGAGGTGGGAGTCGAACCCACATGCCTTGCGGCGCATCATCTTAAGTGATGTGCGTATGCCATTTCGCCACTCGGGCAAAAATTTGTCAAGTATGAGGCTCGGATGGGATTTGCACCCATGTACACGGTTTTGCAGACCGTTCTCTAGCTACTTGAGTACCGAGCCGTAAGATAAATCATATAATATTTTAGCAACTTCTACATCAATTTTTCGAGGAGCTATTTGGAAATATTCGTTAAATCTATCGGTTTTTCTTCTCAAATACAATCCAGAAGAACAATAATTATACATAAATTTAAATATCTCTATACTATCTTTTGTTGAATATCTTAACTGAAACGATCTTATACCATCATACACTTTGTCGTGATTAATAGACAAAGTATTTTTTAAAACTTCTGCTATTCCTCGGAGGAATTGATAACTGCCAGAGGTAAAAATTGTCGAAAGTTTTTTAATAATTATCGGCTTGGTAATTCCTTTCGCCTTTTGTAAAAAAACACAGCCGTCGCCATCGAAATAACCTCTGATAAAGTTCCCCATGCACTGTTTTGGCACATAAGGGAAAGTTATTATCTTAGATTTATTGGGAACAACACCAAGCTTTAATAAATCTTCAAACATTTCCCTGCTACCAATTCTTAATCTAAACGCCTCTTTGCTTCTATAAATTCCATTAATATGAACTTGTGTCCTCGCTGGAATAGTTTGAAGAATATGATTTGAAGATAATACTATCTTTATATTTTCTAAAATATACCTATCGGTGCTATAGAAATGTATATATTGAGTCCTAGAGGAAATAGCATTTGTTATGTTTCCATCAGCATATAAAAATCCTAATACATAAGCCATTTCATTGCTCCATGTTTTGAAAAAATCCTTATTAAATTTATAACGGTTATGGCCTCCGCGAGAGTCTAAAGAAAACATAAAATATATTATATTTTATGTTTATTTTATCTTATTTCCCCTCTTTTTTCAATGTTTCCAATAACTCTTCAACTCGTGATGCCTGCTTAATTTCTTCGTCTTTTATGAAGATAATTCTTGGGATAGGTCTCATATTGAGTTTCTTATTAACCTGTTGTTGAATCGCTACTACAGCACTATTTAACGTTTTTACAACTTGATTAGTGGTTGTATCTGGAAATACCGAAATATAGACCCTGGTTTCAATAAGGTTTGGGGTGGTATTAACATGGGTAAGCGTTACAATTCTACCAGAAAAATCAAAATCTCGCAGGATGATTTTTCCTATTTCCTTTTGCAAAAGAGAGTTCACTTTTTCTAATCTATTGCTCATGATACTTGACAAGTATTTTTAATATGTTATAATTAAATATAGTAAGATAGTTCCGTGTTTTGGAGGAAGGGCAATGAGTCCTGAAAGGTTTGAGCAAATTGAAGCATTGGTGAAAGCCTTTAATCAGGCTGGAGCTCCGGGGCTCCGTAGTTGCAAGACCGGCGGAGAAAGACGCCGTTGCGTAGCAGCGGCAATTGGAGTGTGTCTGGAAGAATTTTCGGCATATGTCTATTATCTAGAGTAGATTACTGTAAGCTAATCCGAGGCTAATTCGGACAGAGCGGGAGATCACCTGATCCCCGCTTTTTCATGTTTTAAAGTCAGAATTTAGTGGGATTGATTATTGGAATTTGAAAATTCTGGACGTCTTTAGGCGCTTTAACTATAGGACTCCCTTCTGCCGTTCTTCGGTATAGGCCACTAAAATGTCTCCTTGTTCTACCTTTATATTACCTTCAAATAATATACCGCATTCAGCACCCTTTTTTAATAAATCTACATCCTTCTTGTCGCGCTGTAAGTTGATGATTTTTCCTGCTCCAACTTTTATTTCATCCCTGAAAACTTCCAATTTTAAACCCTTTTTAATTTCACCTTCGGTAATCTTACCACCAACAATCTGCCGATTTTTTTCGCCAAAAAAGATAATTAATGCCTTAATTTTACCGATGGTAGTACGTACTACTTCTGGCTCTAACGTTTTTTCCATGCCATTCCGTACCTCCTGAATTAACTCGTAAATAATGTTAAATATCTTTATTCTTACCCTTTTTTCGGTATCGCTTTTCATTAATTGCATCACTTGGGGGCTCACTTTTACCCGAAAACCAATAATTTGCGCATGGGACATTTCAGCTAGCTTTACATCAGATTCATTGATATCTCCTGCTTCACTCTTTAAAATCCTCAAACTAACTTGATCTTGAGGTAAATTCTTTAACATTCCTTCAATGGCTTCTAGCGAACCAAATACATCGCCTTTTAAGATAATATTAGAAACTTTCTTGTCTGGATCTATTTCTAATACACTATAATTAATTTTTCTCTTTTGTTCTTCAACGTGTAATTTTATTTCAGCTTCTTCTATAGTTTGGAACGTTTTAAATTTTTCACCTACTGCAGGAACATTATTAAATCCCAATATAACTGCTGGAGATCCAGGGAAGGCTTGGTCAATGGATTTGCCTTGGAAATCCTCAAGAGATTTTACCTTTGCTAAAGCTAAATCGGTGGCAACAATATCTTTTTTCTTTAAAATTCCTTTTTCAATAATTACCGTTGCTACTGGTCCCTTCAAACTATCCATGTATGACTCAATAACCAAGCCCTCTGCTGGGCTTTGAATATCTGCTGCTAGATCCTGCATATCAGAAACCAGCAGAATCATTTCTAATAATTCATTGATGCCCGTTTTCTCTCTTGCTGAAACCTCAACTGAAGGAATCGTGCCGCCCATAGATTCAACCAACACATCAACTTTTGAAAGTTCTCGCTTAATTTTTTCTGGGTCAGAGGTTGGAATGTCTATCTTGTTGAGTACCACAATCATGGGAAGTTCAGCTCTTTTTATAGCCATAATTGCCTCTTTGGTTTGTGGTTGGACTGATTGAGCTGCGTCAACGACTAGGAGGGCAATATCAGCTACTTCAGCTCCTCTGAGTCTCATAGCCGAAAAGGCTTCGTGGCCAGGGGTATCAATAAAGGTAATGTTTTTTCCCAGGTGGCCTACTTCGTAAGCCCCAATATGTTGGGTAATGCCTCCGGATTCTTTTGAAGTGATCTTCACGTCTTTAATAGCTTCAAGTAACGAGCTTTTTCCGTGGTCAACGTGCCCCAAAACTACCACCACTGGTGGGCGCTTGTGAACTATCTTAGCTGCTTGTTTTTTAGCAATCATAGGATTGATAGTACTTTAATTCTTATGAAACTTCAAGAAAAAAAATGGCGCACAGAACCTATCTGAGCGCTTAATTATGTACAGTTTAGAGAGGGGCAAAGAAGCCATCTACAAGCGTTACCCATACAAAGCCCGTTATCTTATTGGGTAGTTTTGCTTTTAAGTCGAGTGCAATCGCTTCGGTTCTAAGTAATCCTGTTTTGATGCGTTCGTCTGATTTAAGTGCCAATACCACAACTTCTAGGTCGGAATTCAAAACATTAAATGGAGAATCTTGAACTCGGACCTCCACCTCATTGGGACTGAGAGCAAAGACTGGGTGGTTTGGTTGACCTAAATGTTCGGCTACAATTTCAGGAAGCGCCATGGCTATTGATTCAATAAGGGAATCTCCAATATTTTTAGATCGACTTACAAAAACCAGTGGCATGACTAGCTCCTTTCAAAGTGCTAGGTTATAGCGTGGTA
>Ga0209542_10005761_pt1 | contig 24508 bp, 6 predicted proteins | sample RifCSPhighO2_01_FD_184028 | JGI IMG/M metagenome (GOLD analysis project Ga0209542, IMG submission 184028) | Soil microbial communities from Rifle, Colorado - Rifle CSP2_plank highO2_0.1 (SPAdes) (version 2) | ecosystem: Environmental > Terrestrial > Deep subsurface > Rock core/Sediment ...
CCCCGCCGATAAATTATCCAAGGCTTCGGCTGAACTATCACCGGCCTTACTGGAACCTTCAACAGAAGATGTAAAACTCGATGCGCCGCCGCCACCGCCATAGAGGCCGCCCGCGCCACCCACTCCTCCGACCGTACCGCTTACCGCACCGCCACCTCCGCCGCCACCGCCGCCTCCGGAACCATGTGTCGCATCCCATTCGGTGCCAGCACCTCCTGCCCCACCAGCGCCGCCAGTTGTGCCAACACCTGCACCTGCTCCTCCGCCTCCGCCGCCTCCCACAGTTCCTGCTGTTCCGGCGGCACCACTCGTACCGCTCCCGCCCGCGCCACTACCCGCCGCAGCTGCGTTGTTGCCTCCTGCGCCGCCACCCGAGGTCGTTCCTTCTGCGCCTGAAGAACCTCCGCCTCCGCCTCCGCCGCCCGGCCCGCCTGTAGAATCGCTGGTATTAGTCGTAACGGTCGTTCCCGTAGCGCCATTGCCACTTGGCCCTGCCGCGCCGCCGCCGCTTGCACCCGGGGCGCTATAGGCCTGATTGATGACGCCGCCGGTGCCGCCCGAATATTTGGTGGATCCGACACCTGAGCCTGATGCTCCACCGACACCCCCGACGCCGTTGTTACCGTCACGCGTTCCACCACCGCCGCCTTTGGCACCGGCTTGGACGGCCGTTCCGCTTATGCTCGCACAATTAGATGTGCTGTTGCAGAAATATGTGTCCGTACCATTAGCGCCGTTCGCACCGTCAGTCGAGCCGCCGGCACCGCCGGCGCCTATTTGATACGTGACGCTCGCTCCTGCAGTGAGGGATATATTCGAACTTTTTGAATAACCGCCTCCGCCTCCTGCGGCGCTATGCGCCGCACCGGTACTCTTTCGCGTACCGCCGCCGCCACCACCGATCACTTCCACCGTATTAATGACGCTGAAGTCACTCGGCACGGTCCACGAGGTACCGGAGGTGAGATAGACAACGATGTTCGTCGAAGCCGCCCGCGCGTATTGCAGATGCAGTATCTGGAGCGCATACATCACGACGACGAACAATATCGCGATCAGGAATTTCAATCGCCAGAACCATCCCGCCGGTGTCCACATCGTTTTCATATCTTGACCTCGAGGCTAAGCCTCGAGAAGTTCAATAGGAAGTCCTTCGCATCGCGGTTCCTACCGATCTCGAGGCTTAGCCTCGAGATTGTCCGTGCAATGGCACACATTGTAATGCGGGTATTCATGATCAGAAATTCGCGGCCGCGGCGCCGAAGACCTTCAACGTGGATGTCGCGCCTGTCGCGATAAACGAGATGAGATCGCATTTGTCGGCCGTCGTAGTCAATGTCGGCGCAGAACCCCCGCTCCACAAGACGACCGCCGGCCACGTAACCGTGCGGCTGCCGGTTCCGTCCTGGCACACGACAAAGCGGAGCACCTGTCCTCCTATGTAATTCGCGAACGTCACCGAACGGTTGCCGCCTAAGACGACCCGCTGCTGGTTCCCTTGCAGCCAATCGATGGCGACCGTCGCGCCATCGGTCAGCGAATTCTCCGCGACGACGAGCGCGCCACCCGCGCCGATGGAGAATCTGGCCCACGGAGAAGAAGTGGCGACGCCTATCTTCCCGTTCGCTTTGATATTGAAGATGGCTTGCGCGGTCGTCGAGGCTATCTGCATGAAGTCGGTCGTCGAATCCTGCGTCTCGATCGTAAGCTTGGCCGCAGGCGTCGTCGTCCCCACGCCGACCTTGTTCTCCGCAAGGATGTTGCCGGTGCCTGTCGGGTTGCCGCTCGGGCATCCGGAGGTGCAGGCGAAGAAGTTCTCGTCGGCGCCGAAGATATCACCGCCCTGCGCGTCGAAGGTGAGGTCGCCGGTCGAATCGACCTGGAACGATGCGTAGCGGGTGTCGTCGTAGGCGAGCGCCATCTGCGGATTCGAGACGGTGTCGGTGACGGAGAACTTGCGCCACGGTGTCGTCGTCCCGACGCCGAGATTGCCGAGGAAGTACGCCATGCCGTTGTCGAGGATGTTCATCACCGTCGTGAAGGCGCTGTTGGCGAGATTGAAGAGCCTGCCGGTGCCTGTGCCGCTTCCTTGGACGGCGAATTTGGCGGAGGGAGACGATGTTGCGACGCCGATGTTGCCCGTGGCGCCGTCGATAGTGAACGCCGAGAGGCTCGTTGTGGCGGTACCGGCAACGGTCGTAGTGGAGAGATAGAAGTTGCCGCCAGCGTTGCGGAACGCCCACTGTGCGATGCCGCCCCCGGCGGAGAGGGAGAGTTGGGATGCTGAAGCGGATGTCGGGTTAAGAAGCCAGGATGGCGTCGAAGTGCCGATGCCGATATTACCCGAACTTGCAAAGAAGAGCGTCGAAGTGCCTGCAGTCGTGTTGGTGCCGGTGAAGTACGCGGCCTGGCCCTGCGTGCCGACGGCTTGCAGCGCTGCGGTGGTGTATTCGTATATATAGATGACGCCCGCTGCTCCGGCACCACCCGCATTGCCGCTCGTTCCGGCCGCACCTGCGGTACCTCCGCTTCCGACTCCATAACTGTAGTTTCCAGAAGGTGCTGTTATGGTCGTTTTTATGTACCCGCCCGCACCACCACCACCACCAGTGACATTTTGAGAACCAATACCACTTCCACCACCACCGCCACCTGAGCCAGTATTTGCCTGAGCATTAGTACCTGCACCTTGCTGTGTCGAGCCAGCACCACCAAAGAATGAATTCCCTCCCATGCCCCCTCGCGCATATGAACTGTATGTCGAGCTTCCACCACCTGTGGCGCCAGTGATCCCGACTTGCGGACTGCCGGAAGTCGTTCCTCCCGTGCCGAGTGCGTCGCCGCATGTACTGCCTCCACTGCCTGCGCCCGCAGTGTATGAATCGAACGTAGTATTATTGCCCGCGCCGCCGTTGCTCCCGCTACAACCCGTTCCGCTGCCAGCACCACCGCCACCTCCACCGACCGCTTCAACAACAATGTACGAAATGTTTGAAGGCGCTGTGTAGGTGCCGCTTCCCGAAGTTTTCGTAACGATATTCGTGAGCGTCACGCCCGCGCCGGCGGAGGTGACCTGCGCGGTGGTGTAGACGTAGATGGTGACGCCTCCTGCGCCTCCGGTGCCGCCTGCGCCACTATTGCCACCACCACCGCCGCCACCACCAAAAGATTGACCCGTATTACCAACGCCGCCACCGGCGGCACCACCACTACCGCCACCACCGCCACGAGGAGCATTGCCTCCGTTGCCGCCCGGTATACCAACAGCATTGTCATTACCGCCAGGCTTTCCTTCTTCGCCCGTGAGATTGATATCACCGCCGGTGCCTGCGCCCGGTGTGCCCCCTTCTTGCGCATAGCCAAGTCCTCCACCTCCACCTGTCGCTCGCATGATCGGCCCCGTCGTTCCTGAACATGCGGTGCTCGTCGAGCTATTGCTGAAGCATGATTGTGTGCCTGCGTTTCCGGCAGAGCCTGCCGCACCGACAGTGTAGTAATAAGTGCCTGACGGCGATGCAATGAGTTTCTGAGAATATCCGCCACCGCCACCGCCAGTACCTCCGAAATAGTTTGGTGAAGAGCCGCCAGCACCCCCACCTCCTCCCGCACCCCACACCTCCACCACGATGTACGCGGTATTCGTCGGAACGGTGAATGAAGTGTTGCTGCCGACGCTCGATGAAGCGACGACCTGCGTGAGCGTCACGCTCGCGGGATTGCTGCCGCAAAGATTCGTGCCATTCAGCGAGATACATCCATTAGTGAGCGAGATGCCGTTTGCAAACGTACTCGTCGCGCTCGTACCCGAGAGATTCAGGTAGCTCGCTGATATGCCGTTGGTAAACGTCGAGGTCGCTGCGCCATTCAGATAGATTGAACCAGTACCCACTTTCAGTTGTCCTTGCACATTGAGATTCTCATAGATGGTGGAAGTACCGTTCTGGAAATTCGCCACCCCATTGATCGAGAACAAGCTGCCCGGTGTCGTCGTCCCCACACCCACCCGTCCGTTGGTATCGATGGTGAAGGCAGCGGTCGTGGAAGTGGCGAGCGCGTCGCTGGAAGTACCGACGTATAAGTTGCCGCCCATGCTACTGAAAAGCCAGTGCTTGAGGTTCGCGCTCGCGGAAGTGTCAGTCAGTGCGAATGACGGACGAGTACCGGCGACTTGCAGGTTCCAGTTGGGGGTCGTGGTGCCGATGCCGAAGAAGCTGTTGGTGCCGAGTGTGAGCGTGGAAGTCGCGGTCTGCGTATTCGTTCCTGAGAAGTACGCGAGCTGTCCCGTGGTGCCGGAGATGGAGGATGCTCCTCCGAGACATGTGTTGTTCACCGAGAAACAGCCGCCGGTGAGGTTGAATCCGACGTTGGAAGTTGAGGTTGCGAAGCCGTTGATGGTGAGACCACTCAAGGTCGTCGTCCCGAATCCTGTTGAAGAAATCGAGAACGGCACCGTGTTGGTATCAATCAACGCATCAGACGTCGTCCCGATCTTAAAGAGCCCACCAGTACTCTGCGTGAACCAATGCTTCAGGTTCGTTCCGCCTGAAGTGTCCGTGAGCGTGAACTTCGCGGCTGCTGCAGCTACGTTCAGCTTGCCGAGTGGTGTTGTCGTCCCGATGCCGATGTTGCCGCCAGTCGAAAGGAACAGAGTCGAAGTCGCGGAAAGAGAGGTAGAAGCGGTATTGTCGGTATAGTAGGGGAAGTAGCCTGCGGTGCCAGAGCCGATGGCGCCTTGGGAGATGCCGGTGGTGTAGACGGAGATGATCATAGCGCCTGCCGAACCATTTCCGCCAACAAATGAGCCGACTGGACCTCCTGCACCTCCTGCACCGACAGTATACGAATATGTTCCTGAAGGTGAATTGATAAGTTTTTTTGTATAGCCACCGGCGCCACCGCCACCGGCAGCATTTAACGTTCCTACAGCTCCGCCACCGCCACCGCCACCGCTTCCATATCCGCTTGCATTTCCTCCAGCGGCGGATGTGAGCCCGCCCGTTCCCGCTCCGCCAAATGCACTCGCTGCACCCGTGCCACCTGCCGGATTTCCAGTGTCCTGCCCTCCTGTGCTTCCAGCGGAACCGGTAACATTTATATCCCCGCCTGATGCAGTTCCTCCTGTACCGCCTATGCCGCCGGTCGATGCTCCGTGGTTACCGCCACCACCCCCAGTTGATGTAGCTATGGTGGTTAAGCTGTTGCAAGCCGTCGCACCGGAAGCGAAGCAAGTATTTCCGCCAGCAGAACCGGCATTTGTTTGAGAAGCACCGCCACCACCGCCGCCGCCGACCATTTCTATCACTATGTAAGATGTATTAGACGGCAGCGTGAGCGTACCTGCGGAGAAGCTCGGGGCTGAGCCAGCAGTACCTCCGAAGCTCAACGACACATTCGTTCCTGGCGTCGAAGTCGAGTACACCGCCAACAACTGCCCCCCGCCGCTCGGATTCGTGACATTCCCCACGCACGTTCCACTGATAGAGAAGCACCCTGACGCAAGATTGACGCCGCCGGTCGAGGAGAAGGAGGTGGTTGCAGTGGTGAAGTTGGCGATACTATTGATAGAGAACAAGCTGCCCGGCGTCGTCGTCCCGATCCCCACATTCCCCCCGTTGGTGATGATGAAGTTCGTGGCTGTCGAGGAGCCGATGACGAATGAGGGGCCGGTGATACCACTCGGATTCACCGAGAGCTGGGCCCAGGGAGAAGTCGTTCCTAATCCCAAGTTTCCGACTGCTCCATCGAAGAAGAACCCAGAGACCCCAGCATTGCCGAATCTGATTGTTGAAGAAGCATTCAACCCTCCGAAGAGCGAGAGTGCGGTCGAGGTCGCGTTGGTGTTGGCGCCGAAGTTGAGGGTCGGAGTGAACGAGAACGTGCCGCCTCCCGTACCGCACGCCGTCCCCGTGTTCGAGATGAGTCCCGTCACGGAGAATTGGGCGCAGCCGGTGGAGCCACCGGCAGAGGAGACGAGAAGATCGGTGGTGGAGGCGGTGCCGGAAATCGTGAGTGCTGTTGTTGAGGCGTACGGGAACTGCGATGCGGCGACGGTCGAGGACGCGAAGAAGACGCCTTGAGTGAGAATTGAGGTCGTCGTTGCTGCAGTCGAGGTAGAAAACGCGTTCAGAACACCAAACGGATATGCGAAGGCGGCGTAGTCAGTGCCGGCGGTCGCTGCTGAGACCAAGCCGTTCGTCGCTTTGAGGAGTCCCGTGAGCGTACCGACGGAGAGATTCCCGAAGAGGGCGTTCGTCGAAGACGCATAGCTCGAAGAGAACAGCGTGGAAGAGGCGTTGGAGAATGTCTGGAGCGCCGTGAAGGTGTTGGCAGTGTACGTCTTCGGTATCGTCGTGGAGGAATGGGCGAAGTAATTCGCACTTGTCGTCGAGAAGAGATCAGTCACCGACTTCCAGTAATCAGTAGAAGTCGTGCTGAAGAAATTCCGATTGTCCTTCCAGACATCGGCAGAGGTGGTGCTGAACGAATTCGCGAGATACGTGGAACCTTCCAAGCCGTCGAAGGTTCCTGTCCAATTTCCCGTCGCATCGAGCGTGAGGGCGCCGCTTGAGAGAGTGAGACCGGTGCCGAGGAGCGAGGTGAAGCGGCTGTTGTTGATGAAAAGGCTGCCCACGCCGAGCATGCCGGTCGTGGTGGCGTTGCCCACGATGGTGGTGGAGCCGACGATGAAGAGGCCGTTGTTGAAGGTGAGTGTGGTTGTTGTCGCATTGCTCGGGAACAGGTAGCCGAAGTTCGCGTAGTCGGTGCCGGCTGTTGCAGCTGTGACTGCCCCACCAATCGTCGTCTTGAGAAGAACGCCTGATGCAATCGAAGAGATGGTGAGATTCGTGGTGCTCGCCGTGGTGGCGGTGATCATCGTCGTCGAGGCGTACGGGAACTGCGAGGCGACGGATGAAGTGGCGGTGTAGTACGCGGCGAAGAGATCGCCGCCGAAGACGCCGCTGCCGCCGACCGAGAGCTGGCGGTACGGCGACGATGTCCCGATGCCGACAGAGCCGGTATTGGTGACGATGAAGCTGGTGGCTGTCGAGGAGCCGATGGCGAACGATGGTCCTGAACCGATGCCGTTGGGGTTGATGGAGAGCTGCGCCCATGGCGTCGTGGAGCCCACACCGATGCGCGCATTCTGGATACCGCCCATGCCGTCGCTCTCGCTATAGACAGTGAGGATGCTCGTGCCATCGATCTGCGCGCTGTAGCTCTCGACGGTGCCCGTCGCCGCGGCGGACGTCACCGGCATATCGACCCATGAGAGGATGCCGCCGTCGGTGTCGAAGGTGAGTGCGCCGAGCGCGAGGTTCTCGATGCTCGTGAGGTTGCTTGAGTAGTCATACGTGAGGGCGCCGTTGCCGACATTGAGGCCGCCAGCGAAGGTGGAGGTGGCTGCGGTGGAGGTGGCGGTGAAGTTCGCGCCGACGATCTCGCCGACGACGGAGAGCTTCGCGTACGGCGAGGTGGTGCCGATGCCGACGTTGCCGGTGTTGTAATAGATGTTGCTGCCGCTGGTCGTCCACTGCGAGGTAAGGCCGAGGGAGCTGGTGGCGGTCAGCGTGTAGCCGCCGCTCGCATTGCCCACGAGGATATTGCCGTAGCTCGGTGCTGATGTGAGTCCCGTGCCGCCATAGAGGACGCCGATCGATGTCGTCGCGGAGACGAGGCCGCCATTGGCCTGCAGGGGGCCGTTGAGGCCGCTGATGGTCAGGGCGCCGCTGAATGTGTTGCTGCCGGTGAACGTATTCGTGCTGTATGTTTTCGGGATGGTGGTGGAGGCATCGGTGAAGTAGATGGCGCTCGTGGTGCTAAAGAAATTGCGATTGTCCTTCCAGACGTCGGCCGATGTGGTCGAGAACGAATTGGCGAGATACGTGGAGCCTTCCAAACCATCGAAGGTGCCGGTCCAGTCGCCGGAGACGGAGGAGATGTAGTCGGTACCGGCGACGGCTGCGGTGACTGCCCCACCGGTGGTCGCCTTGAGAAGACTGCCCGAGGCGATGCCGGAGATCCAGAGATTCGTGGTCGATGCGATCGTCGCGGTGATGGCGGTGGTCGAGGCGTACGGGAAGATGCTTGCCGTCGTCGTCGTCGACACGAATCGATCAGCGAGCACGGTGCCGACGACGGAGAGTTTCTGGTACGGAGACGTGGTGCCGAGACCGAGGTTGCCGTTTTCGAGGAGGCGCATCTTCTCGATGTTGTTGGTATTCCAGGCGAAGAATTCGTTCGAGAGCGCCGCGCTGATGTCGGCATGGAAGGTCGCTGAACCGTCGGCGACGTCGAGGCGGAAGTCGGTGCCTGACGTATCGCTGTCATTAAGAGAGAGGATCGGCGCGGTGTGCTGGATAAGGAGGTCGCGAGCGGTGAGCGTCGTGCCGTCGAACGAGAGATCCGCGTCCGAAGTGAGGGCCGAAGCGCTGGACCAGTACGCGACGCGGTTGGTGCCGCCGCTGCCTGCGCCGCTCACGTATGAACTGAGGTCCTGCGTCGTGATGCAGGTGCCGGAAGCATCGCGGAAGCATCCGCCGGAGAGCTGGATGCCGTTGGCGAAGGTCGAGGTGCCGGTCCCCTGTACGGTCAAGAACCCTGTCGTCGTCGCGCCTCCCGAGATGGTGAGTCCGCCTGCTTGTGTTCCGCCGCCGATGGTCGAAGAAGCGAACGCCGTGATGCCGCCGTTGAATTGCGTGAGGGTGGAGGTGGCGTTGCCAGCCAGTTGGAACGGATACGCAGCGCCGATGAGCGAGGATACGCTGGCAAGCGATGGGAGGCATGTGCCACTCATCGCGAAGCAGCCTGCCGAGAGATTAAAGCCGACGTCCGATGTAGAGGTCGCGAAGCCGTTCACGGTGAGGCCGGTGAGAGTGGTGGTGCCGAATCCACTTCCAGAAATCGTAAGTGCACTTGTTGAGGTCGTCGCCGTGCCTGCCACGGTCGTCGTCGCGAGGTAGAGGTTTCCTCCTGCGTTTCTAAATGCCCACTGCGCCACTCCGGCGCCGGCGGAGAGGGAGAGCTGCGGTACTGTAGAGGATGCAAGGGTGAGCGTATTGGTCGGCGTACTCGTCCCGATGCCGAAACCTTTCGGCGTCAGACGCATTAATTCGACGCCCCCAGAAACGAACATGATGCGATTATCGTTCGAGAAGCTGAGACCGGTATCAGTATCGACATTTGATTGAAGATCAGGACTTGATACTGAGCCGTTGCCGGCGAGTCGAAGGCGCGAGTTTGAGTTAACACCGGCAAGAGCCGCTACATTGGTGCCGCCAAATTCCCAGTACGACGTCCCCCCATTCGTTACCGCGAGAGTGTTGGCATTGGCGCCGCTCAGGTAGAGGCCAGTGTCCGGATCGCTGCTGAAGGCGATGCTCGGTGCTGCGGCGGAACCAGAAGAGAAGTAGGCGGTACCGGTGGTAGTGGCCCCTCCCGAGATCGTGAGTCCTGTCGTCGTGCTTCCGCCGCCGATGGTCGAAGAAGCGAACGCCGTGATGCCGCCGTTGAATTGCGTGAGGGTGGAGGTTGCATTCCCTGAAAGCGAGAACGGATACGCGAAGATATCTGCGCTCGTGAGGTAATCAGTTCCCGCAGTCGCCGCAGAAACGAGGCCGTTGGTGGATTTCAAGAGGCCGTTCAGGGTACCGAGAGTGAAGTTTCCCGCAAAGAGGCTCGTCGAGGATGCGTATGCGGAGGAGAAGAGTGTCGAAGATGCGTTGGAGAACGTCTGCAACGCATTAAAGGTATTCGCCATATACGTCTTCGGGATCGTCGTGGAGGAATGGGCGAAGTAGATGGCGGAAGTGGTGGAGAAGAGATCAGTCACTGACTTCCAGTAATCTGTGCTCGTCGTGCTGAAGAAGCTGCGATTCAGCTTCCACACATCTGCGCTCGTCGTCGAGAACGAATTGGCGATATACGTGGAGCCTTCCAAGCCATCGAAGGTACCGGTCCAGTCGCCGGTGACGGAGGAGACGTAGTCGGTCCCCGCAGTGGCTGCCGTGACCGCGCCTCCCGTCGTCACCTTGAGGAGCGAGCCGTTCGCAAGGTTGGTGACGGCGAGGGAAGTCGTCGTCGCGTTCGTCGCAGTGATATCAGTAGCGAAGAGGTTCCCTGCGGTCAAAGCCGTGGAAGAAGCGTACGGGAACTGCGAAGCCGCGACAGTCGAGGAGGCGAAGAAGACGCCTTGCGTCAATATCGAGGTAGTAGTAGCAGCAGTCGAGGTGCCGAAGGAGTTCAAAGACGCGAACGGATACGCGAAGATGGTGGAAGACGTGAGGTAATCAGTCCCCGCAGTCGCCGCAGAAACGAGGCCGTTCGTCGCTTTGAGGAGTCCGGTGAGTGTACCGACGGAGAGATTGCCGAAGAGCGCGTTGGTGGAGGATGCGTATACCGATGAGAAGAGCGTCGAGGAGGCGTTCGAGAAGGTCTGCAATGAGGTGAAGGTATTCGCCGTATACGTCTTCGGCATCGTCGTGGAGGAATGGGTGAAGTAGATTGCTGAGGTGGTCGAGAAGAAGTTGTTGGCGGTCTTCCAATAGTCGCTGGACGTCGTGCTGAAGAAAGCATTCTGCGTCTTCCAGTAATCGACTGACGTCGTAGAGAAGAAATCCCTCGTCAGCTTCCAGACATCCGCGCTCGTCGTCGAGAAGAAGAACCCCTTGTCCACGGTACCGAGATACGTCTGCACCCGCGCATCGGTGTAGTACTGATTCGAGCCTTCCGCCACGTTCGTCGTCAGCAATCCGAGAGATGAGGTCGCGATGTTGGTGAGTGCCGCAGTACCGCCGGGAGAGAGCACGAGGCCGTACGAGAAGGAGGTCGCTCCGGTACCGCCGTTGGGAACCGTGAGCGCAGCCCCCAGATTGAGGGAGCCGAAGAATCCGGAGGTGGATGATGCGTATGTAGATGAGAAGAGCGTCGAGGAAGCATTTCCGAAGGTCTGAAGCGCAGTGAACGTATTCGCCGTATACGTCTTCGGTATCGTCGTCGATGATGAGACGAAGTAATTTGCAGAAGTGGTCGAGAAGAAATTCCGATTGTCCTTCCAGACGTCAGCAGAGGTCGTACTGAAGCTGTTGGCGAGATATGTGGCGCCTTCAAGTCCGTCGAAGGTTCCGGTCCAATCACCCGACGCGGAGCTGAGGTAATCGACGCCTGCGATGGCGGTCTGTACCGCGCCAGTGCCGTTGCCCTTGAGGAGGCCCGAGAGCGTCGTGGAGCCGGTACCGCCGTTCGGGACGGTAAGGGCTGCGCCGAGGTTCAGCGAGCCGAAGTAGCCGAGGGTGGAGGATGCGTAGCTCGAAGAGAAAAGCGTGGATGATGCGTTGCTAAAGGTTTGCAGGTTGGTGAAGACGTTGGCGGCGTATGTTTTCGGGATGGTGGTAGAAGCGTCGACGAAATGGATGACGCTCGTGGTGCTGAAGAAATTGTTTACTGTCTTCCAGTAATCAGCAGAGGTGGTGGCGAAGCCGCTCCCGAGGAGCTGCGACGCTTCGTAGCCATCGAGCGTGCCCGTCCAGTTTCCCGATTTCGTGATGTAGGCGTCGCCGATCGGGACGCCGTTCCAGGTGCCGCTCGCGATGATGCCGAGATTGAGTTGCCCTGATCCGCTCGTGCCGATATTTATGTTGCCCGAAGTCGAGGTGACGTTGATGTTGCCTGAATTCGTGAGAAGGTTGAGATTGCCCGAGCCGGTCGCGCGGGACGTGTTATTGCCGACGCCGGATGTCTCCGTCATGAGGCTCTGGTCGACATCGGTGGAGAAGGTGATCGTGTTTGAGACATCCTCGATGACTTTCTTGCCGTTAACGTAGAGCGAGCCTGGGCCGATGAAGACGTCTTTCCACATGAACGAAGCCGAACCGAGCGAGTATGTATTGTTGGCGCTCGGAGTCATATTTCCGGTGACGCCGATGTTCCCGAGGAAGGTCGAGGTGCCGGTACTGCCCACCGTGAGCGTGCCGCCGATGTAGTGGTTGCCCGTCGTCGTCGCACCACCGGAAATCGTGAGGCCTCCCGCCTGCGCGCCATTGCCGATGGTAGATGATGCAAACGCCGTGAGCCCGCCGTTGAAATTAAGAAGCGTGGAAGTCGCATCCGAAGGAAAGAGATACGAGAAGCTCGAACCTGCCGACGGCCACGACGTACGGCAGTCCGTCGAAAGACAGAGCGTCGTTGCGGAAAGTATGGTGGTCGAAGCGTTCGAGAACGTCTGAAGCGCAGAGAACGTATTCGCCGTGTATGTCTTGGGGATGGTCGTTGATGATGCAGCGAAGTAATTCGCGGAAGTGGTCGAGAAAAGGTCGGTGACGGATTTCCAGTAATCGGTCGATGTCGTCGAGAAGAGGTCAGTGACCGATTTCCAGTAGTCCGTGGAAGTCGTGGAAAAGAAAGTGTTCTGCGTCTTCCAGTAATCCGTCGATGTAGTACTGAAGAAGCTGCGCGCATCCTTCCAGTAATCTGCCGATGTCGTGCTGAAAGACGTATCGATCGGCCACGAGGTACGACAATCACTTGAGAGACAGAGCGTCGTTGCGGAGAGCGCAGTCGTCGAGGCATATGGGAATACCGACGCGACAGAAGACGTCGCAACGAATCGGGGGGCGGTGACGGCGCCGTAGCCCGTTATCGCGCCACGGAAAAGGGAAGCACCCGCGATCTCGAGGATATTTCCCACCGTCGTCGTCGCGCTGCCTCCGATGATGACGACATCATTCGTGTCCGCCGGGTAGAGGGCGAGATCGTCGGTGGTCGTGGCCCAGGCACTGGAACCGCCTCCGCTGCCGGAATCATCCGTGCCCCATGACAGCACTCCCCCCGCGATCTTGAGCACTTGTCCGTTGCTTCCACTCACGAGCGTGTTCACGACACCTGCCGTATTCTGGAGGATCCCCGTATCAGAACCCAAGCCGAACGAACCGGAGACATACAGATTGGTAGACGTGGCATTCGTGGCTGTCGCGTTCGTCGCCGTGAGCCCATCGAACCCCTGCGTCCCGGAGAAGGTGATGTCCGAGATGTCCGCGCCCGTGATGAAGCCGCCGGTCCAGTGAGAATCGGTGACATGGATGTCATTCAGGTTATCGACCTGAAGGGCAGCTGCGACGGTGTTATAGATAGTATCGGTGTGATAGACGCTCGCGATCGAGAGGGAACTCATACGATCGGTAAGGCTCTTATCGAGATCGTTCAAGCGGGAATCGAGAAGCGTTTCGGATACACCTCCGACGGCCACGGTCCGCACCTCCTGCGTTACCCGATCGACGACAGGCTGGATGTAATTCTTGATATTGTTGGTGTTGTAGACGTTGCCTGAGGGCGCAGCCTGATTCGAGGCGATGGCAGGAGGATCCGGATTCGGCGTGCGCACGTAGACGACAGCAGGTTGCTGGGGCTGATCGCACCAGCCGGTGAGATCGCATGCGAATGTGTTCACGCGCGCGAATGCCGCGTGCGCGACAGAATCGATAGTGCTGCCGAGAGTGGTTATCGCCGCAGTCTGACCCAGTGCCGCGTTCGGGATGCCGAAAGCACTCACGAGTCGCTGCGGCGTGATGCCTTGCGCGGCCGCGATGACAAAAAGCAGCGATACGAGCGTGATCGCTCCGGAGGCACCAGCGAATCTGCGCGCTCGCAGGAGTGTGCGCTCCGCCTTTACGCGCTCTGTCTTGCGCAGGATATGAAGCTCCTGTGGGGCCACGTGCATCTTAGGAAGTCGCTTGATGTCCTGTGTCTCAACTGCATCCGTACGTTCGCCAATGGACTTCAGCTCTCGAGAGAGATCAGAGTTCCAAGCTTCTTTCTTCGCTTCATGCTGTCTGAGGAAGGGAACAAGGGAGTCTGCCTCGACGATCCAACTCTTACCCGAGCGTCGCCCCCGCAGTTTTCCTTGCCGGCACAATCGGGAGATGTAATCCGGCGCGTACCCCAGAACATCACCAGCATCACGAGCCGTCAGATAGCGTATCCCATCGATGTAAAGATCTTTTTTCACGGTCGTCTGAAGTGCCGAAATATGTTGCAACTATAACGTTTTTCGTCACATTCATTGCGACCAGAATATGCAGATCCTGTTGATATCTCCGGCACTCTTTCGTGAGGGATTACGCACTGCTATATATCCGATCTCGATCTCCTTTAAGTACATCTATGGGCACACAAGAGGAACTACGAGACTCTTCGACTCACGGCGAGAGAAATAGACGAACTAATAGAATGGCGCATTGATTTCTCGGACGTCCGAGACAGTAATTAAATGCATGGCATCTCGGATTAAATACTTGCTATCGCTGTTTAGAGGACGATGAACTTGTCATAAAGAGGTATTTTCTCTGATACATAGGGGAGTCCTGTGTATCGCGTTACTATGCCAAGGATTCTTACTGTCTTAGTTCTTTGTTTTACGTAATGACTTGCCACTCAGGCCTAATTGTGTCATGTCGCAAAATGTGTCGATTTTGAGGCGGCGATTCGGGTACAGTCTCCAAGTCGGAAGGAAGGGGTACCCTAGCTACGTGCCGCACCATTCGATATATAATTGAATGTATGGCATACAACGCGACCATCGGGCTCGAAGTTCATGCGGAATTGAAGACCCGCACGAAGATGTTCTGCGCGTCGAAGAACGACGCGCATGAAGCGCGGCCGAATGTAAATATCTGTCCTGTGTGCCTCGCGCATCCCGGCACGCTTCCGGTCATCAATAAGGAAGCGGTGCGGCATGTGCTGCGCGTCGGTCTCGCGCTCGGCGCGAAGCTTGCAGATTACACGGAATTCGATCGCAAGAATTATTTCTACCCAGATCTACCGAAGGGCTACCAGATCAGCCAGTATGAATATCCGCTCGTCTCGGGGGGAGAGCTCTGCGGCATCGCGATCACACGCGTACATCTCGAAGAGGACACGGCGAGCTCGATCCACGATGACGAAACGGGGGCTACACTCATAGATTTTAACCGCTCCGGCATGCCGCTCATGGAGCTGGTGACGGAACCCGTGATTCACACTGCCGAAGAAGCCGGAAGATTCGGCCGCGAGCTGCAGCTCCTGCTGCGCTATCTTGAGGCGAGCGACGCGGATATGGAACAAGGACAGATGCGTCTCGAAGCCAACATCTCCGTTTCGGAAAGCGATACGCTCGGCACGAAAGTGGAAGTGAAGAACATCAATTCATTCCGTGCTATGGAACGCGCGGTCGCGTACGAGATCGAGCGTCAGAGCGAGCTGCTTTCGCGTGGAGAGCGCGTCGTACAGGAGACGCGGGGGTGGGATGATGCGAAGCAGCAGACATTCTCGCAGCGCGTCAAAGAAGTCGCAGCCGATTATCGCTACTTCCCGGATCCCGATCTTCCGTCACTCAAACTCAGCGAGATCGCGGATTTCGCTCCGGCGATACTGCAGGATGCGCTTCCCGAATTGCCGGATACGCGGCGCGAACGCTATGCCAAGCAGGGGATCAAGACCGATGACGCGGAGCAATTCGTAAGCTACCCGCTCCTCGGCGCTTATTTCGATACCGTATCCCAGTCTCAGTCTTCCGACCTGGCGTTCATACAGCGATCGGCCAACTACATCGCGAACGATCTGGTAAGCATAATCCGAGAAATGGACAGTCGAGATACGGATTTCAAGGGAAATATGCCGATTTCGGCAGATAGATTCGCCAAGATCATGTCGCTCATCGGAGAGGGGAAGATCTCATCCCGGGTCGCAAAAGACCTTCTCCGAGCCGTCATCGAAGAGGATAAGGAGCCGGAAATCATTGCCAAGGAGCGGGGCCTCTTCAGCGCGGCCGCAACTGACGTGACCGCCGTCATCGATACGATCCTTGCAGAGCATGCAAGCGTGGTCGCCGACTATAAAGGAGGGAAGGAAGCAGCGTTGCAATTCCTGATAGGCCAAGGTATGCGGACGCTCAAAGGCGCAGTCGATCCCGCGCAATTACGTGCATCGATTATCGAACGCATCGCCGTGTAAAGATGCGATTATAGGATCGCGCGTTTCGGGGCCACAACATCATCGAATCGTGATATCGTGGGAATCCGTGATGTAGGATTATCCATCTATATCACGGTATCTCGGTGCGTCGTCGATCGCGTCAACGGCATGTTGCTGGCGTATATGGCGCGTATAGTAATTTGCGCCAGTTCCTCCGATGGATGATTCTCTCGCGGTGTCGAGATGTGTGAGGTTGTCCGACGATACGCATCTGTCCCGTACGACATCTGTTTTCCGAACCCGTCCAAGCATATTTCCTGTGCATGAAGCGTGTGCTGCTGACCGGTGTGGGTAATACGTTTTGATTCCACGGCTTCCGTAGTACAATTTTTTCATCGATGATCGCCGATGACCGGGAAATGCGATCTTGCTATATCAATATGAACATACGAAATCCAAAGATGAGTGAGGAATCAGGATATCCGATGAATTCCACGCGACAAAGAAATGCGAATAGCCAACTCGCGGTGACTGAGTCGCAGACAGTGAGTCGAGGGGGCCGATCAGGACGAGAATCGAGCGCCAAAAGGGTTAAAAATGCGTTTTTCGGACTTCGTTCCGAAACAGGCGTTCTTGATATCTCGGCTCATTCAGCAAGGTCTGACCTCCCATCAGTAAGGCCGGGCCTTTCTGCTTCCACCGAAATACCCGGATTCGGAGGAAAAGGCAGCATTTCGGTGTCATATCGAGCATATTCCTGCAAACCCCTTCTGGAGAGCGTCGCGGCAAGCATTTCAGGTGCTGAGAGTGGGGGTTCTTTTGCCTCAGATCCGGCATTTCAGCCGATCGAAATATGACTCGTACGCCTTCAAGAACCGGCGAGTATTATCATCTCTATAATCGCGGCGTGGAGAATCGTACGCTCTTCGCGACGCGCGGCGATTTCGATCGATTCAAGGCGTATCTGTATCTGCTCAACGACGAGGATCCTCCGCGTGCGGCGAATTTCTTCGCGAGCGATCGCAGCGGAAGCGTCTATGAGAGCGCGCGCGGCGAACGGCTCGTCGCGATCGGCGCGTATTGCCTCATGCCGATTCATTTCCACATCCTTGCGACTCCGCTCGTCGAGAATGGTATCGCGCGATTCATGCAGAAGGTGTTGACCGCGTACACGATGTATTTCAATGAACGCACGCTGCGTTCAGGAGGTCTCTTCCAGGGGACATACAAACGCGCTCTCGCTGAAGATGATGCGCATATCAAACAGCTTTTCGCGTACATGCATCTGAGTCCGGCGAGATATTTCCATGATGATTGGCGTAGCGCGAGCGCGGAAGAATTGAATCTGCTCGAGGGCCGCCTCATGACGTACCCGTATTCGAGCGCGAACGAATATCTCTCATCGAGATTCGTGATCGCATCACCGGAATATTTCCCGCGCTACCTTACCCGCGCGAAAGACATGCGATCGCATCTCGATCTCTGGTTGAAGCACAAGGATAGGAAAGGGGGAAACGGCTTCTTTGAGGAGTAGCGGGTAAAAGGCACTTTCGTGCTCTAGGCTTTCCCCAGCGCGGCCCTTGTCGCCCACGACATTGCGTTCGAGAGGGCGTATAATGCCGAGATATGGCCCATGAGATAAATCTCGGCGGAACGATATACGTATCTTCAAGACACGCAGCCGAGAAAACGGGCTATACGCAAGACTATGTGGGGCAGTTGGCGCGTTCGGGCGCGATCGTCGCGCAACGCATCTCGGGCATGTGGTATGTCCTCGAAGAATCACTTCTTCAATACAAGGAGAAAGCGGACCAGTACGTGCCGCAACCGCCTCAATACATCACTCCTGTTCCCGAAAGCGAGGTATCGGTATCGTTCGATGGTCGGGATTTCGTTTCTGCCCATCGCGCGGCCAAATTGACGGGATATAACCAGGATTATGTGGGGCAGTTGGCTCGCTCAGGCCAGATCCTGTCGCGTCAGATCGGTAATCGATGGTACATCGAACGGGAATCCCTCCTGCAGCATAAGAAGGAGAAAGACGCGCTCCTTGCTGCCGTACAAACGGAGGCTGTGGGGCTCAAAAGGCCTGATCCTGAAGCTGAAAGCAGTGTTGCGCAGGATCGCCCGGTCTCAATAGAGTATACAAGCACTCATTTCACCTATGTCGCGGAAGATGCGCAGGTAGTCCCGGCTGTAGCCGAGGAATCGGCTGAGGAAGACCCTATCTCGGCACCTGCGCCCGAGAACGCCGCAATCGAGTATGAAGAAGCGTCCGAGAGCGACGAGACCAACGAGATCCCGATACGCGTCATCGCCCCCGAAGCGCCTACCGACGAAGAATATGATTCCTACGCGGCCCCGGTCCGCAGCGGCGGGAAGAAGCCGACCCGCTCGATGACGTTCTTCATCTCCGGTCTCACGGTACTTGCCGCCCTCGGTACTTTGGCCTATGTAGGCGACGCGATGGGGTATTTCGATGTCTCCCGGATGCTTCCGAGAGGAAATCAGCAGGAAGCCTCTGCCGGAGCATCGGTAGTATCGCAATCAAGCACCGTAGCGAAGTTCTTCAGCGACCTTTTCTCAAAGGAGCTTGTGTATCATCGTCACTGACGCATGACTGCGTAACTATCCCCAGATACCTTTTCGATCGCGGGTATTTTTCCGATCTGACTAGTAGAATCATAGTCGAGTCGGTTTTTTATGAACGATCCTCATTTCAGCGACGCCACTTTGATAGACACTCGCGCCGCAGCGCTCGAGTCGGGCCTTCATGCCGACTATATCGCGCGGCTGGCGCGCCAAAAAAGAATCCGCGGGAGGCGTATCGGTAACAAATGGCACGTCGACCCTGTATCACTCAAGGAATTCCTACAGCGGCAGACGGATAAGGAAATCAGACGCCAGGAGGAGCTCAAGCAGCAGCGTAAGCGTGAATATGAGCTTTCACAGCAGCATCAGCTGGACACTAAGGCTTCTGAGGCTGCCCGGTATCGTCGACTCCATGACTCGGCGACGGAGACCTCTGAGCCTATCCCGCTACCAGCCGCGCAGGCCCACAATGTCCTGGCCCATGCGATAGGGGGCCTTCATTCGATGACTCCCGGGCTCGCAAGCCACATGATCTCTCCCATCATTCATCCGGCGATAGAATTCCTGCATAAATTCACTGCACTGCTGGTTGCGATCACGCTCGTCTTCGGCGTTTATAGCGCTTTCGATCCTCAATTCAGATCTTTTGCATGCAGCACGCTTATCGAAGCTTCTGGAACGCTTTTTGAGGCAGGGAAGGTGGCGTTTCGAGCGGATACTAGGGATCGAGAAGCATCATCCGCGCAATTGGCGGCAGCGTCGCTTTCCGGTATAGACGCACACAATGATATATGCAGCACGCTTCGATAACACGCTATACTAGGCAGACGTATCTGAGGGAAGATATGCCGATGCCACTGTCATTCCGGACGAAGAAGTCACACGCGATGATCTGCGGGCTCCTCACGCTTGCTTTTTTGATAAGTTTCTCCGAAATGACTAACGCTCAAGCGCTCTCTCCGGCGACCATCATTTCAATCAACCGATCCGCAGACACCGCAGGGATCGATGTCAACGGAAAAGCGGCACCGAGCCAGACAGTCAATATCGAAGTCATATCCGATCAGGCGGGAGCGATCTTCCGGGATCAGACCAGAAGCAATGAATCCGGCGATTGGGTACTCACCATCAATAGCTCTTCTTTTCCGGACGGCGCATATACGCTTCGAGCCATCGTCCAAGACTCCCGGGGCGTTCTGGGACCCGCAACTGAAGTCCGGGGCTACAAGATAAAGCCGAGGCCGCTCCTTTCGGTGCAAGGAGTCGATTTCGGGTGGCTTGACGCCTTTTTCATACTCATAGTCGCTTTCATCGGGGTAGCCGCCGCGGGTTCGATCTACCACGAACGCTCGCGCCGCAAGAGGGAGCAGTACATCATGATGACGGAGCGCGATATGAATACCATGTCATATAACCTCATGAGTGAGGTAGACCGCCTGAATCTCCTCCTTAGGGAATCTAAGGGGATCGACCCCCATGTAGCGGCAGAGGCCGAATACCTGCTCAAGAATCAGCATGCGACCCTCGAAAAGATGCAAGGCTATCTCTCTGCCGGTGTTGAGAAAATAAAATAGCGATTCGGCACGATAATCCGAGATACCGTGTATTTGATTCAAGTAATGTATATCTCGGGACGCCGAGACATCTATAGGTCTATCGGACTTATGTGCGCCCGAGCCGCGCCTCAGATGCCTTTCTAGATGGCGTTGAGGAAGGCCTCAGAAAAGTCATCAGTATCTGATGAGAAACACTGCCGATCCGGCGGTTTTTTCATGAAAACATTTGTCCACAGATTCAGGGAGTTTTTCCAGAAATATCCTCGGAAAAGCAAGTAAAATACTACAAAAGTCGTCTACGCGACACGCACATTCATGACTAGCGAGATATCACATGAGGGCGTCACGATGATCCCGTCTCGCGAGGCTGCGCGAAAGTTCGGAATCAGTCACGATTACATCGGAAGGCTCTGCAAGAAAGGAAAAGCGAAGGGAGTTCTTCTTGCGGGATCGTGGTACGTGAACGAAGATTCTCTGCGTGGTTTCCTCTTAGATATCAACAAGGCGAAATACGAGCGACGTGAGACGCTGCGCGAGGTTCGCGCCGCCGAATACCGCGAATCGAAAGGGCGGCTTGAGCGTGATGCGGAACTCTATGCGTCGTTCCGGGATGATCCGGAACCGGAGGAGAAGCTGACGAGCGAATCCGAAGCGCCGATGCCGGTTTTCAGGAGACCGGCATCTCCTTTCGCACACGGACGTTCATGGATAACCGTGATGATACCGCTGTTGCGCAACGGATTCTTCGCGACATTGGTCGTCTTCGCGATGCTTACGGCGTTCCGGTTCAGCGATGCCGGTGTCTTCAAGATCGCACGAGCGATACTTCCCGCCGCAGCGGCAAGCTTCGATTCGAGCATCAGTGCGCTCAGTGGCAGCAGCTCCGCGGGTGTCATCGCGAAACTGCTCAATCTTGATCCGGGCGACGGATCCTACTGGATCTGGTATCAGAACGCTCAACCAGCTGTTGCGCCGGATGCCGTATATGCGGAACCCGTGAAGCCGGCGTCGACGCCGACGCTGGTCGAGCGTGTCATCGAACGCATGACCCCTTCGTATATCTTCAATGGCATCACGGAAGCGGTGCTCAACGTGCGGCTCGCCGATGTGGAGCAGAGACTCGTCGCGCAGATGAACGCACTGGGGCCTCGCTCGGGCGGGACGATCTTCAATGTCATTGGCGGTGTCAGCACGCAAGATGATCTCGATAACGTCGATATCACGAACTCGACATTCACCGGAGGCTCGGTCACAGGCGCCACGATCACCGGAGGCTCGGTCACTGCTACCGCATTCAACGGCATCCTTCCGGAAGCGAACGGCGGCACAGGCACATCGACGTACGCGACGGGAGATCTCCTGTATGGCGATGCGGCGGATTCGCTGGGGGCGCTTTCCATCGGATCGAACGGGCAGGTCTTGAAAGTCGTCGGCGGGACTCTTTCGTGGGGCTCCGATCTTTCCGGCGGCGGAGGCGGCGCAGGCGCATGGTCGACGACGACCGACGATCTCGCGATCTATCCGGCCGATGTCGCTGATGTCGTGCTCGTCGGCGCGAGCGCGACTTCCACGACGGGAAATATATTCGAAGTACTCGGGAACAGTCTCTTGCGCGGCGCGCTGACCGCCTACGATACGGTGACGGCCCCGATCTTCACCGCGACATCCACGTCGGCCACTTCCACATTCCCGCGCCTCAACATCTCCGGCTCCCTCGGCATCGGCTCGGATTACCTCACCGACATCACCGGCACCGGCCTTCAGATCACCAACGGCGTGCTCTCCCTCAACACGTCCGGCACCGACTTCTTCTCGACCACCTCCGCGTCGTATTTCCTCTCGCGGAATCAGGGCGCGGCATTCTCGACGACGAGCGCGGATTATTGGAAGACGGTGAATAATTTCTTCAGCACGACGAGCGCCGATTACTACATCACGCAGGCGAATCTCACCGGCTTCTCGACCACGTCGGCGGATTACTGGCAGAGCGTGCGCAGTTTCTTCTCCTCCACCTCCGCCATCTACTTCGCCGATGCGTCCACGACGATAGCGAAGACATATAGCGCCAATACGTTCTCTGCGCTCCAGACCTTCGGCAACGCCTCGACCAGCATCCTCTCGGCAAGCACGCTCTGCCTCTCGACCGATTGCCGCACATCGTGGCCTTCCAGCGGTTCAAGCTTCAGTTATCCGTTCCCGAATGACGCCACGACGACCACACTCACCTTCAACGGCGGTCTCTTGTCCGTCGGCTCCACCACCATCGTCGGCAACGCCACCACGACCGGCATGCTGGGCGTCGGTTCTCTATTCATCAACAACGACCGCGTCACCGACCTCACCGGCTCAGGCCTCATCAACTCCGGCGGCATCCTCACGCTCGATGCGACGGGAAACTGGACCGGCACCTTCGACGGCTTGGAAGGTTCCACGTATCTTGCGAATTCGTTCAGCACCACCTCTGCCGATGTCTGGAAGGACAATCGGAATTTCTTCAGCACGACTTCTACTGATTACTGGAAATCCGTCACCGATCTTTTCTCGACGACATCTTCTAACTACCTGCTCTCGACGTATGACAAAGGATTCTTCTTCTCGACGACGTCAGCGGACGCGTGGAAGTTGACGCGTAATTTCTTCAGCACCACCTCGACCGATTATTGGAAATCGGTTACGGATCTTTTCTCTACGACCTCCGCCATCTATTTCACCGATGCATCCACGACCATCCCGAAGACGTACACTGCCAACACCTTCACCGGCCTGCAGACCTTCGCGAACGCCTCCTCGACGCTCTTTTCTTCCAGCTATGCGTCGTCCACCCTCGGCTACTTCGGCTCGCTGAATCTCAGTGCTGCGCTCACGGTTCCGAACGGTGGCACTGGCTGGAGCAATATCTTCGCAGGTTCGCTTCTCTACGGCAACGGCACCAGCGCGCTCGCGACGACGAGCGCTGGAACGCCGGGGCAAGTGCTCGCGCTTCTGGGCGGCATCCCGACATGGACCGCGACTTCGACGCTCTCGACGATTTCCGGCACGCTCGGTGCGACGCAAGGCGGCACCGGAATCACCTCATACGTGACAGGCGATCTCCTCTATGCCGACTCTTCCAATCACCTGACGACGCTCACTGCAGGCGGCAGCGGGACGGTGCTCAAGATCGCGGGCGGCGTGCCGACGTGGGGCGTCGATAGCACATCGGGCGGCGGAGGGGGAGCCACGGCATGGTCGACGACGACCGATTCCTTGGCCATCTATCCGACTGATACCTCGGACGTGCTCATCATCGGCGCAGGCGCGACGACGACCTCCAATAGCATCCTGGAAATCTTCGGCCGTTCGTACTTCTCGAACAATGTCGGCATCGGGACGACGAGCGCGGGAAGCATCCTCTCCGTCGGCGACGTCGGCAACTTCGCCGCAGGAACATCGACGCTCTACAGTTCACTCTCACTCGGCTCGCTCACGGCGACGTCGAGCCTCAATGTCACAGGGCTCACCACGCTCGCGGGCGCGACCTCGACCAGCTTCGCCATCTCCGGTATCCTCTCAGGCAATCTCCTGAAGACGACGACCGGCGGGGCGCTCGTCGCAGCGGTCGCGGGAACTGATTACATCGCGAGCGCGAGTGGCGACTGGACCGGCACCTTCGATGGCTTGGAAGGCTCTGTGTATCTTGCGAATTCGTTCTCGACAACCTCCGCGGACGTCTGGAAACTGAATCGCAATTTCTTCAGCACGACTTCGACCGATTACTGGAAGTCCGTCACCGATCTCTTCTCCACCACGTCAGCGAGCTACTTCCTTTCACAGAACCAGGGAGCCGGTTTCTCAACGACCTCCGCAATCTTCTTTGTGGATGCCTCGACGACCATCCCGAAAACCTACACCGCCAACACCTTCACCGGCCTGCAGACGTTCTCGAACGCCTCTTCGACGCTCTTTTCTTCCAGCTATGCGTCGTCCACCATCGGCTACTTCGGTTCTCTCAATCTCGGTGCGGCCCTCACGGTACCGAATGGCGGTACCGGAGCGACCTCCTTCTCGTACGGCCTCGTCCTTAGCCCAGGCGGCACGACGGCACTCACCAACATCGCCACGTCTTCCCTCGGGTTGCTGACGACGAACGTGGCGGAAGGATCGAATCAGTACTACACCGACGCACGCGTGCAGACGTATCTCGGCACCGTGGACAAAGGGTTCTTCTTCTCGACTACCTCGACGGATTACTGGAAGACGGCCAACAATTTCTTCAGCACGACCTCTGCAGACTTCTATGTGAATTCCTCCACCACCATCCCGAAGACGTATACGGCGAATACCTTCACCTCATTGCAGACCTTCTCGAACGCCTCCTCGACGCTCTTCTCATCGGTATACGCATCCTCCACCAACGCGCTCTTCGGCAATCTCTCCGT
>Ga0209542_10005762_pt1 | contig 24506 bp, 31 predicted proteins | sample RifCSPhighO2_01_FD_184028 | JGI IMG/M metagenome (GOLD analysis project Ga0209542, IMG submission 184028) | Soil microbial communities from Rifle, Colorado - Rifle CSP2_plank highO2_0.1 (SPAdes) (version 2) | ecosystem: Environmental > Terrestrial > Deep subsurface > Rock core/Sediment ...
ATTAGTTTTTATTGGGTTCCGGTATTTGCGAGGGTTCTAAGGTAAAAGAATTCTTAACATCTGCATTACTGGCTTCAGGCTGAGGATCACCAGGTTTATCTGGAAGACCATTCCCTTCTAAATCAACAGCTGTAGAACCTCCTGTAGGCCCACCAGAACCGGCTGACATAATTTGAGGCGGTGGAGGTGTGGTTGCCGGCGGTGGATCCATTACAGCAGCACTACTTCCTTTTTTAAGCCAATTTCTTGGATCCAGGTCTTTGAGTTCCATCTCTTTAATTTAATCCTAATAGATAAGGGCTTGTCAATCCTTCGATTTCACTCAGGATTGATACTGAGCTTAGTCGAATGTATCAACCCCTTGCCCTTTTCTTACAAATTATTAATTTTTTTCTTAAAAAGTAAGGATAGAATTTACTTAAGTTTAAGTCAGGGGAGGATTGAGAAGATAATTAGAGAACATTACTACTAGATATTTCTAGAAAACTTATATCTCTTTACTTCCCATCCTACCCCGAAACTTGAACTTTTTTTGAGATCTTGACTTCGGGTTAATTTGGGGTTATTGTTAGAAGGTGTTAGAACTTCTTGAGCCTATTGATGTCTGGGTATTATTCACTAAAACCGGTATTCAGCCTAGTGTTTTCTTCTGGAAGGGTAGACAAATAAAGGTAGAAAAAGTTAATTTGGTACACACTACTCATAATGGTTCCACCTTAGATTACCACTTTTCTATTTCCTCTGGAGGCAATTTCTACAGATTAGGCTTTGATACTAATAAGCTCAAATGGGTACTGGAGGCAGTAGATGAGGACGATCCTACATATTGATTTTAATAGCTTCTTTGCGACAGTAGAGCAACAAGCTAATCCAAGGCTGCGGGGTAAACCTATCGGGGTGACTGGTGGGGATCGAATGAAAAGGACAGTCTTAGGGGCAGCTTCCATTGAGGCTAAAAAATTTGGTGTTAAAACTGGTATGCCCCCCTGGGAAGCTAAAAAACTTTGTCCAGAAATTATTTTTGTTAATGGTGATTCTGATAAATATCTAGAAACTACCAAAAGATTTTTAAATATCCTAAAAGACTATACTCCTTATGTAGAAGTATTCTCTATAGATGAATGCTTTCTAGAGATAAAACCGTCATTGCGAGGGCCGAAGGCCCGTGGCAATCCTCTACGTTTAAAAGATTGCTTCGTCGTTAACACTCCTCGCAATGACGTAGTGAAAATTGCCCTAGATATAAAAAGAAGGATCCGCTCTGAGATAGGTGAGTGGATAAGTTGTTCTATTGGCATTTCTTACAACAAATTAATGGCTAAATTGGCTGGATCTTTAATAAAACCAGATGGACTGGTAGTAATAGCTAATCCAGAGGAAGCTATTAAAATCCTAAATCATATAGAACTGGATGAAATTTGTGGAATTGGACGTCAAATTAAGAAAAGACTTAATAATTCTGGTATTTTTAACTTTAAGCAACTTCGAGTCGTTCCTCTACCTGCCCTTTTAGCTTCATACAAAAGTTACGGACAAACCCTATATAACATGGCTCGAGGCTTAGATTACTCTGAAATTATCCCTTTTTACGAGAGAGAGGAGGTTAAAAGTATTGGCCACAGGCATACATTAGAGTGTGACACATCCGATGTGGAACACATAAAACAAGTCCTATTGAAGCTTTGTGAATTGGTAGCCAGAAGATTGCGGGCTAAAAATTTAGTTGGTAAAACAGTCAGCTGTTGGTATAGAAATGCTTTAAACGGGAACGTACATTTCACAGGAGATGGAATGCAAGTAACTATTCTCTCCACCCGTGATGGTTTAGAAATATTTCAAGCAGCTTGGAAAAGTTTCCATCAAATTTGGAGTGGGGGTAAAATTCGTATGATTGGAGTATCTATTTCCAACCTGCGGCCACAAAATCCGGAAACTATTTCTCTTTTACCAGAAAACAAACGTCAGGAAACTATTATTGCTGCCTTAGATAAGATTAATGATAAATTCGGTGAATTTACCCTTCAACGCGGAATACTCCTGGATTCTACGAATATTAAGAGGAGACCAAACCCTTTTCTCTCAGATAGAAGATTTAAGTTGTGAAATACTGTCTGAATCTAGGATGGAGACAGCTATAACCTTTTGTTTGAGTTTTTTTAGCTCTTTTGTCTTTTTTTCCAGCTCCTTTTCAGTCACCATATCTGATTTTGTTAAAAGTATAATTTGTTTCTTTTTGGCCAGCTCAGGGCTGAAATTCTTCAACTCATTCATAATAACCTTGTAATCTTCCTGAATGTTGGGCGAATCTGCAGCAATACAGTGTAAAAGCAAACTAACCTTCTCAATATGACGTAAAAATTTTATACCTAAGCCTTTTCCAGTTGAGGCTCCCTCTATCAAGCCAGGGATATCTGCTATGACTTTACCATTACATACCCCAAGATTTGGTTCAAGGGTAGTAAAAGGGTAGCTGGCTACTTTTACGTCAGTATTAGTCAGCTCATTTAAAAGGGAGCTTTTACCAGCATTTGGCAAACCTATTAAGCCAAAATCAGCAATTAACTTTACTACTATCTGAAAATGTCTCTTCTGGCCCTGTAACCCTTTTTGAGCGTACTGTGGGGCAGTATTTTTAGAAGACTTTAGTTCCGCATTACCTTTTCCACCCTTACCACCCTTGCAAACAAAAATGACCTGATTTTCTTCTGATAATTCTAATTCTTCACCAGTATTTATGTCTGTTAAAAAAGTGCCAACTGGAAAGTTAACATATAAATCTTCTCCGTTTAAACCAAACTTTTGATTAGTGTCCCCTGGACGGCCGTTTTCAGCGGAAACAATTTTCTTCCCAAGATAGGAATTTAAATTACTAAATTGAGGACTGGCTTTTATATAAAGATCGGCACCTTTACCGCCGTTACCACCAGAAGGTCCAGCTTTTTTACCAGGAAAAAAAGACACCCTCCCAGGAGCTCCATTACCAGCCTTTAAAGTTAAATCCAACTCATCAATAAACATATTAGCTATTATACTTGAATTAAGGGTAGATTTCTGGTTTAATTTACAGATGGAAAGAGGGAAAGATTATATTGGAGTAGGAGTTGGGGCTGCTATTATTAGCCCTGATAGAAAAATATTACTGGCTCAAAGAGGAATTGAGGCTAAAAACGAAAGATTCCGTTGGGAACTACCAGGTGGATCAGTAGAGATGTGGGAAACCTCACAGCAAACCATAGTTAGGGAAATTATGGAGGAGCTAGGATTTAAAATTGAAGTCATAGATATAATTGGATTTTGGGATCATATTATCCTGGAAGAAGGGCAGCATTGGGTTTCCTCAACTCACCTTTGCAAGATAGTTTCCGGTGAACCAAAAATACTGGAACCACAAAAATGCGCTGCTATTGGCTGGTTTACACTCAAGAAGGCCTCAGAACAACCATTATCTGGAATCGCTCAGCATGGAATTGAAAAATTAATACAGTTATACCCAGAGGGATTACCTAACTTATACTAATGATATAATTTATTACAGTGAAGTTATCTGACCTGCGCCAAGCTTTTCAAAAATCCCTTTTAGATCTGTCTACCAGTGAGGGTATAAACGCCTCCGGAAAAGAGGATGTTTTTGGTTGTATTTTTGGTCGGGATAGCGCTATTACTGTCCTAAAAATCCTTCGGGCACGTGAGCACCACCCCTCATTAAAACTTTTAGAAATTTCACAAAGAGCCTTACTAACCCTAGTCCAACTTCAGGGTAAAGAGACCAATAAAGAATCCGGGGAAGAGCCTGGTAAATTTATCCATGAATATAGAAAGGAAAAACTGGAGCGTTTCCAACAAATGAACCCTCCTTGGTACATTTACCCCGATAATACTATTAAAAATTATGATTCAATTGATTCTACCCCTTTAACTTTAATTGCTCTCTATAAATATTGGCAGATTACTGGAGACAGTCAATTCCTAGTCACAGTTCTACCGGCAGTGGAAGCTGGATTAAATTGGATTATCACTTTTGGAGACTTAGACAAGGATGTTTTACTAGAATATAAGTTGGATCCAAAAAGAAAACATGGAGGTTTATCTGTTCAATCCTGGACTGATTCCAATGAAGCACTAGAGAATGAAAAAGGTAAAATGCCTGAGTATCCCATTGCTCCAATAGAGGCACAGGCTTTTGCCTGGTTAGCTCTACGCCTTTGGGGAGATTATTACCTAAATCAGAACCCATCTTTTGCCAAAAAACTTCTTTCGGAGGCTAGAAGCTTAAAAGAAGAATTCAACAAAAAATTTATTATAAAAGACTCTGGTTTATTTTATGGGGTTCAGGCTTTAGATGGCTATAAAAAACCGATAAAAACAATCACAGCTAACCCCTTACTTTGCCTTTGGGCAGCCGTCAGGATCGGAAAAAGGGTGGAATCAATATTAGATACAGAGTTAATTGACCAATTCGTCAAAAGGGGATTTAAGAGCGATTTGTTTGTACCCGATGCTGGGATTAGGACGATGAGTTCTACTTCAAAAACCTTCAACCCAAATCAGGATTCTTATCACAATGGTAGTTTTTGGCCGATGCTAAACGGGCTTATTATAGAAGGGTTAGAAAATTTTGGCTACATGAAAAAAGCTAGTAAGCTCAGAAAAGCTTCTATTAAACCTCTGGTACATTTTGGAACGCCAATAGAACTTTATATAAAAAAGGGTGATAAATTTTTGGAATATAAAAATGAGGGTCAAACCAGTTGTAAAGTTCAAGCCTGGTCTGCAGCAGCAGCCCTAGACTATTTAGAATAAAACTTTAAGAACATTGGTTTTAACCTCAGAAATCGTTCCACTGGCATCTACTATCAATAATCTTTTTTGTTCTCTTAAGGAATCTATCATGGGCATAGTTTCTGCTTTAAATATCCCAAACCTCCTACTAATTACCTCCGGTTTATCATCTGGTCTTGGTTCTTCTCCTTTTTCTTCTGCAATTTGTCTTCTTTTTTCTGAGCGTCTCATAGCTTCTTCCTCACTTAGTTGAAGTAAAATATGTTTATCCGTAACTGTTTTTTCCATTCTTAACAGATCCAACCTTTCATCCATTATAACTAGTTGATTTAAGGTTCTAGGAAAACCGGAGTAAATAAAATTAGTGATCCCTCTTAACCTTTGTTCCAAATTAAACTCTTCTACTACACTTAAAAAGCTTTATCAGGCAGAAGACTGCCAGCAGCAATTTGCGCCTCATATGGTGATAGAAGATGATAAAAACGGCCATATTCACCATCTGGCTTTAAGGCTCCCCGAAAAACATTCCCAGTAGAAATAGCTTCTGAGTAGGGTAAAACTGAGGCCAATTCTAAGGCCTGAGTATCTTTACCAGAACCATTAACCCCATGTATAAAATAATAATTAAGTTCAGGTTTCAATAGTTTATTTCCCTATACTTTGAAGGTCCATCTCTGTAGCTTTTAAAATGGCGAGCATTCCTCCCATGAGAGTAGCAGTTTCTATAACTAAAAAACCTCGTTGAGTTTGTTTATTTTCGTTGTATGTTTCTTCCAATACCTTATTCAGGTCACTTGGTGCCACTCCAACAATAGCTACAACTTTACCTTCTGCTCTAAGGGTATATATTTGTGCAGCCGAGTAAAGAGAGCTAAGTCCCATTAGTGTTCCTACTGCATATAAAGCATTAGCTACAAACTCTTGTTTCAAATTTAGATGAGCTTTTCTCTCGTTATTCATATTAATTTTTTCCTTTGCACGCCCGGAGGGATGAATACCTCCTTCGGAGAACGAACAACTATTTCAAATTTAAATTTGAAATAGCAGATCAAATCTCATTTAGCCTAATTTTAAGAAAATCCAATCACAAGACTGGGTTTTCTCAAAATGCGCGCCCGGAGGGATTCGGACCCCCGACCACATCGTTAGAACCGATATGCTCTATCCACTGAGCTACGGGCGCTTATCTATATTATACTTCAATTCGTGCTAGGATTCCAAAATGATATTCTTATAGTTTACGTTCCCACCTTTAAGGTGCAAACCTAAACTTCATCATCTATCAAATGATGTTTAATTAATTCTAGGGTTGTTCCATAGTTGATTTGATCTGTAACAAATTGACCGTACTTTTCTTTAGAGGGAAACATGCTTAAGACTTCAGTTGAGGAACATAAGTAATCTTTATCCATAAATTCATTGAATGATGACCACTTATAGTTGTTTGGGGATTTTACCAATTCAGAAACTACCGGATTAAGATGGATATAACGTGAAAGATGAATTAGTTGTTCGTCAGATTCCACATGAACTGCTTTGTAGGTTCCTTGCAGTAATGAACCTACTCTATTGCATTTTGTATTTAGGTATTTTGTATAACTATTTGAAAGTTGACTCATAAAAACTGAGATTCCATTGTCCTTTAATTGTTTAACTAAGAAATGAAAATGATTGGGCATTAAGCAATAAGAAAATACTTCAATTAATTTGTCATTTAAGATAGGCTTAAATAGATTGGATTTGTTAAAATTGGAAAATCTTACTTTAGGACCGGCAAATTTATAATAATAGAAGGTTTTCTGAAATCTTGTATAGTCTCTAGGCTGGATAAATATGGTTTGCTTATTTACTCCTCTATTATATAGATGGTAAACCTCTCCATTCACTAAGGGGATTAATCTGCCAGGCATATAATTAGTTTAGCTTCCCACCTTTAAGGTGTCAAGCTACTTAGCGCTCTTTTTCAAAATAGGTAGTATCTGTGTTTTTTCTAACATTATCAAAGTTAAAGACTTTTCCATTGGAAACTATATAAACCCCTTTGGGTAGCAGTTGTACAGTCATAAAAGCCCCTCCAAGATTAAAAAGTGCATCAGATCTGTCTTTATTTACAGGAATAATAGAACCTAAAAGCACAATCGTTTTAGGAAGATTTTCCTTACCCAAAAGCTTGGCCGTTTGAGCCATAGTATATGATCCATGTGTGATAATTATTTTATCTTCTTCACAGTCTCGGCACTTTTCTAAGATTAGTCGTCTATCTTCATCAGTTATAAACCGACTATCTTTTTGCATTAGGATTTCTGTTTCATAATCTAAGATTACCCGGGATTGTTCTAGTAATTCTGGGATAAAAGAGATAGGTTCTAGCGGAGCATCTTCTAAATTTTCATAATCAATGTCATCAATAGTCCCACCAGTAATAAAAACTTTTACCTTCAGATCCGTCATATCAAAAGTATAACATCTTTATGTAAGGGATTGACTGTATAAGTTTAGAGTGCTATAGTGCCTTTAAGTATGGCTATTGAAAGATTTGAAGAAGCTTTAAAGCAGTATATACAAGAAGAAACCCAAAAAATGAAGGATGTCTCTGCTCAGTCCTTGGATGGCAGTATCACCGAGGATACCATTAAGGCAGCTGCGAGGTTACTAGAACATCTAGACCAAGCAGCAAATTCAATTAGAGGTACTTTGCGATATGGTATGGAAACCATAACTAATATTTTGGAGAAAGAAGGCTACGATCTACCACCAGCTAGTATTTTACGCCCCAGCTTCGGAGAGGTATTAGCTGAAACATTACAAAGTAATAATAGTACTGAGGAATCTGCAGAAACTGAAACTCCTACAGTTGAATTTCAGCCTCAGTATAGTTTTCCTAAGGATCTACTAGAAATAAATGATAACGATAAAGAAAATTATGGCACTATTATTAACAACGCTCTTCTAACAGACAGCGGTATAGGTTTGGGTTCATTGGTTTTAGGAGAGGGACAGAAGATAACAGATGTTAAAAGAAAAATGTTAAATGCCGGTATTAGCTTAAACCGTAGAATAACTTTCCCGGATATAAATAAACCAACCCGTCCCAAAAATCTTTTATTTTTTGTCTCCGATTTATTACCTCATTTGACTTATGACAACATTGTTTCTTTAAGAGATAATTTAGGTAATATTCATGCTTTTGATCATTTACCAAGTGAGGTCTTGTTCGTATTACTTAAGAAATTAGATTTAGAAAGTAGAACTTATAACTGTTTAGCAAGATCCCAATTAATAAATGTTTCTGATATTCTAAATTTAGATGAAGCTCATTTAGGTAGTGTTAGAAATTTTGGTCAAGGAGGATTTCATGACCTAATAGTAACTTTCGCAGCCAATAAAATTCTTCCTGAAGTCAAAAGTTGACAAGAATCAATTAGTTTGCTAAGATTTCAAAATATGACTTCTGTAGTCACACTGCCAAGAATATACGTCTTTTTTGCCACTTTGGCCTTCTTATTCTTGCTATTTTTTGTCTTAGTTTTACCTGTTTTTGCAGAGAATACTGCTACTTCATCCACTACCAGAAAAAATACTGTTAAAGAACGGGTGGAAGCCAGAAAAGAAATTGTTCAGACCAGAAAAGAAAATTTAATAGAGAGAAGAGTGGCTCTAAAAGAAAAGATGGCTACTCGGGAGGCAGCTTTAAAAACTAAACTGGCAGTATTTAAGGATAAAACAAAGGCCACTAAAGCTGAAAGGATTAATACTAATTTAAATAAGGTCAACGAAAAACAAACAGATGCCTTGCTAAAACATCTAAACAGGATGTCTGAAATCCTAACTAAACTGGAGAAGAGGGTAACAGAAAACAAACCAGATATTAAGGATCCTGCAGCTGCCAAAACTGCCATAGTTAGTGCTAAAACTCAGATTGCTTCTGCAGAAGCTGCCGTTGGTACACAGGCTGAAAAAGATTACACTATTACAATAAATAGTGAAACTACTGTTAAAGTAGATGCCAAAACCATGAGAGATGCTCTTCACACAGATCTAAAAGCTGTCAGAGAGACTGTTATTGCTGCAAAAAAAGCGGTGGCTAACGCTATAAAGGAGGCAAAGAATGGACAGTAATTCTCAAACACCAGCTGCTGTTCCCACTCCAGCACCTGCACCAACTCCTGTACCAATCACACCGACTCCAGTTCTTTCTGGAGGAAGTAATGAGCAAAGCTCTTCTTCGAATAGACTAATCACAATGTTAATAATAGGTTTGGTGATTATAGCAGTAGTTATAGCCGGATTTTACTTTTATTCTGTCAATCAAAAGTCTGCTGTACCTGAAACTACCACTCAAACTGATACTGATAATGTAGGCTCTTTGGAAGCTGATTTAAATTCTTCTAATTTAGATAACTTAGATACTGAGTTATCTGCAGTTGACCAAGACCTTCAAAGCCTCTAGAATTGAGGCATGTTTGAATTCAAAATTATTGCGAAAAAAGGTAAGGCTCGTGCTGGGATTTTAAAGACCCCTCATGGAGATATTCAAACTCCCGCTTTTATACCGGTTGGAACAGGCGCTTCTGTTAAAGCTCTTTCCCCAGCTAATTTAAAAGAAATCGGTGTACAGATAGTTTTAGCTAATACCTATCATCTAAATTTAAGGCCAGGAGAAAATTTAGTTAAAAAAATGGGAGGATTATCAGAATTTATGAGCTGGAAAGGTCCAACTATGACTGATTCAGGTGGATATCAGGTTTTCTCTCTTGGCCATGCCCAAATAGGAACAAAGCAAGGGAAGTTTAATAAATCAGTTTTCGAAAATATCCGAACCTACAATCCCGGATTGTCAACTCAAAACCAATCCGGGATTGGAAGTATTAGGCCTGCCAGGATGGACGAAAACGGTGTCACTTTCTACTCCCATCTTGATGGGAGCAAGCTTCGGCTTGACTCTCACATTTCTATCGGTATTCAGGAAAAATTAGGAGCGGATTTAATTGTGGCTTTTGATGATCACGAGTCTCCTCTTTGGAGTAAAGATAGTATTGCAACCTCTATTGAAAAAACCAACCGCTGGGCTCTAGAAAGCTTGAAGGCTCACAAAAGAAAAGACCAACTTATGTACGGGGTAATACACGGTGCTGGATATAAGGATCTTAGAATTGAATCAGCTAAATTTACAAATAAACATTTTAAGGCCATAGCTATCGGAGGAGCCTATCAAACAAAAAAAATTCTATACCAAGTAATAGATTGGTGCATTCCATATATGGATGAGGCTAAGCCAAGACATCTCCTGGGGATAGGTGAGGTGGAGGATTTAATAAATGGTGTAGAGAGGGGAATGGATTTTTTTGATTGTGTTGCTCCAACCAGGCGAGCCCGACATGGCTCACTCTATATCAGCCCTAAAAACGGAGGTAGCCCTAAAAATAATTTTTGCATGGCAATAACCGATAAACGATTTACCCAAGACCATAAGCCAATAGACCCAAGTTGTCTCTGTTACACCTGTCAAAATTTTACTAGGAGTTATCTGCGGCATTTGTTTCAGACTAAAGAGCTACTTGCATATACGCTTGCAAGTTATCATAATATCTACTTTATAACCGTTTTAATGGGCAATTTACGACAGTCCATTATAGACGGTAAATAAAATGGACAAAGAGCAAGAAGCAATACTAAGTCAATATCAAGGAATTGCTGATCCACGCCTTGAACATTATTTATATAACGCTGAAAAATCTGTTATAAGAAAGGTTCCTGTTTGGCCTCTTAGAATTAGAGAATGGGCTGTTACTCCAATGGGTGAAGTCTGTATCAGAGGTAGCTTAAAAATAAGCCGCTCTAGTTTTCTTTGGTTAGAAACACAAGTTAATGCCAGAAAAATCATTAATATTGAAGATGTGCAAAATAGTGCACCACGAATTACCCGTCACATGGATGCCAGTCATGTTATATACCCAGATCAATTTCGGGCCTTCTCTTTTATAACTTGGGGATTCCTGTATTATAAAAATTCCCGCTCAGAAATTGATGATTGGGATAACTTTATAGCCGAGGTAAAGTCCTCCGGTGGTAACAATAGATTGGTCGAATTAATACATGACCCTGTAGAGAGAAGGCCTTATCGAACAAGAGTTAATGGTAGCCATCCACCAACTGGCGACGATGGTAAACCACCTAAAACTGAATCTAATAATAGACGATGGTACGGGGATTATAGAAATCCTACCTTTAATATAGAGGAGCAAGCAGAACTCAGTTTGACTAATTCTTATCATCTGAAGGAATTTATAGATAGAAAAAGAGCGATGAAGACTTTTGAAATATACTTTGAAGATGATTTGGATATTAGTGATACTAAAATGCGGGCACTTTGTTTTATAAACGGTGTAAGAAAAAAACTTTTAAGATATCAGATGCGGGTTAAGGTGGAAGAGACCAGACGCCTTGGTAGGCAATCTCTTTATGAACCAGAAAAAGTTCAAATTGTTTTTGATCCTAATAGAGTATCCTTAGATAATATTTTGGAGACTGCTGAATTCACACAAAAAGTAATGGAAGAAAGAAAAATTAATCTTTTTGCAACATTCAAGCTAATGGAACAACTTAATAAAAAACTAGGGGATTAGGGCTTTTTTACTTTTTAGGAAAAAATAACCAACTACCATAAATGTTATAACTGGAGTGAGCCAAGATGGAACCTCCAAACCAAAGCTTTCTAAAACCATAACCATTCCTAGAAAAAATATAGAGTACATAGCCCCATTTTTTAGATAAATATATTTTTTAATATTTTCAATATTACTGACAGTTAATTGTCTAACAACAATTGCCCCCAAACCATTTCCAAGTAAAATTAGAGGTACTGAAAGGGTAAATGCAAACGCCCCTAAAACTCCGTCCATAGAGAAAGTAGCGTCAATGACCATTAAGAAAAATACTTTACTTTTATCGGAGAGGTTGCCTGTTGTATTTAATATCTCTTTTTCCTGTTTTTCGGCATTTTCTCTAAAGCCGTGTGTAATAAAAAAAGCAGTAGAACCGAGAACAGCTCCGAAAGCCATAAAAGGATCAAGCTTAAGAGAAAACCAAACAATTATCGCCAAAAGAATAGAGGCTACTGCAAAAAACCAGACTCCCTGCGAATGAAAAAACCTCTCTCCTCGAAGTCCATAGTGTTTTTCCTCCAAAAATAGCCAGGAAAAGAATAGAAACAACAGAAAAACTCCACCTCCAACCAGTAACATAGATGAGGCTTCTTCTATAGCAGTGTGAATTCTGGGATCATTACTAAAAGTGGCAGTTAAAGCTCCAATAGGTCCAAGAGAAGGGGAGACAGCCCAAACAATAAGCCAGGGAAGTATCCCCCTAACTATAAATACAGCAAATAAAAGGCCCCAAACCAGAAACCATTTTCTAGCCTTGCTACCCATGGTGGATAAGACTTGGGCGTTAATTATGGCATTATCTATAGAAGAAACTGTTTCAAAAAGGGCTAAGCCGGCAATAGTTAAAAATATGCTTCCCAGATCCATTTAATTATCTTACCACGCTCGGTCTAAAATTTGTAAGGGCGCTTGCTAACCAATTATTTTTGCAACAATTCCTGTGGCTATACGCAGGAAATTAGGATTGAGCCCAAATACAAAAATAGTTTTTGAACTTAAAAACGATCCCGAGGCTTCCATTAAGTCTGTTGCAGACTTTTTTGCTATGAAGGGATCAGTCAAGTCAAACAAATCTTTCGATATCAAATTTCCCTCTTGGAGCGGGAGATGCAAGTTAGTGCGAAGCGCGAAGCTCTGCTTGCTGTTTACAGGAACTTGTTCATTCCGAACTCTTTCTCTCGCAAATCCTAGCTCATTTTAGCAAGTTAATGCAGGCATATCAAGCCCAGGAGGAAAAGGAAATATGAGCTCAAACTATGGTATAATTAACTAATGAACAACTGGTCTACTGATATTAAAAAACTCTCAAAATACCCTGAAAAATTTACTATCTGGAAATTAGAACAACTGATTAACTTCGGCTTAGATGGACAAAAGTTAAGCCTTGTAGAGTTAAAAAAATACCTTTCTAAACTTAATATTGATGCACAAAAAAGGAAGTATTTAGATTCTCTTATCAATGCCTAATACAGATATTCTTACCGAAACTCAAAAGTTATTCCTTAAGCTTTTAGGTAAACAACCTTTTTCTAAAAAGTTTTATCTTAGCGGTGGAACAGCCTTAGCTGGATTTTATATTCCATATAGATTTTCTGAAGACTTAGATTTCTTTAGTGAGGAAGAGATACAGGTAGATGAAATAACTGCTTTTATACAATCTATAAAAAGTGAATTGGGCTTTGAAAGCTTTGATTTCAATACCAGTTTTAACCGGAATCTATTCTTTCTTAAGTTACCTAATCAAACTTTAAAACTTGAATTTACATATTATCCCTTTAAACAATTGGATAATTCCAAAGAAGAATTTGGAGTTAAGATTGATAGTATTGAAGACATTGCTGTAAATAAACTTTTTACTATTTATCAAACACCAAGAAGCAGAGATTTCATGGATTTATACATGATTATTAAAAAATATGGTTTTACAATAGAAGACTTAATTAAAAAGGCGAAAATTAAGTTTGATACACATGTAGACCCATTAAAACTAGGTACTCAATTTCACTTAGTAACAGAATTAAAAGATTATCCTAACCTTATCGCTAAATTAGAGGAAAAAGAATGGCAAGATTTTTTCAAAGTAGAGGCCAAAAAATTAGGCCCGCAGATTATAGAAGATTAGCCCGTTATATCAATATATTCGACATTTTTCTGGGGACACTGCCCCGTCTGGAGCACAATCTGGGAGGATGTTCGGACTTACCTAACCTCTCCAGATAATTCTAAAGAAATAACGGCACTCATTGTAGCAATTAATCATTTTAAAGAAAAGGGGAAATTGGGTGGGTAAGAATTATTTCAGATCCTGGGAAAACTCATCAATCAAAACGAGCTGTCGATCCACATATACCCTGCCGTCACTTGTTAATTGGATCATGGAACCCTGCATTTCTACTAAAATAGCAGAGAAATATCTGTGTTTTTCTTGCTCAGGCATGTCTCGAGTTACAAGAACCAAAGGTTGTCGCGGTCTTCTTTCAACCATACTTTTGATTATAGTTGTTATAAGTTATTTGTCAATTTTTTGCGGCGTAGGAAGGAGTCGAACCTAAAATTGAAGCTAATTTCAGGAAATTTAAAAAATATGCAAATTTTTAGCCTCAGAAAAAATTTGTGCGGGAGACGCAAGTTATTCCGAACTCTTTCTCTCGCAAATCCTAGCTCATTTTAGCAAGTTAATGCAGGCATATCAAGCACAAGAGGAAAACTTATAGTATAATAAACTGCCTATGAAACATAATCCGGAAAATGAAGATATACTAGATCAGGCAGAGGCTATTTTTGAGGAATCAAAACAGGATGTACAAGCGTTCTCTGTTACTCTTATTGTCGATGATGCTATTCTCATTCTCTCTGCACCATTTGAGTATTTGCAAAACCACAAAGAATCAGATGGTGAAACAGAAACAGCAAAGTCGCTAATGGAAAGGTTTGAGGAAGTATTAACATTGAACATAGAACAAAATCAAAGTGTCACAGATAACACTATTTCTCTTGAATTAAATGCTAGAGATGTTGATTTTATTAATGGAGTTTTATTTGATAGAACTGGTTTTTTTCGCCAAGCTGGAAAGTCAACAATGTCTTCTAATATAAGAGAACTAACTTCTCTGGGAGCTAATAATGCTATGGCAGCCATCATCCGCTTAAATACTGCTTTTGTTAATGCCGGGGGTCAACCTAGACCTGATTTTACAAGATTTCGTGATGGTATTGAACCAAACAAATAGTTTGAGTTCGATTCCCGTCAACCAGTTGATTAAAACAGGCACAGGTCTTCCTCTTGACCCATTCGATTAACTCAGGGTCAATACTGAGTAGCATCGAAGTATTGACTTTCGGGTAATTTATGGCTTAAAGTAGTATTATGACAGACGAGATTACTAAAATTGCTATTTTTAGAAATAAAGAAATCCGTAAAACAATTTATAAAAACGAGTGGTGGTTCTCGGTTGTTGATGTTATTGAAGCTCTAACTAATAGCGCAAATCCTAACGACTATTGGTTCAAAATGAAAATTCGACTGAAAGGTGAGGATGATATTGAACTATCGACAATTTGTCGACAGTTGAAACTAAAGGCTGCAGACGGAAAGCTTAGAGAAACAGATTGTGCTGATACAGAATCTATATTCCGAATTATCCAGTCAATTCCTTCTTCAAAAGCAGAACCATTTAAACGTTGGCTGGCTAGGGTAGGCTATGAAAGAATCCAGGAAATTGAAGATCCGGAATTAGCTCAAAAAAGGGCAAAAGCGCTCTATAAAGCTAAAGGCTACCCTGATGAATGGATTGAAAGACGCATGAGAGGTATAGCAATTCGTGAGGAGCTAACTGACCAATGGCAAAAACATGGGGTGGAAATGCCAAAAGAGTATGAGATTCTTACTGCTGAGATATCCAAAGCTACATTTGGTGTTACTCCAGGGGAATATAAAAAACTTAAAGGCTTAAAACGCGAAAACCTTAGGGATCATATGAATGATTTGGAACTATTATTTTCGCAGCTTGGCGAGGCTGCAACAACTGAGATAACAAAAACAGAACATCCTCAAGGTTTTGAGAAAAATAAACATGTTTCTAAACGTGGTGGGAAAATTGCAGGTGATGCCAGAAAAAAACTGGAAATTGAAACAGGCAGAAAGGTTGTCACAGGGGAGAATTATTTACCTAGTAATATAACAAAAAGATTAAAATGAGTAGAGTGAATGCCTAAGATTAGCGCGTTATATCAATATATTCGACACTTTTTTGGGGGTACTGCCCCCTCTGGAGCTCCTGACGTACTGCTACACAGACTGCCAGAGTTTATCAGATTATTCCTATCTGACGGCCTTTTACCTGATTTAGTCTATGCTTTAGGTCTAAAAACTGTATAAGTATGCATATCAAAATTATTCTGGTTGGATGAATCGAATTTCTAAATGGCTATTTAAGGCCTGAGCCAGTTTTTTAAGAAAAGCAACAGACGGATTAGCTCTACCGGCTTCAAGTCTTGAGATAACAGACTGTTTGGTACCAACTCTCTCAGCCAAATCCTTCTGAGTTATACCTTTCTCGATTCTTGCCCTTAGTACTTCGTTTATAAGAGCAAATTCAGGTTGGAGTCTTTCATATTCTGCCTTAATTTTGGGATTTTTTAGAGCTTGTTTCTTAAATGTAGTAAAGTCGAGATGTTTTCTTTTCATATAGCATATATGCTATATTATTTCATTAATTCTGTCAAGTGCGGTTTTAAGCTCTTTCCTAGGAGTTTTTTGAGTTTTCTTTTTGAAGGCATGAAGTAAATAAAACTCATTATTAAAAACTGTGTAAAGGATTCTTACGGCAACTGATCCAGAAATTCGGAGCTCATATGCTTTGTCTATTAGCTTCTTAGAGTATGGTGGTTTTAGAAATGGTCCATGATTTTCAAGAAGTTCAATTGAGTGAAGAATTTTAGCATAAGTAGCTTCATCCTGTTCTTCTATAAATTCTTTAATTGGATAATCTCCTCTTGCCGTTTGAAAGAATAAAACTTTCCAAGCCATAGATTAAATAGTAGCATAAAAACTTAGGGGTAAAATTGCGATCCTTATGGCAGAGATGAATCATCAATTATGATATCAACATTCGCTCCCTAACAGTAAGGTACTTTCACCACAAGGATCATTCGGTAGTTAATAGTATACCAGAAGTTGTATATAAATATTTAAATGCTATAGTACAGTTATATGTTTGAACTAAAAAATAAAGATGTGATTAGGGCATGCTTGCCAATCTTAGAAAATCTATGGAAAAAACACAAAGAAACATATATAAATCTTTTCTTTCAGGAAAAGGATTTGTATTTTGACGAGCTAGATTTGACACCTCTTTTAGAAACAGGTCTTATTATAAAAGTAGGTAATAAGTTTAGGGCAAATGTTTTCATCTTCCCCTTATCGGAAAAATTTATTGTCTGCGATTTTTTAATTTCTTTACATAGGATCAAGGATGGTCGTTACCTTAGAAGAAAGGATGATGTATGGCCAATTTTTGCTTATGAGTCACCGTATATTGCCAAAAAGGCGATAGTGGAGGAGGGTAATTACGTTTTGGATTTAGCGACCGGTTCGGGAATAATTGCTCTTTTTTGTGCTGATAAAGCTAAAAGGGTAATTGGGACAGATATAAACCCAAAGGCTATAAATTATGCTCAATTTAATGCCATATTAAACAACTTAGATGATAAGGTTGAATTTAGGCTGGGGAATTTATTCGAACCAGTCAGAAGGGAAAAGTTCGATCTTATCATTTGGAACGGTCCGACAATCGCTACACCAGATGTACCTAGTAAGTATCCAATCTATTGCTTTGGTGGTGCAGATGGTCTGGATTTCACCAAAAAATTTATTAAAGAGGCTCCAGATTATTTAAAATCCGGAGGAAGAATTCAGTGGTTAGATCCCTCTTTAGGAAATAACATCAAACCTAAATCGCTAGAGATAATTGAAGAAGTGTGGAGAGGCAGAAATTTTAATGTAGTTTATGAACAAAGGGTTAAACCTGATCCACTTTATAGCCTCTATGAAACTGTTGATGAAGTGCTCTTTAACCCAGCTAAAGGGTTACCTAGACCCCTGTGGATAGAACCATTAACAGAGAAGGAATACTCCGATTGGTTGGTGTTTCTTAAGAAGAATAACTTTACTCATATCCATGCTGGAATGTATAAAGTTTACCCTTCGGGAACTTTTAAAGTTACGCGTACTAAACCTGAGGAAATTTTATTTCCTAGAATGAATTACCTGTCTCAGGATTGGCATTTTCTAAGTTCATCAAGAATTAAACAATTATTGAGAATTTGCGAGAGCTATTAAATCTGATTTATGAGTCGAAATGTATTGGAAATCCTGAAGACGTTAGCCAAGAGGAAGAATAATAAGTTCAAAGCTAGTTCGATTCCCCTTAAGGTATAATGTTATAGGACTAGGGATTATCGAATTTTAGCAATATTTTGAAGCTAAAATTTGCAAAGTTCGATCTTTTTCTATGGAGCTCGTTTACGAAAAAGTTCGGACTAAATTCCGATCGCAAAGGTAGCGACGCGCACCTTTCCGCGCCGCCTTCTATCCGCTCAGCCTTCGGCCTCGCTCTGGTATTTTTTGCAAAGACAGAAAGACAAATGCGCGCGATTTTTTTATTTATAGTCACGCTGTTGCGGGACAAGACAAAACTTAAATGTTTTCTTGCCCCTACCCACCCAGCGCGAAAACTTTTTACTCCCCATATTATACAGGAAATTTTGAAAAGGAGAAATGTTGTTTTAAGAAAACAGCTTCCTCTGGTTACAAGGTATTCTCCTGTTAAGGCATCATTTTAAGTTACCTTTTTGTACACCCTTAATCTGCGATTTCCTTCTCCTATAGTGGAGACTTCGAATCCCTCAATTTTCTCACCTGTTAATGTTAATATTTGATCTATTTTTGATGTAGTTCCAATCATAGCAAGAAGAAAATGTTCAGGATCGTCAACAATGATTACTCCTCCTTCTCTAAGACTAGGTTTTAACCTTGCAAAAATATCAATAAGATTATCTGCTTCTGTTTTTTGGTTATATCCTTTTGTTAAATCCTCGAATGCCTCATGCCAAATTGCACCCTGAAAATCAGTCATGGCAGCGATACTATTTTCTTTGAAAGGCAAAAATGATGCGTCAAACCTCATAGGGGTTGCGCCACTTGGTAGTCTTTGTACATCAGCCACATCTCCTGCAATTACCTTATATGAATTACCAAGTTTTTCAGCAAGCACTCTCTCGTTTATTCCCACATTGGATGACAGTGAAACTAATACCAGCACGTCTTGAGGGTTCAGCGGGGCGGGTAAGATATTTGCAAAGATTATTGTTTCAGCAATTTCCTCTGCTGTTTTCAAGCTAACTGGTGTCATCTCAGCCCATTCTTGACCACGCTTGGTTCCAGGAGCATACTCCTCTTTTACTGTTTTGTGTCTCCCAATTAATTCTTTATCTCTTTCGGAAAGACTTGGTTTAATTTCAGGTGGTGTTGAATCGGCCACGGGTTAATTCTATCATACATAAGAAACACTGAATAGAGTTAGTGTATTTTTTCAAATTTACCAAGCTTCTTATTTTTTCTAACATTATTCCATAAGAAATATTCTCCATTCATCTCAATATAAACACCACTAGGAAGGACTTGGGCAAAAGATAGAGCACTTCCAAGGTTAAATAATCCATCAGAACTGCCAAATTTATAAGGAACCATTGCTCCTGTGAGGATAATAGTTTTATCTATTTTGCCGCTCGCTAATACCTTAGCTGTTTGAATCATGGTATCTGTTCCGTGCGTAATAACAATTCTACCTTCTTCTGTTTTTTTACAGTGTTCCAAAATGGTTCTTCTGTCTTTATTAGTTATATTTAGACTATCCATCATCATAAGAGTATCCAAATCAATGTTTAGCTTACATCTTCCCAACTTTAGCATCTCCGGAAGATGGGTATCTTTAAAATAGAGTTTGCTGGTGATCTCGTTATATTCCTTATCAAAAGTACCGCCAGTTGCAAAGACTTTTATTTTCATATGGGGTAATTATAGCAGGTTTTAGGTTACTTAAGAGTGGGTTTACTGCTTGTAATTTTTTTCAATAATTGATACATTATTTTTGTAACCAAACTTTTCCTTACGGCTTTTTAATGGCCGCTTTTGGACAGATCCGTAAGGGTTTGGTTACACCAGAGCGGCCATTTGAATTTTTAGCAAAAGAAAAGTTCTTTAAAATTTTTGCGTTTTTTGGGTCGCCTTAGGTGACCGTTCGAGCCGACATAAGTTTTTAGAGCTTCGGCCGAAGGTTGAGCGGATAAAGGCGGCGGCAAAGGCGAGCCGCCGCTACCTTAGCGATTGGAATTTAGTCCGAGTTTTTTCGTAAACGAGCTCCGAAAGGGAGTTCTCAAAGCGGACGGAAGGTTGGCTCTGGCTGGGAAGGGTCAGCCAGAACTCTGCAAAGCCCAAATTGTAACTTGGCACCAGCCGCCGGTTAAAAAGAACAAAAAACGAGGAACGCAAAAATTTAGGCTTCTTAGAAAGAAGCCTGCTCGTTTCGCTCGCAAAAGAACTTTTCTTAAGGAAGAATTAAAATGAAATATATAGCTTACTGTCGAAAAAGCACAGATGAAAAAGATAGACAAATTCTGTCTATTGAGGCGCAAATTGCAGAACTAACCGAATTTGCCAAGCGTGAGGGGCTAGAAATACTTGAATTTATAGAGGAAGCAAAGACGGCAAAATCTCCTGGTAGAGAACAATTTGAGAAAGTCCTAAAGCTAATAGAGAAAGGACAAGCACAGGGCATTTTATCTTGGCACCCCGACCGTTTGGCTAGAAATTCAATTGATGGTGGAAAAATAATTTATCTTTTAGATACTGGAAAACTTCTTGATCTAAAATTCCCCCAATTTTGGTTTGACAATACCCCTCAAGGTAAGTTCATGTTAAATATAGCCTTTGGTCAGAGCAAGTATTATGTGGATAATTTATCAGAAAATGTAAAAAGAGGGTTAAGGCAAAAATTAAGAAATGGGGTATATCCTGGTAAAGCATTTTGGGGTTATGTAAATAATAAAGAATTAGGAACTATAGAAATTGATCCAGTTGAATCTAAAGTTATTAAAAAGGCTTTTGAATTGTTCGGAGAGGGAGGAAAAACTTTTATGGATATTTCCCGTTTTCTGTATAAACACGGGCTTATCCAGAAAAATGGTAAACATTTAAAAATAGATAGAATAAAAGAAATTCTTTCCAACAAATTCTATATTGGCATTATTCTTTACGCAGGAGAGTATTACGAGGGAAAGCAAAAGTTATTCATTTCAAAGGAGCTTTTTGACCGAGCGCAAAAGCAGTTCAAGTTTACAGAAAGGTCAAAGCCCAATAACAAACACAATCTACCTTTCTTAGGACTAATGAAATGCGGAGAATGTGGAGCTTCTATTACCGGAGAAAAGAAGTTTAAATTTTACAAATCAACCAGAGGAAAAGTTGAATATATTTACTATAGATGTACGAAGAAATTAAAACCCTGTTCTCAGAGATTTATACAGGAGCCCGAACTTGAAAAGCAATTTAGAAAAGTTATTGATGATGTTGCCTTACCTGAAAAATGGGCAACAGATTGGTATAAGTGGCTAGAAAGAGATGAGATACTAGAAAAACAGTTAAAAGAGGAAAACTTAAAAAGATTAGACCAAGAGATTAAAACCCTAGATCAAAAACTTAACCTTTTACTTGATAGTTATTTAGATGGCGTCATTGACGCTGATATTTATAAGAAAAAGAAAAATGAACTTTTCGAAGAAAAGTTAAAGAAAGAGGAGGAAATTGCAAAAATAAAGACAGACGGTTCGAGTTGGCTCGAACCCTTCAGAGAGTTCATTGGTAGCGCACTATCGTGCGCAAAAATCGCGCGCGCAAAAAATACATCCGAAGAAATTGCTTTCTTCGGAAAAACTGTCGGCTCGAACTTCTTTTTAACTAATCGGCAACTTGCAGTCTCGTATAGAAAGGGCTTTGCAGAACTCTGCGCGCCCCCTCCCGCGCAGAGCCAATCCAGACTCAACTTTGCGGATTCACTTTCAGTCGGGGTGAGAGGAATTGGACCTCCTGCTTCTCGGTCCCAAACCGAGCGTTCTACCGATGAACTACACCCCGCCTTCGCCAAGGCTTCGGTCGTACGCCGCCATAGGCTTTGCCGACGGCACGCGGGCAGGCCCGTCGAAGTGCCGCGAGTGGGAGTCGAACCCACATCCCTTTTGGGGACTCGCTCTTAAGGCGAGCGTGTATGCCATTCCACCACCGCGGCAAATAAATCTATGCTTATTTTAGCAGATTAATATCAAAAGGGGAATTGCTATAATGATTATTAGATATGGTAAAAATTCTTTGGGGGATAATTTTATTGGCCTTTTTTTTGATTATTTTGGCAATAGTGATAAAACCTGCTAAAAATGAAGCGCTTGTTAATAATCAACCAGTACCAGTACCATCATTCTCACCATTAACATCTTCATTCTCTCTCATACCTTCAAATTCTCCTAAACCGGTTGTACCTGTACACTCCGGCAGGCAAGCTCATATACCTATTCTTTTATATCATTACATAGGAGGTAACCCCAATCCTGATGACAGTGCTAGGGATAATCTATCTGTTTCGCCTGAAAAATTTGATGAGCAAATGGGGTATCTTTCCCAAAACGGGTACGACCCTATTACTTTGGATACTATGGTGGCAGGATTGAGGGGCATCGCTTCGCTTCCTTCAAAGCCAGTGGTGATTACCTTTGACGACGGGTATGTTGATCTTTATATAAATGCCTTTGGAATCTTGAGAAAATATGGCTTCCGAGCTGTAGCTTTTATACCAACAGGTTTAATAGGTACTAAGTATTATGCCAGCTGGGAACAGCTTTCCGAAATGCAAGCCTCGGGTCTTTTATCATTTGAATCACACTCTGTTTCCCATGCCAATTTGCCTTCTTTAACAAAAGACAGGCTAGTAAGTGAACTTGCAGAAAGTAAAAAGACCCTGGAAGCCAGATTTGGTGTGCCAATAAATTTTATTGCTTATCCTAACGGTATTTCCAGTGAACAGGTACAGGAGGCAGTTAAAACAGCAGGTTATATCGGGGGTATTGGTACTTGGTTTTCAACCACGCAAAGCGAGGGCACTATTTACAACATGCCTAGAATCAAAATTCCCGGTGGGTTATCTCTTTTAGATTTTGCCAAAAGACTTTAAATCCCACTTAAAAACTACAGGCAAGTCAGGAAATTTTCAACCTGTAACATCCAAAAATTAACGGTCTTCCCGGGGACGGGCAATATTGACCACAATTTTTCTGCCGTCAACATCTGTTCCGTTTAGATTATTTACCGCATTTTGTGCTTCTTCATCTGTGGACATTTCCACAAAACCAAAGCCGCGGGATCTGCCTGTATCTCTGTCTTTTACCACTTGAGCTGAAACAACAGTTCCTGCTTGGGCAAAAATTTGAGCCAGTTTTGCATCATCAACTTCCCATGGTAGGGAGCCAACAAACAATTTTTTGTTATTCAAAAAAAATCACCTCACTTTCTTTTCTTCGCGTGAGGTGAATTAAATAATTACACTCAACACAATCATATAATTATCTCATTCCTCTGACTAAAAATCAAGTGGCAATTTACCCCGCAATAATCGCGCAAGCTATTGCGCAATTGTATAATAACTGGATGGACCTTTACCGTTTAATTTAAGTAAACCCTTATCAGTTAGGTTTTTAAGCTTAAGCTGGGCAGTCCGCTTGGCCACTTTTAAAATATCAACCACATCTCCGGATGTTATTCTGCCGGTAGTAGACAGAAAATCCATAATTTGAATGTCATCTTTATTCAGGAAAATCTGTTCGCTTTTTTTGGAAACCTTACCAAAGCCTATTGACTGAATTTGTTCCAAAGCTTTTCTTGCTTCGATTAAAAAGCCGTTGGTAAAATACTCAAGCCAGACTGTAAAATCCATGTCCTGTGAATAATTTTTTCCTTGGGCCTTATTTTCAGCATTATAATAAGACATCCGGTCGCGGTTATAATAATCCTCCAAAACCAGGATTTTCCTAAAATCCCAACTGTCCCTGTAAAGCTGAAGCTGGGTCAAGAGTCTTGCCACACGGCCGTTTCCATCGGTAAATGGGTGAATAGTCACAAACTGCAAATGCAGGATAGCAGCTCTCACAATAGGATGAGTTCCTGTTTTTTTTGATTGTTTAAGCCAAACAAAAAGATCTTCAATTAGTTTAGCCACCTTTGATACAGAAGGAGCTTTAAACCGTAGCATTTCCCGTCCGTCTCCTAAATCATCCAAAACATATACATCTCCGTGTCTGAATTTAGCTATTTTTTCTTTTTCCACCAAACCTGCAATAACTATTCCATGCAGTTTTAAAACCTCATCTTCTGTAATATCTTTTTTCGTTTTAGCCATGTCCTCTAAAATCCTTAAGGCTTTGTAATAATTTTCCACCTCCAGGATGTCTTTTTGAGCGCCCCTGACAGGCTTACCCTCGATTATTTTACCCACTTCAAATTGAGCCAGTTTATTGCCTTCAATTGAGGTGGAGGTATGAGCCATGCGTAAAATGGCTTGTCTTCGCAGCTGGGCCTCGTTTAAGGGAAGCACCCGTGAACGCTCTACCACGGCCTTGATCTCAGCGATTTCCGTCATATTGGATAGGGTTTTGGGGCTGATTTGATACCTTGGTTCAAACATAAGTTTATGATAGCATTATATCATACAATAGCGCAATAATCGCGCATTCTATCGCGCATGAATGCTAAAATCATTGATAAAAAAGAAATAGCCGAGGGAACCCTGCAAGTAACTTTTACAACCTCCGAACCCTTTACTTTTAAACCCGGACAATATACTTCTGTTAGAATAGCAAATTCCACAAAGCATTTCTCTATTGTTAATTCTCCTGATGAAAAAGGGATTATTTCTATTGCCACCAGACTTCGTGACAGCGATTTTAAAAACTCTCTACAAA
>Ga0209542_10005763_pt1 | contig 24502 bp, 25 predicted proteins | sample RifCSPhighO2_01_FD_184028 | JGI IMG/M metagenome (GOLD analysis project Ga0209542, IMG submission 184028) | Soil microbial communities from Rifle, Colorado - Rifle CSP2_plank highO2_0.1 (SPAdes) (version 2) | ecosystem: Environmental > Terrestrial > Deep subsurface > Rock core/Sediment ...
GTACCATTAGAGACGAGGAGTTGGCCTACGTCGAGCGCGAACTCAACGAGCGGCCGCGCAAGAGGCTCGGCTGGCAGTCTCCATTACAAGCATTTGGTGTTGCACTTGCAGATTGAATTCGCCTTTTAACCCCTTGACAAGTACCCTGTTTGGGTGTATACTTAACATTGAGTTCACGTACATTGATCGGCCGTTCTGGCCAGCGCCAACAGGGGGATCCCAACCATGAGCAAATTTTGGACGGCATTCGTGATTGCAATTCTCATGATCGGCATCGCTCCGACACACGCCGCGAGCAAGATAGAGAAGAGGAACGCCCTCGTCTCTGCGATTGTGAAGGAATGCAAGAAGATCAAGGATCGGGAAGACCGCTTTCGCTGCGTCGAAAAGGCCGAGGCGATGGAGATGTTTGAATATATCAACATTCCGGTCAGGCCGGAATGGAAGAAGCGCGATTGGATGCAGTCCTCTAGTCGACTGATGCACTTCAAGAAATATTTTCCCGAGCAGCTTCATGCAGCGCGGGAGTCACTGAAGAAAAAATAACCACTAACACGAATGGCAAAAGGCCACTCGGTTGGTGGTTTTTTGTTTTCCTACCCTGTTTTTTTCTTGGCGAAGCCTCTGCGCTTCTTTTCCTCTTTTAAAATTTCCAGAGCGCGCTCGAGGGTTATGTCGTACGGGGAATCTGTTTTAAGGGAGCGGAAGTCGGCCTTGGGCTGGGTATGGTGCGCAATGTAGGGACCAAAGCGCCCGACATTAGCGACAATGTCGAGCCCGGTGTCGGGGTGCTTACCCAAGTCGCGCGGCAAGGCAAGGTAGAGCGCCGCCTCCTCGATAGTAACTGTTGCGGGGTCTTTTTCTTTAGGTACCGAGGCGCGCTTGGGTCTGCCCGAGGCAGATCCGCCTTGGGCGGACTTTTTCTTTTTTGTACCTTTAGGTGGAGTTTCGCCCAGCTGTACGTACGGGCCAAAGCGGCCGGACATGACATAAATATTCTCGCCGGAGTCGGGATGCACTCCTATGGGCTTGGCCGGCTCGTTGCTTATTACCTCGCCCTGCTCGGTGCGCGCGCCCATGCAGTCGGGGAAGGTGGAGCAGGACATAAACTTGCCCTGGCGCGAGAGCTTGAAGACCATAGGCTTGCCGCATACGGGGCAGGCAAACTCTGCGGGCGCTGGCCCGAGGTCGGTTATCTTGCCGGCCTCTTTGTCCTTAAGCTTTACCTCCTTAAGGAACGGGCCATAAAAATCCTTAAGGGTCTTAACATACTCACGCTTGCCCTCGGCTATCTCGTCGAGCTCGTCCTCCATCTCGGCGGTAAAAGTGTCGGATATGTACGTGGGGAAGTACTCCTCGAGGAAGCTCGATACCACGTCGCCGGTATCGGTGGGCTTGAGTGAGCGGCCCTCCTTCTCTACATAGCCGCGTGCGTCGAGCGTGCGCATAATGCTGGCGTACGTCGAGGGGCGGCCGATGCCGCGCTTTTCGAGCTCTTTGATGAGCCCGGCCTCGGTGTAGCGGGGCGGCGGGGTAGTCTGCTTTTCCTCGACATCGATGTCCTTAACATCGAGCGCCTCGCCCTTTGTAACCTTGGGCAGCTCGACATCCTCGCCGCGCGCCTGGGGATCGGCCTTAAGCCAGCCGTCAAAGAGGACGCGCGAGCCGTTAGCGCTAAATACGGGGATATCCTTGTCTTTAGTCTTTGCCTCTATTTTGGTACGCAAGATTTTTGCATCGGCCATCTGGCTTGATACAGCGCGCGCCCAAATGAGCTCGTAGAGTTTTTTTTGCTCGGGCGTAGTGCCGGCAGACTCCTTGGCAATATTGGTGGGGCGGATGGCCTCGTGCGCCTCCTGCGCGTTTTTGGACTTCGTGGCGTAGGTGTGCGGCTCGGCGTAGTCCTTGCCGTACTTCTTTTCGATATGGGCGAGCATGGCAGCTTGTGCCGGCTTGCCCAAGTTAGTCGAGTCGGTGCGCATGTAGGTAATGTGCCCCGCCTCGTACAGTTTTTGCGCGATGCGCATGGTGTTGGAGGGCGAATACCCCAGGCGGCTCGACGCCGACTGCTGCAAGGTCGAGGTGGTGTAGGGTGCGCGGGCCGCTCGCTTGGCCTCGGTTTCTGTAACTTCAGCAACATTTAGCCCGTCCTTTTCCACTGCGGCAACAATCTTGTCCGCTTCTTTGCGGTCGCGCGGCTCTTCGCTGCAGGTAAGCGCCAGATGCTCCTTATTTTTGGTATGGGTCTGCGCAGTTATTACAAAGTAGGTCTCGGGCACAAAGGCGCGTATCTCGCGCTCGCGCTCCATGAGTATGCGCAAGGCCGGGCTTTGTACGCGGCCGGCAGAGAGGCCATAGCGGACCTTTTTCCATATCAAACCCGACAGGTCGTAGCCCACCAGGCGGTCTAGTACGCGGCGCGCCTCTTGGGCCAGGCGCAAATTTTCGTCGATCTTGCGCGGATGCTCGAGCGCCTCGGCTATCGCCTCTTTCGTTATCTCGTGGAAGACGATGCGGTCGGGCTTTTTGAGCTTAAGCTCCTCCTTTATATGCCAGGCAATAGCCTCGCCCTCGCGGTCGGGGTCGGTCGCCAACAAGACCTCTTTGGCCTTCCGTGCCAGCTCGGTAAGCTCGGCAATGACAGCCACTTTGCCCGGCACCACCTCGTAGTGGGGGACAAAGCCGGCTGCGATGTCGATGGCCTTTTTGTTGGACTTGGGGAGGTCGCGCACATGGCCCACTGATGCGCGCACGATAAAGTCGCCGGACTTATCGATGTCCTTTAAATACTTCTCTATGGTTTTGGCTTTTGCCGGAGATTCTACTATTACGAGTTTCATTGAATGGATTCGTACGCACTGACCGCGCATAAGAGAGAGTGATACCGTACTACAGTACCATATGTCAAATCGATGGATGAAAATACAAAGCCTCCGTATACAACGGAGGCCTACGCAACACAACACCGGCACATCAGACAACGTAGAAGGGTACTCTGGTCTCGAGGAGGTTTTCGAGCAGCTCGGGCTGCCGCTCCTCGGGGACTCCAGTAAGCACGCACTCAAGCTTTTTACGCAACTCGTGTGACAATTCCTCGTCGCTTGGGCCGCGTTCGTTGTCTTGCATTAAAGAACCCTCCCTGTTGCATTACAAACATTATACTACGCGCGCTCGACTTTGCCAAGGCGCTCAGTGATGAGCCCCCGCAGTAATAAAGAAGAGAGCGCGATGTTGGCGTCTTGGGCGTTCAGGCCCGCCTCCTCTATAAGCGTGTCTTTGTCTGTGGGCGCGGTAAGTGCCTCCAATACCACTGCCTCGGCTTGGGTGAGGTCGGTGGGCAGGGCAGGCTGGGTCGGCTTGTCCGAGGGCTTGATGCCCAGCACTTGCAGCACGTCGTCGGCATCGCGCACCAAGGTTGCTCCCTCGCGTATGAGCCGGTTGACCCCCGCACCTGTCTCTTTACCCAGCTCGTGTGGGATACCCAAGACCTCGCGGTTGTAGTCGAGCGCCAAGCGCGCGGTAATAAGCGTGCCCGACTTTTCTCCTGCCTCGACAATGAGGCTGGCCTCGCTCATGCCGGCCATAAGCCGGTCGCGCTTGGGGAAGTCGTGCAGCATAGCTTTGTGCGGGCCCTTGTCCTCGCTTATCAAACATCCGCCACGAGCTAGTATCCGGTGCGCCAGCGCATGGTTGGTCTTGGGGTAGATGCTTGCGTCGTCGCACGAGGAAGGGAGCACCGCTACCGCAGGCAGGCCCACATCTAAGGCGGCCTTAAGCGCCTCGCCGTCGATACCGAGTGCGAGGCCCGACACTATGGCCACGGGGTAAAGAGCTAGGCCGGCAATAATACTCTGCGTCATGCGGCGGCCGTACGGTGAGCAGGCGCGCGAGCCCACTACGCACAGCATTTTGTAGTGCGGGGGCGGCAGTGCTCCGCGCAGGTACAGCGCCCGGGGCCGCTGCGACATCTCGCGCATAAGCGGCGGAAACTCCCGGGGGCCTAGTTGGCGTATAGAAAACTCCATAAATTAATACCCTCTGAAGGTCTCACAGTTTTGTTTAAACTTCAATATAGTATATTATTCGCCCATTCGCTCGAATAAACGAATAAAGATATAGAAAATTTATGGATAAGATTAAAAAGGCAGAAAGGATTTTAAAAGCGCTAGCCAACCGCAGGCGACTCTTGATTATCAAGTTCCTGCACCGAGCGGGAAGGTCTGTTCCTGGCAGCATTGCAGAGGAAATAAAGTTGTCGTTTAAGGCAACCTCAAAGCATCTGGGTATATTGTTTGCCGCCGAGATAGTCGAACGCGAGCAGATAGGCTTGCGAGTTGATTATTTTTTAAAAGCTCCAATCCATCGATTGATCGAATCAGCGTTAGAGTCCTTTTAGGTCCTATGGGACTTAAATTATTCGTCTATTCGCGCGAATAAGCGAATATAACAACGGGCAATAATTTTGCTTTTCTGACTACTGGCTTGATGGTATGCTTGGTGTATGGAGTCAGTATTTAGTTTTGGCGCGTTTGGAGTTGTCATGCTTTTGGCCGCCATTAGCCCCGGGCCAGATTTTTTAGTTGTAGTAAAAAACAGTCTTGGATACTCGCGCTCCATTGGTATAGTCACGGCGTTGGGAGTTGGGTCGGCTATTTTTGTTCATGTCGCTTACACTATTGTCGGTATTGGCCTGATAGTTTCTCAGTCAATACTCATCTTTTCGGTAATAAAAATACTTGGCGCAGTATACCTTTGTTATCTCGGACTAAGCCTTTTACGCGCAAAAGAGCAAAAGATTGAACTAGAACAAACCCAACGCCTATCCGATAAAACAGTGTGGGGGGCTTTTCGCGAGGGATTTTTGACCAATCTTCTTAATCCAAAAGCAGCCGTCTTTTTTGTGAGTGTCTTTTCGCAAATAGTTTCGCCAAAATTACCACTGTTTCTACAGTCCTTATATGGAATTGAAGCAGCTATAATTGTATCTGTGTGGTTTTCTTTGCTCGCAGTCATACTATCATACTCCGCTATAAGGAATGTGTTCGGTAAGTTTCAGACGCGCATGCTACAAATAATGGGCGTAGCCTTGATCTTGCTCGGAATAAGGCTTGCGTTTTCTAAACAATAGTATGCTCGATTTGCAATTTATCCGGGAAAATCCCGACATTGTCCGCGCGGCGATGAAGAACAAGAACAAGGAGGGCGCGGCGGACCTCGACCGCCTGCTTGCCTTGGCCGACGAGCGCAAGAAGTTGGCCGGCGACGTATCGGAAATTAACCGCCAGCGGGGCGTGGCCCAGGCTGCGCGCGATGCCGAGGCAGGCAAGCGCCTTAAGGACGAGCTTAAGGCCGCAGAAGAGCGGTACGCCGAGGCGGAAAAAGAGCTGGTGTCCCTGCTGGTTAAGCTCCCTAACATTCCTTCGGCGGACACGCCCGTGGGCCCCGATGAGTCCGCCAACCAAGTAGTGCGCAGCTGGGGAGAAAAGCCACAATTTAGCTTTGAGCCCAAGGCGCACTGGGATTTGGGCAAGAGCCTGGGCCTCATCGACAGCGAAAAAGCGGCAGACGTGTCCGGCGCGCGGTTTAGCTACCTAAAGGGCGACCTGGCGCTGATGCAGTTTGCGCTCATACAGCTTGCGATGTCTGTGCTTACCTCGCGCGAGGAGCTGCAGCGCATTATCGATGCGGCCGGACTGAGTGTTTCGGCCAAGCCATTCGTGCCCGTCGTGGTACCGGTCATGCTGCGCTCGCAGGTAATGAACCGCATGGCGCGGCTCGACCCCATAGATGAGCGCTACTATTTTGAAAAGGACGACCTGGTATTTGTCGGCAGTGCCGAGCACACCATGGGCCCGCTACATATGGACGAGACCATAGCCGAGGAGCGCTTACCGATACGCTATGCGGGTTACTCGACCGCATTTAGGCGCGAGGCGGGCGCTGCGGGCAAAGATACCCGCGGCATCTTGCGCCAGCACCAGTTTGACAAGATCGAGCTCGAGAGTTTTGCCAAGCCGGAAGACGGCTATGCCGAGCAGGAATTTTTTGTCGCCGTGCAAGAGAATCTGATGCAGCGCCTTAAGTTGCCGTACCAGGTAATGATTATCTCAACCGGAGACATGGGCGGGCCCGACCAGCGCCAGTTTGATATCGAGACGTGGATGCCCGGGCAAACTGCCTCGAATTCCTCGGAACTCGGATGCTACCGCGAGACGCAGACCTCCGACTATATGGGCGGGTACCAGGCGCGCCGGCTTAACTCGCGCATTAAACGGGCAGACGGCACTACTGAGCCGGTACACATGAACGATGCGACCGCATTTGCCATAGGCCGTACGCTTATCGCTATCATGGAAAACTATCAGCAAGCCGACGGCTCTATCGTGGTGCCCGAGGCCCTGCGCCCGTACATGGGCGGCCGCGAGAAGTTAGAGAAGGTGGCTATATAATGCAGTAATGGCCCGGGTCGAACTTCCCACATCAAGGCTGCGCGCACGCCGCCGCCGCCGGCGCTCGCGCCTGGTGCTTGCTTGCTGCGCAGGCGTGGTGCTGCTGTTTGGCATCGTGGCGGGCTTGTCGCACTTGCCGTTCCTCCAGGTGAGAGTGGTGGAAGTATCGGGCACCGCCACACTTGCAACGAGCACGCTCGAGTCGTATATCAAAAATGAGATAGCGGGGCAGTTTGCCTACGTATTTCCCAAAAAGAACATTTTTCTCTACCCCAAGCAGGCCATAGCCCTGGGCCTTTTGGCGGAATTCCCCGAGCTGCAAGCAGCCGACGTGCATGCGCAGAATTTCCATACTATTGCGGCGGAGGTGGCCGAGCGCGAGCAAAAAGCGCTGTGGTGCCAAGACGAGCACTGCTACTTGATGGACCAGAGCGGGGCGGTCTATGTCCCGGCCCCTGCTGGCACCGAGGGCCTGGTGGCCTACCATGGCAAGGCGACAGGCGAGCGCCTGCCCCGGCAATACTTAAGTGCAAAAGGCTTTGAGTCTTTGTTTGCGCTTGTGGACGCCTTGTCTCAAAAACCTTCGCTTGGCATTGTGGAGTCCGTATATGTAGACGCGCAAGGAGACGCCCAGGCGGTATTTGCAAGCGGATTTGAACTAAAATTCGCGCTGAGTGACGCGGGCGGAGACGTGTTTGAGCGGTTTAGCCTCGCGCTCGGGGCTGATCCTTTCCTGGGCCGCAGCTTGGCAGCGTTCGAGTATCTTGACCTGCGCTTTGGCGACAAACTATATTACAAGCTCAAATGAAGAACTTTTGGGCCGACCTGCCGCGACCTTTTTTTGCCTTAGCCCCCTTGGCCGACGTGACCGACGCGGCCTTTCGTCGCATTATCGCCAAATACTCCAAGCCCTACGGGCCCCACGTGATGTATACCGAGTTTGTCTCGGCCGACGGCCTGGCGCTTGCCCCGGAAGAAGGCCGGCAAAAGCTCATGCGCGACTTGGCGTATAGTGAGGCCGAGCGCCCTATTGTAGCGCAATTTTTTACCAGCAAGCCAAAACATATGGAGATGGCGGCGGCGCTGGCAGAGGAGCTTGGATTTGACGGGGTAGATATAAACATGGGCTGCCCCGCCGGGCCGGTCTTAAACCAGGGCGCCGGCGCGGAGCTTATAAAAACTCCTGAGCTGGCTACTGAGCTTATACTAGCTGCCAAACAAGGCGCGCCCGGGCTCCCGGTGTCAGTCAAGACGCGGTTAGGCTACAACCAGGATACGCTCGATGAGTGGCTGCCGAAGCTATTGGAGGCCAAGCCCGCGGCGGTGACCCTGCACGCGCGCACGCGCAAAGATATGTCCAAGGTGCCCGCCCGGTGGGAGCGGGTAGCACGCGCGGTAGGGCTGCGCCAGGAGGCGGGGAGTGATGCGCTGATTTTAGGCAATGGCGACTTGCGCGATATAGAGGATGCAAAAAATAAGATTGCCGGCTCGGGTGCCGACGGCGCCATGCTCGGCCGCGCCATTTTTGGCCGCCCCTGGCTGTTCTCCTCTACCGAAAGCGATCAAAAAAAAAACTTAGAAGAAAAACTTGCTATTGCGGTCGAGCATACAAAACTTTTTGAGGAGCTCTTGGGCGACATCAAGAGCTTTGCGATCATGAAAAAACACTTCAAGGCATATGTAGAGGGCTTTGACGGCGCCAAAGATCTGCGCGCCGAGCTCATGGAGGCCAAAGACGCTGCCGAGGTCGAGCGGATCATACTGAGGTTTTCATCCGCGCTTCAGAAGGCATAAATCAGTAAAACAGAGCGCTAAGAGAGTGGTAAAGAAAGCAAAACGCTAGGTCTGTTGCTCACTTCCGCTCCAGCCCACTTTCATCTATAGTGGGTTTAGAAGTCCGCCCAGCATCGGCTGCGGTGAAAACAATCCAACAGGAGGGAACTCATGGACGCGAAACTTTCTGCGCCTATGCCTGAGGATGTGCACGCATGGGTCCCCGAGTTGGGGGCTAATGGCCAGGTTGAGATATACGCGACCTTCTTCCACGAAATTGGTCGCTATGTTTCGGAGTCGGTAACTCCCCAAAAATACATCGGGCTTTGGGAAAACGGCTTGCTGAAGTTCCAACAAATGGGGACTCCGCAGCCCGAGGGGCACCCAACTCGCAAGGAGGTTGAGGACTTTATCGCGGGCAAGCTCCTGCCTGTTTCTCGAAATGGCAGCAAGTTTGAGCCGCCCGTTGATCCAAACAAGGTCGTGCGGCGCGATCCGCCAGCATATCTACTTTCGGCTAGTGTACGACATGAGCTCGACAGGGAAGCTTTAGTCGATGATGAGCCGGAGGGGCCTGATGCATACCGGCCATCAAGGTTGGTAAAAAAGATCAAAACAGCTCACACGGAGGATGTGTGGGAGAAAAAGCACCAACAGATCATCGCTCAATACTGGACCGCAGCTCTTGAACTCAGGAAAAATGGCCGCGATCCGACTGCTAAGGCCCTGTCTTTGTATCCCAACTTGCCTTTAGGTCAGGTGGAGAACTTCATCGCGTTCAATCCGAACTTCCAAGAAGAGAGGGGCATGACCGATGCTCCTGTAGCCCGGGTTCCTGAAACCCAGGCTGCTTCGATAAAAAACAAAAAAGCTTCGGCGTGCGAAGCTGAAAAAAAGTCCGAGAAGAGTACTTCTGAACGGGCGAGCGCAGAAGCGAAGAAAGTTGCTTTTTGGTGGGCAAGCGCGGAATTATGGAAGGCAAGCGACAAAAACAAGCCGCTATCCGCGAGAAGTCTCTCCAAGAAGGCCCTAGAGTACCTCTCTACGCGGAGCATCCAGGAAAACTCTCTGTATGTGGAATTTTTTACACTCTTTGGCGAGTCGGAGCGCGACGAGCTGCGCTTTCCGAAGGGGTAACGGAACAGGGAAGGAGCACAGCAGGCCGGCGGAAACGCCGGCCTGATTTTTTGGTACACTTGGAGCTATGGCAAAAGGGCAGAAGCAGACACCGCAAGACGAGCGCACGCCTATGGCGCTGTACCGTACTTACCGGCCCTCGGCTTTTGGCGAGGTGCGCGGGCAAGAGCATGTGGTGTCAGTCCTAGAGGCCGCCACCAAAAACGGCAAGATAGCCCATGCATACCTCTTTGCCGGGGGGCGGGGCACCGGCAAGACGTCGATGGCGCGGATATTGGCGCACGCCTTAGGTACCCAGGGCCAGGATATTTATGAGATGGATGCCGCGAGCAACCGCGGGATAGACGAGATACGCGAGTTGCGCGACGGGGTGTCGACGCTGCCGTTTGCCTCGACGTACAAGTTTTATATCATCGACGAGGCGCACGCGCTGACCAAGGATGCGTGGGGCGCGCTCTTAAAGACGCTCGAGGAACCGCCCAGTCATGTGATTTTTGTGCTGGCCACAACCGAGCTCGACCGCGTGCCCGAGACTATCATCTCGCGCTGCCAGGTATTTAATTTTAAAAAGCCGTCGCACGAAACGCTCAAGGCGCACGCGCTCGATATTGCCAAAAAAGAAGGCGCCAGCCTCACCCCTGCGGGAGCGGAGCTCGTGGCGCTTATGGGCGAGGGCTCGTTCCGCGACACGCTAGGGATACTGCAAAAAGTGCTTACTATATCGGCCGACGGAGTTCTGACCGAAGAGGAGGTGGCCCGTGTCGTGGGCGCACCATCGTCGCAGGTGGTCAACGAGTTTTTAGAGGCTTTGGCGAAAAAAGATATCGAGCGGGCAGTGGCGGCATTCCATGCCGCTGTGGCCGCCGGCTCGGAGCCGCGGGTGTTTATACTCTTGGTACTTGCCAAGGTGCGCGGCATCTTGCTGCTGCGGTTTGCCCCCAAGATGGAGGCAGGGCTTGCGAGCCAGTTTAGCGAGGACGATTTGGCCCTGCTTAAGCAGTGGGCGGGGAAGGAGGGTGCCTCTATAAACTCGGCGCTCCTCTCGGAGCTAATAGGCGCTCTGCTTGAGACCCAGCGCGCGCCCCTGCCGCAGATCCCGCTCGAGTTGGCGCTGTACCGCGCCTTGGGCGAGGCCTAGCTAAACTCTGGACAACACAAGCGCTATGGTAAGCAGGGCCGCCACAATTGCGCCGAACGCCCCAAGTGTCGAGAGAAAAAGAGTAATACCTTCTTTTTTCTTGCCTTCCAGGATAAAAAGCAGCGGGTTGTAGAGGAATACATACGCCATCGCAGCCGCGGAGAACACAAACAGCGAGAGCATCAAAACAGGGAGGAGTATCGTGTTGTCGAGCTTGTTATCGACTATCGGGCCGTAAAAGAGCGCTGTAATGATAGCCGCAATATAGGCGAGCGCCGCGAGCGCGTTTATATAAGGATTTTTGGTCATATCGCTTATAATAACTATACAGCGGGACAAAAGTTGCAGTGAGCATGCAAAAACCTTGATTTTTTGTTATTCTCCTTTTTGTGTCCAAAGATTAATATGGCATTTGTGTATATTCTAGAAAGTCTAAAAGATGGCCATTTGTATGTGGGGACCACAGATTTTTTAGATGATCGTATGGATAAACACAATAAGGGCTACGTAAAAAGTACGAGAAATCGTCGACCTTTTGTACTGGTATTTTCGGAAGAATTCAAAACTTTAAGCGAAGCTCGAAAATTTGAATGGAGGCTGAAATATACGCCAAGTGGTGGTAAACTCAAAAAGCGACTTGCGTCCAAAGCTGGGGGATCGTCTAACGGTAGGACAGCGGCCTTTGAAGCCGTGAATCATGGTTCGATTCCATGTCCCCCAGCTTTGGACGGGAGTGAAAGATCGTCTAATTGGCCCCTAGGCGACAAGTCGCCGGGGTCCCGGCCAAAGGCCTAGGGATAGGACAGAGGCCTTTGCCCCTAGGCTCAGAGCCGGGGTCCCGGCAAATCTTATTTGCCTAGGGAAAGCCTTTAATTGGGGTTCGAATCCCTATCCCCCAGCTCGTTTGGACTAACAGCGTAAGAAGGTTCCATTTGCGGCGCAGTGGAGCCTTTTTGCGTTGGTTCGAACGGACTTGGAGTGAGTGCGGACGTCTCTTTGACCTTTTTAATGGCGAAAAGCAAATCGTCGGCTTCAATTATGAGTTTTTTGTCCTTCAACGTGTAGTTCGAACCTAGGTCAGCAAACACCTCCTTGCGCACATGGAGATCATCAGATTTGTCCGCAGCGAAGCGAGCGCGAGCAGTCTCCGCGAAGTTAAAGCCCCGCTCCGCTGTTTCGAGCCAAGTGTCGATGCGTTTATCCGTATTCTCAAGCAATCCTTTGACTCGGGACTTTTCAGCAAGCAGGATAGTTTTCTTCCGGCGAAATTCGTCCTCGTCGATTTCTTTGCCGGCTCTCATCTCGATGAGATTGTCTATTTTCTCCACCACAGCATCGTAGTCCTTGCGCTGTGTTTTAAGAATTGCCTCACGATCAGCGGACTCATTTGTGTTTTGGCGCTTGAGGACCTGTAGTGCCCAGTCTTTGAACTTAGGTGATATCTCAAGCTTGGTCAGCTCTGCGACGAGTTGGCTCTCAATCTCTACTTCGTTGATAGCGCCCTGCGAGCAGTTCGGGCTTGTCTTCTTGGCGCAGTGATACAACACGTAATTTCGGAGCACAGGCTTCTTCATTTCGATGATATCGGTACCGCACTTAGGGCAATCCGTCCGGTGAGTCCGAGAGAACTTATGCTTGCAGTTGGAACAGACGCAGTGTTGCTTTATCTCCGCTGTAACGGAACCATTGCATTCGCCACAGCGAATAGGGCCGCGATAGGTAAACTCTCGCGTCTTGGGCCTAGGTCGCCCCTTGCGCCCTAGTAGTAGTTGCACGCGGTCAAACTCCTCCCGCGTGATTAGGGGGACGTGCGTGCCTTGATAAACGTTGCCGCTTCCAGCCGGAAATTCGAATTCACCATAATAATAAGAGCGCGTAAGAATATAATAGACCAAACTTTTAGTTATTTTCTTGCCGCCGGAGCCGTTCTTGCGTTTTGGCGTGCGTAAGCCGAGGTCATTGCTGGCGATCTCCACTATCTCGGCGACGGAGCGTCCGCCGGTCAGAAACAGATCCCAAATTTGCCTAACGATAGGAAAGCGTTCCGGATCAGGAATGATGCTCTTACGCCCCTTTTCGTCGGTGTAGTTTTTATACCCTAACGGCGCGGGGCCCGAACGTCCTCCTCCGATTGCTTTTTCTTTCAACCCACGCACCACATCGACTCCCTTGCTGTCGTTTTCTTGCTTCCCTTGACCGCAGAACAGCGTCAAAAGGAATTTGTCGTTTGGCGTATTGCGAAACACTTGTGAAGGAGTCCGTACTTCCAAAAGTTTCCCACGGTCCATCAGATCAACAATGTATGCCGCGTCGATTGCGTTGCGCGATATGCGGTTGTGACTCCACACAAGAAGAGCGTTGATCTTGCCACTTTCGATGAGGGCGAGCAGTTGATTGAACACTGGCCGCCCCGGTCGCTTGGCGGAATGGGACTCCGCAAGATTGTACTGCTCAGGCACGACTATTCCTTCGCGTTCGGCGACCTCGTCAAGCTCGCGGTCTTGCGAGTCGAGCGAGGCCACCTGCCGATCATCCGCTTCGGTGGACTTGCGCCGGTACTTGCCCCACTTAAGGATTTGCTGGTTTTTATTCATGGATTCGTTGGTGTGGTAATTATGCGGCACCTCAAACCTTGGTACTGGGGACAGCGGAGACCCTTAGAAAGGGATCTCCGTGTTCTTTTTATCGTCCGTATCGTCCTGATCGTCCTCCGTAACTGTTTCAGGGTCGATAAGGACGCTCTGGACGGTGTTTGTGTCGATCTTGCTGATAATGATGGTTCTTATGCCGTTTTCCTTTCCCGCCGCAACGTCGATACCTATTTTTCGAAGATTTGGCTTTAGCTCGTTTAGACGCCGGGTCAAAACTTGCGGCAACTTAGGCAGTTGTTGAGTGCTCACTCTTTGGTGCTGGCTGTCGCTTCCGACCTGGACGTCGACGAAACTCAGTTCGTTAAGCAATTCGCGAGCCGTGCCTTTCCACACCTCTTTATCTTTCATAAAGGTAAGCAGCGCGGCGGCTTCGACGCTCTCCGCTAACGCCTCCTCGCTTTGCTCGCGAATCTTCGCGCCATATGCGTCCAAGAATTCCTCACGGGTGTGTCCGAGCGCTTCGGCAATGGCAACGCCCCATAGGGCAAAGTCCGCCATGCGGGGTTTTTTGGCAAGTTTGACGCTGGGACGTATAGCAAGAGCCTTCACAACCACGTCGAGGATCGCCCCAATTATTTTTGGGCGGGCGGGTTCGAACTCCTCAAATATTTCCGCTTCGTCCCTGCGGTTGCTATCATCCACCGGCTTGAGCCCAAACAGTAAGCTGCGCTCCAAGAGGTCAGGTTTGACGGCGGAGATATTGATTCCGTTGATTCCAATGTTCAACTGGAAATCGAAGATAAAGTCCTCGCCGTTAGTGAAGTACAAACGCTCGCTGCTACTTCCGCCGGTCACTCCTATGCAGAGTACGGTGGAGATGGCGTTGCTTATGCCGTCCACGTTTTCATAGAAGACTAAGTGATGACGGAAGAGTTGAAGCTTGAGCTCGCGCTCGTCCTTAGGCATGTGCAACACCTCGGTCCTCGAAGGGTCGACGAGTCGTCGCAGTATCCGCGAAAGAGTACTTTTCGCCGAGCCTTGCTGTCCGTGGATGTACAGGAGGGCGTGTGGGAAGTCGGGAATGAAGCACGCCACAAGGTAGACGAGCAATAGAAGCTGTTGGGCTGGACCCGTTACATTGACGAACTTAAACAATTCCTTAATGTCTCCTCCGCTTTGCGGTTCTACTTGTGCGCTCTGATGCGCGTGACGACGGAAGAGGATAGGCACTTCGTCGGCAACCTTCCACCCTGTGGTCGTAATTTGCACGGCCCGATTGCGCTCGTCTGCTAAATCGAGCCAAATAGCATCGTCCACTTTCGCTACGCGGTTGTGGAGCTTGTACTCCTTGCCTTTGAATGTCGCCATACTTTCTATGGCGTGAATCGCGTCGTTGAGGGCTTTGGAGTCGGCTATATCGCCATACTGCTCCAGAAAGGTATGACTGAGCCAGTGTTTGAAGCGCTTGCCTTTACAAACCATGACTTCCTTATGGTCGTCGACAACTACGTGCGCGTGCCCGTTTCCATAGTTGTCGCGGAAGAGCTCGATGTGTGGGTTTGACGTTGCCAGTTCCATCAACTGCATCTTTTGCGGTACCTTTTTATCCTCCTCGGGAGAAGCATCTCGTCTTTCTTGCTCGGCGGCGGAAATTGATTCGTAAACAGTCCTAAGTTCATTCTCGGACATAGGTGGTTTGCAACGCTCCTGATTCCATTTTTGAAGAGTGGGCCATGCTACGGCCTCCCACTTTTCAATGGCGGTAGTACGCAGAAGGCCGCCAGCGATGGAAGCGGCAACTCCGTTGCGCTTGCCCTCGGGGCAATCTTTTTTCATGAGCGCCCGCCAATCTTCTTTTTTGTTTTCCTGCTCTTGGATTTTTTGCAGCAGCCATTCCGGCATTTCGGCGATGCCGTCTTCCGGCGGCACTACCCATTCGTATGCTCCGCCGGCGGGTTTACCCTCCTTATCAATGTATTTGGTGATCGAGGGAGCCGCGACGATGTACCCTCCGTCTCCGCGTACGTCTACACCTTCGCCAAATAATTGACCTTGGGAATTGTGAATAACAACGCCGGGATGTTTGAAGAGATAGTGCTCGCCGCCGTTGCCGGTTCGTGCTGTCGCCGTCGGCGGAATATGGTATCCCAACTCGAGAAGTTTTTTAGCAGACCATCCGTGCTTAATGTCGAGATCGAGCACAACGATACCCGAAAGCGCGCCGGTCATGACGCCAATATTCATTTCAGGATAGGTCTTCTGTGACCACTCTGTGATTTGCGCGGGGGTCGCTCGTTCCGTCTGATGTTTCTTCAAATCGAATTCATAGAAGGGTATTTTGTTTTTCCCGAGCGGTACAACTGACCATCCCATTCCCTGGTATTCGAGGGCGCGTTCAAGAAGCTTTTTATTTATTGTCATGTCTTTCATATATTTCGGTTCTCCGGCTCAACGTAGGGCACGCCTATTAATTTGAAGAGGTCTTTTTCTTCCCGTATTTCGTGCTTCTCTCCGTTCCGGAAGAGATAGCCTCCTTCGCTTTTGAAGCCCTTCTGAACCCAGCCGCGTGCTAGTATCTTGTGGCTGTAGTCGGCTGATCCAGTCCTGATCGCGAAGATTGAGCCCCAGTTTTCTTGCTCCGCGAAGAAGAGATCCAGCTTGATACCTCCCGGCAAGGTCCGTTGGGTGTATTTAACCTTCCCGTACTCCATCGTGCCTTTTACTTTTCCCCATTGATTCACGATGGTTGCGATTCCGCTTTCGGTCGCGCCTGTCGAGTAGGGCTTAGGGATGGCGACTATTTCAATGTCTTTCACCATTGGCTTCTTCCGCCGTATGCTCCCCGCGATTTCAATGCGGATGCAGTGTGGCCGTAATTGTTCCAATACGTCCGACGCTATCGCATATGCTTCGGCGTAGGGATATTTCTTGTCTGTTAATTCTTTGTCAGTCATAAGTGTGATGTTCTAATTTTTAATTCTTTTTGTATCCTCCGAGGACTACTTTGAGCAGGCGCACGAGCCGAAGCCCTTTCTCGAGCGCTTGAGCTTTCGTGAGCTCGACGCCGAACTCGTCCTTAAAAAGCCGCTGATATTCAGCGATCTCTTTGTCGGTTAGCGACGCGCCTTGAGCCTCCTGTTGCGGAGGTCGCGGCAACTCGTTCAGTGCATGTGTCTTATCGACCATGCACGTAGTATTTAGAAACCCACCTGCCGCAAGCACGGCCGGTGGGTAATAAAAAATAGGCGTTCCGTTTTAAGTCTTTATTTACTGGCTTTTTTCTTCATGCTGGTGGGTTTTTTCACTCCAGCAAAACCCACTGTCAGGACCCCTCGGCGGCTCATGCGTAATACAGCATTCCAAAGAACATGACCCCATATAACGCCGACCATGCTTGGCCAATCGCCTATACGCGTGAGCCTCCGGCCGCTACCCTTATGTAAAGTTTCATTGATCTCCTTTAGGTGTTTCCTGATTATCTCGGGCATTTGATCTCCCTTTGTGCGCTGATCTGTAACGCGCTCCTCCAATTTCGCAAGAACATACTCAACACTCTGAAACGTACCCCACCTCTCAGCGAGAATTGCGAATAGCTCTCCATTCAATGAGCCTTGTCTACCAACACGTATGAGTTCACTTTTTCCCGGGAGAGTGATGCACCAGTTCCCATCATGGAGAGTGATCGTCGGTTTCTCACGCGAACGAACTTCATAGGAGAATGTGTCCGGGTTAACTCGCACGGGGTAGTGGTCGCGCTTGATACGAACATTGTTGTCGTTAAGCGGCAGTACCTTTATTTTCCCTTTGTAATCTTTTTCAATATCAAGGAGAATCGACTCAAGATCATTAAGGGTTAACTTTAGAGTCGGCGGAAACTTGTCGAGATACACGCGGATGGTTAAAACGTGCTTCGGCTTACCGCTGTAGAATCGGCTGGCTCGTTTATATTCTTGCCGCATGAGGTCGAGAACAGCCCGTTTTTTCATTACCACTGCCATATGTAAACAGTACACTACAGTATATTCTTTGAGGGCGTAAGCTTCTGTTTTAGCCTCGAAAACAAGGCTTGATTTGATATGTGAAGAGATTGACCATCCCTTTACATGTGGCTTACAATATGGTATTGTCAGATCATCCGTCCTTTGACAACTTAAAAGGAGAACCTCGCTATGTTCAACCTTCGCAAGAAGGTGCTTGGGAAGCTGCCTTGGCTGCAAAACGGCCTGCGGACAATCTTCCTGCGCGACGAGCGAGGGAAGTTTGTGTTTAAGCGGTATTCGCTTGAGCAGAGAGGTTGGATATGGTTGGTGTTCCCCCGAATCGTAATGGTGGAGCAGGAATCTTTCAATCTTCTCGGTGCAGGCACACAGGCTACCAAAGATGCGGAACAAGCACTCGCAAAGCACTCAATCAAGGTGCGTGATGAGATTCGGTCAACGCTAAAGCGCAGTGCATCACTTCGTGCCGGACGGGTTCGCAACTCATTTGAGAGTGACCTCGAAAAGCTCGTTGTGGGTACTGCTCGACTTCCTTCGGCCATTGTTGCAGAAGGAAGAAGCGCAATTCAGACCGTGCATCGTTCAATGGTTGAAGCTGCTGGTCGTGCTGCACAGATACGATTTGAGCAAGGGGTGAAGAACTGCCTCGCTCAGATGATCGTGTATGCTCGAAAAGAAGCTGGTATCGGTTCAGCACCGGATCAGCAACAAAGTGCACTCCCCGTAGGTACGCGCTTCGTGTACTACGGAGATCCGTTCACTGTCTACCTCATTGAGGAAACGCCACGCGTAAGGACTATCAGATGGGATAGAGAGCTTCTACAGCTTTCATTTCCGTATGTGGTTTTTGCACTGACGTTGGAGAAAGGGCGTTACAAAAACTTTCAGGCGTTTTTTAGGAACGAGCCCATGGGCTTGCCCGACGACCGTCTGCATTACCCGCCTCTACCTGACCTCGATGCGGAGTGCAATCTGTGCTTCCCCCCGCCAAAAGTATCGCGTGGGGCACCGGCTGACATTGCTTTCTCTGCCCAACAATCGTTCTGGGCGAGCAGTTTCAGTTCCGGCCACTTGAATGCGAACCAGCGAGCGGCGGCAACAGAAATCAAGGGTTTTTCCACCAAGCGGTGGAAGGAACTCAGTGTGAGTAAGCCGCTCGAAGTGCTCAACATCCCATGGCTACCGACCAGTTTTACGGTCGCAAAGATTGGGAAGATCGCTACCTCGCCCGCTAATACGTTCGACGCGGGTAAGGTAATGTCCCGGCTCGAGAAATTCTCACACGAAGTCGCTAAAGACCTCACGCTTTCCATCAAGGAGGCTGTGGTCGAAGCGATAAGTGATGAGAAAGATGTCGCCTCGGCGCGTCAGGCTTTTGATGAACGGGTTGATAAAGTCCTCCGCGAAGCAGATATTGCCAAGCAGGTGGGCGAACTCATCCGATCTGAAATTGTCGATGCGTGCAGTGAGGAAAAGATCAATGACATCGTTACAAGTGTCGGGAAGAAAGCCTCGGTGAAGGTCGCGGAGATAATATCTGCCGCGATGAACACCGCAGTCTCGTCACTTGCAGTACAACTCGAAGGCGTAACTCAAAAGAGCGAGCCGCAAACAGGAAAGGAGTTGGAAAGATGATCCCCGTTCACATCAAACGAAATGGTGCGGCCGCTCCTGATGCTACCGTGTCTTACATCGTAGCGGAAAACGGCCTGTACTTGCAGATCAAGAACGATTGGGTCGACGCCGTCGTCCCCGTCGATCTTTCCACGCTGGAGAAGGAGGAGGAGAGGGCACGCCTGCTCCTTCCTCTAATTGATGCGGAGGTGTTCGCGAAAGTGTATGCCTTCTTCTATCGCATCTACCAGCTCTATCATTCCGAATCGGCTGTGCTTTTGCATTTCGGTGCTGAACACGGCTGGGCGATTACCATTCCGGTACAAGAGGTAAGTGCCGGAGGCGTTCACTACGACATGACCGAGCGGATAGCAGGCTACCGATGTGTAGGAACTATGCACTCGCACGGCAGCTTGGCCGCAATGCACTCCACTATTGATGACGCCGATGAGGCAGAGTTCGATGGAGTGCATATTATCCTCGGAGATCTCAATCGAGCTCCGCGGTTCTCAATGGAAGCATCGTTGGTCGTCAGGAGTTGTCGGTTTCCCCTCGACGACCATATCGTCGGCATCACGCCTGCGGAAAAGGCTCCACTTTACCACTTACCGCCGCAGCTAATGGCACAACTGCGGTTTGGGTCCCCTCGGTTTTTCACTGCCGATCTCTCTGTCCTCAATGGATGGGAAGTACCGGATGAATGGATCGCCAAGGTGACAAATATCGGTCGGATAAGGTCAATAGTGCCAGCTATACCGACTGACAAATCCGGAGTGAATCAATGAAGACGTCGGACATCAAACGCGTCATTATGATAGGGGCAGGAGGCATAGGCACGTTGCTTGCGCCTCCGCTCGCTCGCTATCTTCGGCAGAAATGCCCAAAAGCAACATTCGTTCTCATCGACGGCGATCAGTTCGAGCCGAAGAATGAAGAACGACAAGAGTTCGATGAGCTCGGCAACAAAGCAGAAGTGACCGCGGCACGATTGCAGCGTTCGCTTCCGGGCCTGGCTATCGAGGCAAAACCGCGGTTCGTTACGGCGGACAACGTGTTTGTTCTCATCCCCGAGAAGTGCTTCGTGTTTTCGTGCGTCGACAACCACGCAACACGCAAGCTCCTATCGGAGCACTGCGCTACTCTCAAGGATGTGGTGCTTATCTCCGGCGGAAACGGTTTTGACGACGGCAATGTGCAAGTGTATATTCGCCGTAGCGGCAAGGACGTTACCCCGCCTCTGACGCACCTCCATCCGGAGATTGCTCGACCGGCTGATCGAAATCCGGACGAGATGAGTTGCGAAGAGCGGGCTGCGGCCGGAACGCCGCAACTCGCCTTTGCGAATCTAACGGTCGCCGCAAACATGGCTAACGCCTTCTATGCGGTAACCGAAGTAGGTGTCGTATACAGTGAGTTGTACTTCGACATCAAAACCGGGCAGCAACGCCCAGTCCTCAGAACCAACGGGAGTTGATCATGAACATACCAGCACGTCGGGACAATCTTTCGGTGGTTCCCGACTCGGTGAATCTGACCCTGTCATACGGCCCCACCTCACAGAAATTCAATGCCACGGGCAAGACCCTCGGCGAGTTTCTCGGGGACGGGGACGTCGGCCAAGTCATGGGCTTCTCGAACGCGTGGGACGGCAATGTGCTCGTCAACGGGCAACCCGCTACACGCGACTACCAACTGCAACCCGGCGATAACGTCGAAGTTATCAAACGGGCTGGCGACAAGGGCTGATCCTTTCGCCCAACATGTACCTTCGTTCACCAACGCGGCCGTCCAGCAAACACTGGGCGGCCTTTTTCTTTATTGCACATGAAGTATCGAGCCAACAAAAAACGGCGGAGCCCATGATAGGGACCGCCGTTTAGTGTTGACAAAGCGTTAGTACCGGAAGCTTTCTATCATTTTTGAAGCCTCTTGCTTGGTAAGCTCACCAAGTTGCGCCTCCATGTTCTCACGCTCCTCCTCTTCGCAGTTGATCTGAATCAACTGTCGCAGGTACTCGACCTGCTTAGGGGTCGCGATGTCTGACGAATCCTGCTCGCTCGCCTTGTATGCACTCGGCGAAGCAGAGTTTGCCTCAGTCCATGGATGCGGTGTAGCGTCGGGACGAAACGAATCTTGTATCTTCGTCGATCTGACTACTGCGTCAACAAGACTCGCGTTAAACGCGAAGCTGATATTTCGGACAATAAATCTATTTACCTGATTTATCGCGGTAGTGCCTCTCCCTTGACCAATCACCTTGTCGCCCATTTTGAGGGTACAGATAAATGCCACGAGGCCAGGCACCTGATTGAAGGTGGTTGCTGTCTGCACATCTTCTTCAAACGTCGCGGTGAATTGATACACGCCGAGTAATTTTTTCATTTCGTCGCGCAGGGTATCTTTCTGCTCCGTCTTCGTAGCTTGGTAAGGCTTGCTTCTATTCACCCGGAAGGGTGAAGGGACGCGGCTTTTGTAGGTTGTATTCATGGTGTTCGTCTAATTTTTTAATGGTGATAATGCCCCGCTGATAGGTAACCTCGATGGGCGTACCTATTTCGAATCCTGCTTTCGTAAGCAGGTTGTTAATCAGCCGGATCATCGGCTTCCCGTTAGTGCTTGGGGCTCGCACCACGGTCATTCGTCTCACGATCATGAGACTTTCTCCGTCTGCAACTTGTGGAAGAGATTCACCACACGGCGAATCTTTCGCACCGTCTTGCCGTCGGGGTCCTTAATCTCCATGATGGTCACGGATTTCAATGCGCGTTCGCCGCGTTTGATTCTGAATCCATACGCCGCCCACGAGACCAGAGGCATTGCATCGGTGTAGGGATCGAATTCATCAGCGTACTCGTCACCGAATCTTTCTCGCACTTGTGCTTTTACGGCCTCATAGGTTGCCTCTGAACCGCGATAGGGCGAGAGGATCGAATCAGCCATTATGGATTTGATGCTTTTCATACTGCGTAGTGCATGCCACAAACACCCTTCGACGAGGGCGGTAAAGAAGCGCGGTGGCGTTAGTTATTTAATTACTTCTTTCATTCATCAATGTCGTAAGCATTTGTGTGGTGCATGAGCGGCAAAGATGCAGCACGTAGAATGGGTGCCCCATAACGAAGGGTGTTGGGGTGGGGAGCGATGGGGGGTATTCTTGCTTTGAGTCCCTGTCCCGAATAAGGATGTGAAGGAGGACCATGAGACAGCCGTTTTACGACTTTTGAAGTCCACCCCCCAACAGACCCCGGGGAGTACCTACCAGCTCAAATCTGCATGGACGCTAAAAATTTTCCGCAATTTTTTCAAAGTCGGAGGTCATTTTTGACCTATCGTATAATTTGTCGATGGCCTGGACCCCGCCCACAAAGCATCTGAAAAGGAAGGAATTATTGAATAGCGACCGCTTCTACCGACTACTGTCAGAACATTCCAATTACATGGATCCCGAAGCAGTGGTTAGGGTCTATTTGGCATTAATTATCGTAATTAATAAGGAATTGCAGAAGAATAAGTTCATACGCCTACCTGCGCTTGGGGATCTGGCCTTGGTGCGACAAAAATCACGACCGGCATGGGTTGGTCGGTCTCATTGCGTAATTGATGGTCGAGAGGTGCTTAAGTTCTATGCAAAGGAAGCCTTTCGCCGCCATTACAATGCGCGGCAACAAATACAGGCGCTTTCCCATATGCCACCACCGCCAATTAAATGACTTCTCTTTTTATCGGGATCGTTTCCCTAAGTTACGTCCGGGAGCGCTTAAAATAATTAATTTCATAGGGGCAGGATATAATTACGCCGTCATTGCAATTCGGCTAAATATCGTATTTCCGGACATCGCAATGGTTCGAATATCGTTCAAGATTCGCAGCAAAATGAGCCAGCGAATTTTGCTGGGGGATAGGGATTCGAAAGGCGCAGTGTTGTTTTGCACTGGCAAAACCGCGAGCCGGGGTCGCGAGCGATTTTGTTGACGAACAAAATCGACTTGTGACCGAACCCTATCCCCCAGCTAGCGCTTTTAAATATTCTGTTCTATTGTCTCCTCAGGTCAACAGTTAGAGGTCTGTAATGGCAGAGTGGAAAATAAGAACTGCTGGGCGAATCGACGAGATGAGCCAAGGCAAGATGTCTCTTCGGATTGAGATTCAGCCCGATAGCGACATCGTAGTGTATATCGAAGAAGATGGTGTACAGATTGAAGACGAGAGGGGGAACAAGTCTCGTGTAGAGTTTTGTGACACAGCAAGCGGTGGGGGTAGAAGTCCCCACACCCGTCGCGCCCTCTACGGCCTCTTTGAGGCAATGAAGCGGGACGCCAAAGAGAGTCCCGACGGGATACCACGATACCCCGTCGGCTTGGCCAAGTTGATGGAGGAAGACGGTTGAGGCAAAGAGGCGGCTACCCCTTGGTGGTTGCCTCTTCTTGTATAATGGTTCCAACATCGTCCCATACACCCAGCCAAGTTGAGCTTGTGTTTCGCGCTCAAGTCGCATCGTTTTCTTTTAGTCGGTTTCTGCGACATAATAGATATATGGAAAACCTATCTTTTACTACTTCTATTGAAGGGATCGATGAGTCGCAACTACAAGGATTTTTTGTAGGATGGCTAAGTGCACCAACTCCCGGAAAGCATTTGCAATTGTTAAGAAATAGCGACTACGCTGTTCTTGCTATAGATTCATCAACTAAGAAAGTTGTTGGATTTGTAACTGCAATCACAGACAAGACTCTTGCGGCTTATATCCCGTTTCTTGAAGTTCTTCCTGCTTATCAAAAGAAAGGTATCGGTAAAGAACTAACAACTCGAATGCTTGAAACGCTGAAAGATTTTTACATGGTTGATCTGCTTTGTGATTCTGAATTGCAACCTTTTTATGAAAATGTAGGAATGAATAAGGCAACGGGAATGATGCGAAGAAATTACGATAAACAAGGCGGAATTTAAGGCGCTCAAGACGCATCAATTACATAATCCAGCAGAAGTTATACAATAAAATCATGGACACAGTTGCAAAAAAGCCCTTTGCAAAAATAGTTAAGAATATTCTTGATTATCGCCAGAAAGGAAGCGTTCTTGACGTAGGCACGGGTGACGGATAGCACTCACTTTTTCTTGCTTCACAAGGGTTTGAGGTAACCGTCCTTGATACTAGTGAAGAGAAGTTTAAAAAGATCGCAGAAGAAGCGTCTATACAGGGAGTACAGATATCGAGTGTTATAGGTGATGTTTTATCACTCTATACGCTAGGAAAATCTTTCGATATTGTAGTGTATACATCAGTGCTCCACTTTCTTACGGCAGACAAAATAGCTGCGGCTATAGAACAATTGAAAGCTATAACTAACCAAGGCGGTATTAATGTAGTTTCTGCTCACACTATTAAAAACGAGGGAGAGGTTCGGCCCCACCTTTTTGCAGAGGGAGAACTTCAAAAATACTATGAGGATTGGAATATACTATATGAATGGGAAGGACTTGGTGGTCCCTTTGAGGCTAAAACCGGAGAAGTGATACAAAGACATAGAGCAGAACTGATTGCAGAAAATAAATAAGAATTTCCTTTACTTTTTGATCGCTCAAGACGCGTCGATTGGATAGTGTAAAATGGAGCTAAACCGCCTTGCAGGACTTGGCCGACCACGGTTCGAGCTCAAATCGGCCAGCAAATGAAAAAGAGATTTTACATTTGCTACATTATACGACCAAGTCCGAACCTATTTCGAGCGACTGAACTGATGTCGCGCGCTCCGCGCGCGTGGTGGCTTTGTACGCAGTGGCACGATTCGACCGCGTTGCGAC
>Ga0209542_10005765_pt1 | contig 24492 bp, 20 predicted proteins | sample RifCSPhighO2_01_FD_184028 | JGI IMG/M metagenome (GOLD analysis project Ga0209542, IMG submission 184028) | Soil microbial communities from Rifle, Colorado - Rifle CSP2_plank highO2_0.1 (SPAdes) (version 2) | ecosystem: Environmental > Terrestrial > Deep subsurface > Rock core/Sediment ...
GATACGCTTCCCGTCGCTGATACGGCAACAATTTGGTATTCTTGTGCATACAAAAAGTGCGTTAGCTATTAATGGTTTGAACACCAAAATGCTACCGCACTTTTTGCTTTCTCAAAGAACGAAAGTGTTACTAACCCGTATTATATGTACAAAATAGCTTTAATTAATATAGACGTTATATTCTAAACTCTATTACCCGAACAAATTTATTAAAATTTGAACGGGCAAGCATCTCCGTAAACTTTTTTACTACTTACTACTCGCTACTTTCTACTATCTAGATTTTGAATTCCACTACATCGCCATCCTTAACTACATACTCCTTCCCCTCTGTCCTCACCCAGCCTTTTTCGCGAGCCGAAGCGTAAGAGCCGGCTTCCAAAAGCTTATCCCAATGGATGACTTCGGCGCGGATAAATTTTTCCCGGAAATCGGTGTGGATGGCCATGCCGGCAATCGGCGCCGTTGAACCAGTCTTTACCGTCCAAGCCCTCGTCTCATCCTCGCCCGTTGTGAAATAGGTCATTAAATTCAAAATCTCGTAGCTCTTTTTTATCAAATCGTCCAAACCTTTTTCAAACACCGGATCAATCTTTACATAAGGTCCGGGAATCTGCGACAAAATCGCCTCGTCATTTTCAGTCGCTTCAGAAAAATTCAAAACATATAAAATGGGTTTAATCGTGAGTAGGTTTAATTGTTTCAAAATCGGTTTTTCTTCCTCGTGAATTTCCGCCGTGCTGGCCAATTTTCCTTCATCCAAAACCTTTTTAACCCTTTCCAAAATCGCCGCTTCGGCGACCGCCTCTTTCTTTTGGGCCTTGATGTCTTTTTGAATCGAAGCTAGGCGTTTCGTTACCGTTTCGAGATCTGCCAGAACCAGTTCTAGATTGATAACGCCGATATCACGGATCGGGCTCACTTCTTTGTCGACGTGAATAATCTTGTCGTCTTTGAAAATCCGGACTACTTCGGCAATCGCGTCCACCTCTCGAATGTTTGCTAAAAATTTGTTGCCTAGCCCCTCGCCTTCCGAAGCGCCTTTCACTAGTCCGGCAATGTCCACGAATTCAACCGCCGCTGGGATAGTTTTTGCCGATTTTGAAAAAGTCGAAAGCTTTTGAAGTCTCTCATCCGGCACCGCCACCACGCCGACCGAAGGGTCAATCGTGCAAAACAGGTAATTTTCAGCCGGCACGCTCTTTTTGGTAAGCGCGTTAAACAACGTGGATTTCCCAACGTTCGGGAGACCTACAATACCGATACTTAATGACATATGAGAATAGTAACCGAAAATCGGGGATTTTCAAACTAAACAAACGTTAAGAGATTAATTTGATATAATCGAGCGATGAAACTTTTTTTAAAATGGTCAAAAAAAATAATTCTGTATCCCTTCATCCTGATTATTTTTATCCTAGCTATCGTATTTACCATTACCAATCTGTTGACCAAGCCTTCGAACGATCGTGACTGGAATGAAGACCAGCAGATCCTGCCCTATTCCGAAATAAAAGATAACAAAGTCGCTATCCATAACATCAGAAATTTCACTTACGCCTCGACAACGAGTTTTGTTAAAAATTATTACGACAAAACATTTGACCTCGATAAAATAAAAAATGTCTGGTATGTCGTCGAGCCGTTTTCGGGCATCCCCGGCTCCGCTCACGCTTTCCTAAGCTTTGAATTTGAAGGCGATGAATTCTTGTCGATTTCCATAGAAATAAGAAAACAAAAAGGCCAAGCCTATCACCCGATAAAGGGGCTTTTCAATCAATATGAGTTGATGTATGTGATTGCCGATGAAAAAGATGTCATCAAGCTGAGATCAAATTATAGAAAAGATCTGGTCTATGTTTATCCCGCGAAAACGACGAAAGAAAAAGTCCAGAAGTTATTCTTGAGTATGATTGAGCGGGCCAATCGCCTGAAAGAAAACCCGGAATTCTACAACACCGTCCTGAACACCTGCACCACCAACATCGCCAAACACGTAAATTCAATCAGTCCGAAGCGGATACCGGTCTTTAGTTTGGAAATCCTGTTCCCGGAAAATTCCGACAAACTGGCTTACGATCTTGGCCTTATAGATACAAACTTGCCGTTTGAAAAGGCGCGCGAAAGATATTTCATCAACGACCGAGCTTTGAAATACGCGGATAGTCCGGATTTTTCCCTAAAGATAAGAGAGAACGATTGAGTTTTTTCCGATTCAATCAACAATGATTACCACGCCGCTGAAGTGGGCGATGACCAAACTCCGACCGCCGGCGTTGCCGACAGGCAATCTCTACCGAAAACCGGATCGGCCATTGACGGTTCAAGCCTTACAAAACCCTCGCAATCTTCGAGCTTATAATCGATTAACTTAAAATCAGTTTCATCAGATCTATATAAATATTGAGGAGTGTTCACTTCGCAACCGACCGCCCCTCCGGAATCACGCGGCTCTTTTGGCAAAGCTGTTATGTATCCTTCGCTTACCAGGCCCGGAATCCAATCTGCTTTTGCATTACCTGCCGTGCAAGCGTGAATGCCATACCAATTTCCACTAGTGGACGGATATTTATAACTATGATCATTGGCATACAAAATAATCGCCGTCTCCAACTGCTTAAGATCTGAAATCCTTTTTGCATGTCTTGATTTTATCCGCGCGCCATCCATCGAAACCATCACTACCGAAGATAAAATAGCGACAATCGTCAGAGCGATTAATAACTCAATTAAAGTGAAGCCGCGCGCTGAACCGGGCGTTAAATTTTTTGGTAACCGTTTTTTGAAAAATAGATTATTTAGTATTTTCATCGTCAATAATATTAATATTAGGGCCGCCCGCATAATTATCGTCCGAACGCCAAACGTAATCGATAAATACAACAAAGAGACTGACAGAGACGATTATCACAGCAAAAATCACAAGCATCGCTTCCCAATCATTTCTGGCAATTTTATGCCTGATCATAAAACGAACTAAAAAAGGCTGGGCATCGGAAGGCTCTATCCGACTGTAAATGATTTGTTTTAAACCAACTTTAAAAGGTTTTTTGCCTTCCCGACCCACAACTATATTATAACCTTCGTCCAGGCTAAAAGAAACAGCTTAATTTAATTTTTTTTGATAAGATAAGGGCATGCCTCTAGAATTCATTCATTTACATGTCCATTCCCATTACTCTCTATTGTCGGCCTTGCCGAAAATAGACGAGCTTGTAAAAGCGGCCAAGGATAAAGGTATGGGAGCCTTAGCGTTGACAGACAACGGCAATCTCTACGGCGCAATTGAATTTTACAAAGAATGCAAAAAGGAAAGTTTGAAACCGATCATCGGCATTGATGCCTATGTCGCCGCTAGGACGCGAAAGGACAAACAATCCGGTATCGATAATCGCCGGACGAGAATAGTGTTACTAGCCGAAAATCTGACCGGCTATAAAAACCTGATAAAGCTTTCGACCGACTCCCACCTTGAAGGTTTTTATTACAAACCGAGAGTCGACCGTGAACTTTTAGAAAAATACCATGAAGGTTTGATTGCCATTCTTCCCTCTTTTTCCGGCGATGTCGCCGCGGCGCTCCGATATGGCGACAAAGAAAAGGCGGCCGAAAATTTTTCGGCTTACCAAAAAATTTTCGGCGGAAAAAACATCTATCTTGAGATCACTCACCATCCGGAAATTGATAAGCATGAAGATCTGATGAAAGACGTAGTCTCTTTTGCTAAAACGAATGGCGCTCAATTGGTGGCAGCCCATGACGTCTACTATTTATCTTCCGATGACCATAAAGCCCGAGAAACCTTAGTGGCCGTAAACAGCCATGGCGATTTTAGCGAAAAAGACAATAATCAAGCGGATTTCTCTTTTGTCACCGGCGAAGAAATAAAAAAATGGTTCAAGGATATTCCCGAAGCTATTAAAAATACAAAAGTTATCGCCGATCGCTGCAATCTGGAACTCACCCTTGGCAAATGGGTCTTTCCGGATGTCAAAATTCCAAAAGACAGCACTTTTGACGAGGAGCTCCGAAAATTGGCTTACGCCGGAATCGAAACCCGAAAAGTAAAAGAAACGCCTGAAGTCAAAAAACGAATCGATTACGAGCTCGACGTCATCAAGAAAAAAGGTTACGCGCCTTACTTCCTGGTTGTCTCCGATCTCCTCCGACACGCCCGAGAAGTCGGCATTCTGTCGACAACTAGAGGTTCGGCCGGCGGTTCGATGGTTTCCTATCTCGCCTACATCACGACTATCAACCCGATTGAATACAACTTGCCGTTCGAGAGATTTTTAAACTATGACAGACCGTCGCCGCCGGACGTCGACATGGATATCGCCGACAACCGCCGAGACGAACTTATTGAATACGCCAAACAAAAATACGGCGCCGACAAAGTGGCGCAAATCGGCACTTTCGGCACAATGATGGCGAGAGGCAGTGTCCGCGATGTCGCCCGCGCTTTGGGATACGAATATTCGCTCGGCGATCAAATCGCCAAATTGATTCCGATGGGTTCGCAGGGATTTCCTATGACCATTGAGCGGGCTTTTGAAATCGTGCCTGAACTAAAAAAACTTTACAAAGAAAATTCCGAGGTTAAAGAAATCATGGACATCGCCATGAAAATCGAAGGTTGCGCCCGCCACGTCAGCGTCCACGCCGCCGGCGTTGTAATCTCACCTACTCCAATTACCGACTTTACGCCGATTCAATACGACCCGAAGGGTGAAAACTTGGTGGCCGGCAAGCAGGGAAAAGTTATCACCCAATATGACATGTATTCGATTGAGGAGGCCGGCCTTCTAAAAATGGATTTCCTCGGCATAAAAAACCTTTCGATTCTCGCCGACGCGATAGAGCGAGTTCAAAAAATCGAAGGAATAAAAGTCGATCTGGATAATATCCCGCTTGACGATAAAAAGACTTTTGAAATGCTCGCCAAGGGCGAAACAACCGGACTTTTCCAACTTAATGGCGACGGGATGACGCGCTATCTCAAAGATTTGAGACCGAGTTCTATTCACGACATCAATGCTATGGTCGCCCTTTATCGTCCGGGACCGATGGAATCGATTCCGGAGTATATCAAGCGAAAACACAACCCAAAACTAGTCCAATATCTTGACCCCAGGATGAGCGACATTTTGAATACTTCTTACGGCGTTTTGACCTATCAAGATGATGTGCTTTTAATCGCTATAAAAATCTGCGGCTACTCTTGGACTGAAGCCGATAAACTCCGCAAAGCGATGGGTAAGAAAATCCCGAAAGAAATGGACGAGCAGCGCGAAAAATTGATTGCCGGTGGGATTAAAAACGGCCTGTCGAAAGATAAAGCCGAAAAATTGTGGGGCTTAATCGAGCCTTTTGCCGCTTACGGTTTCAACAAAGCTCATGCCGCCTCTTACGGCCGAGTGGCTTATCAAACTTCTTATATGAAAGCTAATTTCCCCGAAATCTATATGTCTTCGGTTTTGACCGCCGACTCCGGCGAAGTCGAAAAAATCGGCGAGACGATAAACGAATGCAAAAGAATGGGTATTCCGGTTCTGCCGCCTTCGGTCAATGAAAGCTATAGCGCTTTCACAGTAGTAAAAGCGCAACCAACCACTGACAACCAACAACCAACAACCGAACTAAAACGAATCCGATTCGGATTGACCACTATTAAAAACTTCGGCGAAGGCATATCTCACGCCATTATCGAAGAAAGAAAACGCGACGGAAAATTCAAATCGCTCGGCGATTTTCTCGGCCGCATCAAAGACAGAAACTTGAATAAAAAATCACTTGAGGCCCTCATCAAATCAGGCGCTCTCGATGAATTCGGTGAGCGCGGAGCGATGCTTGCCAATATGGAACGGCTATTGGCTTTCGCCAAAGAAACGGGAGCGGCGTCTTCGGACCAAACTTCCCTATTCGGCGCAATTGCCGGTCAAGATGTCTATGAAATAAAACTTGAACCAGCACCAGTAGTAAACCCGACCGACAAACTGGCTTGGGAAAAAGAATTGCTCGGTCTTTATATTTCCGGCCACCCGCTTGATAAATTCCGCGCAGTTTTGGAAAAGCGCGAGGTTAATATCAAAAAAGTCCGCGAGGAAATGAGGGAAGGAATGATCACTGTCGTCGGCGGCATCATTGAAGAAATCCGGCCGGTGATTACCAAAAAAAACGAGGCAATGGCTTTCATCCGGCTCGCCGATCTATCCGGAGCGATTGAAGTCGTGGTCTTCCCGAGCATCATGGAAAAAAACAAAGAGCTTTTGAAGCAAGAAGCTTGCGTCGCCGTCAAAGGAAAAGTCTCGCACCGAAACGGCGAAGTCTCAATCGTCGCTGAAAAATTCAAGGCACTGAGCTAGGAGAAATTGTCAATTTTACAATTTACAATCAATTTTCAATGATTCAGTTATGAAAAAGCGCGGCGTAAAAAACACCGCGCGTAAAATACTCTTAACTGACAATCGAACTAAGGATAAACCAAGTCCTCTCGATTCGGTATCTTGATCTCCTTAATGCCTTCCATGGCATCCCTCCAGTACAACCGCCGAGCCTTGCGGCCATCATTTTGGTTAAAAGTCAGATATAAATGCCAAACTCTCCCCTCAATACCGCCAACTTCGCTTGAATCGCTTCCAAAACAAAGGGGTGAGCCGAGTCCGCGCATAATGGACCACATGGGCACAACACTGAAATGATTGCCGAGGAAGCCTATGAGGCGACTGGCTGAAACAGCAATCAAACTGCCGAATCCCGCTTCATCGGGATCATAAGGGGAATGTAAGACAACTTCTTCAATCAAGCCTCTTGACTGCTGGAGAATCCAAACTAGAAGTTTCTTGGATTCAAAATTTTCTTCCCTACAACCCCAAATAACTCTTTCGAGATAACCACGGGCCACTTCAGGATTATCGACAGCTGCTGTTTTGAAACCACGCTCCAATGCGCCTGGAATAAGATCGGGTCTCTGAATAAAAAACTGCTGAACTCTACCCGGCCAATGCGGTACCCTAAGGTTCGCAATCACTCTTGCCGAGAAGGTTAGAAACTGGGAATCTCCTGTGAGTTCTGGTTGTTGTACACTTGCGCCGGGTTGCTCAATTTCTATTGTTTTCATGAGGTTACCTTTGCTTTTTTGTTTTTGGTTTTGTCTTTGTACACTGGATACCTGTCCAGATAATTCAAGGGTAAACTTATATATCTAAAAGTCAATCATATTATGGAATTTGACTATGTACTGTAGAGTAGGTAGATTGGATATAGGAAAGATAAAATTCCGCAAACTGAAGTAAACTATGAGAATACTAGTTCTTAACGGCCCGAACCTCAACATGCTCGGTCGACGCAACTCTGCAGTGTATGGCACAACCACCCTGCTCGAGTTGAACGCGATGCTCGAAGCAGAAGCCGTAAAACTCGAGATGCAAGTTGAGTTTCTCCAATCAAACGATGCAGAGTTCCTGATTGAGACATTCCATAAAGCAAAAGAAAATTGGGACGGAATCGTGTTGAACGCTGGAGGTCTTACCCACTACGCTTGGGATTTGCGAGACGCGGTAGAAATCGCCCGAGACTTGGGCGTGCCCACCATCGAGGTTCACCTCTCAAACATCCATGCCCGTGAATCGTTCCGGCACATCTCCGTGTTCTCATCCGCTCCAGCTGTGGTCATCGACCAAATCTGCGGCATGGGCACCGAAGGATATCTCGTAGCTTTCCGAAAACTGACTGAGTACGTTAATAACGCGCGTTTCGGCTCAGATTGAAATCAAACTTCGAACGGTCGTCGCCTCAATTTGGGGCGATTTTTTTATTTTAGAAAACTTTGACAGATTTTGTAGATAATAATAGAATTATACGGTATTTCGGAAGTCGTTGCGGCTACCAACCGCATAAGTTAAACCCGAAAAAAGAGTGTCTTCGCCAAAAGCGAGGAAAGTCAGGTGGAACCGCGATCAGCCAGAGGCTGACCCGCCCTGACAAGCGAACACGAACCATTCGTGCGCTTGTCAGGGCGTTTTTAATATCAGCCCGTATAAATTATCTGAAAGAATAATTTTACGGCTCGCTGATATTAACCCCGTAGTAATTTTGCCGGAAAAATGGAAAGATTTAGTAATAAAATTATAAAAGGAAAATTACGCTCGTGAAGCGCGGGTGCCGAACCCCATAGCAGAGCAAGGCTCGCTACGGAGCACAGTAGGCACAAATTGTTTCAAAAGCGACCTGCCCCGTAGGCAGTCTGGCTGTCCTTCGGGGAGCGCTTCACCAAAAAATTAAAAGCTAAATTTACTATCGGGGTCAATTATCAAACTAAATAATAAAAACATGGAACACCACGAAAATTTATCAAAAATTAGACACTCGCTCGCCCACCTTCTTGCGGCGGCCGTTTTAGAAATTTATCCAAAAGCCAAGCCGACTATCGGTCCGGCAATCGACAACGGCTTTTACTATGACTTCGACGATTTGAAAATATCCGATTCCGATTTGGCGAAAATCGAAACAAAAATGAAAGAACTGCTTCCCAACTGGACGGAATTCACCCACAAGGAGGTCAAGGTGGAAGAAGCTAAAACTCATTTCAAAAGTAATCGCTACAAAGTTGAGCTTATTGATGACATCGAAAAAGCCGGAGAGAAAATCACTTTCTACACCTGCGGCGGCTTTACCGATCTCTGCCGCGGCGGCCATAGCGAAAATCCCAGCGAGGAAATAAAACCGGACGCTTTCAAATTGAGCCGCATCGCCGGCGCTTATTGGCGAGGCGACGAGCAAAATAAAATGCTCTCGCGCATTTACGGCCTCGCCTTCCCTACAAAAAAAGAGCTTGAAGACTATGAAAAAATCCTCGAAACCGCTAAAAGCCGAGATCATAAAAAGCTCGGCCGAGAGCTGGATTTGTTTACCTTCTCTGAATTCGTCGGCGCAGGACTGCCTCTTTGGACGCCTAAAGGCACGATTCTCCGCGATTTACTCGACGGTTTCGTCTGGGAATTGCGCCAAAAAGCCGGCTATGAGCGGGTAGATATTCCTCATATTACCAAGAAAGAGCTCTATGAGAAAAGCGGCCATTGGCAGAAATTCGGTGATCAATTATTCAAAATCACCACTCGCGAAAAACACACCTACGTCATGAAGCCGATGAATTGCCCGCATCACACCCAAATTTATGCGAGAAAGATGTGGAGTTATCGCGAGTTGCCCCAACGCTATGCTTCAACCACAAAAGTTTATCGCGACGAACAATCCGGAGAACTTTCCGGCCTTTCGCGTGTTTTGGCAATTACTCAAGACGATGCCCATGTCTTTTGCCGCAATTCGGAAGTTAAAGAAGAAATTCTTAAAATTTGGGAAATCATCAAAACATTTTACGGCGCCGCTGGTTTTGAACTTATTCCTCGCCTCTCACTCCACGATTCCAAAAAAATGGATAAATATCTCGGCACCGAATCAGTCTGGATGGAAGCCGAAGCGGCGCTTCGCGATATCGTCAAAGAAAAAGGTGAAACAGCCGAGGAAGCGATGGGCGAAGCGGCGTTTTATGGTCCCAAAGTAGACTTTATGGCCAAAGATTCGCTCGGCCGAGAATGGCAAGTGGCCACCGTCCAACTCGATATGAATTTGCCTGAGCGGTTTGATTTATATTGCATCAATGAAAAAGGTGAAAAGGAAAGAATTGTGATGATTCACGCTGCAATAATGGGCTCCATCGAACGTTATCTTTCTATCCTCATCGAACATTACGCCGGGGCTTTTCCATTGTGGCTCTCACCTGTTCAAGTGACAATTCTTCCAATAAGCGTCAAACATGAAAGCGCGGCTCGCGAAACGCTCGCCGCTCTCCGCTTTGCCAATATCCGCGCCGAGCTATCCGACCCGAATGAATCGCTCGGCAAAAGAGTTCGCGAGACAAAACTCCAAAAAACTCCCTATTGGCTAGTCATTGGCGACAAAGACATCGCCGCCAATGTGGTGACGCTCGAATCCCGAAGCGGTGAAAAACAAGAATTAGCGATAGAAAAGGTTGTGGAGAAACTTGTAAGTGAAATATCAACCAGATCATGAAAAAATATCAAACGGGCTTTGCGCTAGTTATAATTTTAATCATCGTAATCACTATCTTAGTGATTGGTAGTGGAATATATGTTTTCACAGTAAAACAAAAATTATCGCAAAATACTTCTGCACAAAACCAATCAAATACAATAGCGAATATCGCTATAAGTAGCAGAACGTACAAGAATGATGAATACGGTTTCGAATTCCGTTATCCAGCTGAAGCTAAATTGTCCAGTGCTCCCGCTAACATCCCGTGGTACGGCAAGTTATCGTGGGGCGATGGCAGTGTTATAGATTTTGAGATTAATAACAGAGGATTTTTCCCAAGAACAAACAGTGACGACGCTTGTAGCTTTTTTAACTTAAGCACAAAAACAATAGGTGGTCGAAAAATTGAAATTATTGAGCGTAATGACTGCGATAACGGAGAAGGTATAGTTTCAGGATTAAGTGCTATTATTCCAATTGCAAATAACAAAGAATTACATATTGGAATTGGTGAATATAACAGAGTCTTTTCGGAAAAGAATAAAATTAGGATTTCTTCTCTAATCTTAACTTTTAATTTCACGAAATAAAAAATATGAAACCCTGGAAAAATTGGCCAGACTGGATAAAAGGCACTCTTGTCATAGGAATCTTCATCTTAATATTTGAGTTTTATGGATATTATTTGTTCGACAGATATTTCGGCTTTGAATCGCCGTATTTTACCGATTTTGTTGTTGTTCCTTGGCTGTTAATAAATATGTTACCCCTATCAATTATTAGTCGATTGATCGAGATTATTTATGGTGAAGGATTGGAAAATAATTTTGTCCTCATCCTGACTCTTGTAATAATTTCAATGCTTTATTCAATTATTGGTGGTTATTTATATTCTAGAATCAAAAAAAGGGATCGAAAACAAAATTCTATTTAATTTCTAATTAATTAATAAATGACCCTCGAAAAACGCCTGCAAAAAATGGAACCTGTAAAAATCAACAATTCAAAAGGCCGGAAAATCGCGGCGGTCATTCACCGGCCGAAAAAGCGGACTGAAAAGCTCGCTATTCTCTGCCCCGGCAATCTTGATTCCAAAGATTATACCCACCTCATAAAGTTGGCGGAAGTCTTGGCCGAGCGAGGCTACACCGCCGTCAGATTTGACCCGACAGGAACCTGGGAAAGCGAAGGAGAAACGTCGGAATATACCGTAACTCAATACCTCGCTGATATCCGATGCGTTCTTGAACACATGCTAAAAGAAGCGCCGTATTCCGATATTCTAGTCGGCGGACATAGCCGCGGCGGCCAAGTTTCGATTCTCTACGCTTCGAGAGATCCAAGAGTCACCTCCGTAATCGGCATTATGCCCCCATCACGTCCTTCTGAAGGTAACCAAAGAGAAAAATGGGAAAAAACGGGAATTCGCATTTCAGAAAGAGACTTGCCATTTAATAAAAATGAAAAAAGAGAATTCCGACTTCCCTTTTTGCATGTCTTGGATAGGGATAAATATGACGTGGTTGGCGACGTAAAAAAGACGAAAGCTAAAGTGGTTTTGATTGCCGGCGAATTGGACGAAGCTGTCCCGTCAATGGACGTAAAAGAAATTTTTGATAAAGCCAACGAGCCGAAAACATTTATTTTGATAAAGAATATTGGGCATAGCTACCGACACAACCTCGCTGAAATCGAGATAGTAAATAACGAAATCCTAAAAGCTTTGGGAATATAATTAAGAGGGCAAGAAAAAAGCGCCTCGTTGCGAGACGCTGGTAAAAACTGTGTCCTGTTAAGGTCTGATGTCTGACCGGAGAAAATGATCATCCGGAGCCCAAGCCGGAGTCGAAAACACCAATACAAGTGCCGGCTGGTCAACACCGCGGGCCCAATGCCATTGATGCGGCGTAATAACAAAAGGCTTGGGATTTTTCCGGCTAAGGCGCACAGTTCTAGCCGGCTGAACGCCTTCGCCTACCATCAAATCAAGCTCACCACGAAGAACAACATAATGTTCGGTAATCCTGTGATGCTCGTGCGGTTCGGAAGAGCCGATCAGGGCCAGCGCGTGCCCCCATCTCCAACCCGAATCACGCTCAAGCTCCACCACAACCTCGGTCGGATTGTCCGACGGGTTCAATACAATGTTTTGGTCCGAATACTTCCGCCGGAGTGCGTCAATCATTGCTTTTGTGATTATCATGCATTACCTTTCTGTTTACGCTTTCCAATCAACACATTATCGCAAACTGAAATACTGTCAATCTTTCATTATGTTAAAATCTATAAATTAACTTTAAAAAAACGTAATGCTCTACAGTGAATTTATTAAAAAGCCCCGAAATTGCCCTTTTTGCGAAAAATCTAATCCCATCATCAAAGAGGACAAGTTCTCTTACATAACCATCGCCACCGCCCCTTATCATCGGCACCACCTAATGGTTGTACCGAAAAGGCACATCGAAAAAATATTTGATGCTACCGAAGAAGAAAATATTGAGATGCTTTTACTGATAAAAGCCAGTGCCGAGATTTTGACAAAGCTTGGTTATAAAAATTATTCTATCTTGGTGCGCGAAGGTGACCAAAGCCGAACCGGCAAAAGCGTACCCCATCTTCACTACCACATTGTGCCGGACACAGCATTGATAACCAAAAAACATGAACACCGGACTATGATGACTGAGGTTGAGATTGATGAGGTAGTAAAAGAATTAAAAAACATTTTATAGATAAAATCTACATACACTAAAGATGTGCTATAGCACATCTTTAGTGTATGTCTGAATTTTTGAATCTTTTCTAAAATTTTACCTACCGCCTAGCGACCGAGCAAGAACGAGGAAGTACTGAGGTCACCAGACCGAATGTGCGCCTATCCTAACTTTTCATCATCTTGAGCAACTCAACCTTTGCGCCAAGAACTTTGTCGACATACTTCGTCTCCATGATTGAGAGGAAACCTGAAATCACTGATTCAGTTTTTTCCCTGCTCCAATGCGAAATTATCTGGGAAAGAACGACATTCGTCCGATTGGTCTCGCCGGAAATTTTCGCCGACAAAGCTTTATCCAATTCCAAGACGATTTTTTCCGACAAGCTATCGATCGCAATCCCCTGCCCCGAGATTTTTTTCAGATATTCGAAAACGCCCTGCTTATCATTCTTAACCAAAAAATTAACCGTGGCATTGACTTCGGTAATAGATTCGGGCGTAGCCGCGAATTTGTTTGAAACTTTATTTTCTTCACTACTTTTGTATTTGGGAACAAAAATGTCCGCTCCCTCATTTATTGGGTTCATATCCATAGTTAAAATTTTATTATTATTAACATCATAAATATAGCCGTTCGACCCCTTTATAGGGACGACTTTTGGTTCTTTTCCATTACTAATGACCCTGGAAGGATATTCTCCGCCGGCTCTTTTGACAAAGTAGATAGCCAAAATCCAGACCGCCCCAACAGCTAAAATGCCCAAAAATCGCCGGAGGTCGGCTTCGGATTGCGGCAATTGACCTAAATAGTCAGCTAGTTGCTCGCCTGTGGGATTCATAACCCTATATTACACAACTACAGGAAAAAGCAACCTATATTAAGAAACGTACCGATTATGATTTTTAGAGATTTTCAAAAGTCCTAAGGTCGGTTGCAATAGAAAAATGAACATCATCTCTCGTTCCGGAATCTTTTATAGTTTTCTGTTTCTCTGTTAAGACATCTTTTATTATCGATGCCGTGCTTTCGTATTTTCTGGCAACATCATTCTGGCCGATTTTAGCAGCATATTTTGCAAAAGTCTCACATTGTTCCAAAATCTGTTCCAATATTTGAAATTGAATAGGATGAGCCGCAAGTTCTTTGGATTTTCCACCGAGCCACAATTCCGCCACTTCTCCGACAGTTTTTTTATCGACACCGACAATCACTCTAGGAATATTATTGAATTCCCCCTTAATATCTGCGTCCTCAGAAATAAAATATCTTAAGCTAGCAAGAGTCCCTTTCTCAATCTCTTCTCTTATCGTTTTCAATTTTTTAACTGCATCATGGCTGTAAGTGGCATCAATAGCCAAACCCAAGAAATAAAGTCCGGCATCTTCTTTCCGAAACTGAACAACTTCATCAACCCCCCTCGCGATATCGTCATATCTGGAAGTTTTAATCGTTACAGCATCAGGACCAAACCAATTGCTCTGCTCGCCTTGCTCATGAATAAGAGCTTCCAAGACCCTTGACCATTTCAAACCTTCTACCTCTTCCGGAGAATCAACTTTGGCAAATTCAGCTTCACGTTTTGCGACATAGGCCTCATCTGCTCTTAAACGATCGGCATCAGCCGAACCGGCAAAATCGGAAAGCTTTATTTCATCTCGATTAATAACTTTATCAGCTTTCTGACAAGCCTTTGCAATCAACTCATTTTGTTCCGCCATTAAAAAATTTCTTTCAAGTCTCATATTTTAAACATCGATATTCGCCTTCTTGGCGTTAGATTGGATAAAACTCTTGCGGGCCGGCACGTCAGTGCCCATCAAAACATCGAATACCTTGTCGGCCTCGCGGGCATCATCGACATTGACCTTTCTCAAAATTCTGTTAGCCGGATTCATCGTCGTCTCCCACAATTCTTCCGGGTTCATTTCGCCCAAACCTTTATAGCGCTGAATGGAAACTTTGGAAACTCTTTTTGTATCTTTCGATTCTTTAACCGCCTTTTCGTCATTTTCCTCCGTTTCAGCTTCTTCGCCACCTTCCGGAGTTTCCTCTCCTCCGGTTTCATCTAAAATCGCATCTTTGCCGACAATCTTGGCTTTCTCTTCATCGCTGTAGGCGTAAAAACTCTCTTTGCCTTTTTTAATCTTATACAAAGGCGGCTGGGCAATGTAGATAAATCCGCCATCAATAAGGGCGCGGAAATAGCGATAGAAAAGCGTCAAAAGTAAAGTCCGTATGTGAGCGCCGTCGACGTCGGCATCGGTGGCGATAATTACTTTATGATAGCGCAGTTTTGTAATATCAAAAGATTCGCCGATCGCCGTGCCGAGCGCTATGACTAAAAATTTTATTTCATCGAAATCTAAAATCCTGTCGAGGCGGGCTCTTTCAACATTTAAAATCTTGCCTTTGAGCGGCAAAATCGCTTGGGTCCTCCTGTCTCGGCCTTGTTTGGCACTGTTATGCACGAAAACTCCCGAGGCTAGGGCAAAATTATGAGTTTCCGGCACTTCAATATCGTAAACATCAACTTTCTCGGAAATTTTCTCGATCTTTTTGATCCGATGGTTGAAATTTTCTACGGCTTCAAATAACTTTTTATCGTCTCCTTCAAAAAATCTATCGCGTAAAGTCTCCCATTTTACCAAAGATTTATCATTGGTTTCTTTTCTAATAGCCGTATATTCGCCAAAATCAACAAATCCGCTCTTTAGATATAATTCATGCAAGGTTTTAAGAGCTTTGTTTAAATATGTTTGATTGTAAGTATTTTTTCTTTTTTCGCGAAATTCAGACGTCCACTGTTTTTTAGTTTGTGCCCTACGCCAATCAATCAATTTTGAATTCTGCCACTGTTTTTTAGCGAGCACGCTTAGTAATTTTTTATATTCTGGATTATTTGCAAAAAACTCCTTTACGCGTTTTGCTTGAGTTTTTCTGTTTTTGCTACTATTCCAATACTGCTTTTGGTTTTCAGCTAGTCTTTCTATAGTCGATTTTCTGAAATCATCGTTGTTATGATAAAATTCCAAAAATTTGTCTGCCATAAATTTTTTATATTCTGGATTATTCCATTGTTTTTTAGCTCGATCACTAAGCATTTTTCGCATTGCCGGAGTGGTCATAATTTTCACAATCTTTTCTCTATATTCCTTGGTCAAATGTGCTTCACGAGCTTTTTGTTTGGATGATTCAGTATGTAAAGTTTTTTCCAAATGTTTCGTATGGTGCAAAAGATGTTCCGCTCTATCAAGCCGAGCCAAATTGTTAGGATTATTATTTAGTTTATTAAAATCAAGATGGTGGACGGAATCACCAGATTCTCGATTATAAATTCCGGTCCTGATATTGTACCGATCACTTAAAAGATGAGTAAAAATCCACCGATGTTCGGCTGGATCAAAAACCAACTCATAACCTTTAATGGTTATTCTTTTCCCTAGTCTGGACAATTGCTTTCGGAGAGGCATAAGAGAATCACTGGTTTTTAGATTTTTTGCTTCTTTATAACTGCCGTCTCTTTGCATAAATTTATGATCCGGGGTGCAAATAATTTGCTCATCGTTATCTAAAACAATTTTTATCACTTCGGCCTGCTTTTTCGTGATTCGCGGATTTTCAATCAGTCCTATTGCTATTTCCCCTTCATTGTCGATTGTGTAACAATAATTTTTCTTGCCACAGTTGTCTTCTTCAACTAATTCTTTGAAAGACAAATTACGTCCATCTACTAAGGCCACTTTAGTTTCTCCAAGAAAACAACCGCCGGCCGAATCTCCCTCGACGATGAACAATTCCGATTCTTCGGCGCTTCGCGTCTCGCAGTCAGCCAGCTTGCCCGGAAGAGTCATTCCTTCGAGCGCCCCTTTTCGGAGAACCGAGTCTTTGGCCGCCTTGGCCGCCTTCCTGGCCTTCAAAGCTAGTGTCACCTTGTTGATAATTGCCTTGCCATCATCCGGATTCTCTTCAAGAAAGGCTTCGAAAGCTTCACTGAAAACCGTGTCCACGGCCCCTCTCGCCTCAACACTGCCGAGTTTTGATTTGGTTTGACCTTCAAACTGAATTTCGCGCATCTTTACGGAAACTACGACTGTCAGACCCTCGAGCACATCTTCGCCGGTAAAATTGTCCTCGCTTTCTTTGACCAAGCCGTTTTTGCGGGAATAATTGTTAAGAGTTCTCGTGAGCGCCGTCTTGAAACCGGTAATGTGCATACCGCCTTCGGAATTGTAAATATTGTTGGCAAAAGCCAAAACTCTAGAGGAAATATCATCGACATATTGGAGAGCGATTTCAACCGATTCCACACCTTCAACTTTTTTCTCAACATAGAAAATATTTTTATGAACCGGCTTCAAAATCTGATTGTTGAATTTGACTAGCGACACCAATCCGCCTTCGAAATAAAAAGATTCTGACGGGACGTCGAGGCCGAGCTCGCGTAGGTAAAAAGCTTCTTCATCGTTGATATCACCTTCATAATTTCTCGCATCGATTACGCTGATTCGGAGCCCTCGGACAAGATAGGCTTGCTGGCGCATATGGGAAACAACTTTGTCAAAATCAAATTTTATTTCCGGAAAAATTTCTGTGTCGGGTTCAAAGGTGATAATCGTGCCATGGAGTTTTGATGCGCCAACTTTTTTGACTTTAGCTTTGGCTTTGCCACGGGCATATTCTTGCATATGGACTCCCCCGTCCCGGTGGACAATGGCTTTCATGTAAACCGAAAGAGCGTTTACGACTGAAGCGCCGACACCGTGAAGTCCGCCGGAAACTTTGTAACCATCACCGCCGAATTTTCCGCCGGCGTGAAGTGTGGTCATAATCGTCTCAAGGGCTGAAACTTTTGTCTGTTTATGAATATCGACAGGGATGCCGCGGCCATTATCTGTTACCCTTATCCAATTTTGCGGCAAAAGCGCGATTTCTATGTCATTACAAAAACCGCCCATCGCTTCGTCGCGGGAGTTATCGAAAATTTCGGTAATCAAATGGTGAAGACCTTCAATGCCCGTTGTGCCGATATACATGCCCGGGCGCTTTCGCACTGGGTCAAGTCCTTCTAAAACGGTAATATCCGATGCGGTATAGCCAGAAATTTTTTTCTCTTTTTCGTCTTTATTTTTCATATATTTTTAACGAGTTTGCGAGTATAAAAATCATGACCCCATTAAGTAAATTTTGTCCGCTCCGGCGGGCAAAATTTGATTTCAAATTTCATCATTGCAAACCATGGACATATTTCCGATTTCAAGATATTCGGGTCATATATGAAGGAATGTGCGACAGTAAAATTTGAAATCACTTAACGGGGTTACTCCTTAATTCTATCAGAATTACTCCGTAAACTCAAGCGATTTTTTACTAAAATATGGCTCTGTATAGCCCTAAAAAGTTATGCACAGAGAAATTTTTTAAGGTCAGACCTCAAATACTAAAAGAGGTCTGACCTTAACAAATTTCTAATTCACGTGTTTGACCCTGTGAAATTCGCCTTCGGCGAATCAGCTTATAGTGGATTTTCACAGGATTGACAATTTTATGAAAGCCTATAAGGTTAAATTAGAAAAACAACCAGTATGGAAAAACCTATGATCCACCTAAGCAGAAGCTCGATAAGTTTCTTACAACTTCAAAACCAAGCAATCTACGGCGCCATAAATGAAGCTCTTTTTAACCCCGTAGAAATGCTTCCATTTCTCGGCGGTTATGGCGGAAGATTTCTCAGGGCGATTCGAACCAACGATCCAACAAGAGTCAGTTACTGGCTTGTAAATGCTACCTCATGGCTCATGGGACTAGGCAACAAAGTGAATAGCGCCATGGAAGCCGAGGCCTGGAATCTGTATCATGGAGTTTGTCCCGACTGCAAGTCGTTTCCTTGCAGGGGGTCATTGGATCATCCGTGCGAGTCAATGGAAATCCTCGGTAGCACCAACTCTCCCTGGAAACATTCACCAAGTTCACTGAGCGAGTTCCAGAAAATGATTGGGGAGATTTACCACTTCCACACCCTGAAGAGTTCCGCCGATCTTACTGCCGAGCAACTTTTCAAGTTGGGCTTGGAAGTCACTCACTTCGTTAAGACCAGCGATTTCGCTCGACTGATAAGCGTTAAAAAAAGAATGAGCGCTGTTCTGGCAAATTTCTGTGGCATTGCGACCGGGTTGGGAGTCGACTTAGCAGCAGGAATGGATGTTCAGTTTGCCAAAGGTTGTCCGACCTGCCACCAGAAACCTTGTAAAGGTTGCAACTACCCGGCCATCGAAATCATCTGAGTTCTTCACTGACCAACAGCCAATAACCCATTGGCTGTTTTTATTTACATTTTTTAATTTACTTACCAAACACAGATACGTCAAAAATTGGCTATAGCCAATTTTTGACGTATGTTGAATTTCTACTTACTACTTACTACTTTCTACTAACTAATTTACCTCACCTGCCACCCGCCCCTACCGTTCATCTCTTTTGTTATCCGGTCCATCACTTCGTTTATCTCGGTTTCAGTTAAAGTTTTTGTCATTGATTGTAAAACCAAATGATAGGCATAGGAGATTTTGTCGTCCTTTTCAAAAGAATCAAATAAATCTGTTCTGACAAGCCATTCCCCTGATTCTTTTTGAATAATATCAAGCACCGCTTTTTTGTCAGTGCCTTTGGGCGTCCAGACGGCAATATCCCGAAGGGCAAAAGGGTACTGGGAAAATAGCTTGAACTTTACATCGCTCTTTTTGTCGAAACCGAGCTCGTCATAAGTTTTCGGCGAGCGCGCCGTATCAAAGAGATCGGTGATGTCGAGTTCGGCTATTGCGCCCCCCGGGCCGCTCGAAATTTTTGAGGCTATAGGGGTATCAAAAGCACTGCCGAGTAAATTTATAATCTCGCTTAAAATATCTTCATTTCTTCTATCTTTTTTAACAAGTGTCTGACGGCCAATACAAACATGGATACGCTCGCCTCTTACACCAAAAACTTTTCCGACTTCAAAAATCCTGATTTCTGATAAGCCAAGAAGTGGGGCGTTATTGGCATTCCTTTGTAAGCATTCTGAAACTCCTGATGAGAGATTTTCCCTTAAAAATCTTTTATCGTCGGCAAGCGGTTTAGCGACTTCCAAGTGTCCTTTTGACGCCAAAGTGTAAAGCAAGACTTCACTGAAACCTTGCTCGGTTAAAATATTTTTTATTTTTTCAACATAATAATAATTCTTATCGACAATCGGATTACCTCGAATTGCCGGTGGCAATTTAGGCGTCACATTTTCATAACCATAAATTCGGCCGACTTCTTCCACGATATCTTCGGTAATATTTAAGTCAGTGCGAATAAATGGTGGAGTAGCAATTAATGTCTCGCCCTTTTTAACAACGCCGATATTCAGCTTGCTTAAAATTTCAATTATTTTTTCTTCGGAAATATCGGCGCCCAGTTTATCTTTTATAAATTCGGGAGATATTTCAATCTTTGTCGGCTTTTGTTTGTGTTTATACACATCATTTATCGGACCAAACTTTGCACTTGGTGATAATTCAGCAATTAAAGCGGAAAAACGATTCATCGCCTCTTCGGCTAATTGGGGCGATAATCCAGCTTCAAAAAGCCTTGAAGCGCCGGTTTTTAGCATCAAAGCCGTTGAAGTAACACGAACAGCCGAGCGATCGAAATTGGCCGATTCCAGGATTAAACTCTTGGTCGCATTTGTAACTTCGGCTCTTTTACCGCCTTTCACTCCGGCAATGGCGATTGGTCCTTCATCATCGGCAATCACCAATACCGACGGGTCGAGCGTCGCCTCCCGATTATCGAGTGTAGTCATTTTCTCGCCATTTTTGGCCGGTCGAACTTGGATTGCGCCCTTGATTTCATCGGCGTCAAAAGCATGGAGCGGTTGGCCGATATCGAACATCACGAAGTTCGCCACATCAACTATGTTATTGATGCTCCGCTCGCCTATCGATTCCAACCGTTCAACAAGCCAGGCCGGTGATTTGCCGATTTTAACATTTTCCACTCTTCGACCTGTATAGCGTGCGCATAATGCCGGCTTCTTAATCTCTATTTCCGGAAACTTCCTAAGCTTCTCAACTATACGATATATCGTATAGTTTACTTCCTTTAATTTTAATCCGGAAGCAGCCGAAATTTCGCCGGCAATACCACGATGCGAAAGCGCGTAGCAAGCTCGGTCAGCCAAAACTTTTACATCCAAAATATCATCGGTGTCCCAGCCTTTTATGCCGTCTATCTCAAACGCGTGAAAATTCAAAATATCAGCGAGCTTCTCCGCCTCGGGCAGCTTTTCATCGAAATATGTTTGGAGCCATTTGTAAGAAGCGAGCATTAAAACTGATTTATTACTCTTAAATCGCCGTTGTAAAGCATTCGGATGTCGGTAATGCCTGTCTTGACCAAAACCAAGCGGTCGATGCCCATGCCGAAAGCAAAACCTTGATATTTTTTCGGGTCATGACCGGCCGCTTTTAAAACATTTGGATGGACCAAGCCGGCGCCGATCATCTCCAGCCATTTGCCGTTGAATTTCACATCCACCTCGACGGAAGGTTCGGTGAAAGGGAAAAAGCTCGGTCTAAATCTTATTTCCGTCTGTTCACCGAAAAATTCTCTGGCGAATGTTTCTATTGTGCCCTTAAGGTGGGCTATGGAAACATTTTTATCGACATAAAGAGCTTCGAGTTGGAAAAACTGGGCTTCGTGAGTAGCATCCGTCGCTTCATTTCTGAAAACTTTTCCCGGCGCGATTATCCGAATCGGCGGATTATGCTTTTCCATATAGCGGATTTGAACTGGACTTGTATGAGTCCGAAGCAACAGCCTGTCTTTTTTTTCTCTGGTTGTTGGTTGTTGTTTGTTGGTTGTTGGTGGCTTTAGCCAAAATGTATCCTGCATATCCCTTGCCGGATGATTGGCCGGTATATTCAAAGCGTCAAAATTATAGTGTTCTGTCTCCAATTCAGGACCTTCCGCCACCTCAAAACCGAGCTTATTGAATATAGCGACCGCCTCTCTGACGGTTTGGGTGATAGGATGCAATTTACCTGAATTCACAGCTCCCATAATATAGCCATTATATAGAAAAAGCATTTATATTCAATATGTAAATACGATGAAGGCTCCCCGAAACGCAAGGGAGCCTTTTGTGAGAAAGTTGCCGGCATTCATATGGCCGGGAACAAAGAAAACTTGGAACAAAGAACTTTACGCCCACCGACGAGCCTCAGGGGTAACCATGGTCAGTTTTACTGTTGGGAATCGAACCCAATCCCAGAGGTGTTTGATGAGCACGTCGTGCTTATCCTTTCTCTTTAAGGGTGAACCACATCAAGTGGTATTGACTTGCTGTTTTACCAGACCAAGCTTTCAGCCTGATAGACCCGATACGTCGGGGATCAGCTAAACAGCTTGGCAAATTAAATATAACACCGTCCTTACTGATTTTCAATCGGAATCTCGCGAACAGAAATCCTAAGTACTAGACTTCCAAGAAATTGAACCTGTAAGTAAGAAATTTCATATACTCTGCTCTTTTTCCTGCGATCGCGGGAAAAAGAGCAGAACGAAAAAGGTCAGCTTGTAGAAAGTATGATTTTGTTGTAAGGTGATTTTAGTAACGAAAACGGCAAGCTCCAAAAAAACCGAAACCTATGGCTATCATCAATCGAGCAACGAAAGTGCTAAGTCTGAAAATCGTTTATTACGGACCGGCATACGCAGGCAAAACCACAAATCTGGTGCAAATCCACGAGCGCGTGCAGACCGCCTCCGGCGACAAAGGTAAACTGCTTTCCCTCGCGACCAGCTCGGACCGAACCTTGTACTTCGACTTCCTGCCCATTGAGAACGTCGCAATCGAGGGTCTCAAGGTTAAATTCCAGCTCTACACCGTGCCAAGCCAAGTGATCTACAACACCACGCGCCAGCTCGCGCTCCGCGGTGTGGACGGCATCGTCTTCGTCGCTGATTCGCAATTCGACAAAATGCAGGAGAACGTCGATAGTTTTCAGAATGTGTCGGACAATCTCAAGAGTCTCAAACTCAACCTCGACGAGATCCCGTACGTGCTGCAGTACAACAAACGCGACCTGCAAAATGTGGCGCCCAAGGAGTATATGGAATTCCTATTGAACAACCGCGAGGTGCAGGTGCCTTCGTTCACCTCGGTCGCCCAAAAAGGCGAAGGCGTGATGGAAACCTTTGAAGCAGTCAAGACGGCTTTGCTCAAAAAGTTTGTTCAACCGCCAACCGCGCCTTACTACGGTCCTTAGTCCAACTCTGCCAAAATAGCAGAGTTTTTATTTTCTCTAAAACTGGAGTGTCTTTACGACCGCGCTCAAACCTACTTTATCCTAAAAAATTTTCTGGCGATATTTTCCTCTACTTAGAGCCGCCCCTCGGACTTGTCCTCAATCGGTCTTTGAGAACAGTCTGTATTGTAGAATTTAAATAAAAGATCAAATGGCATTGCGCACGCAGCGCACCGTATCTGTAGTGGTCTTAGCATTGCCAGTTATCTCTCCCTGCCAGAATTCAGCATACATATTGCGTGTCAGAACGGATGGGTTCGTCGTACCGGTCTTGTATACATCTACGTTTGCGCTTGGAAAATATGCCGGGTCTATCGTCACACGGCGACTATCTCCATTACCGCGGCTATAATCAATAATACTTTTTATTTCGTTTATATTCGGAAGATGCCAATCGGTATAGCTCGCGGTTGTAGTCGCTTCACATGCGGCGATGGCATTGACCCAATTTAAGGCGATTGCCGATCCGCTCAAGCCTGGTATTCTCCATCCTGCCCCGTACCTGCACATGAAATCTCCACACCAGAGGCATTGTAACAAGTCGTCTGTCCCGTCTGAAGCGGTTGCGCTGCAGCTGAGCTGGCCGGCGATGCTTCTGTTCGGACGCATCGCACATATCGGCTTGAAGATGGAAGGGCGTCAGTTACGTCTCCATTATCAAACCATATAATCCATGAATTGGGCCTAGATAGCATCACATTTGTGCTTGAATAATATGCTGTACCTGTTTGAACAGCAGGAAAATAAGTTGCATTTATCATGGGCGTAGCCGCATAATCCAAAAGTGTTCCCAACTCGTTTACGTTCGGAAGCCTCCAATCGGAGTGAGATCCGGTAGTGGCGGATTCGCATGTGGTAAGAGCGGTATCTCTAGTCATGGTCGTAGCCGTTCCCGTTGTGCAATCGCTTCCGGAAAGCCCTTGTGTGCATTTTTCCCACATGAGGCCGGTTGCGTTGTCGCTTATAGTGTCGTCGGCATTATCCGTGTAGGAACGGGCGGTGCCCCGCAATAGATCCGCGTCCTGGTTTGTTCCGGCGCAAGCCACTACAAGTCCGCCGGCATCGTAACAAACCGTTTGACCGGTCTTGAGCGGGTTCTCGCTGCCTATCGAAGGAGAACCATCGGCACTGTAGGTTCCAGTGATGCCGAATAAATATGTATTGAGTTTGATATTAGAAGCGATGAAAGCAGAGGAAGTGGTGGAAACAGTTACGAATGCCGAGCCGTCGTAATATCCTGCAGGAATAGTGAAAACAAGTGAAGTCCCCTGCGCGGAAGATGAGGCGACGGAAGTATCACCGGTTTTTACGGCCACCGACCCTGTCACTCCTAAATATGTACTACTTGCCAGAAAATCCCCGGCGTATATGGTCGGTATGGCATTGTAAATATC
>Ga0209542_10005766_pt1 | contig 24491 bp, 17 predicted proteins | sample RifCSPhighO2_01_FD_184028 | JGI IMG/M metagenome (GOLD analysis project Ga0209542, IMG submission 184028) | Soil microbial communities from Rifle, Colorado - Rifle CSP2_plank highO2_0.1 (SPAdes) (version 2) | ecosystem: Environmental > Terrestrial > Deep subsurface > Rock core/Sediment ...
CTCTTTCTTCAGCTTATCATTTATTTGCGTGAGGATATTGCGATCCAGAAGATCACCCACTATGAGGTGGGAGTCTCCGGAATCGGCTATGCGGATTTTGGCAAACATCTGTTTTACAATAAGCTCGATGTGCTTGTCGTGGATATTCTGCCCTTGGCTCGTGTAGATCTGCTGTACACCCTGAATAATATACTCCTGCGTCTCCTGCATGCCGCGCAAACCGAGTAGCTGTTGGAGATCGAGGTTGCCTTCGGTTATGGGATGGCCTTTCTCAACCAGGTCTCCGTCACGCACGAGCAAGCCTATGTTTGAGGGTATCGAGTATTCCTTAAAATTCTCGGAGTCCCGGGATACCACTAGTTTTTTGAAGCCTTCTTCGGTCGCCTTCACGACTGCCCGGCCCGCGTGCTGTGCTTTGACTGTCGTGCCCTCAGCATCGACGTATAACGGCTCGCCTTCTTTGATTTCTTCTCCGTCGCCAATCTGCAACTTTGCACTGCCAATCAAATACTCATCAGCCAATGGCTCGGCTGTGGTAACACGGACGATGAACTCTTTATTCGAAGGGTGCTGAACGGTCGCTTGTCCAGAAATCTCTGATACAGTTGCCTGGCCCTTGGGTGGACGGGATTCAAAAAGCTCTTCAACCCGAGGCAAACCCTGGGTAATATCTAGTCCGGCTACGCCTCCGGTATGAAATGTACGCATAGTCAGTTGCGTACCAGGTTCGCCGATAGCTTGCGCCGCAACGATGCCAACTGCTGTTCCCAGTCTGACGATTCGATTGAAACCTAAATCGAAACCATAGCATTTCTCACAAATTCCGCGCGACAACAGGCAGCGCATCACTGAACGAGTGTAAATCTCTGGCATTCCACTTTTATCGATCTTGTCGGCCATCTGCTCATCAATATGTTGGCCTGCCTCAACGATCACATCTTTCGTCTTCGGATCGATAATATCCGAGGCGGCAACCCGTCCAAATACGACTTCCATAAATCCCTTGCTAAGCTTCTCATACTCTGCCCGGCGGATCCATCGGCCTTCCTTCGTGCCGCAGTCTTCTGCGTTAACAACCATGTCCTGCGCTACATCGATAAGACGGCGAGTTAAATATCCGGCATCCGCCGTGCGCAATGCGGTATCAGTCATCCCCTTCCGTGACCCGTGGGTCGAAATGAAATATTCCAATACGTCCAAGCCTTCCTTAAAACTCGCTTTCGCGGGGAGCTCAATGACTTCTCCTGCCGGGTTCACCACGAGACCCTTCATGCCGCTCATTTGGGCGACTTGAGAAATCGAACCGCGGGCTCCGGAAACGACCATGAGTGAGACCATGCCGTGCGGATCAAGACCTTTCGCCACCGAAGCAGAAACCTTGTCACGAACTTCTGCCCAGATCTCGACTACTCGATTGTACCGCTCCTGCTCGGTAAGCAGTCCTTCCTGAAATTCCTGAAAGGTTTTATTTACATGGGAATCGGCTTCGGCGACTAACTGTTGTTTCGTGTCTGGTACGGTCAGGTCATCCATGCCCCAGGAAATCCCGGACTTGGTAGCATAAGTGAAACCCACGCGCTTAATCTCGTCTAGCAGGTCGGCGGTTACGGCTACTCCGTACTTCTTATAGAACTCGCGGATTAGTCGTTTGATTCGCTTGGTATCAAATACGTCGTTGACAAATCCGAAATCAGCCGGCAACAATTCGTTCATTATTATACGGCCAATGCAAGTCTCTACAAGCTGACCATTAAGGCGCACCTTGATACGCGCCTTGAGTTTGGCTTTGCCGCTTTGGTATGCGAGGATTGCTTCCTCTTTATCGGAGAAGATCTTGCCCTCGCCCATGAGGCCGTCTTTGATGTGTGTAATGTAGTAACAACCCAAAACCATATCCTTGGTGGGTGCCATGACCGGCTCTCCTGAAGCCGGCTTGAGCAGGTTTACTGAGGACAACATGATTGTCTTTGCCTCTTCTTGCGCAGCATCGGTGAGAGGGACGTGCACGGCCATTTGGTCTCCGTCGAAGTCGGCATTGAATGCGGCACAAACGAGAGGATGTATCTGAATTGCCTTGCCTTCTATGAGCACTGGTTGAAAAGCTTGGAAGCCGAGACGGTGAAGGGTGGGCGCCCGATTGAGCAAGACATACCGTGACTTCGTCACTTCTTCAAGAATATCGTAAACCTCTTCCCTGCCTTGTTCAATCAGCCTATTGGCGCTGCGTACATTGTGCGCATACTCCCGGGAAATGAGCTTGGAAATTACGAAGGGTTTGAAAAGCTCCAGTGCCATCTTCTTCGGGAGGCCGCATTGGTTGAGCTTGAGAGTCGGGCCAACTACAATCACGCTGCGGCCTGAATAATCGACGCGTTTACCGAGCAAATTCTGACGGAATCTGCCCTGTTTCCCCCGGAGCATATCCGCTAGCGAGCGTAATTTTCGCCTCTGTCCAGTTGAAGCCGTGACTTCCTTGCCGTGGCGAATAGAGTTGTCTAAAAGCGCATCAACGGCTTCCTGAAGCATGCGCTTTTCGTTTCGCACGATAACCTCAGGTGCGCCTATTTCCAAAAGTTTCTTTAATCGATTATTGCGATTAATGACCCGCCGATACAAATCATTGAGATCGGAAGCCGCGAAGCGCCCACCGTCAAGTTGCACCATAGGACGCAGGTCGGGCGGAATAACCGGCAGCGATGTTATGAACATCCAATCGGGCCGAAGTGAATTCACAATCATTCCCTGAGCAAGCTTGATGCGTTTCAGTAGTTTACGCTTGGTATTGCCTTCCGCGGTTGCGACTTCATCCTGAAGCTGCTGGAGCAACTCTTCCAAATCTATCTGCTTTATAAGATTGTAAAGAGCCTCGGCGCCAATGCCAGCTTGAAAGACCGGACCGTACTTTAAAGAATAATCCCGATATGTCAGTTCCGAAATTATTTGATATTTCTTAATAGACTTGATTTCCGAGCGAGCCAGGTCACGGATTTTCTCCAAGCGGGAAACCTCTTCGGTCTGGTTGTCACGCAATCGATTCAACTCGGTATCAATCTGAGCGGCAATCACTTCCGGATCTTTGGTCTTATTTTTCTGATCAGCCTTCATCGACTTGGCTTGCTGGTACAGTCGATCATAGCGTTCGGAAATCTCCTTGACCTTTGCCTTGAACTCCCGCTCGATCTGCTCTAATGTCTTTGTCCGCACATCCTCATCCACCTGTGTGATAATATAGGAGGCGAAATAGATGATCTTCTCCAACTCTTGGGGCGACAGGTCGAGAATCAATCCTATACGGCTCGGCACACCACGAACAAACCAAATGTGACTGACAGGAGAGGCAAGCTGGATATGACCCATGCGCTCGCGACGAACGATCGAGCGTGTCACCTCAACCCCGCATTTGTCACAAATAATTCCCTTATAGCGAATGCGCTTGTATTTACCACAATAGCACTCCCAGTCTTTCACTGGCCCGAAAATTTTCTCGTCAAAAAGACCGTCCTTCTCAGGACGTTGGGTACGATAATTGATCGTTTCCGGTTTGGTCACTTCGCCGTGTGACCACTGTAAAATCATCTCGGGTGAGGCGAGCTTGATCTTGACTGCTTTGAATTCGGAAGTTTGCGTGGCCATTAAAATCGAGTGTCGCTAGTAGTTTATGCTTGGTAACAAACTTGTCGGGGCCTATTTCGCAATCGCTTTTTCTTTCTTCCTGGATTTTTTCTTGGTTGAATCGTCCCCTTTGTCTTGAGACTCTAAGACCAATTTCGGCTCTTCAACCGGCTGGGTTGTCAGGTCGTGAATTTCCTCAGCTGAAGTATCGATTAATTCATCTCGTTCCCCAATCAATTCTACATCCAAGGCTAAGGACTGCAGTTCTTTGACCAATACACGAAACGATTCGGGGATATTTGGCTTCCTAATTTGTTCACCTTTAACAATTGCTTCATAGGTCTTGCTCCGTCCGATGACATCATCTGACTTGATGGTCAACATTTCCTGCAAAGTATGGGCGGAACCATAACCCTCCAAGGCCCAGACCTCCATTTCTCCAAATCGCTGGCCGCCGAATTGAGCCTTGCCGCCAAGTGGTTGCTGGGTGATGAGCGAGTAGGGCCCGGTAGAGCGGGCGTGCATCTTGTCATCTACTAAATGGTGCAGCTTCATAATATAAATAACTCCCACTGTCACCGGCTCTTCAAAAGGAATGCCTGTTTTGCCGTCAAGTAAGGTAATCTTACCGTCTTGTGGAAGCCCCGCTTTCTCAAGTTCTCGCTTGATGTCGGCTTCATGAACCCCATCAAGAGCCGGCGACATAACCTTGTAGTTGAGCTTTTTTGCCGCCATGCCAAGGTGGGTTTCAAGCACCTGTCCGAGATTCATACGGGAAACAATACCAAGTGGATTCAGAATAATATCGACCGGCTGGCCTTCGGCGGTGAAAGGCATGTCTTCGACCGGGATTACCCGGGAAATGACCCCCTTATTCCCGTGCCGACCGGCCATTTTATCGCCCACCGATACCTTGCGTAAGACCGCTACCGATACCTGTATCGAACGGATCACACCGGTAGGCAACTTGTCGCCCTTCTCGCGGGAAAATTCTTCAATTGCGATGACCTTGCCATACTCGCCGTGCGGCAGGGTCAGAGAAGTGTCTTTGACATCGCGGGATTTCTCGCCGAAGATTACGCGCAATAATTTCTCTTCTGCCGTGAGGTCGGTCTCTCCCTTGGGGGTGATCTTGCCTACCAGGATGTCGCCGGCGCGGACCTGTGCGCCGATGCGCACAATCCCATTCTCGTCGAGATCCTTCAGCTTGTCTTCGCCGACGTTCGGGATGTCACGAGTAACGATCTCGGGTCCAAGTTTGGTATCGCGCACATCAATCTTGAAATCTTCTATGTGGATTGAGGAAAAACGATCATCTTCCACTACGCGACTGGAAAGCAGGATGGCGTCTTCGTAGTTGCCGCCCTCCCAAGACATAAAAGCAACAAGCAGATTTTGCCCGAGCGCCAGTTCGCCCCGTTCCGTCGCGGCGCCATCCGCCAATGCTTGACCGCGTAAAACGCGATCGCCCCGCGACACCAAGGACCGCTGATTGATGCAGGTCGAAGTGTTGGAACGCAAAAACTTTTTCAATAAATACTCGTGCTTCTGCCCTTTATCATCTAAGACCACTATCTTCTCACCGGTTACTGAAGCAACCACGCCATCCGATTCGCAAATGATTACCTGTCCCGAATCAAATGCTGCCTTCTCTTCGACCCCGGTGCCAACAATGGGCGCTTCCGGCTTGATACAAGAGACTGCTTGACGCTGCATATTCGAACCCATGAGAGCCCGGTTTGCGTCATCATGCTCCAGAAATGGAATCAAAGACGTTGTAATGCTGATAATCTGCTTGGGGGAAACGTCGAGATAGTCAATATCGTTCGTAGCGGCGATCGTGGGTACTCCACGTACCCGAACTGAAGCGCGCTCTTCGGCAAAGTACCCTTGTTCGTCCAGAGGAATTGTAGCGGGTCCTATAATAGCGTGCTCTTCTGCGAAACCATCCAAATACTCTATTTCTTGGGAGGCAAATGATTTGATGCGAATCTTGTCTATTTTCACTTTATGCGCAATATTCGATGCGGATTCGGCGGTTAATTTTTCTCCCGCGCGAGCGATTACGTCTTGCGTGGCGGGATCCAATACATCTTCCAGAAGAATCCGTCCCTTGAGCTTGTCCGTCTTGTTCTCGGCATATTTGAGCACCTTCCGATATGGTGTTTCAAGAAAACCATATTTATTCAGCTTGGCATAGCACGATAAATGAGCCACCAAACCGATATTGGGCCCTTCGGGTGTGGTAATCGGACAAAGACGTCCGTAGTGTGAGCGGTGTACGTCACGGACTTCAAATCCGGCGCGCTCGCGGGATAAGCCTCCCGGGCCCATAGCCGAGAGGCGACGCTTGTGTTCAAGCTCAGCCAGAGGATTGGTCTGATCCATGAATTGAGAGAGCTGTGAGGAGGAAAAAAATTCCTGGATGACCGCGACAATCGGACGAACATGAATAAGTTGCGCTGGGGTGACCATCTCAAGATCGGCCAAGCTCATCCGGTCGCGAGCAATTCTTACCATGCGTGCCAATCCAATCCGGAATTTGGCTTGGATCAGTTCGCCCACCGCTCGGATCCGACGGTTGGCCAGGTGGTCAATGTCGTCTGGTTGTCCCTGAGTATTGTTGAGTCGAATGATTTCTTTGATCACTTCGGCCAGATCTTCTTTTGTAAGAATCCGATCTTCCCGGCCGCGGATGCCCAAGCGCTGATTGAATTTAAATCGGCCGACTTCGGATAGGTCGTAGCGCTGGAAATTGAAAAACATGGCCGTTATCAAGGAGCGGGCATTATCAGTTGTGGCCAAATCGCCCGGGCGAATACGACGGTAAACCTCTATAAATCCTTCGTCGGCTGACTTTGAAGGATCCTTGTCAAGTGTTGCTTGCATATATCGCGTATCGGGATTCGTGTCCACGTCACGGAATGCCTCAAGAATTTCTTCGTTTGAACTGAAGCCAAACACGCGAAGCAAGGCTGAAACCGGAACGCGGCGCTTGCGATCGATCTTCACTCCGATCGCGCCGTTAAGATCAGTATCGAGCTCAAGCCAGGCTCCTCGGTTGGGTATCACCTTGGAACCGAATAGATTGCGTCCTCGAACATTCTCTGACGAGAAGAAGACGCCCGGTGACTTTATAAGCTGCGACACTACGACGCGCTCAACACCATTGATCACAAAAGTGCCCCTATTAGTCATCAATGGAAAATCTCCCAGATATACATCCTGGGTTTTTGTTTTGCCGGTCACTTTGTTAACAAGCTTAACCGCTACGTAAAGGGGCGCCTCGTAAGTTGTATTTCGCTCGCGAGCGGTTTTCTCGGTGTGCTTGGGCTTGTCTAGATAATGGTCACCAAATGTGAGCTCGAGGGTCTTGCCGGTAAAATCCTGAGTGGTGCCGAGCTCCTCGAAAAGCTCTTTCAACCCTTGCTCGAAAAACCAGCGATAGGATTGGGTTTGAATCTCAATAAGATCTCCCAAAGGCAAAATTTCGTGGGTTTTGGAAAAAGATTTCCGCTTTGAGCGCTCACTCTTCTGTATAGAAGTGATTCGAGACGCTGCTGGTATTAAATTTTCGAAACTGTTGTGCTGTTTTGCTGACATCAAAACAAGACCCCGTGTAATACACAAAAAGGGCCAAATTATTGGCTACCTCAAACGGTGTTATGCATAAATCAATTGTATTCCCCGTTGCAAATTTGTCAAGTTGCCAATAATATAAAAATGTGTCTTTATACAATTTTTTGCAACTTTCGCTTAATTTTCGCTATTTTTTTAATGACTTTAGGAAAAGTAATATGAGGAGGTCCGCCATACCGTGGTTTAGCCTCGTTTTTATGAGATGACATGATGCTGAGTAATTCAGTAAGATCACGAGGTATCTTTTCGGTAACAATACTGACTGATGGAATTCCAAGCGAAAAACCGAGGGCGCGAGCAACGGCAAGACCCGTGCGCTGGCCAGTAAACGACCCTTCTCCTACTGCGACAATGACACAATAGATTTGCTTTAGGGAAACCCCGGCTCTGCGCAACAGGACCAATAGAGAAGATTCTATAGTTTCTGATCTGCCCCTGCCTGCAGGGAAAACTTCGTCCACCGCACCCTCGGCACATACTATTGCTAGCCGGGATTTGTCAGGGCTGAGCGTGTTGATAAATAATAGATGGCGCTGCTTCATATTTTTAGGCTACAATAACCGCATGAACATCGTTCTTATTACTGCAATTGTATGGCTGTGCGCCCAGTTGGGGAAGCTCGCCACACGTCGAGATTCTGGAAAGAAATTTCGCTGGGTAAACCTTTTTGATTATGGTGGTATGCCGTCTTCGCACGCAGCGTCTATTGCATCGCTCTCTACATCAATCGGTTTGTCGGAAGGATGGGGATCTCCTCTTTTTGCGATTTGTGTAATAATCGCTGTCTTTATCGTGCACGACGCATTAAGACTCAGAAACATCATCCAAATTCAATCAAAGCTACTCAATCACGTCCGGGCGGGATTGTCTCCTGCTGTCCAGTCTTCCTACCCCGTGATTTCGGAGAAAGTTGGACACACGGTAAGTGAGGTTCTAGTCGGATTATTGCTGGGAATTCTTCTAACTCTTTTGCTGACCCGCATCCTGTAGCAAACTTTTCAGTTCCTGTCGCACGACTTTCCGATCGTCCCAGGGAATGTATCTGCCGTTTGCAGTTGCCATTGTCTGCTCAGCTCCCTTACCGGTAATAAGGACCAAGTCGTCTCTTCTGGCCATATTGATGGCTTTTTTTATCGCTTGCCTACGGTCAAGGATTCTGAACAAATCTTCACCCTCTATCTTCCCGACTTCTTGCGCACCAGAAGCCACCTCTTCCATTATTTGCCTTGGATCATCATCGTATGGGTCATCGGTGGTCACAATCACTATATCAGCATTCGCACTTGCCATTTGGCCTAAAACTGGCCGTCGGGCAACATCCCTCCCACCGCCAGTGCCTCCCAAAACTTGTATGACTCTCCTGCGGGGCCATGATTTCACTGTCTCGTAGAGTGCTTTGAGGGCATTGGGCTCGTAAGCATAATCAACTATTACTGAAAATGGCTGGCCTTCCTTGATTGATTCTAGCCTGCCTGGGATGCCCGCGACTTTTTGAAGGACTCGGCGGGAGGTCTCAAGCCCGACTCCTTGAGTTCTCGCGGCGGCAATGGCCGCCAAACAATTTTCAATATTGAACGTGCCCGAAAGCTGAGATTCAAAACGGATACCGGCTATGGTGAAACGGCTACCTTGGGCATCTGATCCAGTCTGCTCCGCTAGTATTTTCTCGGAACGATTACCGTGGCGGACGGCGGTAATGCCAAAAACAATTTTTTTATCTACCTTGAAATTCAAAAAGTCGCGCGCGTATTCATCGTTGCCGTTCACCACAATCGACTTGGTGATTTTCTTGCCTTGTAGAATTTTATTCGGCAGACGTTCCAGTAGCCGAAAGTATTCCAATTTCGCTTGTTTGTAATTTTCAAATCCGCCATGGCGCTCCAAGTGTTCCGGCGCTATATTGGTGATTACCATAGCATCATAATGAATATTCAAGTGCCGGTATTGAAGCACTCCCTCTGACGAAGATTCAACAATCGCATAGCGGCACCCGTTCTGGACCATCTCTTGCAGCATTCGCTGGAGAGCAAAACGTCCGGGCATGGTCATTTTTTTCTTATTGAGTTGCACCTCTCCCCCGGCGCTATAGTTCACCGTTGAAGTAAACCCCACCCTGTCGCCGGTATCGCGCAAGATCGCGGCGATCAGGTTGACCGTGGTAGATTTGCCATTAGTTCCGGTAACACCTATGACGACTAGTTTTTTTGAAGGGCTTCTGTACCACTTGGCAGCCAGAAAAGAGAGGGCCTTATGATAGGCGCTCAGAGCCCATAGGGGAATAAATTGTTCAACCAGAGACTTCACCATGCTGTGTTTTGATCAGGCAGATTTTTTCCCACGGATGCGATTTGCCCAACGACCCAATCGATAGAGCCGGTACCACCAGGCATCATAGAGTAAATCATATGCGCCTACATAGGCCACTTCCCGGCCCCCAAATCCTTTTTTAAATCGGGTAATTCCACTCCATGGATGAGACCGGGCCCCCTCGGGCGCGATGCCACCAAGGTCGTACCAGTGCATCCCGTGTTGCTTGGCGGCTCGAATTGCCGCCCACTGAATAAGGTGCGGCGCCATCGCGCCGCGAATATTATCAGAAGATGCCCCGTGCAAATATGTCGCGCAAGATCCAAAGTATGTCACGATCGCAGCAGCGAGGGGCCGACGGTGATATGATGCAATAAACAATTCAGCCATACCGCGAGGACCCAAAGATTCCAGAAGATTGACATAATATAGATAGGGATGAGGGGAGAAACCATCGCGCTCAGTCGTCTCCCTCATGAGTTCCCAGAATACCCGCATCTTCTTAGCATCTGGAAGCTCTTCTACTACCACTCCCTTGCGGGTAGACAGGTGGATATTATAGCGTGTTTTGGGCTTCATTTGGTGCAGCAGCTGCTCCTCGGCCATATGCAGATCCAGAAGCAAAGTATTCTTGGGTTGTATTTCCCAGCTAAGTTTTCTGAAACCCATTTCTTCCAGTTTGAACTTCCCCGTGAATTCTGTTTCAGGTGGATCCACTCTCAAGAAAATTGGCTTCTCCACTAAAATAAAATCTTCTAACTTATCAAGAAACAATCGCCAAATTTTCTGCCCATGCGCTGAAGGCGCGACGACCGGACCCCTGGGGCAATAGAAATACGACCTGCCTCTAGGAAGCGGCATTCGCACAACTTGGGCAGCGAGCAGAGGATTACCAGTGTTGGAAGTCAAAAAAACCCGCCAGACCCTCCGATTCAACCGGCGTTGGAACTCGCCCCATTCCCACGACTGTAGTAGCGATGCTCCCCGTGTGAGAATGAAATCCGTATATGATTTCTGATCGCGCGCTTCTATAATCTGCATTCTATCTGCCACCCATAATTTTCAAAGCGGCCTTTATCATCTGGTTGCTATCTGAAAGTCCGGGTGGAACCCGCTTGAGCGCCTCTCTCGCTTCTTGCCCTGAGTACCCTAGTGCAACCAAGGCGTCCAGGCTTTCTGAAAAATCTTTGGAGCCCTTAATACTAATACTGCCGCCCAACTCGCCGATTTTCTCCCGAAGCTCGACGATAAGCCTCTCGGCGGTTTTTCTGCCCACGCCGGAAACCTTGATAAATGCCGCGGCGTCTCCAGAAGCGATGGCCGATCGTATATGTTCGCTGGCGACTGCAGACATCACCGAGAGCGCAACTTTCGGTCCCACCCCGGAGACGGAAATGAGCATTTCAAAAAGCTCCAAGTCATCCTGCTTAAGAAATCCATACAGGGAAAGCTGATCTTCGCGCACATAAGTATGAATGTAAAATTCAGCTTCCGCTCCTATTTTCAGCTTCAATACCATGGCGCTCGGTGCGTTCACCTTGTACCCTACGCCAGCGGTATTCACGATAAGGGACTGGCCGCTCTTGCTAATAACCATGCCTTTGATATATCCTATCATGCACTTATTGTATCACGTTGGTCACTATAAAAAAACGAAAGAAAACTGCTCCTGCTAGTCAGTAATGGGTGGCCCCTGATAAGATACACTCTGTATGAACAAATTTAAACTGATTTCTAAATTCAAACCTACCGGTGACCAACCTGCTGCGATCAAGAAGCTCGTGGCAAACCTCAAGTCCAACATTGCCCGCCAGACCTTGCTCGGCGTGACTGGTTCGGGCAAGACTTTCACCATGGCCAATGTCGTAGCGCAAGTCCAAAGGCCGACGCTCATCATATCACACAATAAAACCCTGGCTGCCCAACTCGCTTCGGAATTCCAGGATTTCTTCCCCAATCATGCTGTCCACTATTTCGTCTCCTACTATGATTATTATCAGCCGGAAGCTTATATACCAAGAAGTGACACCTACATTGAGAAGGAGACGGAAATCAACGAAGAGATTGACCGGCTGCGCAATGCAGCCACAACGGCACTCTTGACCCGCCGAGATGTATTGATTGTTGCGTCTGTTTCTTGCATCTACGGGCTGGGTAATCCGGGCGATTATCTGGAACTGTCGATTGAGCTTGAACGCGGCCGACCCCTTAAGCGCGATAAGCTTTTACGGCGGATGGTTGACCTGCAATACAGCCGCAATGACATTGACTTGCGTCGAGGCACTTTCCGCGTACGGGGCGAGATCGTAGAGATCGTTCCGGCTGATACAGACCGGGTCGTACGAGTCGCCTTCGACGGGGACATTGTGGAGAAAATAGAAATATATGATCTGCTCACCGGTGAAATCCTGGAAGATCTGCCATCATACCACTTGTTCCCGGCAAAACATTTTATCACCCCCCGAGAGAAAATGTTGCGGGCAATAGAGAATATTCGCGCCGAACTCGATCAACGCAAGCGAGAATTTGAGGCCGCCGGCAAATTGGTGGAAGCTCAAAGATTGGAGCAACGAACGAACTTCGATGTCGAGATGATGTTTGAGGCCGGCTATGTCAATGGAGTAGAAAATTATTCCCGGCACTTGGATTTTCGGCCCCCCGGGACGCCACCCTCAACCCTAATAGACTATTTTCCCGACGATTTTCTCCTGTTTATCGATGAGTCACACATGACCGTGCCGCAGCTGCGGGGCATGCATGAGGGTGACAGAGCGCGCAAGCAAGTACTCATCGATTATGGTTTCCGCTTGCCTTCGGCATTCGACAATCGGCCGCTGCGGATAGATGAATTCTGGAAAAAAGTCGGACAGACGATTTTCGTTTCCGCAACGCCTGGCCCATATGAGCTCTCTGTTTCCAAGCCGCACATCATCGAACAGATCATTCGACCGACCGGGCTTCTGGATCCTTTGGTTGAAGTACGACCGACAAAAGGGCAAGTCGCCGATGTCGTCTCCGAGGCCCAGAAAAGAATCAAGAAGGGCCAACGAGTCCTTGTTACTACTCTGACGAAACGAATGGCAGAAGAGCTATCTGAACACCTGGCGGAACTGGGCATCAAGGTCACCTATCTGCATTCTGATATCCAAACGCTCGAGCGTTTGGAAATTCTCCGCGACCTCCGCACGGGCGCGTATGACGTGCTGATCGGAGTCAACCTGCTCCGGGAAGGCCTTGACCTGCCTGAAGTTTCTCTCGTCTGCGTCCTCGATGCCGACAAGGAAGGGTTCCTGAGAAGCGATACTTCACTCATCCAATTAATGGGCCGGGCGGCACGACATTTGGAAGGGTACATCATCATGTACGCCGACAGGGTAACCGGCTCGATGAAAATAGCGCTGGAAGAGACTGCCCGGCGGCGTACCATACAAGAAGCATACAATCGCAAACACCACATCACACCACAAGGAATCACTAAAGCCATCTCAGAATCCCGCCTTGCTGGAATGAAGAAGAAAGAAGAAGAGCAACCGGCTGAAATCGCAGAAAATTTTGCCAAGCTTGACCGTGGACAACAAGCCTACCTTCTGGAAGAGTTGCGCGACCAGATGGATCTGGCCGCAAAAAACTTAGAATTTGAACGGGCGGCCAAATTACGAGACCAGATCTCGCGGCTGCGGTTACTCAAGAGCAAGAAGCGACATCGGATCTGAACCCTTGTCAAAAATAAAAAATGCTGGTATCCTAACTCCACGTGTCACGTTTTACTATCAACTACAAACCAGTAACTACCAACTGAACAATGCCTACAACGAAATCGGCAATCAAGGCCATGCGGCAGTCTCTGAAAAGACGGCAGACCAATCTTAAGACCTTGGAAAAATACAAGAAAGCCCTCCGAGATTTCCGCAAGCTCATCGTCAAAGGAGCTCGAGCGGAAGCTGAGAAAGCCATGAGTACAGCCTCCTCACTCATCGACAAGGCAGTCAAGAAGAACCAGGTACACCACAACAAAGCTTCCCGACTGAAAGCACGAATGGCCGCGGCCGTAAAAAACCTCACAAAATAATAAATCCCTCGTACCAGAGGGATTTATTGTGTTTGAGAAAAGTTATTTCTTATTGATCAGATTTACAATAAGCTTGACCATGGCGGTTTTTTGTTCTGGCTTGCTTTCGGCGACGAGAAGCGCCAGTGCAACAAGGGCGCTGTCATTGATCTTCCGCTCGCCCCGACGGTTGTAGAAAATATGATTCTCAATCAGGTATAGAAGCAGTAGGAGCGAACCGATCCTTTTATTGCCATCCACGAAAGGATGATCTTTGATCACGAAATAAAATAAGTGCGCTGCTTTTTCCTCGATACTCGAATAGACGGGCTTGCCTTCAAATGTCTGATCAATACTGCCAAGAGCCGATTGCAGTTTGCTGCCAACCTCGGTTCCGAAAAGTTCGGTTGCCTGTTTCTGTGCGAGCAGCCGATTTTTAAACTGCTTGATATTCTTCTTGGTCTCTTCGTAATCAAGTGGTGTTGACCGGCGCGTACTAACGTCCTCTATTTCCAATTTCTTCTCATCATAACATAGTAATACAAACCAAGTTTCGGCGTAATCCGTGATAATCCGTAAAAGCTCGCGCTCATATCCTTCCGATCGCTTTGACTCCAAAGCTTGCTGAATCAATCTATGCGCAGTTTCCAGTTCTCTCAGCTTGATATCCTGATTTTCTTTTAGCCTGCGCTCATTGAGTGCATACCCTTTGAAGACGTAGTTGCGGAGTTGTCGTGTGGCCCAGATTCTAAACTGCGTACCGCGCTTGGAATTAACCCGATAGCCTACTGAAATGATCATGTCGAGATTATAATAGTTCACGTCACGGGTAACCTGTTTGTTGCCCTCGGTTTGAACTATCCGGAATTTCCGGATAGTTTGATTTTGGTTCAATTCAGCTTCTTTATAGATATTCTTAATGTGCTCGTTCACCGTGTGTAGATCCTTGCTAAAAAGCTCGGCCATCTGCGCCTGTGTTAGCCAGACTGTCTCATCGGCTAAGCTAACCCTCACCTGCGGGCCTTCGGAAGATTTGTATATGATTATTTCGCCCTTGGGCTTTTCAATTCGTGGCATTGGTTGTTGCTTCTTTATCTTTAGCGTCTGGATTGCGCGCCTCTAAAACCTTAGTGTCTTGCAGCATTCCTTCCCACTGCTTAGTCAATTCCTCTTTGCGCTGCTGCAACTCAACAAGCTGCTGTTCAATCAACTTCTGGTGCTGCTCGATGGCCTTGAGGTGCTCACGATGCAGCTGGAGCACGTGCTTTTCCCGGCCGCGGCTGACCTTTTGCCGTGACACCTCATGTTCATGCCCTTCACCATGAAGCGCTGAGAGTGTTTCTTCTAGTTCCCCCAAATCATTAATGCTGTATACCGTCTTTGTAACATACCCTGCCGCACGGCGAAATATAGGCGTACCGGAGAGACGGTCATTGTCGTGCATTTATCATATATTTATTTATAAAACTTGAGTAAGTATTATTTTTCAAAATTTTGTTTCTTTCATTTCTCCCCAATTACCCCCTTCCTTCGCTTCCACCTCGACTGGCACTGAGAGTTTGATGGCGCTCTCCATGAGCTTCTTGATCTTGGGCCCATACTCCTTGATCTTGCCATCCCTCACCTCGAAGACCAGCTCATCATGTACCTGCAGCAACATCTTACAGTCCTGGTTCTGCACGCCGATTTCATGTGCGATATTAATCATTGCAACCTTAATAATATCCGCGGCCAGTGACTGGATCGGGGTATTGATTGCCGCGCGTTCGGCCCCGCTGCGCACCGGGAATTGGGAGGAATTTATTTCCGGTAAATACCTTTTTCGTCCGAGCTCGTTGGTGACGAAACCGTCTTTGCGAGCCTGCTCGACGATATCATCAATATATTGCTTTACTCCTTGATAAGTAAGAAAATATTTATCAATAAAGGCCTGCGCCTTATCGTGGCTGACGCCGGGGACTTGCTGCGTGAAGCCATAAGCCGACAGTCCATAGAGCACTCCGAAATTGATTATCTTGGCATACCTACGCTCGGTGGCGCCGACCTTTTTTTCTGCAATCTCAAATACCTCAGCGGCTGTCGCTGTATGAATGTCTTTGCCTTCCCGGAAAACCTTCTGCATCACTCGGTCTCCCGAAAGGTGGGCGACGACCCGAAGCTCGATCTGCGAATAGTCCAGCGCTAATAATCGATAACCTTTTTCTGCAATAAATCCCTCTCGGATTTTATTCCCGAGCTCCGTGCGTATAGGAATGTTCTGCAGATTCGGATCAGTCGATGACAATCGCCCGGTAGCCGCAATTGTCTGATTGAAGCTACTGTGGATACGCCCAGTGGCCCGATTGACCATACTGGGAAGCTCATCTATATAGGTAGACTTGAGTTTCGCCAATTCTCGATATTCCATTATCAGAGGAATGATGGGATGGGCATCCTTCATCTTGCCCAGCTCCGAAGCAGCAGTCGAAAGCCCGGTTTTGGTTTTCTTGATCTCCGCGGTTGAAATCTGAAGTTTCGTAAACAAAATTTCTTTGAGCTGCTGGGGTGAATTGATATTGAATTCTCCGTGGCCGAGCTTGTAGATCTTCTGCTTAATATTCTCAAGGTCGGCATCGACTTTCTTGCTCAAGCGCTTAAATACCGCCGGATCAATGCGAATTCCGTTCTCTTCCATCTGCGCGAGTACTGGGATGAGAGGTATATCTATTTCACGAAAGACTGCATCGAGCTTTTGTTCCTTCAGCTCCGGCTCCAGCTCCCCTTTTAGGCGGAGGGTGTAGTCAGCATCTTCCGAAGAATACTGCGCAACATCTGCGATCGGGACATCAGCCATGGTGATTTGTTTCTTACCCTTGCCGATTAAGGCCTCAATCGGCATCATCTGATAACCGAATCTGGTGAATACAAGATTGTCTAAAGAATAACTGCGCGAACCGGGATTGAGCACATATGCGGAGATCATGGTGTCAAATGAAATCGGGCTTACCTCAATGCCGTGACGGCGCAAAACAAGGTAATCATACTTCGCATTATGAGCCCATTTTTGGATTGCGGGGACAGAAAATAACTTCTTCAAATCGGCAGTGTCCAAAGAGGAGCTTGCAAGTGTTTGTTGAGAGCGCATCGGCACATAGTATGCCTCTTTGGATTTGCAAGCAATCGAAACGCCAAGGAGTTCGGCTTCCATTTCCCTCTCTGAGGTCGTCTCGCAATCGAACACAAACCCTTTAGATTTTTCCAGCTTTCCTACCAGCGCGTCAAGGGCGCCTTGGTCAGCAATCAGATGATAGTCAGAACTAATGAACTTTCCGCCTGGCTCTGGATCTTCAGCGCCGGCTGGCTGGTCCCCCGTTCTCGGACGCGGTAGCTGAGCGATGAGACTCTTGAATTCCATTTCTTGAAGAAACTTCAGTGCTTTGGCTGGCTCATATGCTCCAAACCTTGTTTTCTCCAGATCAAACTTGATGGGCGCATCGGTTCGAATTGTAGCAAGTCGTAAACAAAGCAAACACTGGTCCTTGTATTGAACGAGTCTCTCGCGCAGCTTTCTAGGTAGAGTATTGGCTTTTTTAGAATTCTTTTCCAATTCTCGATAGAGCTCTTCAATGTGTCCAAATTTTTGAATAAGTTCCGTCGCGCCCTTTTCTCCAATGCCGGGTATGCCAGGAATATTGTCTGATGCATCACCGCGAAGAGCCTTGTAATCAATCACATATTCTGGCCCGAACCCGTACCGGGCTTCCACCCCCGCGCTATCATACTCTACTGTCTCGGTCAGCCCTTTCTTGGTTGTAAAAACTTTTGTGGACGCATCAATGAGCTGGAGACTGTCCAGGTCGCCGGTCACAATCACCTTGTCTATCTCTTCAGGAGCATTGCGGACTATTGTGCCTATGATATCATCGGCTTCAAAACCCTTGTGCTCAAAGATCGGAAGGCGTAATGAAGTAATGAACTTCTTTACAAGCGGGATCTGGTCGTAGAGTTCTTGCGGGGCCTTCGCCCGCTTCGCTTTATATTCAGCATACATTTCATCTCGGAAGGTCGGGCCCTCCAGATCAAATGCTACTGCGATATATTCTGGCTGGATCTTTTTGAGAGCATTGAAGAATATGCTTACGAAACCGTATACGCCGTTGGTCTGCTGCCCTTTGGAAGTCGACAAATACGGGATCGCATGGAAACCGCGATGAATGAGAGAGTTGCCGTCGATTATTATAAGCTTTGGTGTTTTCATGTTTGATTAAGTGAATCTATCCATAGGCTGAAGAATCGGCCTAACTCTTGAAGATGCCCAGGTCCGCGAAAGCTGTGCTCAGACCCTTTGATAACGTGGATTTCTTTCGGGCCCGGGAGCATATTAAAGAGTATTTTTTGGTGGTTTGGTGAGGTATCTGTATCACGCTCGCCAACAACCATGAGCACGGGCATCGCCAGTCGGGAAGCAAACGGAAGCAAATCATATTTTAGTCGGTCTTCCATATGCGACCATGGTAAGCGCTTAATCACCCCTGGCCGAGAAACACTGATTTCTTCCCTCCAGCCTGTGTCTCGCCACTTGCTTAACTCGCCCGCATCTTCCTTTGATTCAAAACTTAATTTTCCGGATACAGTAGTGGCGATGGGCGCTAGCGCTCGCACCTGCTCGGGATGGTTTTCTGCATAGAGTCCGACACAGATTCCTCCCAAACTATGGCCGACGAGGATGAAGGGGGCCCGATACCACGGCTGGGTCGTTGCCCACTTAATCACGTCTTCCAGATCTGCATAGTAGCTGGTAATAGTCGCATCCTCATAGCGACCCCCGCTTTCCCCCAAGGTATTAGTCGTATCAAATCGAACCACGTCATATTGGTGCTTTGAGAAAGCATCGGCAATCACTTGTATGTGCGGCTGTTCTTTGAACCCGCCGAGTCCGTGCATGACAAAAACAAGGCCTTTTGAATTTTCGGCCTCTTGCAGAATTATGGCCAATTTCTGTCCTTTTCTATTCTTTATAAAGACTTTTTTCATACAAACATTCTAACAAAAACAGGCGGATGCGGGAACGAAAAAGCCTTCGCCCAAAACGAAGGCTTTTTGGGTCATCTAGTTTACATTCCCGATTTTTTATCCATTGCGTTCGGAGCGCAATACCGGCAATATTGCTTGTGTGTAAATATAGTAAAGACCGCGGCCAAACCAACGAGCACGTAAACGGTTTTTGCCAAGACACTGTTCATGCCGCCCAGTAAACTACCAACCTCCCAACCGGTCAAGCCATAAATACCCCAATTCAAGCCACCGATCCAAAGTACTGTATAAGCAACCCTGTGTAATCCCTTCATCTATCTCACCCCCCTTCAAAAAAATGAGTCACAAATGTTGAGTATATTAACGTTCGCATCGCCCGTTGGCTTTCGTATCAGAAATTCAATAGGCGGACATTACTCTTCCGTTACTCTGAATACTTCTGCGACATCGGTGACCCCCTTGAGAGCCTTGAGCAGGCCGTCTTGGATCATAGAGATCATACCCGATTTCACCGCTTGCGCCTTGATCTCCACAGTAGACGAACCAGCAAAGATTAACTGCTGCATAGCTTCGTCGACTGGAAAGACCTCGAAAATCCCGATTCGACCACGATACCCAATATAATTGCAGGCAGAACAACCTGCCCCACGGTAGAATGCCCCACTGTTGGGTATCTCTGCGCCAGAATTCTTCGGAATTGTAGAGAGGATATGATCAATCCTGGAACGCAAGCTTGCATCGATCTTTTCAACTGTCTTGCAATCAGGGCAGAGCTTCCGGACCAGGCGCTGGGCGATCACGCATGAGAGCGCCGGAGCTAAAATGACGGCCTTCACCCCGAGATTGAGCAGCCGGGGAATTGCGCCGGCCGCATCGTTCGTGTGGAGCGTGGAATAAACCATATGGCCGGTCAGCGCAGCCTGTGCCGCGACCTCGGCCGTGTCAAAATCTCTTATTTCGCCGACCATACATACGTCAGGATCCTGCCGCAATACGGAGCGCAAGGCGGATGCAAAAGTTAACCCGCTTTTTTCGTCGATCTGAATCTGCTCTATGCCCTCCAGCCTATATTCCACGGGGTTTTCCAAGGTAATTATCTTTATCCCGGGCTTATTCGCGCGCTTAAGAAATGAGTATAGGGTCGTGGTCTTACCGCTGCCAGTCGGACCTGTTGTCAGAATGAGACCGTTTGGCTTCTTAATTTCCCGCTCAACCACTGAATATGCCAGATGCTGCAAACCAAGTTGTTCGAATTCCAACGCGATCAAGTCACCAAGGATTCGCATGACTACTGCCTCGCCATAAGTTGATGGTAATAAAGATACTCGTATTTCATAATTTTGGCCCGCCGTTTCTACGACGAAGCTGCCATCTTGTGGCAGCTTCGTTAAATTTATTTTCAATTTGGAGAGGATCTTGATACGGCTAATCAGGCTATGGTAGACCGCGTTGTGAAACTTCGCTGTCTCCTGCAACACGCCGTCAATTCTGAACCTGACAGAGATATAATCGCTTTCCGGCTGCAAATGGATGTCGGAAGATCGCATGGCCACAGCTGAAGTGAGCAAAATATTCATAAGCTCGGTCGCCGAGACACGCTGAATTTCCTCACCAATCGCTTGCAGGTGCCGCAGTCGCTGCAGTGCCCCTGGAGAATCTGACTCGATATGGACCTGCTCAAGATCTTTCTGTGGAGCCCTGATCGCCTTGTAATTCTCCATGGCACGATCGTACGCGCTCTTTGATATGATGTACAAATCCGCTTCGAAATGACGTTTCTCCAAGTCCGACATGAGGGAGTTAAGTTTTGGATTGGCCGGATCAAGCATGCCGATCTTGATGTAGTTCTTTTCACGATAGAACGGTAGCAGTTGACCGCCCCGAGCCTGTTCTTCTGTTAAAACAGCCAGCGCGTCCTGGTCAATCGGTACAGCGTAAAGATTGAAATAAGGCAACCCGAGCTCCTTGGCGCGCTTGGCGGCCAGTTCTTCTTCAAATTTTCGATCTAGCTCTTTCACGGCGTGAGCGAGCTTCTCGGCCTTGCCGAGTTGAAAATTAGCAGCAGTGCCGCCGAAAATCATATCGTGTCTTCGTTTTTTTGCCTCGTCGCGTTTTTGTTGCGGTGTTTGTATCATGCTCATCCCGTGCTTTGCTTATAGTATACGCTAGCTGACTCTCTTTTGACAAAGCACCCGGCACTCCTGTGCCGGGTGCTATTTTACTACTAAAGTATGATTACTGCGGCAAAATTTTTTCTTTCATCCGATGCAGATCTCCCAATACTTGCGCCTCAGCTTCAAGGATTGTCTTGCCGGATAGTCGAAATGTTGTCAGGTTGCTCTCCAGCAGTTGGCCGGAGAGTAAATTACTGATCTCGAGGGCCGGAAGATTGGGGTGGATATACAAATATCCCAGGGTCTCGCCCGGTTCAATTTCGGCGAGTAATAAAATCAGCCGAGCGTCTGTTAACGATGCAATGAGCTCTTCCATAACTTCGTTGATATTCTGACTACCCGATTTAGTCAGATCATCTGTTTTGAGAAGAGAGTAAGCAAGCCCAAGATCAGGCACTTCTTTCAATCTTGCCAGTGCACGACCCCAGAGCTTCAAGAGATTGACGCTCTTTGTCTTGTATAAATTTTTAATGATCTCTTGTTGATTCGCGCCCAAGGAAATCAGTGAAGACGCTTTAAGAAAGGCTTTAGGTGTCGTGCGGCGATTCTGGAAACTGTTGGTCTCGATCAGAATGCCCGCGAGCAAATTAGTGGCAATATTTCCATCTAACAAACCAATCTCGAAGCCCTCCAACAATTCCATGAGGATCTCCGCCGTCGATGTCGCTGTAATGTCAACAAGGTTCAGTTCGCCAAAATGTTCGTTATTCGGGTGATGATCAATATTAATGATTGGTGTCTCAAAAAACAAATCAGTATTATCATCATACAGACTCCGCAACTGATCAAGAGAGGGCAAATCAAGCACGACGATCAGGTCATATGGAAAAGTATCTGCGCGAAAACTCACGTCGTCCGCCACATACTGCCCGCTTTTTGGCATCAGGAAAATATTGACTTGGTTAGATTGCTCATCAAGATGATAGGTAAGCTCATCGAGAGGTGCGGTATTCGTACGGACGGAAATAACGAATCCCCGGCTGAGATGGATCGTTCGCTGAATGTTTCCTACACCGGGGAGAAATCGATACTTCTCAGAGATCTCGCCCGAACAGACTATCAAGGGCTCTTTGTTAAGTTTGCGTAAAAAGTCAGCCAGCGCTAAAGCGGCGGCGATACTATCGCCTGAAGGCGAAGCCCCAAGAGGGATAAGTATGCGCGTGGCTTTATTTAGGCTATCAAAGATTTGCTGATGGATTGAGCGTTCGACCATGGGGGTATTAAAAACTGAATTTACAAGCCTGACACCAATTTGAGTGTGTCGAGTATCACCACACTCTACCGGAAAATCCTCTACCAGGTCAAGTGTGGATAAGGAACACCAGCCTGCGGGCGGTGCGATAATATGACAGGCGCAGAAATGGGATTTATGATAAAATTCGGGCATGATTGTGCGATTGTCTAAGTCGCCCGAGGATACCCGGGACACTGCGGCGTGGCTTATAGAAAAGATTGATGCGCGCGGTTTGATGGCGCTCTCTGGACCGCTTGGTGCGGGAAAAACAGAATTTGCCAGAGGAGTTGCCCACGCGCTTGGCATACGGAAGCCAGTGACAAGTCCTACATTCACCTTGCACAAGACATATCCCTACACTTGGGAAGGTCAGAGGCGAATCTTCAACCATCTCGACCTATATCGTGTCCAATCAGTAAAGGAAGTTCGGGCTATTGGGTTCAAAGAGCTTATCGCTGATCCGGAACATCTGATTTTGGTCGAGTGGCCAGAAAAAATTCGGGGCTTGCTACCATACTTCACTATCAATATTCGCTTAAGCTATGATAAAAATCCAAAAGAAAGAAAAATCAAAATCAGCAGTCGACGTAGCATCCGTTGACCCAAAAAGGAAACCGTGGCGAGGAATCGGTGGATTGATCTACCCGGTACTGCTGATCAGCCTAGGCGTGATGCTGGTAATATTTTCTGCGCCTCGTCCTCTCGGCGTGAGAAATGACCGAGCCCGGTCTCTAATTTTAAGCGGTGCAAAAAGTTTTGGCCATCTAAAACAGCTGTCTTCCTATTTTGGAAAGTCGCTAACCGTCGAAGCAGAAGGACGCCTTGTACGCTTGGAGCAGGAGTTGATATCCCTGCAGTCGCACCGGATAATTTTTGGTACTCCGGGATTTGCAAGTCGACACCCCCTCTCATCGAGAGTGCTGTCTTTTCAGTCTATGCGCAACCCTTGGGATGTCTTTGCAGGTGGGGCGGGTGTGATTGGCTTTGACATAGCAAGGGAGGAATTATATACTGATTTGTTCGGAGCAAATGAATTTAGCATAGACCGTCCTCCTCAAGATGCCGTCCTAATTATTCGAGACGGTCGGGCCGAGAAATTCCAGCCTGACCAAACAGGACTGAGCCTCGACGTACCAGCGACGCTTCGGGCGGCCAGCCTTGCTCTGGTACTGGGGGCCACAAGCACAGAGCCGGAGCAAGGCTGAACCTATCCAACAATAAGATTGGGACAGACCAATAGCCTGGGCATTGTCGGGCTAGTAGCTCACGGGGAGTCTGATTTCCACGGCTCTAGCAAAAGTCGGATCCACAACATCGCGGTCGGCGCATCAAAGTTTGACGGCCGGATCATCAAGCCAGAAGAAGAGTTCTCTTTCAATACCTATCTCGGCGCGGTCACTAAAGAAACAGGCTTCCTGCCCGAACTTGTCATTAAGACTACTGGCACCGTGCCGGAAGTGGGCGGGGGGTTATGTCAAGTATCAACGACGGCGTTCCGTGCCGCCCTGTTTGGCGGCCTACCGATCACCGCGCGTCGCAATCACTCCTATGCTGTCAAATACTACGCGCCACAGGGCACTGATGCCACGATCTATCCCGGGGTACAGGATATGAAATTCATCAACGATACCGGACATTTTATCTTGATTCATACTTATATTGATGGCACGAGGTTGGTTTTCGACTTCTATGGCACACCCGACGGGCGGGAGATTGCAATCGATGGTCCATACCAGTACGACTTCGGGGCTGGGGGTTCCATGAAGGCAAGGCTGACGCGAGTAGTCAGCCGTGGAAATGCTTCATCTACCCAGGCCTTTGTCTCAAAATACGTTTCCAAAGATTTGTTCCCGATCCAATACGAATTTCCTACTCCGCCGCCGGCCCCACCAGTCACCGACCCCCCACAAGACCAAGCGCCGCCCACGACGTAGAATTAAATCCCCTTGCATTATGAATATAAAGACCCTTACGCAAAATCCAGGCTCGCTTGTGTGCGACTTGCTGATATTACCTTTCTTTGAACACCAGACGAGCCTCGAACCTCATATGAACCAGATCGACCAAGCCCTTGGCGGGCAAATAACCAGCGTGTTTGCTCAGAAAGACTTCACTGGGAAGCGGGATAACCTGCTGCTTCTGCCTATCCACGGTAGGCTGCCCGCCGCGCGGCTGCTTCTTGTCGGGCTGGGAAAACGGACCTTATATGATCTTGAAACGTTGCGTCGCGCAATCGGACTAGCAACCCAGCACACTAAGCCCCGCAGCGTGAAGGACGTCGCGATTTTTTTGCCCCAGTCGCTCTCCGCCTCCCTCCGGCCCGAAGATGTAGGTCAGGCGATCATAGATGCTCTATTGACCAGCCGATACGTTTTCACCAAATTCAAAAAGTCACAAGATAAAAACGAGCATCCCGCCCCCCTATCAAACGTCACGATTTTGTGCTCAAACCCAAAAAACCGCA
>Ga0209542_10005769_pt1 | contig 24475 bp, 28 predicted proteins | sample RifCSPhighO2_01_FD_184028 | JGI IMG/M metagenome (GOLD analysis project Ga0209542, IMG submission 184028) | Soil microbial communities from Rifle, Colorado - Rifle CSP2_plank highO2_0.1 (SPAdes) (version 2) | ecosystem: Environmental > Terrestrial > Deep subsurface > Rock core/Sediment ...
CCTCCCCTCAAACCCTTCTTCCGCCTTGTCCTCACCTATGAGAGACCGATATTCCACTATTCTTTTTTATCTTGATCTCTATTTTTTATAAAAATTTCTAACTCTCCGTGGTTCAAGTTTTTGGGCCAAAGAAGCTCACCTCGTGTAGTATAAATTGGCAGTTGATGTTGTTCTGCGGCGCGAATAAGACCTGTCATGAGAGTTTCTCCTTCCTTGATTGGTGAGTTTTGTTCAAAAAATAATTTTGCTAACTCCTGTAATTTTTGATATTCTTCGGTTCCTATTGTGTCTTTAAGTTCGGCCGATTTAATTTCGTAGTATTCTTTAACCTTAGATTCTGAAACCTCATTTTCGTTCAAGAATAAAGAGAATGGTCTCGAAGCCCATGCCTTCAAATATGTAAATGGATCATCTGGAATTTCAAACCTTGTTTTGTTTAGCATTGAAAGAGCATCGCGTGGAACGAAATATGGCGGTTTACCCTCTTTTTTATAATCAGGATTTATAATAAAACCAATTATTTTTTCTGGTTTTAGCCTCGGGTCCCAAAGAGTAGCCTGAGAAGGATAATCATCGTGGTAAGAAAGTACAACATTGGTTTCAGGTGCCAATACAAAACCAAAGCCTAAATTACGTCCATAATCCTGCCATAAACCAGATTCTTTTTTACCGTCATCAAAAAAAGATTTAATGCACTCACGACGAATAAACTCCCAGATTTTTGGATCAGAAATAAATTCTTGAAATGAGTGTCCTATTTTTGCATCGTGGGCTTTGTCCCATAATCCTCTGTGTTCTTCCACGTCCTCTACACGTAAAGGACCATATCCCGATCTAGTAAGGATCGAGAGGGCTTCATTTATTTTCTCGCGAAAAGGTGCAAAAACTTTCTGAAACTCAAGATTATTTTCTAATTTACCAAGCACACTTTCTAACTCCCGAACCGCCAATCGTCGTATTTCCATTTCTTCTACCGAAGAATAAACCTCTACTTGATGCGAGTCCAAATAAGTACCTCGTAGATATTGCAATGCTCCTTCTGGATAATATACATTTGCCCTATTAGCAAAACGTTTTCCTTTTCTTTCAGGCTCTTCTTGCCGTCGCTCTTCTTCTCGTTCACCAGAACGATCTCGTATCTTTTTCCTTGTCCCAGCATCAACTTGGCTTAATGGTTCGTGTAAAAATTCAGTAAGCGGGGTAAAAATACCACCTGACAACATCGAAGGAATCGTCTCAATTCTTTGATCTCTATATTTTAAATTTTCTACTTCAAAAATATCAACTACTTTTTCTTGGGCTTCATTATTTGGTTCGGCTTCGTGAGATAACTCTGGTTTAATTGTGGGTAATTTTTCAGACATACTTGCTCAAATTGTATCAATTTTATCTAAATAGTGGAATATCGGTCTCTCATAGGTGAGGACAAGGCGGAAGAAGGGTTTGAGGGGAGGAATCCGCCTTGTCCTCACAAATTTATGTGATAGCCTCACGCCGTTTTCGGCGTGAGGCTATTCCTTTTCAATCGTCTTTTCTGTAAAATAAGTTAGAGCAAAGTTAAGAATTCTCGATTTGTCGAGTTTTATAAGTGTACTTGCGAGTAGAATTTGAATTAACCTCTGGCTTATTTTATACTAACATTAGTTTTTTCGTTTTCTCGTTCGTTACCAATTCATTCGCAGTTGGAGGTATGATATGGGTTTTTTAGATGCCAAGTTTACAAGATTAGTTGAACTCTTGCCGGTTTTCGCCGCCAACTACGCCAAGCGGTTCATGGAGCATGTTTACGATAATGTTTTCCAAACGCCATTTGGACAAAAACTGGTCGCTATGGGGAAATCAAAGAAATATGCAGTTGAATTCGGTCTCAATCTTCTGACTGCTTTCTTTGAAGATCGGCTGGCCGAGAATACGAAACTCAAGAAGTTTGTGAAGGAAGTTGGCATTGATGTGGTGCCGGAAATCTCGAAACGGATGATCAACGGCGCCAGAGAAGAGATTCTGGGTAGTGCCAAGACCTTGGAAGAAAAAGAAATAGTCCAGATTCTTTTCGGCCTTGAGGACAAAGAGCTATTTGGTCTTCTTGGTTGGTTCTACGAAAAATCAGCTTCTGAACTGATGGCGATTTCCAGTCAGTTGTCTTTGATGTCAGCTGAACAGATAGCCCGGCTGATGAATTTTTCCGTGGAGGATCGGGAGAAGTATTTTGGTGTTTTGAATCCGAGGTCGCGGCCGAAAGAAGCAAAGCAGGAGATTTTGAAAGCAATGACTGACGATATCAAAGGGCTTAGACAGAGATTTCAACGTTAAGGAGGTAGAGCAATGATGCAGTTTTACGAACTCGTTCGGGAACTCGCAGGGCTAGGCAAGGACACCGGCGAAGCAGTTTTCAGAAAAGTTAATGATGCTCTCCAGAAATATTTTATGTTTCTGGGGCGTGTTTCTATGTCCTTTGTTGTGTTTTTGGCATTTACTACTGTGCTTTTTGTTTTTGGCGCGGCCTACGGATTAAGGCCGGTCATATCTCTTGCGACATTTTTGGGAGGAGTGGCTGTGTTTCTTTGGCTCTTGGCCATTTTTCCCATTGTCTGGGCAGTAAGCAAGGGATTTGAGTGGGAGTCGGTGAGAAAGGCCTTTGAGTGGATCGGAGTAGTCACTCTCTGGATTTTCTTCCTTTCCATTTACTTTTATTTGGTTTCGGTGCCGCTTGCGGCCATACCTTTGGTTTTAGTGCTTTGCGCTGCCATGGCCATTGCTTCGGTTTTGTTTGGTGTCGGAATCTCGACCAAGTTCATCGCTTTGCGCCTCGGGATTGTTTTCACGGCTATGACGGTTTTCTTTGTTTTGACCGGATTGTTTCCGAGCTCAGCCGGAGGTTTTGGAAGTTTAGTTACATGGCTTGATAGTAAAATAGGCGGAACCGTGACTGAAGTGGTGAAACCGAAGCCAGTGGTGTACAGTTCGGATTTGGCTTTTTTTGACCCGCGGACCCAAAAACCTCTGGTTTGGTACTTTCGGAACGAAAACGGCGAATACGAGCTTTTCAATGCTGAGGGTTTTCATCCGCGATACGGAGGGAAGCTTGAGCCGATCACTCAGGACAAGGTGAAAGAAGTTGAAAGACTTTTTCAGGAAAGGAGCGTTGAGATTGAAAAGAAGAGAGTGGCAGAGGAGGAAAAGTTGGCCGAGGAAAAAAGACTTTCCGATTTGGAATCAGCTGTCAAAGATGCCCAGATCAAGGCAGTCGAAGCTGCTAAGGTCGCAAGAGCTCAGAGCCGTCCCGGGCCGCAAGGTCCAGTAGGGCCGTCCGGTGCGCCTGGTCCAGCCGGACTATCAGGGACAGTTGGGCAATCTGGGCCGCGAGGGCTTCAAGGCGAGCCGGGGATATCTTGGCAGCCGGTGCCGAAAAAACTGATCACCATTCCAAGCGGGACGCCGCTTCAGGTTTTTCTTGAACAGCGGATCTCGACCGAGAAAAACCAGGTTGGCGAATTTTTCCAGACAACTCTTGGTCAAGCTATTTGGGCCGGGGGCACGACCATTCCTTTGGGGACAGTTTTGATCGGCCGAATCATTGAACTTGAAAGGCCGGGCCGAGTCAGGGGGACTGCTTTAATCGCTCTGACTCTTAATGAGCTTCGTTTTGGAGGGGTTTCGGTGTCGATTAAGACTGCGCCTTTTCGGGTAGGAGACAAAGGGAGTGTGGCGAAAGACGCAGTGAAAATCGGAGCCGGGACTGCAGTCGGTGCCATAGTTGGAGCAATCTTCGGCGGCAAGCAGGGTGCGGCTAAAGGCGCGGCGGCCGGCGGCGGAATCACCACTACCGAAACTCTGGTCACCCGAGGCAATGAGATTGAATTTTCGGTTGAGCAGAAACTGGAGTTCACATTGGCCGAGGATGCCAGTTTTGAAATAGAGCAGTAGTTCATTAGTTTTTTTGAAAGGCGGGGGGGTTCATCTTCCGCCTTTTTTATTTTAAAAATCCTGTCTGCAACTCGTAGAGTTTTCTGTAAATTCCACTTTCTTTTTGAATCAGCTCTTCGTGTTTTCCTATTTCGGCGATTCTGCCTTTTTCCAAAACAACAATTTTGTCCGCTTTTCTAACAGTACTTAACCGATGAGCGATTATAAAAGTTGTTTTATTTTCCATTAGCTTTTGTAATGCATCTTGGATATAAGATTCCGACTTTGCGTCTAAAGCTGAAGTGGGTTCATCCAAGATTAAAATTTTCGGCTTTCGCAAAAACGCCCTGGCCAGAGCAACACGCTGCCGCTGGCCAGTAGAAAGGTTGAGATGATTTTTAATTTATTTTATAGTAATTTCAGCTTTTTCGTTTTTACGTCCTTTGACAACTTGACGTTTTCAGAAAAGGAGAGCGGCGATGAAGAAGTTTTTCGGAATTCTCTTCGGTGCGTTTCTGTTCGTTGTCTTTGGAGACTCTTCATCACTTCAAGGGCAGAATCCGCCGGCCCCGCAGCCGGTGCCAGATAATATTTGTGAACCGATGAAGGAATATGATCCGGGGATGTGCCTTTCCGCTGGAGATGGCGATCCCCAAGGTTCTTTGGACAGCCGCATCCCGGTCATCTTTATTCATGGCATGAACCCGAAAGAGGTTGCCGGCAGCCCCGATCTTTCCGTTTGGGATGGGTTGGGGAGACATTTATACTTGAGCCGTTGGTTCCAGGAGCAGTACAAGATGTATTTCCTCGTGTATTTGAGCAATGTCCAGAGTCAAACCATCAGGGATATGGGATTGACTTTCAGGTCGTTGATTGAGCGGATGGATCAAGCCGACCCGGCTTTCAGGGGGAAACCTTTGGTTATTGTCGGCTACAGCATGGGCGGTCTGATTGCCAGGTCATACATGCAGGAGTTCAGGCGCGGTTCGGGGGAACGCAATGGAGAAAGGGTCTTAAGGTTGATTACCCTGGGTACGCCTCATCACGGTTCGCCGTTTGCCAACGGATCAGCCCGCGATTACAAGGCTGGCTTAGAGGTTTTTTTTCTGCATCAATTTGTTGACGGCGGTCTTTTCAGCGACATCCGTTGGGATATGGATAACCGTTATGATCTCCATTGGGATAATTACGACGGCATGTTCGATTACGGAAGTTTTCCTGAAAACAGCATTTGGATGGATTGGTTGAATTCCGGCGACACGTTCGAAAACAAAATTGTGGCCTATGGCGGGAAAATAACTCAGTTTGGTCAGATCCGAGATTGTGTTTTTGGAGCAGAGGGGTCGGCCTGCTTTGCGGCGATAATGAACCAAGCTCTTGGAATTTCCCAGAGCGACGGCTTTGTCCCTTTAAAAAGCGCTCTCTTCGATCCATGCCTGAACTGCGTTGCAACCAGAATCTACGAAGGTTACGATCACAGCGAGATAGCAAGGGGCAAACCGCATTTTCCTTGGGAATCCGAACCGCTCTTTGAAGATATTGCGAACGATCTGCAAAGTCTCGTTGCTTTTGTTCCGTCTCCAACACCAACCCCAGTTCCAGCCCCGACGCCTCCGCCGACACCAGGAAGGTGCGTCGAAACTCCCATTTCGTTCGGTCAGCTTATCCGTGGCAGTCTGACTGACACTGATTGTACGGCTCCTCTCCGATGTTTTTTAAAAGGAGGTCATTTGAGCATCGGAACCAAGATCAAGCGTTATACCTTTCAGGGAAGCGTCGGCCAAGAGGTTCTTGTTCTTATGGTTGCCGGTGCGTTTATTCCGGGAGGTCTTTCCGCGCCGCTACTCAGGCTTTTAAGGCCGGACGGTAGTCTTCTTACTGGCAATGGCGGCGATCCTGGAACCACGAACTCGACCCCGACAATCAGAGTTCGGCTGCCTTCTTCAGGGATGTACACCATAGAAGTGACTACTGCCGAATGCGATGCTCGGGGGAACTACAATTTGCGAGTGGACTAAATGTTTTTTCACAAGTTGTCATGCAATTTCTTTTGATTCAGGCGAGGACTTGTTCCTCGCCTTTGTTATTTACAAATTAGCAATCTTTGTTATAATTCGATTGGTTCGTTACTTTTTATTTGGAGGAGAGGCATGAAGCAATTACTTGCGTTGTTCGTGGCTACAGTTGTTGTTGTGTTTTCTGTTATTGGGTCGGTGGCTCAATCGGCTAAGGGCATGACCAATGCCGACGTAATCAAAATGGTTACGGCTGGTTTGAGCGATGAGTTGATCATTGCGACTATTCATCAATCAGAAACAGCCAAGTTCGACACTTCGCCTGAAGCCCTGATTAAGCTCAAGGCGAGCAAAGTGAACGACAGTGTCATTACCGTGATAATGAATAGGAATACCAGTTCGGCTCGAGTTGTTTTGTCGCCAGTCGCACTGGTGCCGTCAATGCCGTCTTCGGCTGTGGGCCAACTGACTATTCCCGATGGAGTTGAAGTCAGATTGCGATTGACTGAGCGACTTACTTCGGCTACGGCTCGGGTCGACCAGCGCGTTCGCTTCGAGGTCGCGGAAGACGTATTGGTAAACGATAAGGTCGTGATTCCGATGGGTGCTCAGGCTTCAGGGGCAGTTATAGAGGCCCAGAAGAAAAAGAGTTTTGGCCGAGCCGGAAAACTTAACTTCACCATCGATTACGTCAAAGCCGTTGACGGGCAGAATATTCGTCTTCGGACGACTAAGGAGCGAAAGGGCGATGAAAGTTACGTTAAGGCTGGCGTTATAACCTACCTGGCCGGACCTTTTGGTCTTTTGGTCAAAGGCAAGGAAGTGGAAATTCCTGCTGGCATAGAGTACACCATTTTCATTGACGGTGAGCGTCGCATCAATCTCAAGCCGACCGCTGAGCGTTGAGATTTGATTTACTTCGGGGCAAGCGTGAATGAATTCATGCTTGCCTTTTTTTGTTTTTAGAATTTTCAAGAATACTAAACCCCTTCATAAAACCTTGATTTTTGACAAAGAGGCGGTTGACTTTTTCTCTATTTTGAATAAGATAGAATTCACAGCTTTTTCCAAGGGCGGAGAGGAGGATTGAGGAAAGATGAGCGACAAGTGGGAAGATGAGGGAGTTGTTCCGAATATCGAACACGATATCCTTGATATGGTTCTCCCGGAAGACATGCAAACCAATACTCATAGGGTCAGAAACACTGAAACCGGGGAGAAGAGGTTGGTTCGCGTGGATCCCGGGCAGTCAGTGGGCGAGGCAATCGCAGAGGGCCAGTGGGAAGACTAGAACTAAAAGAAAGGCAATACGCGTCTCCGGTGGTTTATTTAAAGTAAGTTACCGGAGACTTTTTAATTCGTACAAGTACGCCGTTAAGTTATTGAGTTTTACCGACTTTAAAAGTTGAAATTCAACGTGTCGATTTGTATCTATCGGAAACGTAACACATAAGACTTTTGTTTCAGGTTTTCCTTCTCCTGCAATTTTATAGGCTATTTTATCAACTAACTTAGGGAAAAGATAAAGGTAAATGAATGTTGCTTGGCTAACATCAGCTTTAAAACAATTTCGTCTGAATACTTTAATATTAAAAAGTTTACTATACTTAATTAAAAGCAATGCCTTCAAATACGGCCATAAAGCTATTTCGTAACCGACGGCTTTCGGAACCCCAAAGTTAAGAGACCCTGATATTAGTATTCTTCCATCGCCGCATCCAAGATCGTATAAAGTATCCCGCGAAGAAAGCCCTCCAAAAGATAGTACTTTTTTAATGGATTTTTTGGAAATTGGAACATAAGGAGCTCCGGAAATCATTGATACAAATCCGGACAGTAGAAACAATAATACCGTAATCGGCAAAAGAATCTGAAAAATCAGAATAGCAAGCAAAATTAGCAGATTATCCATATAGGTTTAATTCAACGATATTATATTTTTCTGAAATTCTCAAAATCCTCATAAAGCCTTTGATTTTTGACAAAGAGGCGGTTGACTTTTTCTCTATTTTGAATAAAATAAAAATCACAGTTCTTTCCAAGGGCGGAGGGGAGAGTGAGGCAGAGATGATGAAGAAGAAGATCGTGCTGGCTTCAAACCTGCCGCGTCCGGCGAAGCCGACCAACGTGGTCGGAGCGCACATGCAGAAGCACTGCAACTGTCATTCAGTGCCGGTGCGTCCGGAAGAGCAGGCTGAAGCCAAGGCCAAGGTGGCCTAAGGCAAACTATTCGGACTGATGGACTCTACATCGATCAGGCCGGATCGTTCAACTCAAATTAAGCAGCGGAGAGAACCATGAATCCTTTGTACCCGCAGTATCCTTGCTTAACTCCGCTGACGAGAATTGCCACTCGCGGCGGGGAAAGCATCCTTTCCAATCTGTTTAACAGCAGATGGTTAAGGATTAAGAACACAACCCTTGAATGTCTCATGGCTTCTGATTTGGAAACGATGCTGGATTTGCTCGTTAAGCAGGGAGCGGATTCGGAAGAATCGAGTCAATTCATCGGCTCGCTGATTGAGCACGGTTTCATCGATGACGGAACGGGCAAGGTTCATCCGGAGAAGCTTATGCTTCTGCCGTTCAACGCCTACCTTAACGTCACCGACTACTGCAATCTCGCCTGCAAGCATTGCTACTACGGTAGCCACCCCGGTCTCACCCACGGACTTCCCAATGTCGATTTATTCCGAATCGTGGACAGGCTGCGTGCGGGAGGAATCGAGAATCTCGTGGTTGCTGGCGGCGAACCGATGACCAGGCCGGGCATTGAGGAGCTGCTCCAGCATATCCACGCTAGGGAGTTTCGCGAGATCACCCTGCTCACCAATGCCACGACCCTGACTCCCGAGCAGGCGACGGTGGTCGCGGAATGCGTGGAAGTCGTTCATGTATCGCTTGATGGGCCGGACGAAGAGATGAACGCAGTCATCCGCGGCAAAGGCAACTTCGATAACGCGGTTGCCGGTGTGCGGATGCTGAAGACGGCCGGGGTCAGGAAGGTCCGGCTGGTCACGAATATCAACGCTGTGAACATCAAGTGCGTACATGAAATGAGAAGGCTGTGCGACGAGTTGGGTGTGGAGTTGGGCAACAACGTCTTCACGGAAGTGGGACGTGGAAGCAAACACCACTATCTCATGCCTCTCAATCGTGATCTCATCGAGTTCTTCCTCCACGAGACTACGGCAATCAATTGCGATGCCAATGTCTCTGGCCCGGACTACCTTGACATCCACGCAGGCGTCAGCTGTGGCTCTGGCACCCATCTGATTTCGGTTGACTGCCGCGGGGACGTATTTCCTTGTCATCTCTTCCATAAGTCCGAGCTTCGCATAGGCAATCTCCTGACCCATCCAAACTTGGTCGAGATGCTCAAACTCTCGCCGATTGCGGGTCAGTTTCGCGCCCGCACGGTGGAAACCAGGAAATGCCACGGCTGCGAAGTTGAACATTTCTGCAAAGGAGGATGTCTAGCCCATACGGTCGCAGCGCACGACAGCTCGCCAGACCCATGGAAAGAGAGAGACCCGTTTTGTGAGGTTCACAAAACAGTCATCTCTGCTCAACTCTGGCCGGGTTAGCCTGGTTGGTGCGATTGTTTGCTAGTTTCGCGGCTACGGGAGTATAATTTTTTCGTAGCCGCTTTTTTATGAAAACAGTTTATCTCTATACCGGAACAGGCGCTTATCAGGCCAAAGACATTGAAAACTTTTTGGCTGTTTTTGATTTTGACTATAGGCGCATTCACGAGTCGGAACTTTCTAAACTTAGCCCTGATGGAATTTTTATAGTGCCCGGAGGTCTTATAAAAACTTATTTGCCGGCTTGGGACGAGGGTGGAATTAAAAAAATCAGAGATTTTGTTTCGGAAGGGGGAATATATATAGGGATATGTTCCGGCGCTTATGTTGCCGGCAAGAGTTTTAATGGCATAACCGGCTTAAATTTTTTTGAAAATGAACTTGGATATATAAAAAATCAAGAAGTCATTGATGTCATTGATGAATCCAGAAATCAACTGGAGTTGATTTCTGAAAACGGGCCTGATTTGTCGGAGGTAAAGTCAGATTCAGTTTTGCTTAGAGACAAAAATGGTAAACCGCAAGCGGTAAAGATAAATTTTGGAAAAGGGCAAGTTTATCTTTTTGCTTCTCACCCTGAGGGGAGCGTTTATTATAATCAGCCCCCTAAAACATTTTCCGGAGCGGAGTTTTTCGATAAGTTTCTTAAAAATCTTTAGTTACATCTATACCAAAGATACATTTTTCAAATACAAAAAACCGCGAAAGAAAATATCTGACAGAGCTTCTAAAAGAAAAGAAGTGGTTTAAAGACGCAAACTTTACCAATGTGTTTTTACCAAAAAATAAAAGAGATATAGAATTAATTATTGTCCGACGGGTTCCAGAATCCTTTAAAGACAGAATCAATAGATTAGAAAAATCTTGGAGAAAAATTGAGCCGGATTTTTTTAAGGCGGTAAAAAGTTTTAAGCGTAAGAAACTGTTAAATAAATACCAATGCCATGTCAGTCAATTCGGTCCCGAGGGAAAATACCGGCGGCCTAATTTTCTTTTTGTCAGATTGAGAACCAAAAAAGACGAAAAGCGAGTATTGGAAACTATTGGTCATGAACTGCTTCATCTGCTGTTTGCCGATTTTCTTGAATCTAGAAAAGCAACCTATCCGGAACGGGAAGGAATAATAGACGCCTTGATTGTTCGAAGCGAGCTTAAAAAAATATTTCTTCATTATGAAACGCAGTCAATTGGCAGGGTCAATCAGAGATGGCTTAAAGAGATTTTATGAAAAGAGTTTACGTAATTCCAGGATTAGGAGAAAAAAAATACAATCTGCCTAAATACATAAAATATCTTCATCTTTCCATAGACGATATTTTAAATTTACCAAAACTTCCAAAAGATTCGGTTCTTATAGGTTTCTCGGTCGGCGCCATGATCGCTTATCTCATTGCGCTTAATCATCCGGTTAAAAGATTGATACTCTGTTCTCCCTCGCCGATAATCGTAAAATATAAAAAACCGAAGGGAGAGATATATGTTTTAAGTGGAATTAAAGAAACGGTTCAAATGCAAAAATATGCTCGTATGTTAGCCAAGAAGTTAAATGGAACTTTTATAAAAGTGAACGCCCGCCACAAGTTAACAGATGGTTATATCAGAGCCATACTGAAAATTATATCCGGCTAATTTAAAACCCTTCATAAAACATTGATTTTTGACAAAGGGGAAATTTTTTAAGAGTTTTGCCTGGTTTTTAAATATTCGTCTACATATTTCATATACTGCGTGAAATCGCCGTATTCTTCTCTCATGTGGTTTATAAAAATTCTTTTTTCAACTTTTTCGTAGCGATGAATCAGCATATTGCGTAATCCTACGACTGGGGCGATTTTTTCGGCAAAATCGTACGGCAAAATGCCGCTTTCTGCCAAAACGCGGAAAGTACTTTGGAAATCATCGGCGGTTTTAAGTTCCAATTCTCTGATTAAGTGCATATTGATGTCTATTATTTCGTCCACAATAAGTTGAAAGTTTCTTTCAAGCGTTCGAAGCGAACGAAAATCTTTTTCTATATCTTTTTCGTCATCTTTCAAAATTTCTTCAATTTCCGTCAAGTACTCCCTGATATTTTTAAATTTTTCCTCCACAAGAGATTTATCCAGCATGTTTATTTAAGAATCTTGCATTAGCCGCGTCCCGCAAAGCGAAAAGCGGCTTTGCTTCCTGATATTTTCGTAAAGCGTACATTTGACGCGCGAAGTACTCTCGCTGGTTTAAGCAAAACAAAATTTCGTGGCGGTCAAAAATTCGTTTCATGAGAAGAGAGGGGGTCCTTTTAAGGTTTACCAAGTCAATGGATTTTGATTTAAAAATCAAGCCAAGATTTTCCGCAAGACGCGCTTCTTCCATAAGATCAAATGGCTTCCCGCTCAAATAAGCGATATCGTAATCGCTTTCTTTGCGAACCTTGCCGGTGGTCTGCGAACCGAAAAGCAAAAGGAGCCGCAAGTTATATTTTTGAGCAAGTTCTTTGATTGCGTTCTTTTTTTCATCAGTTATTTCAATCATTGGTTTATTGTAGCAGGAAATAGATATGAAATCAAAATCCTCATAAAGCCCTTGATTTTTGACAGACTATTTTAAAATTTCTGGAGACAATTTTTTAATTTCTTGAGAAAAAAATTCTTTAAGTTCTTCTATTGTCAGCGGTTTTAACATTTTTGGCAGGGCTTCTATCCGCCGAACTTTGGCAAGTTCTCCGCCCAGAAAAATACCCCCGATTTTTAGGCCGAATTTTATCTCGGTATCCTTCCTTATATTTTCAAGCTCCGTGGATTCTAACAAATAGTAGAGGTCAACAAAATCCTTCGGGTCAAAACGCTCCAAAGCCGCCATCAATTTATTCGCCCCGATATCGCGCAAGCTGTCTATTTTGAGTTGTTCCATTATTTTAGGACTTTCCAATTGTTTGAAAGGGTATTTTGTGAATTCAACTTTCAGTTCGTTTTCGCCTAAAACGAAAAAAAATTGGTTTCGGTCGTGAAGTTTTTCAAAACGGACCGTTTTAGCCGCCAGCTCAATCCTCAGTTTATTTATAAATTCATGAATGAAAAACGTATCAGGTTCGTTAAAGCTGAAAAAGTCCAGGTCGTCGGAAATTCGATGATGAAGATAGTAAGCGGCCAGAGCCGTCCCGCCGGTTAAATAAAAATCGGCCAGTTTCGGTTCTTCGGCCACTTTCTGAATTACTGTTTTTTGGAGAGGCGTTAAAGTTTTTTGTTCCACAAAAGTAGTTCAAAAAAAGCGCGGCGGTCATCGGAAATTTTAAGTTCGGCTAGGTATTTTTCTAGTTTTTTCCTGTCGATTTTTTCTTTCCTCAAGCCGTAATTGATTAATCTTTCCAGTTCCCAGACCGGGTCTTTTTCCGCCTGTTTTTCGTATTCGGTTTTCGTATAGTCCCAGGTCATATTAGTATTGTAGCAGAAAAGCGGCAATAAGTTAAGTTTCAAAAATCCTAATAAAATCTTGATTTTTGACAAAGTCGCGATTGACATTTTTTTTCTTTTTGATAGTGTAGAAATCATAATTGAACCTTAACTGAACTTTTTCTTGGATAAGGAGTATCCACATGCAGAAGAGGTTTTTAGAGCCTCTAGTCAGGTCGTTCTTTTTTCAGGCAGTTGAAAAGAATGGTCAGGTGTTTATCTGGCATTCTCTCTTCGGTCACCCCAAGATCATCTCTTCGGAGACCTTCAGATTCTTGGACGAGTTCCGTCAGCCGAAATCACTTTCCCAAGTCGCTACCGAGTACGGCACAGGTGTTGAGGATCTTACTGCGCTTGAGGATTTAATTAACGGCTACTTTCTTGTTCCGTCTTCGCTCGACGAGCGGGAATTACTCGTCCAGAGAGTTGTAGCTCGGAATGAAGCGGTGACGTCGGGAGCACTAATCGACTATCTCGAACTCATTATGTCCGAAGCCTGCAATCTGAGATGTCAGTACTGCATCCACTTCAACAATCTTGAGACATCGGATCGTCTGAATTCTCCGAAGAAGTTTATGACATTTCAGACTGCCCGGGAGACAGTGGATGCTTATCTGCGTATCCTTCGGGTGCACGGTAAGCGGGTCGCCGAAGTGAACTTCGGCGGCGGCGAGCCGCTGCTCGCTTGGCCTGTGATAAAGCAGTTTCTTGAGTACTGCACTTTGGTGTATGGAGGCGAGTTTGAGTTTAGTTTCTCAATAAACACGAACGCTACGCTGATGACGCCGGAGATTGCCAGGACGCTCAAGGAGTACCGCGTTTCGCCGGCCGTGAGCCTGGATGGTTTACAGAAAGGCAACGACAAGGTGCGAGTTACCCGGACCGGCAAGGGAACATTCCTGCCGATCGTAAACGGCATGGAAACGCTTGTCCAAGCGGACTACCCGTTGGATGGATTTGCGGTTACGATTACTGAATGGAACTTCGGTGACCTCGATGAGCGGTTCATAGATTGGGCCGTGGAGCGGGGCATGAATGAAGTTCGTATAGACATCGATGTCATCGATATAGTCGATGTACCGGTGACAGATATTATCGGGAAGCTTATGCGCATCAGGCGGTACGCCAAGAGTCGCGGAGTGGAGATTCCCGGTTTTTGGTCCCGAGCGTTTGAGAATCTGAACGGCTCCGCTTTGGAGGAACATGTGGCCTTCTGCGGCGCCGTTCGGGGGAATAGCATCTGCGTTAGCCCGTCTGGCAAGATCTACGGCTGTGGCTACAGCACGACCCAGTTGGGAACACTTGCTGAGATTGCGGAATTCTACAAAGCCGGCGGCGCATATCACCGATTTGTACAGCATCGGGTCACAGGAGCGATGGAGATGTGTAAGGGTTGTATGATTGAAGGCCAGTGCGGTGGCGGCTGCAATATCACCCAAGAGTTTGCCCGCGCGACCAGAATCGACAAGATTGAGCGGATGTGTGAGTTCTATCGGGGCATGATGCAGGAACTTGTGCACGAACAGCTTCTGGAATCCTGATGGCTATCCCTAAAAAGAAAGGAGGTGATAAAGTAATGAATCCAACCAAAAAACTGCCTACGTTTGTCGTGAAGCCTGCACCGAAGGCAGTTGTGCGCAATACTTGCAGGCGGCCAAGTAACTGCAAGTGATGCGTCGGGGTAGTAAGCAGCACTGTGCTGCTTACTACCCCCTTCTTTTAATTCAAATTTATGTCTAGGTTATTCTTAATAAAAGTTAAGCCATCAGATAAAAAATATTTTGTAAAATGGTGGAGAGATAGGGAATTGCTAAAACTTACCAGTGGTGTATTAAAACCAATTTCTGATAAGGAATTGCATGAGCATTTTTTAAAAATCTTAAAAACTAAAAAAGATTACCATTTCATTATAACTTTTAATAAAAAAGCGATCGGTCACATTTCTTTGGTGAAAAGGAGCGGCAGTTGGCATGAAACGCAGATAATTATAGGAGAAATAAATTACAGAAATAAGGGTTATGGAACAAAAGCCATCAGGCGACTTATAAAGAAATCAAGGCGGTTGAAAGTAAAGAAGATATACTTGGAAGTCAGGCCGGATAACTTTAGAGCCATCAAGGCTTACGAAAAAAGCGGATTTGTTAAAACAAAAATTAAATATTATCCGAAAAATAAATATTTGCGTAAAACTCTAAAAATGGAATTAAAGATTTAACTACTTCAAAAATCCTATCTGCAGTTCGTATAGTTTCCGGTAGATTCCGCCTTCTTTCTGAATCAATTCTTCGTGTTTTCCGGTTTCGGCAACGCGGCCTTTTTCAAGTACAATAATTTTGTCGGCTTTTCTGACGGTGCTCAAACGATGGGCAATAATAAAAGTGGTTTTTCCTTCCATCAGTTTGGCAAGCGCGTCCTGGACATAGGCCTCTGACTTGGCGTCCAGGGCCGAAGTTGGTTCGTCTAAGATTAAAATTTTCGGCTTTCGCAAAAACGCCCTGGCCAGAGCAACACGCTGCCGCTGGCCGGTAGAAAGCTTAATTCCTCTTTCGCCGACAAATTGTTCATACTTCTTCGAGAATCCCTTTATGAAATGGTCGGCGTGAGCCATCTTCGCCGCCAATTCAACTTCTTCATCTGTTGCCTCAAAACTGCCGTACTTGATGTTGTTTTTAACCGTGTCGTTAAAAAGAGTGATGTCTTGCGGCACCACGGCAATCTTTCTTCGCAGAAATTTCAAATCCAGCTTTCGATTATCAATTCCGTCAATCAATACCTTGCCTTTGATCGGAAGATAGTAGAGAGAGATCAAATCTATAAGAGTAGTTTTGCCTACTCCGGACTCGCCGACTAAAGCGATAACTTCACCAGCCTTTGTCTCAATGTTTATTTCATCAAGAATCATTCTTTTTTTTCCGGCGTAGTTGAAGCTGACATTTTCAAACTTTACATCGCCTTTTATATCATCGGCCTTTACTGCTTTTTTCGGCACATATTTTTCAGGAGTTTGTTTTAATAATTCTTCGGCCTTTTGTAAATTCACCAAGCCGTTTTGTAACCACTGCCAGTTGGTGCCTAGTCTCACGAACGGGCCGAAAAACATGGCGCTGTAACCGTTAAACATTACCAGTTGGCCGATGGTCATCTGACCCTTTCTGATTAAGTTGAAAGAAATTAAATAAATCGCCAACTGGGTGAAGATGATTATGATTCTTTGAGCCAGAGTAAGGCTTTGCCAGATTTCAATATATTCTGTCCACGATTTCGCGGCTTTATTAATGAAATTCGTTTTTAATTTCTTTTTTTCATAATTTTCAGCCGTGGCTTGTTTGACCGAATGAATATTGGTAATTGCGTCATAAGCGTTGCCGTAGGCTTTATTGTAAAAATTATGCATTCTTTTTTGCAGCGGAATGAGTTTAGGAGCTGCTTTGGTCAAAAACAATCCGTAAATCAGAACCGAGCCGGCGATAATTGAAGCCAGGAGAGCGTTGATATTGAAAATCAAAATGGCGGCGAAAACGACGGACAAAAATTCAGGCACGAGTTCAACCACGATTCTGCCCAGTATGGTTTCCATTGCTCCCGAAGCCCGGTTGATTTTGTGGCTTATTTCTCCGATTTTGTATTTTTTATGGAAAGACAAAGGCAATTCCAAAATCTTGGAGGCGTTTTTAGTCATATATTCCGCTTCAAGCAGGGTCGATAATTTGTCGCTTTTAAGATTTAACCGCCAGCTCGAGAGCTCCTGGATAATTTTGACTGCGAAAAAAACCGAAACAAAAAAATACAATGAGACGATTTTGTAATCGCCGAATTCAAGAATTTCATCGGATATGATTGAGTCAATAATTTTACCGCCGAGATAGGGAACGATTGCTCCGACGGCACCGCCAACCACGCCCAAAAAAGAGATAATCGTTATTTCTCTTTTGTGGTCTTTCAGATATCCGAAAACGATTTTAAACCCCTGCCGAAAAGGGGCTTTTAGTTGTTTAGCCATTCTTGACAGAATAGCATAAAGTTCTTAGTTTGAGAATTTTTCAATTGACAAATTGTCTCTTTCTCTTTTATAATTTGAATTACAGCTCTTTCTAAAGGCGGAAAGGAGGATTGAGGAAAGTGCCGAACAGAAAGAAGTTTCGGGTGTCGGATGCCGATTCCGCCAGTTCCACCTACACTGATTCGACGAAATACACGTGGTGTGTCGAAGTGGCTCGCAAGAAGCGAGGGGTGGCGGTGCGAGACGCCAGGAACCGCGGCGCCGGGACGCTTTTCTTCACTAACAACGAATGGCAGGCATTCGTCAACGGCGTGAAGAACGGTGAGTTCGATCCCATCGGTCCGGTCGCGAAGCGGTTGAGGCGGTAGTTCCGTCAACAGGGGGTGGATAGCACAAGATGCTGCCCACCCCTTCTCTTTAGTTATGATTTACATAATTCCAGGATTGGGACATAAAAAGTATAATCTCCCAAAATACATAAAATATCTTCATCTTTCCATAGATGATGTTTTAAATTTACCAAAACTTCCAGAAGATTCGGTTCTTATAGGTTTTTCCGTCGGCGCCGTAATCGCTTATCTTATTTCTCTGAAGTATCCGGTTAAAAAACTCATACTTTGTTCTCCTTCGCCGATTATCGTGAGATATAAAAAACCGAAGGGAGAGATATATGTTTTAAGTGGAATTAAAGAAACGGTTCAAATGCAAAAATATGCTCGTATGTTAGCCAAGAAGTTAAATGGAACTTTTATAAAAGTGAACGCCCGCCACAAGTTAACAAATATCTATATCAAAGCCATATTAAAGATTGCATCTGACTAATTTTCTAATCAGGTCTTAAAATCCCTCAAGACCCCTCATAAAACCTGGGGATTTGACATTTTTACAAGAACGGCTATATAATAGAATAAGCAATTTCTATTCACCAATTCCTGCATACAGACCTGCGAAAGGAGGTTTCGACCATGAAGAAGAAGTTTTCGGCGTTGTTCGTTTTGGCCGTTCTTGCCGCGGCGCTGGTCATTTCCAGCGGGTGCGATGCGTTGAACAACGGTTCGCCGACTGGGCCGAGCAACGGTAAAAATCCGCTGTCGGATCAGAGCCGGTACGAGCCATTGCCGGCGACGAAGCGTCTTGTTGATTCAGAGGGGAAAGAAATCAAGATGTGGGCCAAGCTCATTTCTGTTTTTCCTCCACGCGGTTCGCAAATTCTGGTCAGGCCAGCCGGAAATTACGAAGCCGCTACTTGTTTTCCGGACAGCACTGACACCAGATGCTTTCGACTAACGATGGAGCTGGGGTTTGATGGGGCCAGTAATCCGCTTTTGGAGTCTACTACATCTGACAAGGGTTTTTTCAGTGTTGGTCCAATTAGAGACACCGGAGAGGGACGAAGAGAAGGACAAAACCTTACGTGGGGAAGTGCTCAAATCCCCGGGGAAGGAGGCGTAATAACATTCAATGTGCCCGCCTTAGGTGTATCAATTCCTGGATACTGGGATTTTGCCCCGACTCATATCGGAGTTTCGGGCAGATATCCAAGGAACGCTGATGATTGGAGGGTGAATGAGAAAGGGAGAGGTGAAGCTCTTTTTGAACTGGATTACGGACCAAAGTAAGCCGAAGCGGCCCCCAAAGGCCGCTTTCTCTTTATGTTGATATCTTTTTTTAACAAAAGCAAATAATTGGTATAATTAATTGATGGATGCTAAAAAATTAATTTTGCCGTTAATAATTCTTGGTTTTGCCGTTGTTTTACTTTTTTATTCCAGAATTAACCAACCCGAGTCCTTTGAATTCAGGGGTTCAATAATAAACGTTGATGCAGATGTTATTACAACCGAAGGCAGTTTTATTTTCAATGATGAAAATTCTTCGGCCGTAGTCAAATCAGAGCCGAAAAAAGTAAAGATAATCGTTAACGGCAACACAAAACTGACTAGGGTTAACGCTAATCTGCCTTTTACTTTTGAAGAGATAAAGAACTTTTTAAAGAAAGACGGAAAAGTTCCCGGAGCGACGCTTGACAGAGAAGAAAAGAATGTAAGCGTTGAGGAACTGAAGAGCGATCTTGAACGATACGGGAAAATAGACATTACGGTTACCTCGGGAAAAAATATATACGGAAAGAACAGTTTTAACGCCGGAACGATAACTTATTTCCTGCCTCTCGGCATAAGAGAATAAGATGAAATATATTTTTAACAGAAGATATTTATTCCTGATACTGTTATTTTCAATTTTTGTTTCTTTATTTTTTGTTTTTGAATCAGTCAGGGCTGTTACCGGAGGGGATCAATGGGGGCCTCTAAATTGCAACAGGCGCGGAATTCCCGAAACTACGACTTGTTCAGGCGGTTATCAAGGTGAATTTACTCAGGATAATCTTAATAAACAAATTTCCGGTTTTGACACAAGGTATGAGGTCCGCGGTTTTGGTCTTAATACGCATATTGTAATAAACAACTGTCTTACTGATGATAGTTTAAACATTACCTACGGTTGCGTAGGCATTAATGTTACCAATTCTGACATAGGGACAAACGGTAGAACTATGACTTTTACCAGAGGACCTTTAAGCGTAGGCGGAGATTACATTAATGACTGGAGCAAAATTACCTGGTGGGCCCGGGTTACTGACGCTGAATCAAGCACTTTTATTGATGACCGGGACAGAGAAAGAGCTTTGGGTCCGGTAAGCATCACGGGGCCATCAGACGTTCAGATAGGAACTTCTTTTGAAATTAGTTGGAGCGCGGACCAGGCCCTGGGAGGAGTTAATTTAAGTTTAAGCGGTCCGATATTATGCGACCAAAGCGGCGCCGTGTCTTGGCAGAGTAATTTAATAACTGATTGTATGATGTCTGGTGTTGGGTCGGCAAGGGCAACGATTACGGCAACCGGGCCTGATGGCGATGGCGATGGGGATACTCTTGAACAACTTTTAGACATAACCGGCACTTCGCCTCCTACCTATCTTGAATGTAGAAGCAATACCTGCGCCGAGGTTTCCGGGGCCGGAAATAATCTGGGAGGTTGCGTTGCTGCCGGTGCTTCTTGCGGAGGCGCGCCGCCGCCATCTTGCGGCAATGGAACAATTAATTCTGGTGAACAATGTGACGGGAGTAATTTAGGCGGTCAAACTTGCGCGCTCCAGGGCTTTACCGGAGGGACGTTAAGCTGTAATTCTAATTGCACATTCAACACGTCATCTTGTACAAGCGACCCAGGACCAGACCCGGGCATCGGCACGGTTCGCGTAATCGCTAATACATCTGATGCTTATTATTTAATTTTTCCTGACGGTACTCGTAATGGCTGGAATAGTTCTCACGATTTTACAAGTGTTCCGACGGGGCCCTATTCAGTAGATGCTTCGGGAGCAGGAGGAAGTGTTAGTCCTTCCGGAAGTCAAACCTTAAATCCAAGCCAGACCATTACTTTTACCGTAACTTTTGGCGGGCCGTTGCCAACTTCTACATCAACTCCAACACCGTCCCCAGCCGGCATCTGCGGCGACAGGGTTTGCGACGGCGGCGAAACTTGCAGAACTTGCGTTTCTGACTGCGGGATTTGTCCGGCGCCCGGAGTAACTGTTGACCTCGTCGTTTCACTTAATGCTTCTCCTCTTAACTACTCCAACGGGCCGCTTACCATTAATGTAGGACAATCGGTCCATCTGTATTTTAATTCCAACAATGCCGACAATTGCGTGGCTGACTGGGTGGGCGCGGTGCCTACTACTTGGGAAAATACCCAACAACCCTCATCAACCACTATTTATGGGGTAAGATGCACTGGACCGGGCGGTTCTGCTTCTGATTCGGTGGTAGTTAATGTAAATCAGGCATCATTTGTTGATCTTGACGTATCAACCGATGGGGTCAATTTTTTAGATGGCCCAATCACGGTTTTGCCTGGAACAAGGGTGTGGCTGCAGTGGGAAGCTCCGTACGATCCGGATGATCCTAACGGTGCTGACAGTTGCATATTGAATTGGCTTGGCCGGGCAACTTATGCTGGAGTTCGCACTGCTCAGCCGCAAAATACTACGACATACAGGGCAACCTGCACGGCTTTCGGTACTTCCGCATTTGACGAAGTTACTGTAGTTGTAAACTCGCCGCCGACCGCTTCAACCGTAACCGTAACCGAGCCCAATTACTGTCTTTCCGGTCCGGCAGCTACGATCGGTTGGACATATTCTGATTCCGGAGGCAGTCCCCAGTCAGCTTATCAGGTTCAGATAGATGACCAGGGCTCGTTCAACAGTCCGGAATGGGATAGCGGCAAAGTGTTAAGTAGCGGCACTGCAAATTCAACTCCTCAAGGCCTTCTTCAATTTAACACTACTTATAAAGCCAGAGTCAGAGTTTGGAATGGTTCTGATGTAGTTTCAAATTGGACTGAATCAACCAGCTGGAAAACTCCAAACAATGCTTATCCTCAAGTTGATTTTATCTGGATTCCTTTAACGCCCAATGCCGGCCAATCTGTTCAATTTACAGATGAGACAGTTTTTTACAGCGGCAATCAAAGCAACTGGGATTGGGACTGGCTTTTCGGCGACGGCGGTTCTTCAAACCAGCAAAACCCCACTCATGCTTTTAACCCGACAAATACTTATAACGTGACTTTGACTGCTGAAGACAATCAGGGCTACTTTTGTTCGATTACACAGCCGGTCAACGTCCAGAAGTCCAACCCTATCTGGAAAGAGGTGAATCCGGGAGGGTGATCCATTCGGCTAACTCGTTTATATATCTAAATCCCTGACCGAGTTGCTCTTTTATAAAAGCAGGTTTAAGATTTTCGGGCAGAAATCTTAAGGTCAAAACTCTTATGCTTATGAAAAGGCACATATCAGGTCCCCGCCTCGAGAAAAAGATTGAGGAGTACCGGCGTAGGTATGGTATTCCAGAACAATTTTGACTGCAGCCGCATTCGAGTATAAGTCTTGGAGTGCGAGGCTTTTTCTTTAGTGAAGGCGGGAACTGGAGTGGAAAGGACGATTTCGAGTTTTTCTTTAGCGGCAAATTCTGAAAAAGAAAATACTACCTATCTGTAAAAGAGGGAGATATTACTTATTCTCGCTTTCGGGAAGAAAACCGGAACAAAGCAAATCAATGCCATTAAGTGCCTCGGCTCCTCCGTCACAAAACAGTTGTTGCTCGATAACATGCCACCCCGAGCCGGGGTTAAACGGATGGGGGCGAAGTCGAAACTTGTACGCGAGGCGCAACCGGCCATCACTCACTTCCTCAACTTGTGAATCGAGCACTTCAAAATCCTCCGCGGATCCAAACCAACTGGCAAGGTTCTCGATTACAGCGGCAGGGCCGCTCCACTCAAACGAACCCGGCGGTAGGAGGGCGCGAAACTTTACATCCGGCGCCAAGAAAGTCTCCATTTGTTTAAAGTCACGAGTGATCAGCGCCTTCAAGAATGCTTCTCCTGTTGTCCGTAAATTCTTCATAGGTTAACAGTCACTCGCAAGAAGGTAGCAGGTATTGAAGTGCCGCCGTCAGTGCTCTTGTTTTGCGCTTGTGCCAGTTCTATAAGTTGGTTGTGAAGTTCTTCCGCTTTTCCATTCTTCTGAGCCGCTTCAACAGCGTTCATGGTCGGGCCGTAAAATTGTTCAAATGATTCGATGAATTGCGCCGGGCTTTTGTCTGGCGATATAAAGTAGAATGTGTCTTTGACCATGGAGATTTTTTCCTTGGGCACTCCGGCCTGACCAAAACGCTCAATGATGTGAGTATTCACACCCCAAGTCATTGGACTGACGAAGCCTTCCGGAGGCGGGGGTGTAAAAGCCGAGCTTATCTTTAGTAGTTGCGACACGAATGAAGTTGGATCATTCGGGATCCAGTTGCCCATTACAATGCGACCGCCCGGCTTTGTGACGCGAACCATCTCCTTGGCGACGTCGAAAGGATTGGGAGCAAACATGGCGCCGAATACAGAGAGCGTCAAATCAAACGAATGGTCGTCGACCCCTTCCAGGTTGCTCGCATCTCCCTCTTGAAATGTCAATTGGTTGAGGCTCATCTCTGCAGCTCGTTTTTTTCCGGCGTCAACTAGGTTTTTGGCAATGTCGATTCCAACAACTTCAGCCCCCAATTGGGCGAGAGGAATTGCTGTAGTCCCATCTCCGCAGCCGAGGTCCAAAACTCGCAACGGTGTCGTTATTCCGAGAGATTTAACGATCGTTTCGCCAGATTGACGCATGAAGGTAGCAATCTTGGTAAAGTCGCCTTTTTCCCACAACGCTTTGTTTGGATTCATATTTTTATTCCCTTTTTAATTGTTATTATTTTTCGGGAGTTTCAATTTTTACCTTAATAATTATAACAATTTTTCTATTGGGACATCAACTGCCTCATTTCCCAACTGGCGGTGTATTTTAGAAATAGCTCGAACGGAATTCTGCCCTCGCCGCGCAAAGCGCGGCTCGGGTGTGGCGAGGCAAAATGTGCGGCTCCGCCGCACATACTGACAATTTTAAGTTTTTCTTTGGCGGAATGCAATTCGAGCGTGCGAAGCACGCACAATAGTTCTTTGAATTATAAAAAAGAAAAAGCGCCGGGATATTCTCCGACGCTCGTTGCGGTCTCGCCCTGATTTATCCAAAACTTGGCTAGAGTTTCGGTTCCTCAGGATCCCCGCTCACGGTATCTACTGGCGAAAAGCCAGAAAATCCACGCCGGGAGGAATTCCCGCATGACAAGTTACCTTGCCAAGCTGTCCATCGTGCATGATTACCGGTACCATCCGATAACCATGTTCCAATGTTGGCGACCCTAGTGCGTAAATGAACGTTTTACGCTTACCAGGATTCCTACATAAGAAATCACGAAGTTCCTCCTCAGTCGCGACTCGATACCCCAGCTCTGTAAGCTCCCCTATTGCCTCGTGGAAACTATTCAGTGCGTGGTCAAGACGAACGACTTCAGGAACTGATTCAGCCATATTCTCACCTCCTTTTTGGCGAAATTCTCTCGGAGCCACCCGAGATACCTTAACAAAGAACATTTGGAACAAAATTGTTCCCACCAAAAACTTCTTAACTAAAAAATCTTTGGTGGGAGCCCGATCATTTTAGATCGGGCGGACTGCGACGGACGAGTCGGACAATGAGTACCGACGTCATCGCAGGAAGGAGAGCAATCTGAAGAGCTGCTCTCTGGAGTTCTGCGGTGGGTGCCGTGAAAGCGGCATCAATCCACAGAACCGTTCCGGTGGCGAGAAACGCCGCCAGGATGATGAGAAAAAGGTTCTTCATTCTGACTTCCTTAGCACGAAATGTGCTTAGGAACCAATGTTCTGCTACTAGTATACACCTTATCACATGACTTGTCAAGCTAAATCGAAACCAACAAAAAAGCCCTTATTTTAGGCTATTTTCTAACCAATTCTTAATTAAATGAAAAAAATTTCTTTTGCCATTACAAAATATGGTTCGAGCCGATTTGTTTTCAGGTTCTTTGGCAGTTTTGAGTGTGCGCGGCGGAGCCGCACATTTTGCCTCGCCACACCCGA
>Ga0209542_10005770_pt1 | contig 24467 bp, 25 predicted proteins | sample RifCSPhighO2_01_FD_184028 | JGI IMG/M metagenome (GOLD analysis project Ga0209542, IMG submission 184028) | Soil microbial communities from Rifle, Colorado - Rifle CSP2_plank highO2_0.1 (SPAdes) (version 2) | ecosystem: Environmental > Terrestrial > Deep subsurface > Rock core/Sediment ...
GGCGCGAGGTAGGCGTTCATATTCCGGGCCAAAATTTCTTTTGATTCCTTGTAACCAATCCCGCCTTCAAGATAACGCCGCCGCAATTCCGGCAAATCGTTCTGACTGAAAAGTTGATGGAGAGCGAAAACGCCGCATTGCTCCGGATCCTTCGGCTCGCTCTCGCCTTTGGAATCGGTTTTGATGCTCATCACCAAACGCGCGGTCTCCTCGGCCGGCGCGAAAAGCGGAATGGTGTTCCGATAACTTTTGCTCATCTTCCGACCGTCAAGGCCAATCACAGTTTGAACGGTCGACAGAATCAGCGGCTCAGGCAAACGGAAAGTCTCGCCAAACAAACGATTGAACTTTTCCGCCGTGTCGCGAGCGATTTCCACATGTTGTTTCTGGTCCTGACCGACCGGCACCACCGCGGTGTCGTAAAGTAAAATGTCGGCCGCCATTAAAAGCGGGTAATCAAAAAGGCCGACATTGACCTCGCGATTGTTCGCCGCCGCGTCTTTGTAGGCGTGAGCGCGGGCGAGATAAGGCATCGTCGTCAGACAATTGAAAATCCAGCCGAGCTCGGTGTGCTCGCCAACCGCCGACTGTTGAAAAATCGTCACCTTCTCCGGGTCCAAACCGATGGCCAAAAAATCAATCGCCAGGTCCAAAATGTCGGCGCGCAAAATCGCCGCCTCTTGGGTCGAAGTCAGAGCGTGATAATCGGCAATCATCACGAGCGACTGATACTGGTCCTGCAAATCCACATACTGCTTCATCGCGCCGAAATAATTGCCGATATGCGGCCGGCCGGTCGGTTTGACGCCGGAAAGCAAAATCGGTTTTCCACTTTTTTCCATCCTTCAATTGTAGCAGAAAAATCGCCGGCGGAATATACTGGAGACCAGAGGGGGTCTTTGTCGTAATTTTTTCTGCTAAGCAGTTTTCTTTTTTCCTGAACCGATGAAAGGAGAATACCGATGAGTAAGCAAACCTGCTGGTTGGCAACCTTGAGCGCCGCGCTCTCGCTCGGTCAGGGTTGCCCGATGCCTAGTCCGGTGGATTTGACCGACCCGACCAAAGGCCTTGACTTGGGCGAGCCGCCGCCGGCGATTATCGTCGAACCGGCGACTCCGGCCAAACCGCGGAATTCTTTGGAGCGCGTCGTCATCACCGGTCCCGACGAAACCGGAATGGTCAATCGTTGGACCAAACTTGAGCCGGATTATCTCGGCCATTATCAAGCCACCGCGAGCGGCGATTCCGGTCAATTGTTTGCCGCCCTCACTATTCCCAGGGACGATTTTTACGCCGCGATTTTTTATTTTGACGCCGCGGCCTTGCCGGAGAAATTCTCCCGGGTGGAAGTGCGGCTGTTTTGCGAACAGGCCTTCGGCGACGATCGACTCTGGCTGGATTTCATCACCAGTTGGTGGGACCCGGACGAAACGGGCGGCTTGAATCCGAATTTGGATTCGGCGGCGGAGCGCTGGCTACCGGCGCCGCGCACCGGCGAGTGGTTCGCGATTGATGTCACCGACTACGCCCGGAGTCACTGGCAAAACAATCCTTCCCAGAATCACGGCTTTTGTTTGATTGTCAATGGTTGGAGCGAGTACACTTTTGCCAGTACAAGTGCCGCGCGCGAAGAATGTCGACCGCAACTCGTGGTCATCAAGGGCGAGGCGCCGGCGCCCGAACCGCTCCACTTCCCGCTCGCCGGCCGGTACTCGCCCAATCGTCCCGGCGGCTACCGCTTCGGCGATTGGTGGGAACAACTCACTTGTCTCTCCGGCGAAAAACTGCTCCACACCGGCACCGACTTCGCCGCCGAGGCCGGCGACGCGGTCTACGCCGTCGCCGACGGCGAGGTGGCTTACGCGGGGTTGAGTGAAAAGTGGGGCGGCTATGTGGTGGTGGCCCACGAGAATGATTCTTGGACTTCCACTTACACCCATGTCGTGCCGGAGGTAACGACTGGTCAAACAGTTGAACGCGGCCAAAAACTCGGCACGATTTATCCGGCGACGGCTTGGCGTCCTCACCTGCACTTCCAAGTCCGCAACGCGCCGTTTTTCATCACCTGGTCATTGGTCGGCCGTTTGCCGAAAAACAACGCCTGCGTGGTCACCCCCGAACGCGGCGAAGAACCGGCCTTCCCCGAGCGTTTCTTGGACTCGGAAGAGCTTTACTGGGACTGACGGTGAGGAAATGAAGCAAGGGCGAACAAGAAACAAAAATTGAAAAGCAGAAAAAAAAGACGCGCTCACCCCGCCGGCCGCTAGGCCGCCGGGGTGATTTTTTATTCATTTTTTTTCAAAAGAGCCCCGTAGTTCGCTCGAAAATTTTCGAGCGAACGACGGGGCGAGGTCTACTAGCGCAAAACCAGTCGTTCAATAGCAGCTTTCACTCCGCGAACATATTGGTCTTTTTCCTTTCGCTTGTACACCAATATGTAAGACGGGTGATAGATGGACACATACCACCTTTTTTCATGCTCCAAAATATGACACCGATAAGATAATTTTGGTATCGGTAACCCAAGCTGACAGAGAACGAAGGTTGCCGTTTTGTTGCCGAGTAATAAGACAACACGAGGATTAACTGCGAGAATCTCGTTCTGAAGTTCGGGGTAACACAACGCGCACTCTCTAAGCGTCGGATATCTCAATTTCCCCCTAGAATCCAGCGGGGGGAACCCGACGAGATTTGTCTTGAAAAATCTTATGTCGGGATGACACCGCGCCTCAATTTCTGCCACCAACTTACCCGTGTTTGTATTGACATGAAGCGGCGCGCAGGTTCTCGTATCACTCGCATCGACTACTTTCTTCGCCGAAAGGCCGACCCACATGACCGTCGTGTTTTTCATCGATTTATTCTATCAGTTTTGGTAATAAACTCCCGAAGAATCTCATCGGATACTTCGGAAAAATTACCGCCAGTGAAATTAAACTGCTTTCTCCCCATACTCGTTGATAAACCCTCACCGTATACAACCTCATTAATAATCCTTCCTTTTAGAACCAGGCTGTGATACAGCTCGGTGCCATGATAGGGGCGAAACTGGAAGACGCTTGTTCTAAAACTAACCCCGTTTTTCACAGACGATTCCTTGAGCCATGTCGCCAAATTGTAAGACAGCCACATATCCTCGATGGTTTCGGTTTCAAAACCAAAGATGAAGTACCCTTTAACATTTATGCCGGCGCGGAACAATTTCTCGATGATTCGTTTGATCAAATCCACATCTGAAGTTTTGTGGATCATTTTTAGGATGCGCGGAGATCCAGATTCGATACCAACGAACACCTCCAAACAACCCGACCGCCTCAACTCAAGCAATTGAGCATCATCCAACTGATAAAATGATAACGCATGGGCCATCGCGCGCCATGTGACCGGAATATCTCCAAAGATATTCACCGCGCGCTTCACACTTTCAGCATTCCTCAAGAATAAATCGTCAAGAACCCGCACCGAATCAATATTCTGGTACAGTTCGCGCAACATCCTTACCTCATTCGCCACACTTTGGGCATTTCTTTCCCTGATGGGTGTTTCTTTGTTCAAGGACCGAGCCGCTGAACAAAACGCGCAGTTGTACATACACCCGCGGCTAGTGATAATACTCACTTCGTTGAACCCTAAAGTATGTCTCAACGGCTGATTCACGAAGAACGATCTGTCCAAAGCAATGTTGGAAATATCGTGGGGAAAATATGGCGAAGCGACAGACACCATGATAACCCGTTTATTGCCGTCTCGGCAAATAATATCAAGGGGTTTTTCTTGTACAATCGCACTAACCACAAAGTCTCCTTCCCCGACGATTATATCCACAGAGCAAGAAGTGTCCCAGAGCAGTATAGTCCGGTAAAGATTCTTCGTGGCTAGTCCCCCGATAATGAATCGTATCTCGCCGTCAGTTGACTCTACAATTTCACGAACCAAATGCTGGTTGGTCGTGAATATATTCAGGGCCACATATCGCGGGCGCTTTTGACGAATAATCGTCAAAATGGCGGCGAGAGGAATGTTCGTCTCAACCGCATCCAGTAATTCAACGGTTATCCCGTTACTCTGGAGATTTGTGGCTATATACCCCAAACCAAGTGGCGGTAAAGAATCTTCGTCGTATCCATCTACTTTGTCTCGAAATAAGGGGGAATTGATGACCAAAACATCGAGTGATTGGTTTTCTTCTCGCATTGAATCTTACTCCTTTTTCATTTGTCAAAGAACTCATTTCGGAAAAGACTACCACGACTTTTCCTGGTTAAAAGCTACCAAATCGCCCACAAAAAGCAAGCTAGCTAGCGCGGGAAGCGGCGTTGGGCCGGGCGGTTGAAAGTTTGGCGGGCGCGAAAAGCCGCCGGCGTTCGATAAGCCGGCCGCCCGGGTCGCTTCCCCACTTTGTCGTAATTTTTCATCGTCTATATTTTACTTGAAAGTGACAATCGTTCAAGTATAATGACATTAGAGCTTGTGGCTCTTTGGTGTCACTTTCATCCGATTCAAGGGAGGTCAAATTATGCGTGCCGGATGTTTGGTTTGGAGTATGGTCGGTTTGTGTTTGTTGTCGCCCTTGCTCTCGGGACAGGGTTGCGGGATGTTTCCGGTTTTTAGCGAGACCCCAACCGAGCGGGCCCATCGACTCTGCGGCCAGCTCTATTCTCCCGATTATGTTGACTATCTGGTGGAATTGGGGCGGGTCGATCGAGCCAACGGATTCTCCTACAACGAGGAGATGGTTTTGATTAACGACGCTTGTTTCAGCGGTTGTCGCGCGGCTTATCTCTATCGCGAGGACCAGGTCGCCTGTCAACAAATATGCGGGCCTTGCGGTGCCGCTTGGGTAGGCCTTGCCTACTCCGAAGAGTGAGAGGACGGGCGGAACTCACCAGTGGATCAACCAGCGACCGGGCCACCGAGCCGAACACTCGGCGGCCCCTTCTTTTTTTTAACTTTTTAAAACCGAAATGCTACAACTTTTCTGCTCCAGCTAGGATTCTGTAGCATTTTGATTTTACACTTCCACCACGAAGGTGCTCCCCTTCCCCACCCCATCGCTCTCGGCCCAGATCTTGCCGTGATGGGCCAGCAACGCGCCAACTTTCCCCTTGCGTCAAAAAGAAAGTTCTGTTAAGCTAGCAACCGGAAAAGAGGCCATCGTGGTCTCTTTTAGGATGGGTGGTCCTTTGACAAAACGGAAAGGAAGGACAGAAAATGGAAAACTTGAACGTTGTGTTTGTCCCACAACTTGGCAAATTGGAAACGGAAATTGTGGAACGAAAAGGTGTCGGTCATCCTGACACTATTGCTGACGCATTGGCCGAGAATCTTTCGATTGCGTATTCACGTTATACGCTGAACCACTTCGGAGCTATTTTGCACCACAACTTCGACAAAGTGTCGGTGCTTGGTGGAACGACGGAGGTTGATTTCGGCAATGGGCGGCTCACGAGCCCGATCCGGGTAATCATCAATGGCCGCGCCTCGGCGCGATTTGCCGACAAGGTTATTCCGGTACGAGATCTGCTCGAAGCAGAGGCTAGGGAATTTTTTTCCGAACTGTTCGCGAAGCACATCGATCCAGAGCGAGACATAGAAACGCACTGGTTTGTGAGCAGCGCGAGTGGTCCGGGAAAAACAAAGTGGAGTACCGGTTCTCGGGCGCATCTCTTCGCGCCCCGGAATATCGGGGAAGTGAAGGGGTACGATCGCCTTCTCAACAACGATACTTCAATGGGGTGCGGGTATGCTTCACTTTCTTTACTTGAGCAGGCAGTACTCGAGCTTGAAGAGGAACTAAATTCTCTTTCAACGAAGCAGGCGCATCCGTGGCTTGGAACCGACATCAAAGTGATGGCGGTAAGAGTCAACCAGAAGTGTGGTGTTACTATCTGCTTGCCGCAGATAGCTCGCCACGTTCCATCGCTCGAGATTTATCAAGAGAACCTCGCGACAATGCGAGCGTTCGTAGCACAAAAGCTGGGAACGTGTCTTCCGGGAGTAGAAATTTCTCTTTGGTTTAACACGAGAGATGATTTCACTCGCGGAGATGTGTACCTTACCGCCATCGGCTCCTCAATCGAGTCTGGCGATGAAGGTATTGTCGGGCGAGGTAATCGGGTGAACGGCCTTATCACGCCGCTTCGTCCGATGAACCTTGAGGGAGCGTGCGGCAAGAATCCCAAATACTACACCGGCAAGCTCTACAATGTGGCGGCGCATCGTATCGCGGAGCGTCTCTACCAAGAGACGCAAAGCGCTTGCGAGGTGCTGCTGGTCAGTCAAGCGGGTCAACCGCTTGTCGAGCCGTGGCAAACGATCGTTCGTATTGCCCACAATTACGACGAGAAGCGCGTGGCGTGGATCGTTGAAGGGGAGCTGGCGCGAATCCCTGATATCACGGAAGCGTTGCTGGCTAAAACCATCAGACTCTACTGAAAGGAAGGCGCGAGATGAAAGAATCCGACTCGGCCATCGTGGCAGTGCGGGACGATTTTTTCGCCCGCCGAAGCTGGCAGCGAAAACAATGCCCGCTTTGTCGCGAAGAGTACTACACGAAACGCGATCTCCCGCACTGTGGTTCCTACCGTTGTGCGGGCGGCTATCCGTTTCTCAACATCCCCGCGCCGAAAGTGTATCTCGAACTCGGCGCGTGTGCGGAAAACTTCTGCAAGTTCTTCCCTACACGGGGATACCGATTGCACCCGCCAGTTGCAATCGTCCGCAGTGACGAGCGGACGCTCTTTGCGAGCACCGCCGGTCAGGTCTTCGACGATTTGATCTACGGTCAATCTCCGCAAAGAGATCCGCAACAGTGCGCGGTCATGCAGCCGGTCATACGGCTGCAGGGCATCGGTCTGGTCGCTTCGCTTGACGGCATTTCCACATCATTCGTGCATACCGCGACTGAATGTTGGGACGCTACGACAGAGGAACATTTCAACACACTGGATCAATGGCTGGATTTCTTCTCCGGCCTCGGTCTTCATGTTGGCGGTCTCTGCCTAAAACTCAAGCGCGCCGACAATGACTGGGCTGGACACACAGTAACATCCGAGATGCTCAAGATAAATTATGACGGGCTTGAAATCGGTGTTGCTAACTTCTTTTTTAACGTCCCCCAATCGTCTGGCGACATAGCGACCTTGAGCGACACTGGTGTCGGTCTTGAGCGTTTGGTATGGGCGGTGAACAAATCCCCCACCTACATCGATGGCATCGGACCACTCTCAAGTGTTACAATACACAAGAGAGTTGCACTTGATGCTATTCGGACAGCGACGCTTATGGCGGGTTCCGGTGTTGTGCCCGATCACAAAAACCAGGGGTCAAAGCTCCGCGCGATGATCGGACTGGTTATGGAAGAAGCACAACATTTGAATCTCTACGAACTCGTGCGCTACTACCATCGGCAATGGACTTCGTTTGTAGATCTTCCGGTATCTCGAGAACAAACCTACTCGGCGATCTGGAAAGAAATCAATCGAGGTCTTAATCTTGAAACCAACCGCGTTTTAGGAATCGACGAGCCGTTCGAGCAGAACCATGAAGAGTTCCTGCGCGGGGCGGTACAGAAAAGAGTCATTCCCATCGCGCGGTTATGGGACATCAAAAGGAGAACCCTATGAGCACACAAATCACACACATCTTTCTCGCGGGTGGCGGGGGCGCGGAGGACTCGGGGCCTCTCGACGAGCAATTCGTCAAGACGCTTGATCTTACCAAGCCCCTCGTCTACATTCCGAACGCGATGCGCTCCAAACCATACCAATCGTGCTTGGAATGGTTCCGTTCGGTCGTGGTTCCGCTTGGCGTTACCGTCATCGAGATGTGGGACGATCTTCGTCCTCGTCGCCCAGTAACCGAAATCGCCGGCGTGTACATCGGCGGAGGCGACACCGTGAAGCTCCTCAAGGAAATTCGAGAAGCTGGTTTTGAGGAATATCTCCTCGAGGTGGGGCAAAGCGGCGTTCCGCTCTACGGCGGTAGCGCTGGCGCGATTATTCTCGGCGAAAATATTCGCACGGCACCGGAGGCGAGTCAGCTGAACGCGACAGAAACCGCAGGACTTGGGCTGATCAAGGATCACTCGATTGTCTGTCATTACAAGGCGGACGATCGAGAGGCGATAATGAAGCTCTCTAGGGACTTGCGCCAGAACATCATCGCCATCCCGGAAAAAGCTGGCGGGTATGTTGCAGAGAGGACGTTCACCAACTACGGTACGGAGCCGATAGTTATCATTCAAGGAGATCGGGTGAATGCGGTTCATCCAAACTGCTCGATCAAACTTGAGATGAGGAGGTGAACCGTGCGTACCTTAATATGCCTTGAGGGTACGAGCTACGCCGGCAAAACCACCGTCGCCAAATTGCTTTCAGAAAAGATGCCGGCGATCTATGGTCCACGTGTCGCAAACGGATGGGAAGGGCAAGAGGAAGAGATTCACAAGAATCCAAATCCTCTTGCCCGATTCTCCTTCTTTATGAAGGAGATTGCCGCAAGGAGCGAGCAAGTAAGCCGACTGCTTGAACAGACCGATGTGGTCATGGATAGGTATCTGCTGTCGGTGTTCGCGTATCACAATGTCATTGTGGGTGAACAGCTCGAAGCAGGGGTCGATACAAGCGGCTTGCGGCAACCAGACTGCACCGTCCTCCTGACCGTTGATGAAGCAACGTTGAGGCAACGGATGAAAAACCGTCCGCCTCAACATCAGTACGAATCCAATCCGGTGTTTCTATTGAAGGTGCAACGTGAATTCTTGCGACTGATTGATCGGGAGAAGACGATAATCGTCGACAGCTCGATTCAACCAGTCGAAGAAGCAGCGCGCGCAATTCTGGAGGAGCTTGCCAGAAGAGGATTTATTAGCTCTCAATTCCTGCAAGGGGAATAGAAAAGGGGTAACCACATTCGTGTGATTACCCCTTATTTTTTTGCGGAGTCCTGACTATCGGTCGACAATGAAGTCCTCGACCACTCGCCGTGCTTCTCCGAGCGGCAAGAGACGGAGCGGGTGCTTGAAGAAGTACGCGCTCCATTCTTGGTAACCGGAGAGTTTCCGATCAAGCGAGAGCTTCATGGCGCGGACAGCGTCCACCATGACCCCGGCGTTGTTTGGCGAGTCCTCGACCGACATCTTGAGCTCAATCTCAAAAGGAAAATCACCAAATTGTCTCCCTTTGATATTGATATAGGCGATCTTGTTGTCGGTGAGGAACGGAATGTAGTCCGCCGGAACCACTTTGACATCCTTGGTGCCGGCCTCGAAGATAACCGGGTCGGTCTTCGAGATCTTCTTGGAAGCGAGACGCCGACGATCCGTGAGATTGTCGAAGTCCATGTTCCCGCCGATGTCGAGTTGATACGAATTCTCGATCACCTGCCCACGTTCGCGCACGAGACTAACAAGCACGCGGTGAAGAATGGTCGCACCAACCTGACTTTGGATGTCGTCGCCCGCACACGGGATTCCCGCTTGTCCGAACTTCTCTGCCCATTCGGGATCGGACGCGATGAACTCGGGAATGCCGTTGATGAATGCAAGACCCGAATCGAGGCACGTTTGCGCGTAGAAGCGAGTCGCTTTCTGCGACCCGACAGGAAGGAACGAGACGAGCATTTCCGCTCCACTGCTCTTGAGTGCTTCAACGACTCGTTCCGGAGCTTCCCTAAGCGGGAAGTAGTCCTGCATGTGAGGAGCGATTCCGTCTCCCAGAAATCCCGCACTCACCGCGACACCTTTGTGAGACACATCAGCGAATTTGCGGGAATTGGTCGGCGGCGTCCAGATAGCTTCGGAGAGATCCTTGCCGATTTTATCGCCGTTCACGTCAAACGCGGCGACCACCTCAATGTCTCGGATCAGATACCCCCCGAAGTTGTTGTGCATGAGGCCTGGCACCGGCGACGATGTTTCGTCGACATGCTTGTAGTACTCGAGACCTTGGAGGAACGAGCTGGCGCAGTTTCCCACGCCGACAACTGCAACCTTGATCTTCATGATTCTATACTCCTTATTGTAAAGAACTGTTTGGCCAAAAAACCACATTGCCCCCCAATTACAACCCTAGCATATAATTTATAGTTCCACCACGAAAGTGCTCCCCTTCCCCACCCCATCGCTCTCGGCCCAGATTTTGCCGCCGTGCGCCTCCACCAATTGTTTGGCCACATAGAGACCGAGACCGGTGCCGCCGATGTTGGTCTGGCTGGCGTTGTAGGCGCGGCTGTATTTTTGGAACAACTTGGCCTTGGTCTCCTTGTCCAACCCGATACCGGTGTCGGTGACGCTCAGCCGAATTTTATCCTTGATTTTCACCAACTGCACTTTAACCTCACCTTCTTTGGTGTACTTGACGGCATTGTCAATCAGATTGGCGAAGACCTGCGAAATTTTCCCCGAGTCAACCTTGGCGAGATAATCCCCGGGCATGATGTTCAGTTTGAGGGCGAGGCCGCGCTTTTCCGCCGTCGGCCCCATCTCGGTTGCCACTTGTTCCAAAACTTTTTTCAAATCCGTCTCGGCCATCTCGTATTTGATTTGGCCGAGTTCAATCCGCGTGATGTTGAGGAAATCCTCAATCACCATCACCAGTTTTTGACTGGACATAAAGACAATGTCCACCGCGTGCCGCGCCTTCTCCGCAAGCGGCCCGAACGAGCCCTCCAGAAGCATCGAGGAGTAGCCCTTAATCGCCGTCAGCGGCGCCCGTAATTGATGCGAGGCGAGGGAGAGAAACTCGGTTTTCTGCTGGTCCAACTCCTTGAGCCGCGCGTTGGCCGCCTCCAGTCCCACCGCCAACTCCTCAATTTCCTCCCGCTGCCGCACCTCCTTCTTGACGCTTTGAATCAAAATCAGACCGAAGATAATGGCGACAATTTCCGTCACCGCCACCACAATCCGCGTCAACGGCGAAACGGCGACAAAAAGAATGGAGCCGATGAGGATCCAAAGTACCAGTACCAGCGCGTTGGCGCCAATCACTCGAATGTTAAAGGTTTTATAACGGATAACCAAGTAACCCAAGAAGCCGAGGAAAAGCACCATACCCAAAGCGCCGATAAAACTGATTTCCTGACGCTCCAACACTTCGCCGGCAACATTGGAACCGATAAAGAGAACCAGAAAGGCCAACATTCCGGCCATCATCACCAGTATTTGTTTACGACGCAACTGGCGATACTTGTCCAAACAAATGTCAGCAATCCAAAAAACCGAGATGATTTCAAAAATATACATATAATCCCAAACCGGACCAAGAATCCCCTCGCAACTGACTAAATCGTAGCCGGAAATATTGAAACGGGTGGGCAGGAGAAGGACAACCGGCAGAACAATCAGCATCAACAAACCCTTGAGCTTATTACTAATGTCCCGTCGTTCTGGGTCAATGAAAACATAGGTTAAGTAAATAGCGAAAACAAAAATCAAAATCTCCACCAGCGGATTCATCTGCCACGCGAACATCAAAATAGTGTTGTAAGAGGCTACCCACAAGACCAGAATCGTTAAAACCCATAGGGCGAAAGAGGTCGAAATGGCCAACAACAATCTACTAGCTAGCGATTTTTTGTCTTTCCAAAAAACATAAACACCAAACAGCAGCGATAGAACAATTGTGGGAAGATAGGTGTAAAAGAGAAGGGCGGGTCTGGTGGACAAATCAAAAAAATGTAGAAATGTCGGGACTTCTTCTCCGCACAACTCAACAAAAGGCATAGCGATATGATAGCAGAAAAGGGGTGGGGAAGGGAAGAAAAAGAGACGCCGGTACGCGTCTCTTTGTACTCACTTTGTGGGTTACTGGAGAATACCAGTGAGTAGGTGTGTGAGCATGTTTATAGCTAAATCGGCGGTTTGGTTATTCCTGTCAAGCATCGGGTTAACCTCGACGATATCCACTCCAACAATCTCTACTCGACTAGTTATCAACTTGATCAGTTCAACCAACACTTGTGGGGTCATTCCTTCCGGGACCGGTGTGCCAGTACCCGGCGCATAACTCGGGTCAAGAACATCAATGTCCAGTGTTAGATAATAGGGCATGTCAGATCTCAACGCAGGCAGGACTACTTTCGGGCCTCTTTCCACTAGGGTGGCGGTGGAAAATGAACGACAGTTAGCGCGACGGTTTGCTTTTCCAATGAGACCACGGATACCAAACTGGTACAATCGATGAATCAACCTTTCGTCTAAAACCCGAGTAAGAACATTGCCATGGTTGTGGGAAATACCCTTGGGTAGTTGGGCCAGATCGGTATGGGCGTCTATCTGAATCAGCCCAACCTTGCCATAGCAAGAATGTGCGGCCTTAATGAGTGGGTAAGAGCAAGAATGATCTCCCCCCAACATAACAGGTAGACCACCACGGTTGAGGATGGCCCGGGCAGCACGTTCTCCTCTTCGGTAGAATTTCTCAATGTTTTCGCCGATCTGGATTATGATATTGCCGATATCCGCCATGGCAATGTTGCCGAGGATTGTTCTGCTGTAATTCACAGAATACCATCCGCGGGATTTTCCGGTAAAGATATCGGCGTGATACTCGTGAGTATCGGCAGACAATTCTCTTGTTCGATCGGGGCCAAAGCGAGTGCCAGGAAAACCAGTAACCCCGAGATCGCAGGGCATCCCAACAAAAACAATGTCTTCTTGGCCTAAATCCTTAATATCACGATAAGGGCAGGAGAAGAAGGTTTTTTTGGGTGCCTGAACAATTGCCTTGTCGGCAAGGTTTACGGGAGACCGCCTGGCACCAGAGAGGCGGCTCTCCGGCACCAACACCTCCGATACAATCAACCGCCCTAAGAACAATTCTATTGCCGATTTCTCCTTGGCGCGACAAACAAGTTTTGACATGGCGCTGGAGATGGTCACGGGCTTTTTGAATAATCCCAAAAGCCTGACTGTTTCTGGAGTCAGTGAGAACCGTTCGCCGGTTTGGGTATTCTGGTAGATGTCAGACTCCGGATCGGTCGTGAACAAACTTGGGGACACAACGTACTTCATCTGCGTACTCCTTTCGAGCGTTTTTTACCACAGAGACGACAGTCCTTTCTGCGAGGAATGTTGGTAAAGTTGATACTCAAGGAACTAAAGTCTATTTCCGCCTTCCGGTTCCGCATCACTGGCTTGTCGTAACCGGTGATTATTCTAACTGCTTCTAGGGCGTGGATACTGGCGGTCAAGCTGGCAACAGGTGCCAACGTACCACCCTCCAAAGAGCTTCTGGTAATTGGAATGTGCTTGAAGCCCCGAAGAGACTTCTCGTAAATCTGGCTCGAAGTGTAACAATTCCAACAAGAGGTCTGGTGTGGGATAACCGTCTGTCCGACAAAACTTAAATGCCCATCATATCCACCGCATAGGATATGCGGCAACCCAAGACAAAAACAGGCCTTAGATACGATGTCGTTCGTAACAGACACATCTGGGTAGTCAGAGCAATTGATTACCAAGTGGTTGTGATTAACCAAACCAACCAAAACTTCTGGAGAGCTTACCAGTTTTTTGGCCGTCTTGACTCTCAATTCTTGATTTAGTGCCCTAAGTCTTTTCCCCGCTGCCCAAACCTTACTTCTCCCAACGTCATTGAGGGAAAATAATGCTTGGCGTGGCAAGTTGCTTGTTTCAACTAAATCTGGGTCAATCAGAGTTAGTTGTCCAACGCCCGACCTAGCAAGCAGTTCCGCTACCCAAGTACCGATACCGCCAATGCCCAAAATTACCACCTTTGCGCTTTTGAGACGCTTGTGGAAATCAATACTCTTTGCGCCCACGACCTCAAAAGAGGAGAAGAAGTTGAGCTGCCGTTGGTAAACTGAATTATTCACCGTCTTGCCAACATTTTCTATCTCCTCCAAAATGCCCTCTTTCTTCAGACGTTGTACCAACCACTTCAGTTCGTACGGGGGAACACCACGAAGAGTCGAAATGTCGCCGAGACGGTGTTCTCCGTCAAGCAATTTCAGACAGGCCAACACTTCTCTGTTGACAAGAAAGCTGACAACCTTACGACTAGACTGAAACAGAAAACTGACAGTGTAATTGTTGTTTGATTGTCGACGAGCGAAAAGAGAAACACAGCCTCGGATGACAAAGACCTTATCAGTCACAAAACACCTCCACTTCACAAAAAAAGAGCCAAAAAACAAGCTGGGAAAGAACGTCTTACCCCAGCTTGCAAACGTCATGCCGTACGACGTCGGACGGTTCGTAGACCAGCTTGGTCCACCTTAACGCCCAGCTTCTTGATCCGAAGCTTCTTGGGGTTAACCCGCATGTTTATCACCTCCTTTCCGGGAAATAAGGACTAATTTTGCTCCGTGGTTAAACCTATCACAAAGCAATCATATTGTCTACTTTAGAAGTCGAAAGTATCTGGTAGTGTCAATCGGTTTACCCTGCTTTACCCTGGATTCCTTGGCGACGCCTTCAAGCGTAAAATTATTTCTTTCTAGGGTGATTCTAACTCCCTCGTTACCATTTTCGTATTCAGCAACCAGACGACGGAGACCCATATGTTTTTTCGCGTAATCACTCACAAGACCAATTGCTTCAGTGATCACGCCTTTAGACCAATATGATTTCTCGCCAACAAAAAACCCCAACTCCCCGATTCCGTGGTGACGGTTAATTTCAGTTATGGCGATACTTCCTATTGCTTGGTCGCTAGTTTTGTCTACGATGGTCCAGTAAATTCCTTCTTCGTCCACCCGGCACTCTTCGAGGTATTTTAGCTGCTCTTGACGAGAGGTTGGTTTGTTTGCCGGTTCAGGCATAAATTTTTGAACCTCTGGGTCAATGTTCCATTTTTGCCAAGCGTCTATATCATCTGGCAAATACGGCCTGAGGCGTATCTGTTTACCTTCAATTTTGTTCCCCAGTGCCATTTCCTCATTATAAAACCTCGACGGGCGAAAAGAAACCCCCCCGAGAGGGGGGGTAGATGAAACGAGTTGAGCGCCAACCACTTTGGACTCACAAGGCATCTGGCAATTTATTTGGGTCGTCCAGTAAGCACCCGTCTACTGGATTAAAAGATGATCCCCCATCAGTCCTTGTTTTCGGAAGACCAACTCCTCGCGAGAGGGCTTTTTCAGGTTTTTCCGATGACACCGGGTGACACGGCTGTTTTTCTTCCGGTCCTTTTTTCCGTTTGTTTTTACGCACGATACACCTCCTTTTGTGGAAACTGATAAAAACTAGAACGACGTCTAATCATACAATATATTGCTCATACCAACAAGTCAACTTCTTGGACCCCATGTCTTACAAATACCCCCAGCGGTGAAGTTTGTCGTAAGATTCGTCTAGGAAGCGGTTGCCGATGTCGTTGCGGTAGAACATTTTGGGGATGACGATATTTTTGGCCAATCCGTAGGCCTTTTTTTGAGCTGACTGGACGGTGTGGCCGACGGCCGTCACATACAAAACATAACCCTGGTCATCGGAGATGTAATACTGTGGCTGGCCGTCAACCATCTTCATCGCCACGCCTTCGTAGTGAATATGTTCAAAATCCTTTTCTTTAAGATGCTCGTTAAAATAGATATTAAGCCCCCGTGGTGACAACTGCTTCAACTTCTTGGCGTAGGGAAAAGGCGGGACGGTGATGAGAACGACGAGGCCGTAACCATGTTTTACTTTTATAATTGGAGTTTTTCTTTCAGACATATCTTTTAGTGATTGACCCCACGGAGTAACGTGTAAATCCGTCATGGCATAAATAATAGGAGAACCGAAACGGGGCGTTGCTTCTAGTGGGTAAGCACCAGTTTCGTTTACAATACAGTTGAAATCAACTATCCCTCTGTAATCAATACTTTTTAGATATGGCTCTAATTTACCCAAAGTCTCTTCAAACAATCTTAATTCCTCGCGGTTCTCGTACCAGGCCAGTGTTCCCATCTCACTTGTCGGGGGACCTAAATCACCGGGGAAAAGTTTTTTGTGCTCTACGTTTAAACAAGCCGGGCCAATCCAAGCAGAACCATTAAAAAATCTACTAACCGCTATCTCCACCCCCTCCACCTTTTGCTGTAAAGTAATCCGGCGCATTTGGTACTTTACATTTTGGCTGTAGTTTTCCAGTAAATTCAAAACATCGCGGCTGTCGTCGAATTGCGAGACGTAGTTCAAACTTTTGGAAGCGTGGCCGTTTTGTTTAATCACCCACGCTCCCTTGTGCGTTTTGACAAACTTAATCGCTTCGGCGATATTATTGAAATCCTTAATCGGCACCGTTTTGATGCCGTGGGCGGCAAAAATCTCTTGGGCGTGCTGACGATCGGACTCCAACCTATCCCCCGCCGCGCAACCGCCAAACACCGAGTAGCCCTCGGCCCGCAACTCGTCCTGGATTTTGCCGTAACCGATGTCGTCAAAAACAATTAAGCTCTCCGGCCCCTTGCCCACCCACTTCAGCTCCTTGCGCCAATCGTCGGTTTTTTCCACCATTCCGGTAAAATCCTCCTGACGATCCGGCTCATCAATAAAAAGCTTGACCTTGTGACCCTCGCGTTTCATCACATAAGCGAGGTTGGCGGCTATCATATTGGCGGACGAGATGAAAAGAATTTTCATGTTATACTAGAGATATGACCAAAGCGCAGATTGAGGTCATCTTTAGTTTACTGATTATCTTGACCATAGTTTCCATCGTCTACACTTTCCGTCAAACGGTGATAAAAAAGGATTTCACTCAAGTTGAGGTGGCGGAGTAATTACCGGCAGTTCTCATTGTATTTGACTCCCCGCTCGATGAAGTTTTCCTCCACCTCTTTTGGCTGGAAGTAGCGACTGATTAACTCCTTGACATCGGTGGATTTAAATTTGCCGCAAGAATAAACATCAATCGAAATGAAGTTTTTGGGGGTCAGGGTGTGAATCTGGACCCCGCTCTCAATCAGGGGGACCCAACCACTCAAACCCGCTTTGTCGGGGTAAAGTTTATCGTCGCTTTTGAAGATAAACGGCGGGGATTGTTTCTTCATTCCCAAAACATCAACCAGCTCATCCAAAAAATTGTAACAAGCGGCGATGTCGTCACAAACTCCCGGTTTGCAATCATACAAATCGAGGGTCAACAAGTAGCCGAAAGGTTCGCATTTGGCCATAGCGATATTGTATCACAAGTCGTTGGTTAGGCAAAACCAATCATTACCGAACCGGCAAAAACCAGAGCAATCGCCAAAATTTTTTGAGCCAAGAGCGGACCAACCAAACGCTCCTGAGCAATCCGGGGCAGGAAGAGAGTGAGGAGAACTCCGTAGATAAAAACGAACACCGGCTGAAAACCGTTGACCGTCAAAACCAAAGCGACCGGCGCCAAAAGCGAAGCGTAATAAGTGACGCCATCGGCGATAATCGTGGCCACTTCATTGCCGGAATTGAGGCCCAAAACAAAACCGCGGTTAAGTTTGAGCACAGCTAGAAATTGTCGGCGATAAGAAGCAATCAACAAAAACAAGAGAACACCGATTGCCGCTTTGCCCAAAAAGGTCCAGAAAGCCGGTTGCCAAAAGCCGCTGTCTAACGCCAGCAGTTTGAAAATTACTCCGTTGACGGCATACAAAAGAGAAGCGGCGAGCATCAGGCCAACCACTCGACCGCGAAAACGGAGCCCGCCGTTTTCTTCCAACCGAATGGAGAGAATGAAGGCGCCGATGATAATAACCGCCGAACCGACCAGCTGCCAAACGGAAAGTTTCTCGCCCAAAATAAAATAACTAAGGCCGAAACCAAAAATCGGGATGGTTTGGTAAAAAGGCACAACCACCGAGGCCTCGTCCTGACGGAGGGCGTAAAGATAAAGCAGAACGCTGATGACGGTCAAACTACCGTTGACCGCCAAAATCAAGGCCCGAACCGGAGTGACGGCCAGAGTGGTCGGCGCTAGCCAATAAATGACCGGCAGGGCCACGACGCTGAAAATACCGGAAAAAATAATCAGAGCGCCCACCTCGCCGCCCTTAAAGTATCTGGAGATTAAATACTTGTCGGTGTGATTGGCAAAGGCGTACAACGCCGGCCCAATGAGAGCAATCCAAAACCAAGTCATTTGTTTACGATTCTAACACGCCGGCGGTGGCGGGGCGAGGGGCGAAGGAAAAAAAGCGGCCAGAGATTCTTGGAAGAATCTCTGGCCGTCTATGGGTAATGGCCCCCTTTTTAACTTCCGCAAAGAAGTCTCCGCCCGTGTTTTCTCCATAGGGGTAACCAATCATCAAAGAAAACGCTCAAGGAGACATCATCAATAAATTGATTGCCGCGCCGGAATTGCGCCTTCATCCTCCCCTCCTCGCGGAAGCCACACTTTTTGGCACAAGCGATACTCCTCGCATTGAAATCGAAAGTGCCCCAACAAACCTTTCGTAAATTGAGTTGGTTAAACGCGTAGTCGAGAAGCAACATCGTTGCTTCAAAACCATAACCATTTCCCCAACATTCTTTACATCCAATGACAATGCCAGCCCAAGCGGTACCGTGAACCAAGCTTACTTGACGAAGATTCACCGTACCAATAAGTCGTTGCCTCCGATTGAGCACAACCCCCAATCTGACATCATTACTCTCATCGGCCAGCGACTTCTCCAATTGCCTCTTTTCCACAACGGCGGTTACCGGCCGATGACGGATAGAGAATTCGCTTACTTCCGGGTCATTGGTCCAACGCAAGAGCCACGGTAAATCCGATTCATTAAGCGGGCGTAAAGATACCCGCCCGCCTCTTTGGAATATAACCGGCGGCAATTTTAACTTTTTCTTGCCCATTGCCTTCTCCTTTCAAATAAAAAGACCGTCCGAACAGTTTCTCCCGCAGTGTTTGATTTTACATACTTATAAACGAGAGTCAATATCAGCGAGAAAACACTTCCTTCAAAAAACCAGCGACTCTTGGGTAAGCGTCCAGACGATTTTTCAGTTTGGATAGCCCGTGACCTTCGTCTCGATAAACAATTAATTCGGCTTTTCGGCCAAGCGCGTGGAGTTTTTTCACGACTTGTTCGGCTTCGCTCAACGGTACTCGGGGATCGTTCGCGCCGTGAATAACAAGCAAGGGCGATTTTATATTTTCAATGTGATTAATGGGGGAAATTGAATGCAGTAGATCGCGATGCCTGTCTAAGTAACCATACTCTGCCTCTCTAAGATGTCTGCGGTACGGAGCCGTATTTTCTAAGAAAGTAATGAAATTTGAAATTCCGACAATATCCACTCCCGCCACCCACAGTTCTGGATAAAAAGCCAGAGCGGCAAGCACCATATAGCCACCATAACTTCCGCCCATAAGCGCCACCCGGTTTAAGTCTAACTGCGGTCTCGATTTGAGGTGTTCATGCAATGAGACCAAATCGCGGACAGAATCCGGCCGCTTTTCTATATCATCAAGAGCCAAATATTCCTTACCATAACCGGAACTGCCCCTGACATTGGGGGCAACTACGGCGTAACCTTGATAAACATAATATTGAGTTAGAGAGACCAGAGATGGTTTATACTGGGACTCGGGACCGCCGTGGATATTAATGATTACCGGAATCTTTTCCGTGGGCGAGACATTCTTGGGTAAATAGACAAAAGCCGAAATTTGCAGTCCGTCAAAAGACGCGAAGCGAAACAATTCCGGCTCCACCAATTCTTCCGCCGGCACCCCTTGATGACTGTAAGTTAATTGCTTACATTCGTGACTCTCAATTGAATAAATCCAAATGTCACTGGTGTGAGTGGAGTCGCCGACAACTAAAACCAGGTATTTGGAGTCTCGAGAAAATCTTGCCGTACGAACTAATCCGGTTTTCGGCAAATTAAGAAGAGGGATTTCTTTTCCGGAGGAGATCTCGGACAACCTTAGTTTGCTATAGCCATCTTCATTAACCAGTGTAGCCATAAACTTCCCATCATAAGAAACGCTGTTCCCCTCCACATCCCATTCGGGGGTAAAAATATACTCGAGCTTTTTGCTCCCCACTTCATAACGACTAATTCCCAGGAAATTTCTCTCTAAATTAGTAATGGTGTAGAAGGCGGACTCATCCGGCAGCCAAACCATCCAATTAAAGTAAGCGTCCCCTTCGTGTGGCGTGACTAATTCTATCGTTTTATCTCCGATATTGATTAAAAACAAATCGGTATTTAAATTAGTATGCCACTTCGCGATCCCCAGATAAGTGTTCTTGGGAGAAAAACCAATGGCATAGCAACTCCCACCTTGATCGTAGACGCGCTCGACTTCCCCGTTTTCCATGTTCATTATGTAGACATCAAAATCTTTTCCGTTTCTTTCGTTTTGGGAAAAAGCAATGAACCTCCCGTCACGAGAATATTGACCGAAGTTATATTTTACCCTCGGGTTGTTGGTTAAACTTTTGATTTGCTTGGTTTCGAGAGAATACAGATAAAATTGAGTTTGTTCATTTCCGCCTTCGGCTTTGCCGAACAAAATTTCGTTTTTTACCGGAGAAAAAACGGCGAAAGAAACCGGGTCGGGAAAATTGGTTATTTGCTCTGGCTCCCCGCCCTGACTCGACACAACATAAAGCTGGAAGACGCCAGTATTATTGCTCAAAAATGAAATCTTGCCGCCATCGGAACTAAACGACGGGCTTCCCGCCGACTTAATTTCTAAAAAATCTTTGATTTGGTATCTCTTCATGGAGAAAATTATAGCGGGGAAGACCCAAATGGTCTACACCCGCTATTTACTTGGCGAAAAACTATTCGCCCATCTCCACATCGGGACTGTCTGCGTCCGAGTCCGCGGTGTGATCTCCATACGCACGTTTCGTCGGAAACAACATGTCACTCACCTCCTTACATTTTTTCCAAAAGGTAACCCCCAACCCCATCACTCTTCCGGTGGGGTATCCGGCTCGTACTCAGGGCTTCTTCCCTCCAGTTCCGGCGGGCAAAATTCCGTCGTCGTCGGCATCTTTTTTTGATTTTTCATTTTCTCAACTCCACCACACCACAACCAACTAACTGAAGCTACCTTCAGTATTCCATCCTAAACACTATACCAAACCCATTTTTGAGTCAAGGGGGTTTTACCAAGAAAAAAAGCCGGTGGGGGGTGCCCATCGGCTCGATTTTTTTGTCGTTGGAAACGGCAATGTCAAGGATTATCCTTGACATTGCCCGGCGCTCGCCTATCGCCAATGACAGCGACGGCGGAGCGCTGGCAAACCCAACGCCAGCGAACCGAATCCCAGCAAAACCAGCGTCGCCGGTTCGGGGATCAGGTGGCCGGCAAAGTTGAATTGCCAGCCCCAGCGGTCGTTATCCTGCCAGTAGTTCCAACTCCTGAATTCAACAGTGGCCGGCAACAGACCGACAGATCCGTCGCCGTAGTTGAACTGCGTCGGCGGATTCAAAGTTGAATAACCGCCGAGGCCGCTGGATTCAAACACCCTCATTTCGCCCAGTAGACGAGAACGGCCGCTGCCACCGGAGCTTTGGCTAATGGGACCGCCCCAACTGCCGCCGATCTCGATGCTAACCAAAACATCGGCGAGATTTCCGCTGTCCATCGGCTCGACCCTCGTCCTCGCTTGGTCAATCCGGTGAACGGCGGAGTCAATCCGGGCGTAGGCAACGCCCCGTTCCGGCAGCGTGCTCCCCTGATAGTAGTTCAGGTAAATCTCCATATCATCCTGAACAAAACTGACCGGGAAAATCAACGCCTCGGCGACGGCGGTAAAAGCCGCAAACACAGCCACTACCACCACCAACAGCTGTCCTGTCTTCATCGCTCAATTCTCCTTATTTTGAGCTGTCAAAAGCGGCGACGCGCCGCCTTACTTTTCCGCCCCAGAGCATAGCAAATTATCACCAAGTCGTCAAGAGGGCGGTGGAATTTGTGTACCTATTTGTCCGATCGGTAAAATAGGGAACAAAAACAACCCGGCGCTGCGCGGTGCCAGGTTGTGAGTGTGAATGAAAGGTTCCAAGGCGGGGCGGCGGGGCAAGGAATGGCCAACTCCTAACGATTGGCCAGCAATTTCTGTCGAGGCAAAGTCCGGTGAATCTCTGCCACCGCTTTGTTGAGGGCGATTCTTTGTGCCTGACCGATGGCGCTGGACGCGTAATCGGTCGTAACCTCTGTCCGCCCCCATCTCGTCCGCGACCTGGTCTGGCTGAGAGAGACAAAACTCCCGGAAGCCGCGAATGAAGCAACGAGACGGCCGGTCTTGGGGTCAACAATTTGAATGTCCAAACCAACCATCCCCGTATGCCTCGTTTGGCTTGAGGACTTGCCGCCATCGGCCAAAGCGATGACCGGCCCGGCATAAGGCACAAAGAGTGCCCAAAGGTTAGGGCCGCGGCTTTTGCCTTGACCACTCGCGTCGGCGGTCTCGCTGAACTCGGTCACCGTCCCCTTGACCAGAAACGGGCCGCTCTCCCCGGGCTGCAGATTGGCCACGACTTGGCTCGGATTGGCTTGATAAGTGGCATAATCAACAACCGCCACATTACCCACTCTTTGCAGAGAAGTAACTAGCTGCGCTGACACCCCCGGACCAATTTGATCGCCCGGGTTAATCACCGGCGCGCTCACAACGCCGGAGTTTATGATCTGGGTTTGAGTGCCGCCAAAACCGCCGTGAGCCACCGCCACCACGCCGCCGCCTTGGCCGGTATTCGCCGTCACCCCGCTGGCCCCCATCCCAAATGGCTCCACCACCAAAATCCAGGTTGGCAGAGCGGGGTCAGCCGGAATATTGACTAGCTCCACCTCGGTGGAGACCGGCTGCGTCGCTTGGGCCTGAGCCGCCGTCCGTTCAACTTGAGCGGGCTTTGAGTCGCCACAACCAACAAAAAGACTGATGAAGAGAAAAACCGCCACGACTAAATAAACAAACTTTACCACCGCTATCCTCCTGCCTTACGGCTTCGAGATTGACCGTTTAGAACCTTTCAAGGTTCTAGTTTTCTGCTTGGATGTTATCATATTTTGATTTTTTAACAAGAGCGATCTCGCTTCTTTTGAAAGATTAAGCGCGGTGGTGGCCACTTCTTTGGGATCAATAAGAAAATAAGCGCCGTGTTCACTCGGATTAAGTTTGACTCGGCCCGGTTTCGCTTTCACCAGAAAAACAAACTGCCGAGATTCTTTGCCGGAGCCGGAAAGATAGTCAAAGTAATCAAGGTAGGTCGGCTCGTTTGCCGCTTCCAAACCGGTTTCCTCTTTAAGTTCCCGCAAGGCGCCAGTCAGCAAATCTTCGCCGGGTTCCAGGGCACCGCCCGGCAATTCCACCAAACCACCAAAAGTGTCGCCCGCCACCCGCTCCAACAACAAAAACTTTCCGTCCAACATCACCACCGCTCCGGCCGTAATTCTCTCCCTCCCCGCCGCTCGGGCTTCGGGAATTAAGCGATCTAACGGCGTCAATTTTTTATTCATCTCGCTTCTCCAATTTCTCGTGGTCGCTTACCAAAAATTTTCCGAAATAGCATGGCCTTTTCGTAGAGCCAAGTAAAATAATTCTCTATTTCAGATTGGTCAAACACGCTACCCGAAACCTCTTTTTTTATTTTGATCGAGGAGGTTGCCCCACCCTCGCGCCACATTGCCGCTTCCCCTAACGCTCGTTCAAATTCAATTTTTTGGTCAAACATAAGATCGAACAAATGCTTGTTTCCGGCCTCAATTACCAATTCGCAAGCGAGCGTATTCCTGAGAGAGTTTATGGATAAAGCAACATGCGCACCCGTGTATCCAATTCGGATGGGGTACCAGTTCCAAGCCCATGGCTTTTGCAACGAAATAGCCGGTTGTTTACTCTTAACAAAATCACGGAATTTAGTCCAAAAATCCAATTGTTGAAGCTTGGTGTCACTGAGATTCCCATCCCCCGAACCAGCTTTGATTGTTTTAGCCCATTCGTTCGGGCCAATTAGTATGTCGAATTTTGGCGCTGGACTTGAGTCTCCAATTTGCCAAAGTTCGATTTTAATCAAGAAGTAAGCGGTTTGCCCATCTGTGTGTTCGTTAAGCCACTCAATGGCTCTTTGGTGCTGTTCCCTCGCCTCCCGAACAATCCAAATAATTATTTCCGCGCCGTATCCAGAAGCATAAGTGATGATTTTCCCCAAATGATCATGGTTGGTTTCCTCCAGTTGATTTTCAATAACAATTTTTCGACCGGAGTTTTCTTCTTCAGCCAAAATATCAACTCGAAACTGGCCGACTTCGGCTTCCGTTTTTATTAGTTTTATGCCTACGCCAACCTCTTCTCCAAGCGAATCTAAGTTTTCTTGTTTGGCTAACCAATTTGTAAAGTCTGGCTCTGTACTCCAAATCTGGCGCAAATCAACTTCCGTTAATTTTGATAAATTTTTTGTCATGTTTACACCCCCTCGGTTTTCAATTCTTCGGCCAGTTGGCGGGCGCGTTTGGAAAGTTTGGTTGGGGTTTTGATTAGGATGCGAATGAGGAGGTCGCCGCGACGGCCGGGCCGGA